>OGJR01000398.1_pt1 | contig 37814 bp, 34 predicted proteins | sample 1572301 | NCBI WGS metagenome assembly OGJR01 (sample SAMEA2582083, study PRJEB24529) | metagenome | biome: Human gut stool | place: China | collected 2011 | reverse complement strand
GCGACCGCGAATACTGCATGAGCCCCAGCCGCACCGCCCAGTACAAGGCCACCATCGCCAAGCTCAAGGCCGAGTACAAGGGCAAGGTGGACATCCTGTGCGGCATCGAGTGGGACATCCTCAGCGAGGACAAGCGCACCGGCTACGATTACTGGATCGGCAGCGCACACCACCTGTACGGCAGGAACACCGGCAAGTATTACGAGATCGACTTCCGCCCGCAGGACCTGTGGGACTGCATCAACGACGACTTCGACGCCGACCCGCTGGCCGCTGTGGAAGCCTACTTTGCCGAGGTGGAAAAGGTGGCCGCCCTCAAGCCGGATATTCTGGCCCACATCGACCTGATCAAGAAGCTGAACGCCAAGGGGGAGTTCTTCGACGAGGAGTCGCCCCGCTACAAGGCTGCTGCTCTCAAGGCCCTGCAGGCCGCAAAGGACAACGACTGCCTGCTGGAAGTGAGCACCGGCGGCGTTTACCGCGGCTACCGCAAGGACTTCTACCCTGGCCCCTGGCTGCTGGGTGAGTGGCAGAAGATGGGCGGCAAGGTGATCATCACCTCCGATTCCCACGACATTGCCAGCCTGACCTACGGCTTTGACGAGGCCGCTGCCGCCATCAAGGCCGCAGGCTTTACCAGCGTGGAGGTGCTCACCGGCCACGGCTTTGAGACCCAGGAGCTGTAAAGAGCACGATTGGAATTGCCGCCGCTTGTGCTCTGGCAATTTTCAGCGGAAAAATGTTTTTGATTTTGCAGTCAGAGCGGCCTGCGGGCCGCTCTGACTGCCTTTTCACGAGAGGGGCCGCCGCGGGCAGCTTCTTCGTAAAAAGCAACTGCATAAAACGACAAAACAAGGGACTGCTTTCCGGGCGGCCCCTTGTTTTGCGGTAAAAATAAAGTTGGAGGAACCCTATGACCCAGACCCAGTCCCGGAAGAAGAACCTCTTCCAGATGAATGTAGACCTGATGCACGGCCCCATCTTCAGGAGTCTGGTGCTGTTCATGCTGCCCATTCTCATTTCCAACCTGTTCCAGCAGCTGTACAACACCGTGGACACCATGATCGTGGGCAACGTGCTGGGCGACACCGCCCTTGCTGCCATTGGCTCCTGCGGAGCCATCTACGAGCTTCTGGTGGGCTTCGGCCTTGGCATCGGCAACGGCCTTGCCATCGTGGCAGCGCGCGCCTACGGCGCTCAGGACGAGGACCTGCTCAAGCGCACGGTGGCCGGGTCGCTGGTCATCGGACTGGCGGCGTCGCTGACCATCACCATGGCGGGCTTTTTCGGCCTGCGGCCCCTGCTGGAGCTGCTGGACACCCCTGCCGAAATCCTGGAGGATGCCTACCGCTACATCATCATCATTGATCTGGGCGTCATCGTCATGTTCGCTTACAACCTGTGCGCGGGCCTGCTGCGGGCCATCGGCAACAGTGTGATGCCGCTGGTGTTCCTGCTGCTCAGCTCGGCGCTGAACGTGGTGCTGGACCTGTGGTTCATTGCCGGGATGGGCATGGGCGTGGCCGGTGCCGCTGTGGCTACCGTGATCGCACAGGGCGTGTCAGTGGTGCTGTGCATCCTCTATGTCATGGCGCGGGTGCGCATCCTCATCCCGGGCCGGAAGCATCTGGACGTGGGCCGCAAGCTGTACTGGGACCTGTTCAGCCAGAGCATCTCCATGGGCCTGATGAGCAGCATCGTGTCTGCCGGTTCGGTGATCTTGCAGTATGGCATCAACGGGCTGGGCACCCTGACCATCGCCGGACACACGGCGGCCCGCAAGCTGTTTGCCTTCACGGATATGCCGCTCATCGCCATGGCGAATGCGGCGTCCACCTTCGTTTCCCAGAATTACGGCGCAGGCCAGCCGGAGCGCATCCGCAAGGGCATGCGGGAGATCTACCTGTATTCGCTGGTGGTCATGGTGGTGACGGTGCTGCTGATGCAGGTGAGCGCCGAGTGGCTGGTGCGCATGGTGTCCGGCTCGTCGGAGGCCCTCGTGCTGGAAAACGGCGCACGCTATCTGCGCTGGACTTCCCCCTTCTATGCGGTGCTGGGGGTGCTGCTGTCCACCCGCTATGCCCTGCAGAGCCTGGGCGAAAAGGTGCTGCCGCTGTTTTCCAGTGTCATCGAGTTCCTGGGCAAGGTGGTGTTCGTGCTGGTGTTCATCCCCCGGTTTGCCTACAATGCGGTGATCCTGTGCGAGCCGGTGATCTGGTGCTTTATGGCCCTGTATCTGGTGGCGGTGTACAGCTGCAATCCCTTTGTGTTCCCCAAAAAGAAACAGGCGTGAAAAGAACCCTCTCAGTCATCGCTTCGCGATGCCAGCTCCCCCGAAGGGGGAGCTTTTTTGCGGCGTTTTATAAGCTCCCCCTTCGGGGGAGCTGGCGCGTTTAGCGCCTGAGAGGGTTGCTCATAAAAACAAAAAAGCTCTCCCTTGCGGGAGAGCGTAAAAACGAAACAGAAAGCCTTACAGCGCCGAATAGCCGAAGCTGTTGACCAGGGCGTCGATGTGCTGGCCGGCCTTGCACATGGGGCAGTCACGGCTGTCGAAGCTGGCGTAGTCCGGCAGGCTGGCGGGGTCGAAGATGGAGGTGACCGGGTAGCCCAGGCACTCGTGGGTGGTGGCAAAAATAGCCGAAAGCCCGGCCACCATGCCGCCGTAGTAGTTCACGGCCTCCACAGCGGCCTGCACGGTGTAGCCGGTGGTGATGGAAGCGGACAGAATGAGCACATGCTTGCCCTTGACCATGGGGGCCAGATTGTCGCGCAGGATGATCTGGCTGCCGGTGGTGTACTCCGGGGTGATGACATAGATGGTCTGGTGGGCGTTCATGTTGGCAAAGCCGTCCTTGGTCAGCTCATTGGCCAGACAGGTGCCGATGACCTGGGTGCCGTCCAGACAGAGCACGGTGTCCACGATGGTGCTGTGCTGGTAGGCACTTACCAGCTCCTTGGCCACGGCCTTGGCCTCCGACAGGCGGGACTTCTGGGTGGTGACGTCGATGTAATAGTTGATGTGGCTGTGGCTGGTGGCAAAATGTCCCTTGGCAACGCGCAGGAACAGGTCGCTTTTCTTGGTGGGCAGCTTGACCATGTTGATCATAACAGACAGCACTCCTTTTCAGCCGGGCGGGCGTACCCGCCGCAAAATATAACAGCGCGGCGGCAAGTGGCTCTGCCGCTGCGCTTTGTCCGTTGCTTGTTCTTTTATTGTACCGGAAAACGGAACTGTGCACAAGACACAAAATCACTAAAAAACGATAGGTACTTTGCGGCGAACTGCCCAACAAAAGGGCCAAAAAAGCCCGCACCAAGGGTGCGGGCTGAAGTGCAATAAAAGGGAGAATTACTTGCCGGTACTCTCGTTAGACTTGACAAGGTCGGCACCAGGGATCTTCCAGGTTATGCGGAGTTCAGGAGACTTGGCCGGGCGAGGAATGAAGGTGAACTCCAGGGTGTCCTCAGGGTTGGGAGCATGCCCGGCATAGTCGGGGACATGGACCTTGTACTCACCTACAGTCCGGACCGGGAGCTGGGGGAGAATATCAGGAACCTTGCCGTCCGCCCCCGGAACAGCCTCGATGGACAGGTTGAAATAGTTGCTCCACTTGCTGTTGCCGTCTTTGTCCAGGACCTTTACTACGAAGCTCTCGTTGGGGTCCATAGGAAGGGGAGCATCGGAGTTGTTCTTCACCGTGAAGGTAAAGACCCCGTTACCGGTAGTGCTATCCTTATCCACGCTCTTCAGCAGGCCGCCGGTGGTGCCCAGGGTCGTGCCGTAACCCAGCTTTTTGATAACAGGGTTGTTGGGGTCCTGGATCTCACAGCCCGTCAGCAGGCCGGCACCGGCCACAGCCACAGCGGTCATGGCAGAATACTTCAGAAAATCACGCCGGGAAAAAGTGTAAGACATGATACGTTCCTCCGTTTATCAACAAAATATGGTGTAAGGGTCAGCCCAAAGCAGGGACCGCAGTATCCGGGGAGATGATCCAGTTTGCGGTGTACTCGTTGTACTCGGTATCCGGGGTGTAGATGATACGCAGGGAGGCGATGGGGCACTCGGTATCCTCAGGATTCTCAGTATTCTCAGTCACCTTAGGCAGACCGGATGCAATAACGGTGCAGATGCACTCCTTACCGCGGCTGATGGGGTTGGTATAGCCAGGGACCAGGGCGGCGTTGAGGCTGCCCTGGGTAGAACCAACAAAGATGTTTGCGATGCAGTTGTTGTTCTTATCGTAGGCCTTGACTGCAAAACGATTGGGGCTCACGACGATGGGGTTCTTGCGGCCGTTGACGATATGGATCGTAAAGGTCGCGTTGCCGGATTTGGGGTAATACTCCAGGGATTCCAGAGTGGATTTTACCTTCAGCACGACATTATCACTGGGATAGGTGGTCTGGATCGCAGTTTCTGCGCCAGAACCAGAGCAGCCGCCCAGCAGGCTGGTACCGGCCACAGCCACGGCGGCCACGGCGGTGTATTTCAGAAACGAGCGGCGGGAGAAAACGGTAGACATGATTTGGTTCCTCCTCCTGGAATGTAAAATTATACAGTTTATGCCAATGGAAGTTACTTATACAATAGGCGAAATGACCGCAAAAGTCAATGCTTTTTATAAAATAATTGTGAACATTCTGTGGGCATATCGTACAAAATGGACGAAATCGAATGCAATTATCCGCGGATCACATCGGCGGCCTTCATGGTAAAGGTCAAAGTCTTGTCCGGGGCAAAGGTGGGCATGTAGGTCACCTGCAGCTCCTTCCAATTCTTGGGCACCATCAGCATCAGCACGATGTAGCCGGAGCCCTGCGGGGGCAGGCTCTCGCTGTCGGAGAAGCTCTGGGAGTTGGAGTTGTACAGGGACACCGTGGCACTGATGGCAGCACCCTGACCGTCGCAGGTGGCAACAAAGTCGGTGGTAGCAGCGGCCATGGCCTGGAAGTTGGCGTCCACGTTCTCCAGCGGGGGCACGGGGTAAGCGGCGTTGATGGCATCCACGCCCTGTGCACCGATGGTATAGGAGTCGGTCTTGCTGCGGTTCAGCACGGTCACGCGCACGCCCAGGTACTCATAGCCGGGCTGTGCGGGGTCCTGGGTCAGGTGGAACACGCTGGACAGCTGCACGCCCAGACCGTTCCAGTTCTTGACGGTGTCGCCCACCTTCACGTCGTTGACGGTGGTGTTGCTGCCATTGGTCTTGCAGCCGCTCAGCAGGCTGGCAGAGCCGACCGCTGCAGCGGAAACACCTGCACACTTCAGGAATGCACGGCGGGAAATCTTGTTCGACATAGGTATTGTCCTCCTCTTGATCGGTGGAAATGTTGTCCTTTCCAGAATCTTCTACTCTGTTTATACCGTTTTTGGTGCACAGATGCAAGAGTTTTGGGGAACAATTCACAGGAATATCACCCCAGTACGACGGGATTTCAGTCCTCGGGGGTCAGGCCCTTGACGTGGGTCTCGCTGGTCTTGACCAGATTCAGCAGGCTGGGGGTGTACAGCGGGAACTCGCGGGTCAGGCTCTCGGTGGTCATGGCAAGGCAGGCGGGGTCCTTTACGCCCTCGGCACCCTTCAGGTCCTCCCCGGCCAGCAGGGCTTCCACATTGGCCTCGGACATGCGCATCACGGCGTCGGAATAGCCGCGCCAGCGGTGGGCACCGATGCTGAACATGCTGGACGCGTTGTGGGGCTCGGCCGAGTACAGCAGGCGGAACATCTTGGCCACGGCCATCATCAGGTAGGCACTCACCTCGGTGGTCAGGGCCTTGCTGTGGCACTGGCCAATCTTGGCATACAGCACGTTCAGGCTGTTGGAGATCAGCTTTTTGTTCATGGTGGGCAGCACGCTGCCGTGGTAGATGTTGTCCTTCATCTTGTCGGGGTTGGGCAGGTCCTCGGCCGAGAGCATCATACCGTTGCGCTCGGCGCTGCGGCCCAGCAGATAGTCGCAGGAAACATTATAATAGTCGGCCACGCGCACCACAAAGTCCAGCCCGCACTCGCGGATGCCTTTTTCGTAGTGGGACAGCAGGGCCTGCGAAACACCCAGATCTTCCGCCGCCTGCTTCTGGGTGATGCCGCGCTCCTTGCGCAGCAGTTTGATGATACGATTGAATTCCATGGTCTCTGACTCCTCAATGACCCCGGGTTGGGGAACATCCTTGATTTTTGGTTTACAGCAGGTTGATTATACACAACGGAAAACGAAATGTAAAGCAAGAAAAGTGACGATATTTTTCATCAAATTTCGTCATTTCTGTCAAAGGCCTTGCCGGGTACACTACATCTATGTTAAACTACAGGTATAACAGCATACATTTTGTGGCGGACGCCCGGGGCACAAAGATGCCGGGCGGGAATATTTTTGGCAGAGGACGCGCTTTTCTGCCAGAAAATGGCTCCCGTTCCGGCCAAAAGAAACGGCGCCCGGCGCAAAATGCAAAAATTCCAAATTGGAACTTCCATCTTTCCTGGTTTTGTGCTATAATGCTGTTTTGGCACCTGTCCTTGCCCGGCGCACAGCTTTGTGGTGGGCAGGGAGGCTATAAAAATAGGAATAGGAAAGAGGATTACCCAAATGAAACGCAACACCATCACCCGTCTGTGCAGCCTGGCCGCTGCCGCTGTTCTGGCTGTGAGCTGCATCGCCCTGACCGGCTGCGGCAGCAGCGCATCTTCTGCTGCTTCCAGCACCGCTTCCACCGCTGCATCCGCTGCTGCCGCCGGCGACAACTCCTGCGGCGAGAACGTGACCTGGACCCTGGCCGACGGCACCCTGACCATCAGCGGCACCGGCCGTATGACCGACTACAACAGCAACTCCCCCGCTCCCTGGGCGGATCAGGCCGACCAGATCACCGCTGTGGTCGTGGAAGCCGGTGTGACCACCGTGGGCGGCAGCTCCTTCAAGGGCTGCACCAACCTGACCACCGTGACCCTGGCCGATGGCGTGGAGTACATTGAGACTGCCGCCTTCAACGGCTGCACCGCCCTGTCCGACATCACCATCCCGGAGAGCGTGGGTTACATCAAGACCGGCGCCTTCAAGGACTGCAATGCACTCACCAGCGTGACCGTGCGCAGCAACTGCCGCATCGACATGAACGTTTTCCCCGCCACCGTTGAGGTCAACCGCTACGCCGACTGATCTTCCGTGCACCGCGCACCGGCTCCGGGGGTTTGGATCTTTGCAAACGATACGAGGTATTTTGCATGAAAACCTTTAAGCTCCATCTCATCCGTCACGGCGTGACCGCCGGCAACCTGCAGGGCCTGTACATCGGCAGCGGCACCGACATCCCGCTGTGCGACGAGGGCCGTGCCCAGCTGGCCGAACTGAAGGAACGCTTTGAGTACCCCCAGGTGGACACCGTGTTCTCCTCGCCCATGCTGCGTGCGGTGGAAACGGCCAACATCCTGTTCCCCAACGCGGCCCACACCTTTACGGTGCACGATCTGCGGGAGGCGGGCTTTGGCAAATTCGAGAACAAGCCCGTGAAGGAACTGGTGCACGACGAGGACTTTAAAAAGTGGATCACCCCGGGTTCCGGCTTTGTGCCGGAGGGGGCTGAGCCCACCGAGCAGTTCCACGCCCGCTGCGCCGAAAGCCTGCTCAAGCTGTTTGAGTATATGATCCGCATGGACGTGACCGAGGCCGCCTGTGTGACCCACGGCGGCGTGATCATGAGCATGCTCAGCCAGCGTGCTCTGCCCAGCCGCCGCCCCGAGCAGTGGATGGCAGACCCCGGCTGTGGCTACACCGTGCAGACTGACGTGCAGCTGTGGATGCGGGACAAGCTGGTGGAGGCCATCGACATCGTGCCCTTCGGCTATGCCGACACCCTGCGCGGCCAGGCCGAGACCGAAGAGAACGAGGCCTACGAATAAACGCAAAGAATCGGTTACAATCCGGGGCAACCGCTTGACAGAACGGTCACAATCCTTTATTGTATAAAGGAACCACTTTTTCGTTTCGCCAAGGAGGAAGTTCCCATGTCACAAGCCATCTCCCGCCGGTCATTCCTGAAATGTGCCGGCTCCGGTGCGGTCAGCCTTGCGGCTGCCCTGCTCACCGGTGTATCCGCAGCAGCGGCCGAGCTGCGTGCTGCGGGCGACCCTGCCCTGCTGGACGGCAAGGCGGCAGTGGAGCTGCTGGGTTATGCCCCGGCTCCGGGTCTGGGCGGTGTGCTGGTGTATCTCTCGGTGGAGAACCTGTCCGGCCATGCGCTGCCGGTGGGCGAAAGCTACCTGCAGAGCCGTCAGGTGTCCACCCGGGAGGACCTGTACAGCATGGGCACCGGGGTCACGGCCGCCTGCAACGGCCGTGCGGTGCGCTGCGGCAGCTTTGCCGCCCCGCTGTACGGTGAGAACGCGGCGGATGCGTCCATTTTTACCCTGAATCTGGCCGCCGGGCGTGGTGCGCTGCTGCACTGCTTCTGCGCCGTGCCGGAGGACTGGCAGACGCTGGAGCTCACCTATGCCCCGGACTTTGCCGCCGGGCGCAGCGTCACCTTCACGGTGCAGCGCGGCGCGGACGAAGCGGAACTGGGCATGGTGCCCGCCACCCCTGCCGAGGTGGGCAGCGTGGTGGATCTGTAAACCGAATAAATGCAAAAGCTCCCCGTGCATCTGCACGAGGAGCTTTTTGTGTGTCAGGGCTGCAGCAGGTCGTTCCCGGCGGAATCCTGCACGGTGACTTCCTCACCGGTCAGGCTGGAAAGCCATGCAATGTAGCTGCGGCCGCTCAGGATGCGCAGCGGGCGGCCGTCGGCGTCGTAAAATGCAAAGGTCGAGCCGGTGCCCTGGGTCCAGGTGATGTGCCACAGGTGGCCGCCGTTGAGCCACAGACCGCCGCCCATGGTCAGGTCGTAGTCCAGGGTGCGGCCATCGTCCCGCAGGGTGGAGGCACTGTACAGCACCAGAAGGTTGTCAAAGGCGGCCTGGGTGCCGGTGTTGGCGTCCAGCTGCGGGGAGCCGTCATTGTGCAGCATCCCGTAGGTGCCGGTGTCGGTATCGTAGGCAAAGCGGGTGGTGCTGCCGGACGGGAACTGTACTGCCGCCTGAACTGCGTCGGCAACGTCCGCATCCGGCAGGTGGCCGTCGGTCTGCTGAGGCAGCAGGGCCGGGACAGTGGGCACGGCGGGGGTGTCCCCTTCCTGCGTGCTGTCTGCGGATTCCGCAGGGTCCTCGGACAGCGCGGACGAGAGGCTCAGGCTGCTCAGAACCTTGGCCACAGATTGACCGTTGGTGCACCACAGCGGGCTGGCCCAGTCGGTATTGCCGGTGGTGAAGGCGTTGCGGCCTGTTTCCAGCGCGTCCACCGCGCGCAGGTTCCAGTAGTCCAGAAAATTGCGGGTGTACAGGTCGCAGCCGCGCTGGATGGGCAGCACCTGCTGGCCGCTGAGCAGCCGCCAGAACAGGTCCTGCCCCAGAGTGACCGGCCCCACCGTCGGCATGGCCGACACGGAGGGATAGACCAGGCACAGGCTGGGGGCGGTGTCCGCACGGGCTGCGGCCTCCAGCACCACAGAGGCGCTGCCGATGCCCCACTGGGTGGTGCTGCCGGGGGCGTTGTCGATGACCACTGCCGCCGGACGCTGGCCCGGGGATTGCTGCTCCTGCCCGGTCAGGGGGTCAGCAGAAGCCGTGCTGTCGGCTGCCGGGCCGCCCGGCATGCAGCCGGCCAGCAGCACAGCGCACAGCACGGCCGCACCGATGCGCTGGATCCAGATGCGTTTCATGGCGTTCCCCTCGTTTACTGATAGCTGAAATTGGACCACTCATCGTCGTCCACAATGGCAAGGTAGGTCTTGCCGCGGTTGAAGAGCAGCTCAGCCCCGGCGTCATCGTAGACCTTCAGCGGATGCTCCGGGGAGACCTTCTCCCAGCGGCCCACCTGTACCCCGCCCCGGCTGAAGAAGTAGGCTTCGCCGCCGGAAATGTAACTCACCTGCTGCACGTCGCCGGAGTCGCCAGGGTAGGCGGCGATGGGGGCAAAGCAGATGAGCAGGTTGTCGAAGCTCAGCTGCTTGCCGTTCAGTTCGTCCACGGTGTTCTCGAATCCGCCGGCGGCGTGGCTGTACATCTGCATTTTGTAGGTGCGGCTCAGTGCACTGTAGCTGAAGCTGGTCTTGTAGTTGTCGGAGTGCACGATGCGTATCGTCCGGCCGGAAGCGGTGCCGCGCATGGTATTCTCGGCCCCGGTGCGGTAGTCCGCAAAGCGGAAGAAGGTGGTGTCGTAATCGTGGCTCAGGCCGATGCCGGCATTGGCGGCGGCCTGCCGGATCTCCTTGCCGGAGGTGAACTCGGTGTGTTCGTAGGCAACGTTGCGGCCGCGGCTGTCCCGGTGGGCCACATGGGGATGGGTGGGCGTGTTGAAGTAGCTCTTGCCGCCGATGTTCAGACCGGAGTAGTTGTAGACGCTGATGAACTTGGTGCAGGGGGCACTTTCGCCGTCGTGGTAGTACAGCGCCTGCCAAGGCATCAGCAGCTGCAGGAACTGGTCCCGGCCGGAGCGCATGGGCCCCACCTCGGGGATGCTGTCGGCGTCGCGGTACACGGCACAGAAGCGAGTGATGCCGCCCTCCACCTTGCTCTCGATGAGCAGGTCAGCAGAAGAAAGGCCCCGCTGAGGGCGGGCGTTCTGCCGCTCGGAATAGCTGATGTTGTTGACCATCACGCCCACGATGCGGCCGCTGCTGCGGTTGGCCTCGCCGGTCAGCGGGTCGGCGTTGTAGGCAGGCAGCCAGCTGGACGCGGCCGGTTCCTCCGCTGCTGCGGAAGATGCGGCGGCCTCACTGGAAGCCGCTGCCTCGCCGGAGGCTGCCGCCTCCGAGGATGCAGAGGAAGAGCTGTTGGCGAGCTTCTGCCGCAGCCAGTCGGAAAAGCGGCTGCCAACGGCGGCAGAACCGGCGGCCCGGCAGCTGGTCAGCGCCAGCGAAGCGGCCGCCAGCCCGGACAGACGAAGAACGGAACGGCGAGTGATCTTTTTCATAGAAAGTACCTCCTGCAGGGGAAAGAATCGCGGCGGGGTCAGGCACTGCCTGCCCGGAAAAGAGCCCAAATCGGATTTGCTTTGATTGTAACGATTCTGTTCGGTTTTGTAAAGAGGAACTTGTCGGGAAAAAAACTCCATCTCGCCTGCGGCGAGACCGTTCGGTCGCTTAAAGTCCCCGCGGGGGACTTCATAAGTGCAACGCAAGAATTTTCGGCCGGGCACTTGCATTTTATCGGCATTTATGGTAATATTATTCGGCAGTATTGTATTGCTGCAGAATATGCGCTCGTAGCTCAGCCGGTAGAGCATCTGACTTTTAATCAGAGGGCCAGGGATTCGAGTTCCCTCGAGCGCACCAAAATCCCACGAAGAATCGTATGATTCCTCGTGGGATTTTCTTTTTGTACGCCACTTGCACGGTTTCTGCACGGTCGTTGCACGGTTCGCATTTTTCATGTCCAATCGAGTAAGTCCTTGAATTACCCGGCAACCTGTGCTGTTTTTTGAAATTCAGGTCAGAAGAGCCAAGCGGAGCTGCGCTTTTACAGAGGGGTCTGCGTCTTTCAGAAGCTCCACCAAAGCAGATACCGAGATGGTCGGTTCAGCTTCGGCAGGAGCACTCTGCGGCGTGGATTCTACTGGTTTATAAAAACCTTCCTCGAACTTTTTCCCCAGCTTCTTCCGGGAATCCTGCTGGATATGCGCATAGGTGTTGACCAGCAGGTTTGCGCTGGCATGACCTGTTGTTCCCTGAACGGCTTTCACATCACCGCCGGAGATCATCAGTTGGTAGGTGGCACTGGAATGCCGCAGGCCGTGAAACACGATGCGGGTGAACTCCGGGTGCTCGTCCTGCCACTTCTCGAACTTCTTCCGAATCAGGACAGGTTCAACTGCCAGACCATTCGGCAGACGCAGGAGCATTCCACTATTGCGGTATCTGCCGTCCATGTCGGCCTCGTCCATTTCCAGACGTTTGAACCAGTGCCTCAGTTCTTCTTTCAGCGCTTCCGTCATGAAAATCGTGCGACAGGAAGATGCTGTTTTGGTCTTTTTGAGCACCAGCGTTGTGGTGCTGCCCTCACGCTTATCCTCAAACTCCCGGAGAATGCAGTCTTTTCCTGTTTTAAAGGCATCATAAGCACCTTCAATCGCAGCGATGTGGATGGAATGATCCGCAGGTGCTTTGCGATAATAGCGGGCATCAACGGATTGTTTCAGGGCTTTTTGATCACTTTCGGTCAATGCCCTTTTGTGTCCTTGCATTTTTTTGGAAATGCCGATCAGAAATCGGCTTCCGTCGTCATCAAAAGATTCGCCTTTCATGGAAGGCTTTTTGTAAGGGAAGTAAGCTGCTTATCTCGCTCGCTTTTTGGCTTGCGAAGTTCTGCAACGATTTCCGATCGCTGTTCCTTCGGAGCCTTAGCGATGGCACAGATCTCACGGTCAGCAGCTTTGATTTTCCCGTTCAGAATTTCCTCCCGGGCACCGGGTGCTGCTTCATCGGCAGCCTCCACGCCGTTCATGTACTTTTCGGCCCGCTGCACATAACCCTCGCTGGTGGCGGTCTCGTTTGCAATCCGCTACCGCGTAACGTGGCTGCCGGATTTGCTTTGGCAGGGATCATTTTGATCCGTGGCATTTTTCTTGGCGGATGTGTACTGATTTCCGCGGTTTTGAGAGACCTGTTTTTCCGCTTCATACCGCGTTCCAATCAGATACTTTCTACGCTCAGGTGTCAGGTTACGCCGCCCAAGCTGCTGGAGCTCCTCAAAACTCAACGGTGAAATCTGATAAGCCCCAAAAGAGTGTTATTTTTAATTATGACGGACAAATTTGTAAAAAGCACTTGACATTGATAATCAAAGCAGAGTATACTTAACTCAGTGACAGAGCGAAATCCGCTCTGGCTTTCTTTTTCAAAAATTTTTGTTCTTTATTGCACGTGACAACCGAGGTGTGAAATGAATCTTGGAGAAATTGCAGATATCCGTAGCGGACTTGTCCTTTCTCGAAAACAGGCAAGAGCTGACTCCCCGCAGGCGATACGATACCACCAACTTGGTCTACGGGCGGTAAAAGCGGAAGGTGAGATTGATCCTGCTGAATTGGAGCCGTACTTTGCGAAAGAACCATTGTCCATGGACTATCTGACGCAGCCAAATGACATTGTAGTGCGCTTGACTGCCCCCTACACAGCAGTTTTGATTGATGACACCACACGCAACTTGGTGATCACGTCGAATTTTGTGGTAATTCGCATTCGGGGAACAGAGCTTGTGCCGGGGTATCTTTATTGGTATCTGAACACGCCGAAGGCAAAAAGGCAGATCTATCAAAATACCACCAAAAGTATGATCAGCTCCGTAAACGCAAGGTATTTTTGCCGCTTGGAGCTTCAGCTGCCATCGCCGGAAATACAACGCCAGATGGAAGCGCTTCGCTTGCTAGCACAGCAGGAACTACGCCTTCTGCGTAAGTTGGAAGTTGAAAAGCGAAGCTGCTATGAGGCGATGCTGGAACAAATGAATCACGCACAGAGGAAAGGATAACGACTATGACGACAAAATCGGAAATCGAACGCGTTCTTTGGAACGCCTGCGACAGCTTTCGCGGTAAAATTGACAGTTCCCGTTATAAGGACTACATTCTTTCCATGCTGTTCGTAAAATATCTGAGCGATGTTTCGGAGGAAAAGCGAGAGCAATACCGGGGGCAATACGACGGTGATGAACGCCGTGTAGAGCGTGCCATGAGCCGGGAGCGCTTTAAGCTGGATGATACATCTACGTTTGGGTACCTTTATAAAAATCGCCATGATTCCGAAATCGGGCTGAAGATCAACACGGCACTGGCATCTATTGAAGATCATAACAGCAGCAAGCTTCGGAACGTGTTTCGCTCCATCGATTTCAACTCCAATGTGGACTTTGGTACAGACATCAAGGCAAAAAATGCGACCCTCTGCAACCTGCTGGAAGACTTCCACGGACTTGACCTGCGTTCTTCTGCGCTGGACGGTTCCGACATCATTGGCGACGCCTATGAATATATGATCGGCAACTTTGCTTCGGACGCCGGCAAGAAGGGCGGAGAGTTCTTTACGCCGAGCAAGGTCTCCGAACTGGCAGCGGCATTGGTAGATCCGCAGGAAAATGACCGTATCTATGACCCGACCTGCGGCAGCGGTGGTCTCCTGCTCAAGGCATGCAAGCGCGTGCCGGACAGGAAAGTGGCAGTTTATGGTCAGGAACTAAACGCGCAGACATGGGCTCTGTGCAAGATGAATATGTTCCTGCACGAGGTAGACGATGCCCGCATCTGGCAGGGCGATACCCTGAGCAATCCGCAGAACATCGAAAACGATAATCTGATGTTGTTCCAGTGCATTGTAGCAAACCCGCCATTCAGTTTGGACAAATGGGACAGCGGCTTCCTTTCCAATGCGGTTCTGGATGCCAAGGGAAAAAAGCCGGAAAAAATGAACGCTTCTCTGGACCCATGGGGACGCTTTGATTGGGGCGTTCCGCCATCTTCCAAGGGTGATTATGCTTTTGTTCTGCATATGCTCAACAGCCTTGACCGCAGTCATGGCCGAATGGCCGTCGTGCTGCCCCACGGCGTACTGTTCCGCGGTGCAAGCGAAGGCAAAATTCGCCGCCAGATTGTTGAACACAACCTTCTGGATGCTGTGATCGGTCTGCCTGCCAACCTGTTTTATGGCACGGGTATTCCGGCCTGTATTCTGGTGTTCCGCAGGGATCGCATTAGCCGAGGTGTCGATAATGTTCTGTTCATCGACGCTTCTGCAGAGGGTAACTTCGAGAAAGGCAAGAATCAGAACCTTCTGCGAGATACGGACATCCAGAAAATTGTGGATACCTACAAAAAGCGTGAAACCATGCCAAAATACAGCTATCGTGCAACGCTGGATGAAATCCGAGAGAACGACTACAATCTGAACATTCCCCGCTATGTAGATACTTTTGAAGAGGAAGCTCCGGTGGATATTCAGGCGGTGAAGAAAAATATTGCGGATATCGAAGCTGAGCTGGTGCAGGTACAGGAGCAGATGAAAAAGTATCTGGATGAGTTGGGGTTGTAAGGGAGGACACAATGTTCAAAATTCGAAAAGTTGAATTCATAAACCATCCAATCTTAGGAGGTTTAACCTTGGATTTCTGTGACGCTAGTGGACATGCAGTTGACACTGTGATTTTTGCAGGTGAAAACGGCGTTGGGAAAAGCACAATTTTGAATGCATTATATGAACTGTCAGCATACAACACTAAGATAGAATTGAATTTGGAAATCGAACGGACTGAAGGAATAGAGGTTCTTCAATATCGTCGAGATGAAAGAAATAATTTAATATACGTGTTTGATTCAACAAAATCGGGATACTATATTGGTTCTGATAATTTCAAACGGACATACAATTTTCATGGAATTTTTTCCGATGTCGATATTAATTTTCATTCCAACGATCTTTCCAATGTCACCAGCTTAGCTTTGGACCAAAAGATAGAAAGTCGAAGGTCTTCCAATAATCTCCCAACAGAAATCAAGCAGCTCCTTATTGATATTCAGGCTCTAGATGATGCTGATATCGCATATTGGGTCAAGCATAATTTTGGAGCGAATACGGATAAGATGGTCATATCAGAAAGAATTCCTCGTTTTACAAAAGCGTTTGCCGGAATGTTTGACAATTTAGAATACGATCGAATTGAAAATGTCGATGGACACAAGGAAATTCTCTTTTCGAAAAGTGGGCATAATATTCCTATTGATGCGTTAAGTTCCGGTGAAAAGCAAATTGTATATCGAGGATGCTTCCTTTTGAAAGATGCAAATGCAATGAATGGAGCATTTGTTTTTATTGATGAGCCTGAAATCAGCCTGCATCCAAAATGGCAGATGAAAGTGATGGACTACTACAAAGGGATTTTCACAGATGAATCTGGAAAACAAACGTCACAAATCTTCGCCGTTACCCATTCGCCTTTTATAATTCATAATGAAAATCGCAAGAACGATAAGGTCATTGTTCTTGCGAGAGATTCTAATGGAAAAATTGTGGTCAAAGATAAACCAGCATATTATAAATGTTCGTCTGTTGAAGCAGTGCAGGACGCATTTGAGATTCATGACTTTGATTCAGGGAATCCAACGGTGTATCTGGAAGGACGAACTGATGAAAAATATTTTAGAAAAACAGCTGAAATATTTGACATAGATTTGCCATTTCAGTTTAGGTGGATTGGTTACATGGATGCTAATGGACAAGAAGTAAATACAGGAAAGGATAGTATTAACCGAGCAGTTCAATTCTTAATTGCGCAGAATCTTCCTTTTGTCAACATTGCACTTTTGGATAGTGATACCAAGAAAAAAACGGATTCTCAGAACAATGTGATTGTCACTTCCATGCCCCAATATGAAAATTCAAGAGGAATGAAAGTTGGCATTGAAAATGCACTCGTTTTAGATGATGTGGATTTGAATCAATTTAGAATTCAAAAAGAATCCGTTGATGATTATGGCGGAACAAAAGTAATTACAGAATTTCAAAAAATGAAATGCTGTGATTATATTTGCAATTTGGACGTGGATAAACAGAGAAAGATCTTTGTGCATCTGAAGGAAGAAATTGAGACATTAAAAGGCCTTTTTGCCTATTGTAAATGAATATGAAACATCAAAACACCTATTTATTTCGTGATATCCTCGAACGCGTTGAAGTTCCTGTTAACGTCGAACCGGATAAAGAATATGTCCAGATTGGTATTCGCTCTCATGGAAAGGGCTTATTTTATAAAGAACCAGTTTTGGGAAAGGCTCTTGGAAACAAACAAGTTTTCTGGATTTAGCCAAATTGCTTCATTCTTAATGTAGTGTTTGCATGGGAACAGGCGATCACAAAAACGACTGAAAATGAAATTGGTATGATTGGCTCCCACCGTTTTCCAATGTATCGCCCGAAGAATGATTTGGTAGATATTGATTACCTGATTTATTATTTTCTAACTAAGAGAGGAACAGATATTCTGGAAGCGGCATCTCCCGGTGGGGCTGGACGGAACCGAACTTTAGGGCAGGAACGTTTTCTAAAAAGTAAAATTACATTACCTCCTCTTCCCGAGCAGCAAAAAATCGCTACTATCCTTTCCACACAGGACAAAGTAATTGAGCTGAAAGAAAGGCTCCTTGCTCAAAAACAGCAGCAGAAAAAATATCTGATGCAGCAGTTGTTGACCGGGAAACTCCGGTTGCCAGACGTTAATGGAGAATGGGCGTCAGTAAAATTGAAGGAACTGCTTATTGAACGAAATGAAAAAAATGTAGAGCAGAATCACAGAATTTGTTCAGTAGCGGTTTCAAAAGGTGTTGTGGATCAAATCGAACATCTTGGAAGAAGCTATGCAGCCGCAGATACGTCAAATTACGGAGTAGCGCACTATGGTGATATTATTTACACAAGAAGCCCAACAGGAGATTTTTCTCTTGGGATTATTAAGCAAAACCGTATGCGCGAAAATGTGGCAATTTCCCCATTATACGGAATTTATAAACCGATATCGTTTAGCACAGGCTATTTGCTGAACATTTATTTTGAAAGTACCATTAATACAAAGAACTATTTAACTCCCATTGTGCAAAAAGGTGCTAAAAACACAATTGCAATTTCCAACAGTGCTTTTTTAGAAAATAAAATTTTCTTTCCTATGGATGAAGCCACACAATCAAGAATTGCAAAAGTATTCGAACTGACTGACCATGAAATTGACCTGCTCCAAAAGTCTATTGAGGCTGAGAAGCAAAAGAAAAAAGCGCTGATGCAGTTGCTGCTGACCGGGAAAGTGAGAGTGAAAATATGAGTGCAGACAAGAAGTTTGATGAAGTAAAGAAAAAAGTGTACCAGTACTTAAAGGATAGCGAAAATTGGTCGAGTGGCCATGGATGTGCAGCGGCGCTTGATCTGCCCGAAATGGAAGTTCTCAAGGCGTTGGAAGAACTGTGCATAGAGGGCAGGGTAAAGCGCAGCTGCATTCCACTTGACCGATCCCCTGAATCAGGAAACAGTGTCTTTTATGGGATTTCTGAACAATAAGGAGGTCACCATGAACCTCGATAAATCCATTTACTCTGAAGCCAACATCAGCAAAAAGCCTGCGCTGGAACTGCTGCAGGCCATGGGGTATACATATCTCTCCCCGGAAGAATGCCGTCAGCAGCGCGGAAGCGGCTACCGGGTGCTGTTGCGGGATGTGCTGCGCGGTCAGTTGCGGAAACTGAACCGCTATACCTACGGCGGTGTGGAAAATGAATTTTCGGCAGTCAACATTGAGCACGCCATGGATGATCTGGAAATACCGCTGACGGACGGCCTTGTGCGCACCAGCGAGAAAATCTATGATGCGCTTATGCTGGGCAAAAGCTATCCCGAAACTGTAGGCGAAGGGCGGCTGCTGAACTTCAACTTGAAGTACATTGACTGGGAGGACCCGACGCAGAACCTTTACCATGTCACGGAAGAATTTGCGGTGGAAAGCGCCGATGGACAGCATGATGCCCGCCCGGACATCGTGCTGTTTGTCAATGGAATTCCGTTTGCGGTGATTGAGTGCAAGGCTCCGGATATCCCGGTGGAACAGGCCATTGAGCAAACCTGCCGTAACCAGCAGTCTCACTATATCCCACAGCTTTATGCGTTTGCGCAGATCGTAATGGCGACCAATAAAAACGAGGTACGCTATGCAACAACGGGAACACCGAAAAAATTTTGGAGCATCTGGAAAGAGCAGGATGCAGATTTCCTGAACCGGGAAATGGCTCAGCTGATCCAGGATCGGACACCAACGGTGCAGGATAAAGATATTGTTTCCCTGTTTACACCGGTCCGTTTGTTGGAACTGACAAAGTATTTCGTGCTGTTTGACTACAATGTGAAAAAGATCTGCCGATATCAGCAATATTTTGCGGTAAAGGAAATTCTGCACACAGTCAAACAGCGTGATGAAAAAGGGAATCGGCGCGGCGGTGTGATCTGGCATACACAGGGCAGCGGAAAAAGTCTGACCATGGTGATGGTGGCGAAATATTTGCTGCTGGAGCTGCAGGCAGACCATCCGCGCGTAGTGATCGTCACCGACCGAAAAGAGCTGGATAAGCAAATCACAGCGACATTCGCGCACACGCGGCTTCGTCCTGCGCGTGCTACCAACGGGCGGCATCTGCTGGGATTGGTTACGGATGAGCGGGTGGACATCGTCACCAGCATCATCAACAAATTCAGCACTGCCGAGCGACTGGACGGTTGCAACAAATCTCGGGACATCTTTGTTCTTGTGGACGAAAGCCACCGCTCCAATTACGGCAAAATGTCACATAAAATGAGGACGGTTTTTCCAAACGCCTGCTATATTGGTTTTACAGGAACGCCCTTGATGAAGAGCGAGAAGAACACCTTGAAAAAGTTTGGCGGACTGATTCACAAGTATACGATTCAGGACGGTGTAGCCGATGGTGCAATTGTTCCACTGATCTATGAAGGCCGCTTTGTGGAGCAGAAAGTTGACGAAAAGAACATCGACCTATGGCTTCAGCAAACAACAAAACGCCTGACGGAATCACAGCGGGATGATCTCGCCCGGAAATGGAGCAGCATCCGACGGCTGACCTCTACGGATGCACGCATCAAACGGATCGCTTTGGACATCAACGAGGACTTTTGCCGAACCTATAAAAATACAGGCTTCAAGGGAATGGTCGCCACCAATTACAAGCGGGATGCCGTTCGGTATCTGGAATGCTTTGAGCAATTTGGCGATCTGAACTGCGCTGTCGTGATCTCAGCCCCGGATCTGCGCGAAAGCGTGGATGATGCAGATGAAGGAGCAGACAACAAGGTAGTTGCCTACTGGAACCGGATGATGCAGCGCTATGGCAGTGCCGATGATTATGAAGAAGCAATCAAGGCACAGTATCATGCCGGAGAACTGGATCTTGTGATCGTGTGCAGCAAATGGCTTACCGGCTTTGATGAGCCGCTCTGCCAAGTGCTTTACTTGGACAAAGAACTTAAGGAGCACGGTTTGCTTCAGGCCATTGCCCGCACAAACCGCCTGTGCGAGGGAAAAAGCTATGGAATGATCGTGGATTACCGGGGCCTGATCAAAAAATTGGATGAGGCAATGGAGCTTTACAGTGGTGCCGGGCTGGAAAACTTTGATGGGCACGATCTGAAAGGCGTTGTGGTGGATGTGCTCTCTGCGATTGGAACGGTACGCAGTGATTATTCTGCACTGATGGAATTGTTTTCGGCTGTTCCCGGTCTGACACTTGCCGGAACCGATGCAGAGGCGGTAGAGGTTTTCTTGGCGGATAATTCGAAGCGGGAAGAGTTTTACAAACGGCTGTGTAACTTTGGCCGCTCCTTGAATCTTGTTCTGAATTCTGAAAAAACCTATGAGGCGCTGGCAGTGGAAGAGCGGGAAAAATATATCAAAGCATTTGGCTTTTTCTCTGCGGTACGGCGCAGTGTGAAACCTCGTTATGGGGATTCAATTGACAATCGGGAATACGAACCACTGATGCAAAACCTGCTGGACGTACACCTTTCAGTAGAGGGTCTGAAGCGAATCACCGAGCCGGTAGACATTCTGGACAGAGATGCGTTTGAAAAGGAATTAAACGAGTTAGGCTCACTGCGTGCCAAAGCTGATGCGATTCGCACACGGCTCGCCAAGAGTATCAATACGAAGTATCAGGAGAACCCAGCATACTATGAAAATTTTTCCAAGCGCATCAAGGAAGCGCTGGAGCTGTATAAAGCCCGGACGATAACGGAGGCGGAATATCTGGCCAAGATGCGGGATATTCTGGAGGATTACCGCACGGGAAAAAGCGCTATCGCATACCCGGATCGCATCCGAGCCAATGTCCATGCACAGGCGTTCTATGGTGTACTGACTGCGATTTTCTCCAATGAAAAATTGTCAGTGGAGCCTGATTTTGCCGCCGAGATGGCACTGGATATTACGACAATCATCGAAAAGCATAGCCAGGTGGACTGGACCCATAACCTGACGATTCATGATCGAATCTCACAGGATATTGATGATCTGTTTTACCGCTACCAAAAAGAAATGGGCCTGGTACTTTCTTTTGATGTGATCGACATGATTATTGAAAATGTTAAAACAGTTGCGTTGCGGAGGTTTGCATGATACAGTTTTGCGAAGTTGAGACGGAGCATGGGTGTATCTGCTATCAGCTAGAACGAAAGAACGTACGCAATATCAATCTTCGGATTCGGACAGATGCCTCTGTTTATGTTTCTGCTCCGAAAGATGTCTCGGAAAGTGTTGTTACACAATTTGTGAAACGACGCAGCCGTTACATTGCTGAGGCACAGCAGCAATTTCGAGAATTCCGACAGTACGCACCGCAGCCCCGGCATTATGTCAGTGGGGAAAGTTTTTCCGTGTTGGGGCGCAGTCTGCGTCTGCGGGTAGAGCAAGGAAAAAAGGACGATATACGTTCCGATGGCGTTTATCTCTATCTTACCGTAAAAGACACAGAAGATCAGAAACAAAAAAAGCGTCTTGTTGACCGTTATCTGAATAAGATGTGTCGCGAAATATTTCAGCAGACAGTGGATCAGCTTTATCCGATATTTCGAAAATACGGTGTGCCATCTCCACGAATCCATATTCGATCGATGGATACTCGCTGGGGATCTTGTCTTCCGCAGAAGGCTATCATTACATTGAACCAGCACTTGCTCGAAATGCCCGTCAGTTGTATTGAATATGTAGTATTGCACGAGTTTTGTCATTTTCTATACCCAAACCACTCGAAGGATTTTTATGCGATCCTGACAACACTCATGCCCGATTGGCAGCAACGCAAAAAATTGTTAGACAAAAATGCACAGTTTGAATGGAGTCCAAAATAGGAAACGTTTTGTGGCGGTGAAAGCTGAAAGGTACACGACCAGCAAGCAGTGTCTTCGTATATACAAAGACCATTTTGCGTTGCAAAATACTTGTTGGGAAATCCCAAACCCTTTCAAATCTGCACCGTCCCGGTTCAGGCTGCGCGATGGAATCGCTGAATCGCACAAAAGCATGTTGGAGTCCAGATGTGAAGAAAAAACGGCAAAGCGGACCAAAATCCACTTTACCGTTTCTGAGGATATTCTATTATGATGCGATTGCGTTGGCGTTGACCTGCTTACAGCGCTGACGACATCTGCTTCACCTTCAAGAACGGTCAAGGAATCAGGGTATAAAAGAACCGCCTCACCACCAGATTACTCCGGTAGTAAGACGGTTTTTCTGTGATATTATTCAAATTGCGTTGTTTTCAAAAAATCATTATAACTCTTCTGAAGTCTCTTATTTAAGTCATCATCGAAATATTGTTGAAGCTCTTTTTTATGGGTAGGAACATATTCATCCACCCAATTTTCCAAACACGCTGTCACATTCACTAAAAGCTCATTCAGATGCATATGGTAGGACCCTTCATGCGGCTGAGCTTCCTTTAGATAATTACTCTCCATCATCGCTCTCCAAGTATCGACAAATGTATCTGAATTGTCTATTTTTTTAGCCGCCATATTGATTGCCTTTATTTGGTCCTGTGCAATTCTGTACTGTCCCAATTCATAGCACATTTGATGGAATTCTAAAGGTACTTCATAAAACAAATTGCTTTCTAAAACATTAGACCAAAACCCAACTAAATCTCTTTTTATATCTTCCGGTAAATCTTCTATTAGCCTTCTGACCGATTTTTCAGATAACCCTGTTGCTTCACAAAATCTAATAACATCTGGATTTTCACTTTTAATTGAAGATAAGCCAAACAGGTAATCTGCTGAACATCCGAAAAAATCACAATACGCTTTGACATATCTACCCTGCAATTTATCTGTACCTTCTAAATTCAAGTGTTCCTGTATTCTGCGCGTCATACTTCCTATTATAGATATTTCGTCTTCAGATGCACTGTCTACAGGGACTATCTCCTCGGCATATAAAGCCTGCGCTAATTCTCTTGCCGTTGAAAGGTTTCGCTCCTCCATCAATTTCCACAGTCTGTTATAGAAAATCTTTTCATCATCATGATTTATAGATTTGAATGCCATTATATCACCTCATTAAAGACGCATTTGTCTCTTTTGCACTTATAAGCAATTGAAACGGACGATTTTAAAGATTGATTCGTCCGTCATCTGGTAGTATGATATAGCTACACCAAGGAACTGTCAATCCCAGACAAACATATATTTAGGAGGTTATCTATGAACGAACAAAATACTATGCAGCCACTCGGCGAAACGAAATCTCTTCAGAACATAGTCATCGATGAAGTCTGTCAAAAAATTTCTGATGCAACAATCGATGCCGAAGCCACATCAAAAGAGAAATATATAGCAAAACAAAAATTAATTGTGTCGGCCGATGACATGAACACCCAAGAACAGCTGGATGCTATGGACAGAAATTACGACCGCAGAAATCAGGAGCGTTGGCAAAACGTACTCTATTTTGCCGTAGTATCTTTTGGTGTGGTTGGAATAGCAATTGGCAGCCCTATTGCAATCAAAAACGTCCACAGACTTCTCTCAGCCGCATAAGCTAAACTGAAAAAGCCCGGAGTTTTCTACATTGTATGAATTTGATGTTGAAAATTCGATGTTTCGACCTATTGACGTTTTTGCGCAGAGCAACTATAATATAATTGAAATTATCATAATTTGAATTATATTAAGTAAGAGGTGAATGACATGGACTTCATCGGCAGAACATCCGAACTGGCAACGCTGAATGCAGAATTAGAGCGTGGCAGCGGTTTTGTGGTGATTTACGGTAGGCGGCGCGTTGGAAAAACAACGCTGATCAAAGAGTTTATCAAAGATAAACGCGCGTTCTACTTTTTGGCAACCACAGAAAGTGAAGCCCAGAGCATGAAGCGGTTTGCCGGGGTGCTTTCCCGCACTACTAAGAATCCCATGCTCAGCAAGGTCACATTCACCGACTGGCTGGATTTATTCCAAGTGGTGGCAGACGACCACCCGGACGAGAAAAAGGTGCTTGTCATTGATGAATTTCCGTATCTGGTCAAAACGAACCCGGATTTCCCGTCCATCTTGCAAAACGCATGGGATGAAGTGCTGAAAGATCATAACGTGATGCTGATTTTGTGCGGCTCCCTGATCAGCATGATGAAAAAGCACGCACTGGCCTACGACAGCCCGCTCTATGGCCGCAGAACGGCACAGATTCGGCTGATGCCGCTGCAATTTACGGATGTGTATGCGGCGCAGAACTTGTCGTTTGAGCAAGCTGTGGAACAGTATGCCATCACGGGTGGCGTACCGAAATATATGGAGTTTTTCCAGACGGACGAGCCGCTGGTGGAGCAGATTCGGCGTGTGGTACTGTCAAAAAATGGCTTTTTGTATGAAGAACCGGATTTCCTGCTCAACGAGGAAGTGCAGACGCCCATCAACTATTTTTCTGTGCTAAAAGCGATTTCGGACGGCAACCACAAGCTGAGCAAGATCGGTATGACGATGGAGCAGGACACGTCAGCTATTACGCCGTACCTGAAAACACTGATCGACCTTGGTTTTGTTATCAAGAACGTTCCCATCACCGAAAAGAATCCAGAGCGTTCCCGGAAGAGCCTGTACTATGTTTCGGACAACTTCATCCGCTTCTGGTTCCGCTATGTGTACCCGTTCAAAGGGGAGTTGGAACTGGACAACCAACAGATCGTGCTGGACGAGATGGGCAAAGATTTTAAGCAAAAATTTGTGGCTTTCGCTTATGAGAGCATCTGCCGGAACATCTTTGCGGAGCTGTGCCGAAAGGGGCAGATCGACTTTGCACCCTCACGCATTGGCTCTTACTGGCGCAATGATAATGAGGGCGATACGGAAATTGATGTTGCGGCTGTGGACAACCAGCACAAACGGCTGTTCCTCGGTGAGTGCAAGTACCATGCGAAACCTGTGGATGTGGCGATCTACGCTGCCTTGCAAGAAAAGGGGCAGTCCAAAGAACTTACAGCGGCGTTTAGGGGCTACAAAATTGTGTATGGGCTGTTCTCCAAGAGCGGCTTTACCGATCGACTGTTGGAAATGGCAGCGGAGAACCCGAATTTGATTCTGATTCAGGAGGATGCAGTCTATAAGAAATAATATAATCTGAATTATCATAATTTGAATTATATTATTGTGGAATTTTCTGTGCGCTATGTTTAGCAACCTTGAGCCAAAATGTAGCATCCTTTGGGCAAGATTTAGCAACTACATCTTAAAAAGTAGCAACCTCTGAAAAAGTTTAGCAGGTGTTCATATCTCATAGGGTACGGAAAGTGCGGAAACTTGCCATATAAAAAAGCGGAAACTTCTTTCCCAAATAGCAACCTCCATGCTAAAAGTGGCAAGTGACCTATACAAAATGCCATTATACAGAACTGCCCACTCCCCTGAGAACTCCTCAGACGAGTGGGCATTCATCTTCCTATATATCAAATATACCTTTGTGGTCACTCAAACCGCCACCAAGTCATGGATCAAAAATCATCATTTTTTATTTGTCCTAGAGTAAGTGCACTGTTTTTGCACGGTTTCTGCACGGTGGGTGTTACCCATGTCCGATGATGTAGGGCGCTGTATTGCATTGCAATCAGTGCCCTTTTTTGCATTAGGTGAGCAGTGCCAAGCGGAGCTTTGCCTTCATTTCCGGGTCGGCATCCTTGAGCAATTCCAAAAGAGCCGTCATGGAGATGGTGGGTTCGCCACCGACCTGCTGCGGGATTTCCTGCGCCGGGAGGCTCTCCCCGTCGAATTGCCCAAAATACGCCGGGAAAGTTCTACTTGAACCGAATCCGGAATCAGGATATAATTGGGTCAGAAATCAATTACAGAAAAGGATGATTCCCAATGGCGCGCAGATACGACAGCAAAGAAGCAAAACGGCGGATTTTGACCGCCTGTGTCCGGCTTTTTCTGGAAAAAGGCTACACGAACACCAAGGTAGCAGAAATTTTAAAGGAAGCGGATGTTTCTGCCGGGTCGTTCCAGAATATTTTCCGCACCAAGGACGGCGTGCTGACCGAGCTGATCAGCATGATGTTCAGCAGGCAGTTCGATGCGGTAAGGCCGCTGGCGGTAAACGCCCCCTCGCCGGTGTACCTCTACGCAGTGGAAACGGCTTTGCAGCTGGCGCTGACCGAACTGAGCGAGAATCTGCGGGATATCTATGTGGAAGCGTACACCTTCCCCGCCACGGTGGAGATCATCCACCGCAGCACCACGGCCGAGCTGCAGGCGGCGTTCAGCACGTATCTGCCCGGGTGCGCCGAGTGCGATTTCTATGAGATAGAGCTGGGCACGGCTGGCATGATGCGCGGCTATATGGCACGGCGGTGCGACCCCTACTTTACGCTGGAGCGCAAAATACGGCGCTATCTGAGCATGAGCCTGAGTGCGCTGCAGGTCCCCGCGCAGGAGCGCGAGCAGGTCATCGCTTTTGTGGCGGAGATCGATATGTTTGCTGAGGCGCGGAAAGTGATAGATGCAGTGCTTGCATCGCTGTCCGTACAGTTTGATCTGAAAGGATAACTAGGTTTGATGACAAGGAGGAAGCTCTATGAAAAAACATATAAAACGAATCTCCCTTATGATTGTCTGTATCATCCTTCTCCTTGTCGGAAGCTTCTGTATCTATTATTTTTCCCGCTTCCGCACGCTCTCTTCCATTCAGAAAGTCACTTCTTATGAAGATGGATACAACCTTTATCAGATAGACATCAAATACGATTATGATCTGGATCAGATCATTGACTACGGAATCACAGACAACCAAAGTATGATTGACGCAATTATCAAAGAAGCTCTTCCCCTGCTGCCTGTTAAGATCAAAGCTCCTGATTTCGGATGCACTGCGTTTACAATGACAGATAACCAGAATCGGGTTCATATGGGCCGAAATTATGATTTTAAGCTGGACACTTCTGCCATGCTTGTGTGGCGGTATTATGGGATACGCTAACGATTATATTTGTGAAGCCGAAACTGTAATAATTGGCCGAAAAGGAAACATCAATAAACCAATTTTCGTTGAAACGCCGTTTTGGAATGTTGACACGGCGTTCGGACTGTGTGCAAATAGAAAAAAACTAAATCCGAAATATTTATATTATTTTTGCGAGAAATTTGACTTTGAAAAGCTTAATACCACGGTCACGATTCCGAGTTTGACAAAAGCAAATCTCTTGAGTATTGAAATTCCGTTGCCTGATTTGAACCAGCAAGAGAGAATTAGCACTTATTTCGATAAGGTGTCTGACTTGATTTCTCTCCGCAAACAGCAGCTCGCCAAACTGGATGAGCTGGTAAAGGCGAGGTTTGTGGAGATGTTTGGGGAGTGCTCTTCAATCCGACCGCAAAAATTGAAAGAAGTAACTCGACGCGTTAAGGTTGGATTTGTTGGAACCTGTGAGAAATATTATACTGATAATACTGGAGTTCCCATGTTGCGAACAACAAATATTACGTCTCATGGAATTGATTTGAAAGATTTGAAATATGTCACAAAGACATTTCACGAAAAGAACTTAAAATCTCAGGTTCATAAAGGCGACTTGTTAATTGCACGGCATGGGTCAAACGGGCAAGCTAATGTTTATTACGGAGATGAGGCTCAATGCTTAAATGCAATTATCATCGAACCAGATAGCAATATTACAAATCCGATTTTTCTGGTAAATCTAATCAACTCAAGAAGGGTAAAAAGACAAATTGAAAAAGAACTTGTTGGCTCGACACAGCATGTCCTTAATACGACAACGCTTGCTAATGTTGAAGTTGAAATTCCCGCGATAAAAGACCAACAAGCTTTCGCTGCCTTTGTGGAACGTGTAGACCAGCAGAAGCGGACCGTACAGCAGAGCCTTGAGAAACTGGAACTGATGAAAAAGGCATTGATGCAGGAATATTTTGGGTAACTCCCTCAGTCACCTTCGGTGACAGCTCCCTCTGAGAGGGAGCCTTTGACGTTGCGGTTACGAAAAGCCTCCCTCCTTGAGGGAGGTGGCACGGCGTAAGCCGTGACGGAGGGAGTTTATTAAGTGTCAATCATATGAATATGAGAGCAAGTGAGGATTATATGACGCGAATAGCCATAACAATGCACATTATTCAAGGTGATGAGGATACGGAAGGGTTTAAAAATGCTATAGAGAAATGTGTGGATGACTTGTCATTTCGATGGAATATATACCATGAAATGGTTGATATAACATCGAAAGCGATTATCATTCCACATTATGAGAAAAACATAGAACTAAAAGAAGCAGAAGAAAAAGTAAAACAAAATTCAACGGATGATAAATTAAAAAACGAGTATAAAAATTTGCTGGAAATGCATAGTAGTTATAAAGCGGCAATGACGTTTGATATGATAATATCTTCTAATGTTGATCTTGATACTAATAAAATCATCTTTCCGAACTGCGATGTTTCAGAGCGTGAGTGGGATTATTTTGATAGTTTTTATGAAGAATACATTGCAAAATTAAATCTGGCACTTGTAATGGCTTTTGTTTTTACACAACCTCATATGCATGTGTGGAATACAGAAGTGTATATCAATGAAATTTATTATTCAAGCGAAAATTATGTCAAAGAAATAATTCCAATTGGAACTCTAAAAGAATACAAAACAATAAAAAAGGTTGATGTAAGCTATAAGAAAGCATTGATGTGGATTAAAAATCACACAAGTTTATGTGGAAATCGTGATAAATCCCCAAGTGCATTTTCGGCACTCACATATGTATTTAACCGTCAATATCATGAGGGACTGATTTATTCTATCATTGGATTGGAAAGCATTTATTCTCCCGGAAAATCTGGAATTTCTTACACACTGCAAAAAAGAATAAATAAAATTTTTCCAATGATTTCAAAAGATGAAATAAAGAAAATGTATTCGCTTCGATCAAAATTCGTTCATGGAGAGCTTGCAATAAGTAATTGTGATTTAACAGTTGAAACATTAGATGATTATGAACGATTTTCTGGAACATCATTTATGGCAATGTCACTTTTGTTTGAAACGGTTAGAATGCTAATTGCAAATGATGCAGATTCTATTAATTTTACAGAAACTATATCATACGATTTTTCGTGAGATAAGTTGAAAGGAGCCTTCCCATGTCCAACTTCTCTTGGCTTGCTTTAAAGCCCGAATATTCCCTCTTTGCCTCTTCTGCCATCGAAGCCGAGAAAGTGTTCGCCACCTCCCCGGCCATGTGCGCTGTGGGCTGTCGGAAGGCGTTGGAGCTGGCGGTGAAGTGGGTGTATGCGGCGGACAAGACCATCACGATGCCCTATAAAGACAATCTGCAATCCCTGCTGCACGAGGAAAGCTTCCGTTTTGCGGTGGACAAGGATGTGTGGAGCGTACTGCCCAGCATCGTGAAGGCGGGCAACTTGGCGGTACATACTGGGCACAGCGTGTCGGCGGCGGATGCGGTGTTCAGCCTGCGGGGGCTGTTCGATTTCATCCAGTGGGTGGATTACTGCTACGGCACGGACTATGTGGAGAGCTCCTTTGACGAAACCGCCATCCCCGGCGATAAGGTGGAGCTGGACACCCGGAAGATCCGGGAGCAGGAAAGCCTGCTGGAACAGAAAGATGCCGAGCTGGAAGCCCTGCGCAAGCAGGTGGAGAGCCTTTCGGCGGCATACACAGCGGGCAAACAGCAGAACCAGCAGTGCCGCACGTTTACCGCCGCTGACCTGACCGAGGCCGAGACGCGGCAGAAGATCATCGACATCGACCTCAAGGCCATGGGCTGGAAGTTTACCGGGGCGGATGCCGATGTGCGGGTAGAGTACGAAGTGGACAACATGAACGGCGTGCTGGGCCAGAAGGGCTATGCGGATTACGTCCTCATGGGCAAGGACGGCAAACCGCTGGCGGTCATTGAGGCCAAGCGCAGCACCAAGGACCCCAACATCGGGCGCAAGCAGGCGCAGCTCTATGCGGACTGTCTGGAACAGAAATTCGGCCGCCGCCCGATGCTGTTCACCACCAACGGCTACACCACCTATTTCTGGGACGAAGCAAGCGGCCCGCAGCGGCCGGTGAGCGGCGTGTTCTGCAAGGATGATCTGCAAAAGCTGATGAACCGCCGCACCGAGAAAAAGCCGCTGGACACCATTGAGATCGACGACAAGATCACCGACCGCTACTACCAGAAAAATGCCATCCGTGCGGTGTGCGCCCACATCACGCGGGGGGTCCGGCGCAACCTGCTGGTCATGGCCACCGGCACCGGCAAGACCCGCACGGCATCCAGTCTGACCGACGTGCTGAGCCGGGGCGGCCATGTGACGAATGTGCTGTTTCTGGCCGACCGCACCGCACTGGTCAAGCAGGCCAAGGACGATTTCAAGAAGTATCTGCCCGACCAGTCCCTGTGCAACCTGTGCTCCTCCAAGGACGACAAGGCGGCGCGTATCGTGTTCTCCACCTATCCCACCATGCTCAACGCCATCGACAACGCCAAGACGAAGGACGGCGTGCCGCTGTTTTCCCCGGCCCACTTTGACCTCATCATCGTGGACGAGAGCCACCGCAGCATTTTCAAGAAATATCGAGCTATCTTTGACTATTTTGATGCCATTCTGGTGGGTCTGACTGCCACTCCGAAAACCGATGTGGACCGTAATACCTACGACTTTTTTGAGATGGAGCACGGCATCCCCACCTATGCCTACGATTACGACACCGCCGTTTACGCTGACCATGTTCTGGTGCCCTATTATAACTATGAGGTCAAGACCAAGTTTCTGGAAGAGGGCATCCACTACGACCAGCTTTCGCCGGAGGACAAGGCTCGCTACGAGGACGATTTTGCCGAGGACGACACCCTGCCCAGCTTTATTCCATCCGAAAAACTGAACAAGTTCATCTTCAACGCCAACACCGTGGACACCGTGTTGCAAGACCTGATGGAACGCGACATCAAAACGGCGGGTGGTGACCGCATCGGCAAAACCATCATCTTTGCCCAGAACAAGCGCCACGCGGAGTTTATCCGGGAACGCTTTGGCAAGCTCTACCCGCAGCTGGAGACCCAGTACCCGGGATTCATCCAGCGGGTGGTCTGCGACGACGCCTATGCACAGTCCATCATTGACGACTTCAAGCAGCCGGACAAGCCGCCGTTTATTGCGGTCTCGGTGGATATGATGGACACGGGCATCGATGTGCCGGAGTGCGCGAATCTGGTGTTCTTCAAAAAAGTACGCAGCAAAACGAAATTCTGGCAGATGATCGGCCGCGGCACCCGGCTCTGCCCGTCCCTTGCCTGCGTGGATGCCATTGACGGCGAATATACCGGCAAGCGGCGCTTTTTGATCTTCGACTACTGCGGCAACTTTGAGTTCTTCCGCCAAAAGCCCAACGGCTACGAGAGCACCGACACCAAGAGCCTGTCCGAAAGCATTTTCTGCAAACAGGTGCGCATTGCCGCGGCGTTGCAGGATGGCGCATATGCAGATGAAAAATACCAGAGCTGGCGCAATATCCTTACCGAAACTTGTCGGGCTGAGGTGGGCGCACTGAACCCGGAACTGGTCTCTGTGCGCCTGCACCGGAAGGCCGTGGAACACTACCAGAAACCGGAAGCCTTCACCGCCCTGTCCGAAACGGACAAGGGCACCTTGATGCGGGAAGTCGCACCGCTTATCTCGCTGGACGATAAGGATGAAGCGGCCAAGCGGTTCGATAATTTTGTGTACGGTCTGGTGCTCTGTGAGCTGGAAGGTCTGCCCGGCCTGACGCGGGCACAGCGGCAGCTGAAAAACACCGCCGCTCTGCTGGAACAGAAAGCCACCATCCCGCAGGTGCAGGCCAAGCTGCCGCTCATCCGGGAAGTGCAGACGGACGAATTCCTGACCTCCCACGATTTGCTCCGCTTTGAGGAAATGCGGCAGGAGCTGCGGGAGCTGGTCAAGTTTCTGGTGGACGGTGTGGAAGGGCAAAAGCCAATCTACACCGCCCTTGCCGACCCGGTGTTGGAGCAGACCGAGGGCAAGGCGCTGGACTCCGGGTATGACTTCGGGGAGTACCGGGAGCGGGTGAATCGCTACATCATGGAGCACCGCAACGATACACTGGCCATCCACAAGCTGACCCAGAACATCCCGCTCTCGCAGGGCGATTACATTGAGCTGGAACACATCTTTACCAGCGAACTTGGCAGCAAGGAGGATTATGCCCGGGAGTTCAAAGATACCCCGTTTGGTCTGCTGGTGCGCAAGGTGGCAAAACTTGACCACGAAGCTGCAATGCAGGCATTCTCCAAGTTCATCAACGATGAATCACTGAATGCAAAGCAGATCGCTTTCGTGCAGAAAGTTATCCATTACATCGAACAGAACGGCTATGTGGAAAGCAAAGCCGTTCTGATGAAACCGCCTTTCGACCAGCCCATTCTGTTCACCCGCCTGTTTGACGGCAAAATGGGTGGTGAGCTGATGGAAACCATTGATGCCGTCCGGGAAAATGCGGTCCATGTGACGGCGTGATACGGCGGAATGCAGAGCGCAGCAAAAAATGTGACCGGGAAGAAGATCCACCGGCTTTACAATTGCCGGAAAAGGCGGTATTCTTTATTTATGACAAACATCCGCAGGAGGAAACCATGGACATCCGCCAGCTGCACTACTTTCTGGTATTGTGCGAAGAAATGAATTATACCCGGGCCGCACAGCGGCTGTTTTTGTCGCGGCAGGCGCTGCGGCAGAGCATCTCTGCGCTGGAAGCGGAACTTTGCGGGCCGCTGTTCCTCAGTGCCCACCACAAGCTCACCCTCACCGACCGCGGCATAAGCCTGCAGCGCCATGCCACCCCGGTGGTGGAGCAGTTCCAGCAGATGCAGGCCGCCCTGCGGGCCGAGATCCAGTCGGCCCAGCCGGTGCACATCGGCATCAGCGTGGCGCTGGTGCCGGACTACCTGCCTGGGCTGGAAACGCAGCTGGACAAGTTCCGCCAGCAGTACCCTCATGTGGAGATGCGGTTCCGCCTGCTGGACAACGACGCTGTGGCCGATGCCGTGGAGCAGGGCGAGCTGGACGCCGGTCTGGTCATCGACCTGGGCTGTGCGGCCCCGGTATTGGCCCGCACCACCCTGCGGGCCGACCCTGCCTGCCTGCTGGTGCCCCGCGGTCACCCCTTCTGGGACCGGGAGAGCATCCCGCTGGCCGACCTGCGGGGGCAGCGGGTGCTGCTGCCCAGCCTGCGGCAGGACCTGTTCAGTCCGCTGTGGTCGGCCTGTGCCCGGGCCGGGTTTGCGCCCAACGCCGAGATCGGCCCCAGCTTTTACCAGGCCTATTATCTGGTGCAGGAGCAGCTGTGCACCTGCCTGACCCGCTACGAGCCCGGTGCCCGGCGGGAGCTGGACCGGGTGCGGGACGTGCTGCTGGAGGACCTGCCCCCGCTGTGCGTATCGCTGGTACAGCGCCGGGACTATACCTCGGCCTACATCGACCTGCTGCGCAGCTACCTGATGGAGGTGCTGGGCGGGGCCGCCTCGCTGCCGCCGCGCCGGGGCCGTCCGGCCAAGCCCTTCTACAACTTCCCGGTGCTGTCCAGCACGGCGGCAAAGCCTGCCGCTCCGGTGCACCCGGCCCCTGGCACCCAGCTGCCCTTTGCGGGTGCGACCAACTTCCGGGAGCTGGGCGGCTATCCGGCCGATGAGGGCAAGACCGTGCGCTGGGGCCAGATCTGGCGCGGCGTGTGCACCGCGCGGCTCACCGACCCGGCGGACCGTGCCCGGCTGGATGCGCTGGGCTTGCGGCTGATTCTGGACCTGCGCAGCACTGCCGAGGCCCAGGCCGAGCCGGACTATGTGCCGGACGGTGCCCGGCTGGTGCAGATCTGTGCCCTGTGCGGCGACGACGGCCATGAGATCAGCTTTGCCCCCGGTGACATCGAGCGCATGATGCACACCGCCCGGGAGGGCGAGAACATCCTGTACCGGATGTACCGACAGATGCTGTTTGGCAACAAGGCCTTCAAGGAGCTGTTCCGGGCGCTGGAAGCCGGCGAGACGCCCATCCTGTTCCACTGCTCTGCCGGCAAGGACCGCACTGGCGTGGCCGCCATGCTGATCCTGCTGGCGCTGGGTGCGTCCGACGAGACGATCTGCGCGGACTTTGTGCAGACGAATGTCTGCCGCAAGGCCGAGATCGACGCCCTTCTGGCGGGCCACGCGGAAGAGATCGCTGCCGACCCGTCCAAGCGGATGCGGTTCTGCACACAGGCGGGCGTGGATCCGGGTGCGGCACCCTATGTGCTGCAGGTCATCCGGGAAGCGTGCGGCAGCGCGGAGGAGTATCTGGCCAGGGAGTACGGCCTGACTCCCGCCCGGCGGATGCGCCTGCGGAGGATGTATCTGGAATAATGATGCAGAATGAGCCCCGGTGTATGCAGATGCACCGGGGTTTTTGCGGCATAAAATCGGCCATGTGCACAAAAAATATGCGGCGGGAGCCGGTTTTCCCTTGACAAGCGTGCAAATGTTTCGTAATATAATTAGTAGTATGGAATAAAAGACGCTGTGTGCAGGTCGTCCCCGTGACCGGAGTTTCTCCACAGGCGAAGCGCGCCTGTTTTATATAAGCCAGAACCGGATAGAAAAAAGCCGCAATGCCCGTGCAGGGTCTGCCTGCGCGTGTGATTTTTGTTGTCACTTTTTGCATGGAAGGCTCCCTTATAGATCGTTGCCCACAGCCTGCCGCACAGCGTCTCCTGCTTGTTTGAACCTGAATGAAAAATCAGAACAAAGGAGAGTGAACACGATGACCGCGATCGAAGTGATCGTGGCCCTGATCGTGGGTGTTGTCGGTGCAGCTGCGGGCTATTTTGTTGGTTACAACAACCGGAAAAAGACCGCCGAAGCACAGATCGGCAGCGCCGAAGCCGAGGCGACCCGCCTGGTGAACGAAGCGATCAAGACCGCAGACCAGAAGCGCAAGGAAGCGGTTCTGGAAGCCAAGGACGAGGCCTTCAAGCTGAAGGCCGAGGTCGATGCCCAGAAGGCAGAGGCCGACAAGGAGATCAAACAGCGCCGTGCTGAGATCAGCCGTCAGGAAAACCGCATTGACCAGAAGGAAAATGCCCTGGACCGCAAGACCGAAGCCCTGGAGCGCAAGGAAGAGGACCTGAAGAAGCGTACCGCCGAGGCCGACGCCCGTCTGGCCGAGATCGACGCCCTGCGCGCCAAGGAGATGGAGCGTCTGGAAACGCTGGCCGGCCTGAGCCAGGAGGACGCCCGCGAGGTGCTGCTGCACAAGGTGGATGAGGAGCTCACCCACGAGAAGGCCGTGCGCATTGCCGCCTATGAGACCGACCTGAAGGAGAACTGCGACAACATCGCCCGCAACCTGATCGGTCAGGCCGTGAGCCGCTGCGCCGCCGACCACTGCAGCGAGACCACCGTGAGCGTGGTGCCGCTGCCCAGTGACGAGATGAAGGGCCGCATCATCGGCCGCGAGGGCCGCAACATCCGTGCGCTGGAAACCGCCACCGGTGTGGACCTGATCATCGACGATACCCCGGAGGCCATTACCCTGTCCTCCTTCGACCAGACCCGCCGCGAGGTGGCCCGCATGACCCTGGAACGCCTGATCGGCGACGGCCGCATCCACCCCGCCCGCATTGAGGAAACGGTGGAAAAGTGCCGCCACGAGCTGGAGCTGCAGATGAAGCGCGAAGGCGAGCGTGCGGTGATGGAGCTGGGCATCCACGGCCTGCACCCGGACCTGATCAAGTTGATCGGCCGGTTGAAGTACCGTACCAGCTTTGGCCAGAACGCTCTGACCCACAGCATGGAAGTGGCCTGGGTGGCCGGCCTGCTGGCAGGCGAGATGGGGGTCAACGTGACTATGGCACGCCGCGCCGGTCTGCTGCATGACATCGGCAAGGCACTGGATCACGAGATCGAGGGCAGCCACGTCCAGATCGGCGTGGACATTTGCCGCAAGTACAAGGAGAACACCCAGATCATCCACGCCATTGAGGCCCACCACGGCGACGTGGAGCCCAAGACCCCGCTGGCCTTCATCATCCAGGCTGCCGACGCCATCAGCGCCGCCCGCCCGGGTGCCCGCCGCGAGAATGTGGAAAGCTACGTCAAGCGTCTGGAAAATCTGGAGGAGATCTCTTCCAGCTTTGAGGGCGTGGAGCAGGCCTTTGCCGTGCAGGCAGGCCGCGAAGTGCGCATCATGGTCAAGCCTGACGTCATCAGCGACGATCAGGTCATCCTGCTGGCACGCTCCATCGCCAAGAAGATCGAAGATACGCTGGATTACCCCGGCCAGATCAAGGTCAACGTCATCCGCGAGAGCCGCGCTGTCGAGTACGCAAAGTAAAAACCGGACAAGGCCGCTGCCGTTTGCAGGCAGCGGCCTTGTTTTTTGCCCGGAAGCATGATATCATGAAATAAAAGGCCCAGCCGGTCTGGGGCGGCGGGGACGGATGCAGCGTGAAAGGAGCCGATCAAGATGAAACACTGGAAGAATCTGCTTGTCTGCCTGCTGGCTGGGGTGCTGGCGCTTGGTGTGCTTACGGCCTGCAGCGGGCTGGGGAGCGTGAACACCGGCACGGACGCTGAAAAAGCCGCAGAGCTGGCGCGGCAGCTGGGCGTTGCCTATGCACCGGAGCTGGATAACACGGCCAAAGCGGTGGCAGAATGGTTCGTACAGGAACCGGACAGCCTGCAGGTCAGCGGCCTGGATCTGGTGTACACCGTGGCGCTGGATGCGGACAGCAACATGAGCCATACGGATGATCTGAACGCCTTCCTATACTGGTCCGGGTGCTATGGTGTCCCGGAGGATGTAACGGTGGCGCTCCTGCTGGATGACAGCGCGGCCATGACGGCCTGGCTGTATGCGCCGCAGGCCGACAGCGCGGCGGCAAAGCTGCTGGAGGACGCGGCCGGTCACAACGAAATGGGCGCGGCCTTCATCGACTACAACGGCACCGCCTATGTCGTGGCAGTGTTCCGGTAAGCACAGGCGATCAAAGGGACGTTCCGTGGAACGTCCCTTTTTTGGAAGCGGTATCTCTACCGTCAATGCTCTGCGTTGCCTGACGTTTGAAAGGAGTGAACATATCCATGACTGAAAAGCAGGAAAATGACGTTTTCTATGTTTGCAGTCTGATCGAGTACATTGCCCGTAAGACGAAAAATCATCGACAGGATGTGATCGCTTGCTTTTCCAAAGCCGATATCGAGCGGCAGCTCCGGCTTGCCGAAGTCAACCACTGCCTTTCCTTTGAGCAGGTTTCGGATGAACTGATCGAGGACTTCCAGATTGCAGAGGGAACATTCGACACGGTTTCGGAATGCCGCTATACGGTTCCTTCGACTACTTCCATCGGAATGTTGTATCAGGGCTTGGTACTGTCTACTATGAAAAACGACGATGCCGCACAAGGCATTCTGGATATTTTTTCCTCTTTTATCACGGATGAGATCTCTGACTTCAATTCCAACGTTTACTATACCAATCCCGACTACCTCCGCTGCTCCTATCTGGAGGGCAGGATGCTTGCCTGAATATAGTTTTTGCACCGATTGCCAATAAGCAGTCGGCATACAAAAAAGAAGCACGAAGGCCGAAACCTTCGTGCTTTTTTGGTGGAGCATTCTCCACAGCACTCGAACCCAACACCTCTTCACGGGAGATGGTT
>OGJR01000357.1_pt1 | contig 40217 bp, 41 predicted proteins | sample 1572301 | NCBI WGS metagenome assembly OGJR01 (sample SAMEA2582083, study PRJEB24529) | metagenome | biome: Human gut stool | place: China | collected 2011 | reverse complement strand
CGTCCGTTCGAATCGGATCAGTAGCTCCAAAGTAAAATCCCCGAAAAGTGGCTTCATGCCTGGCTTTTCGGGGATTTTTGTTTGGCTGGGAAAATGCCTTTCGAGGGGGATGTGGGCGCTAATTACCCCCATTTCGCGGAAAGTTTTTTTGAAATGCAAGTCAAGATGCAAGTCAAAAAGGGGGAGAAACAAGGCGGTCAGCCCGAGTTGGCACAGGATTTTTTGAGGTAGGTATCCAGACGATTGATCTTTTTCTTTTTGAATTTTTTATCGAGGGCGGTATAGATGCCCAGCGTGACCGAGATGTCCTTGTGGCCCATCTGATCGCGGGCGGTCATGACGTCCACGCCGGCGAAGTACATCAGGGTGCAGAAGGTATGGCGGAGCTGGTGCGGGGTGAAGGTGTCGATGAGCATGGGCAGGCCGCCCGGGCGGTTTTTGTTTTGCTGGCCGTCGTAGCCGTACTTGACGTTAAGGTCACGCATGTAGCTCTCCCACAGGCGCTTCCAGCCCTGCTCAGTCATCTGCCGGCCTTTGGGGTTGTGGAGCACGTAGAGGCAGCCGTCCTGCTGGGTGCGGAGATAATCGACGAGGACCTTGGGGATACTGACGACGCGGACGCCGGCAGGGGTCTTGGGGATCTTGACCTTTTTGGCGCGAAAGTCGTAGCCCTTGCTGACCGTGATGGTGGCGTCGTCGAGGTCGATGTCGGCCCAGGTGAGGGCGGTGGCCTCGCTGCGGCGGAGGCCGGAGTAGAGCAGGAGCATCGCAGCCCGCTGGGCGGTGTGGGGCGTCTCACGGATCCAGCGCTGCTGCACCTCGGTGATGGGGTCGCGGGACTCCGACGCAGCCCCGGCGGGGGCGATGGTCTTGATCAGAGGGTTGTACATCACGATCTCCGGGATGGCGAGGTTATACGCCGCCTTGGCGCTGCCGCGCAGATTGGTGAGGGTAAAGTGGGAAAGAGGCGGCTTGCCGTCGTGCCAGTCGGCCAGCGCGTTGAGCACCCGCTGGAAGTCGGACGCGCGCAGCTCAGAGGCCGGGACGTCCACCAGCTCGCCCCAGTGGGCTTTATTGGTGGCCAGCCGGTCAATGCTTTTTTGGCTGATGCCCTTTGCCTTTTTGGACGCGATCAGGTTATCGTACAGGGTGCCTAAGGTGGCTTCGGCCTGCTCCGGATCCATACCCTTGCTGATGGCAGCGCGGAAATCATCCGCAGCAGCCCTGGCCTCACGGAGGGTCGAGCCATAGAAGGTCTTGTATTTGCGTTTTCCGTCCGGGTCTTTGCCGAGGTAGATCTGACAGGAATACCGTCCATCGGCGCGTTTTTTATTTTTGGCCATAAAAACTCCTTTCGGACTCACTTGCCGATGCACATGAGGTATGGTATACTGGATGCGTCAGCAGGCGAAGAGTCATTGACTGCGTTGCTTTTCTCCGACATTGCACCCCCATGCGCACCCCGGCGGCCTTTATCGTACAAGGCTGCCGGGATCTTTTTTTGCACAAACGCCCCCGCTGGTGGAAACACTGGCGGGGGCGTTTGGTTATGTATCGGCGCTCAGGAGATCAGCGGGTCTGATGTGCAGGATGTCGCAGAGTGCAAAGAGATTATCGATTTTGGGCTGGCCTGCGCCTCGCTCATAATAGCCGATCGTGCCGATGGTGACACCAAGCTTCTCCGCAAGTTCCAGCTGCGTCAGCCCGGCGGCCTGCCGTGCCTCGCGGATGATGCGGGCAGATTCGGGGTGGCTGCGGGTGGACATAAATGATCACCTCGATTCAAAATTATTTAATCTCCGAAAAAGGCAATGAGAAGATAAATTACAAGAAGCACCGAAAGGCAACCACAGCCTTGAGCAGTTGCTCGCGCTGTTGCAGAATCTCTTTCGTTAGAGGTTGAAGGAACAGTTTTATCAACTTGAGAAATTATTACAGGCGAATTGGGATTAGTTAGAGCAGAATATAGTAACTTTGCGGAAGTTCTTGTTATGAATTTTTCATCGGTTCCGTATTCTATTGCGGAAGAAATAGCGCCGGTAATCATAGATGGATTAGAAGGGAAGAGCAAGAAAAGAAGATATAAAACGTGGTACCAAGCAAAAACATCGGGTGGTGTAGATAATTCTAGGCCAAAAAAGTTGACTACTTCTAATGGATTTTCAGTTAACTGCTCCAAAGCCTTTGTTCTAATCCATGGCCAGAAAGGCTTGCGAGTTATTGATTCAGAAGAACGAATGACACCAAGCGGTATATTGCAGTAAAGACTCATATCATCAAGCGTGGATTTGAATTTATGAATATACTTTGAGGATTGAAATTCCTCCATGATGATTCCTCCATATACAGATTAACCGCTTTGGTACAGCCAGAGCGGTTATTTTTTATGCTTCCTTTGCGCCCAAGCCAGACGCAGGACATTTTTTATAACGTCCGGTGAGGACGAGGTCTTCGACATACTCCACAGCCTTGGTCTGGCCCTCATCGTTGAGCTGGTCGAAGCTGTCCAGCAGCTTTGCCTGAGTGGGGGTGAGTTGAGCGCTATTTTCTTTTGGTTCAATGATGCCGTGTGTGATTCCTTCTACGGTTATCCCGAGAAGGTCGCAGATTCTAACGACAGTTGTTACGGCTGTTCCGCCGATTCCGCGCTTGAAAATGTTGTCAACGGTAGAATAAGGGATACTGGCTGCAACAGTAAACGCTCGAATGCTCTTATAATTCGCTAAAATAAGCTCTTTGAGCTTTTCTTCGACGTTCATAAACATCACCTCCTGATGCTCAGTATACGAGACGAATGACAGAAATGCAATACAAATTCACCAAATTGAAAAAATAATTTTGAAAAGCTATTGACTGTTCACTCAACATGGTGTATTTTATAGTAAAGTTCACTCGGTTTGGTGAACTATGGAGGTGAAATGGTTTGTACATGAACTTAAAAGCAGAGATGGCTCGCAAGGGGATTACCAATGAACAGCTTGCAAATGGAATCGGAATCAATCCGGCGACAATGTCAGCGAAATTGAACATTGCAGGGCGTATGCGTCTGGATGAAGCACAATGTCTTCGGGACAAGTTTTTCCCGGGAATGACGATGGACTATCTTTTCGGAGACTCAAGTGTTCCTAGGTAAGGAGAAAAAGCGGATAACGCTTAAGTTGAAAAGCAAACCTTCAAAAAGGACTTTCCGAGAGGGGTGAGAGAAACTCTGCCGCGTTCAAAAGTCGCATCGATGATCAAGGAATCATCGCGAGGACTGTGGAAGCCATCCTCGGGTGAAGCTGAGACGGCAGTTTTCATAACTCGAATTATTTCATTGTTCTCGAAGGAGGTATAGGAATCGGCGTCAGTAAGATGCGTGTTGTAGCTTATAGTAACAAGACCTTGCCGGTCAAGAGAACTTAAAGATGCAGACTGGAGGAGAATGTCATCAAACTCTTGCATATGGGGGTTAGAAAAAAAGCAATTTGTAAGCATCACTTTATAGGAGTGGTCGTAACAGATATAGCGATATTCAGCGATGGGATATTGCTCTGATTGCTGAAAAAGGGCAAGATTTTCAGCATCTAACGGTGACATCTGAGTGATCATGGCAGGAAAAGCGGGATGCACCTCCTGTTGATACCGAGAGTCTGCGGCATTCGCTATCAGATTTTGGAACATCTCACGAATTTGAGGCTCCTGCAAGCAGTACTTAGCAGCTTCAATCGCTGGTCCCGCGACCTGAAGCTTGGGGTCGCATAAAGCCTCTTCAGGTTTGTTGCTGATTTTTTTATCAAGGCCGTCTTTGAATTCCTGCAAATCATGGTCGTATTGGGCTTGTTGTTTGGCAACTTTGAAATGAAGCCGACCAGTTGCGAGATAAATCAAATCAGCGAAGGTCATTCCAATTTCTTTAGCAGGCGGAGTTAGAAGAGATTTTACCGGTTTACTGATACATTCAGGAATAAGTTGAGGGCTAGAAGGTTCATTAGCCATTTTGATCACTGGTCCTTTCATAAGAGAACAAGATGGAAAAAGTAATTACAATAATAAGAATACAAATTTTGTATGCAAAAATCAAATGCTGCGATTTGATTTGTCAAGCTTGTGAAAAAATCGAAAGATTTTTGTATAAGTTCACCACACACAACTGACCCGCCGAAGAGTGCGTGAGGGAGGAGGAAAAGATGTTTGCAAATCTGGTGGTGGAGCTGAAGAAGCATCACTACAGCCAGCGGGGGCTGGCGGCGTACATTGGAATCTCGGAAAGCTCGATGAATGACAAAATGAATGGCCGGACTCAATTTACCATGCGGGAAGCAAAAGCCATTCAGGCGGTATTCGAAGGCCGTACACTGGACTACCTGTTTGAAGAAAAAGAATGAGCACCTGTGTTGCAGCACAGATGCCCAAGGGGGAAACGATTACTTTTTCTTGCTGGACTTGGACGGTCTGGTCTGTGCTAAGGCGCTGGCAGCAACACGCTTTACTTTAGAGCCATAGCGTTTATCGCGCAAAATGGAAGACGCCTTGCCTGCGACGGCCTTGCTGGTCTGCTTTGAATTTGCCATGAAATGCCCCCCTTTCTGTCGAGATATTGACAGTATAAGGGGCTGGCGGCAAAAAGGCAAACGAGCTATTTTCCCACAGAGTACCTATGATTTCATCAAAGGAATACAAAGTGTCGTAAAGTACCATTAAACTTCACGAGATTTTCACAACTGACCCGCCGAAGAGTGCGTGAGGGAGGAGGAAAGATGAACGACGAGAGCAAAAAGCCCTGCGCTCCTGTGGAAGAGGAGGGCAGGGACACGACCACCGTATTTCGGGAAGAAGACCCGCTTTGTGCCGCACTGGACGAGTTTTGCTACGCACTGAATTTCTGGTACGGCTCCATGAACAACCCGTGGCAGCGGGAAGACAGGGAGTACCGGAAGAAACTGGCTCAGGCAGTCAAGGCAGGTCTGAAACGGGTCCTGCGGGACGAGGACAAATTATCTGATTGAGCTTTACATGATATGTTCCATAAACGGAACGAGGGTCGCAATAAAAGCTGATCTCGCCACGAGTGAACATTTCTTGAACAGTCCGCAGGCACCATCTGCACTCATAACAATCCCGGTAGCCGCCACAACCTCCCGGGTACGTGAAAAATGGTTCGGGAGTATCGGGCGTTTCGACCCATGCAATAGACACATGATAGGGTGGTTGTTCAAAGGAAAAGTACTGAGGGCAGCGAATATGGAAATCGATTACACAAGACGTGACAATCACCTCCTTTCTGGGGGTATTGTATCATAGTTCAAAAAGTTTGGCCACGAAACGGGCCGCTGACCCGCCGAAGAGTGCGGGAGAAAGGAGAAAGACATGGAAGAAATGCTGAAGGATCTGAACGGGCCGTGGAGCAACGCGGCCTGCATGGGCTACTGCCTGATCGCAATGCGGCGGGCGGGGCTGAGGTCCACGGCACAGCGCCGGGTGTTGCTGGCGATGGAAGGGGCGTTTGACGATGTGAGTGTGGAGAAGGCCGAGAAGGCCGGACGTGCCAATACGGAGGGATAAGCAATGAACCGTTACATGATCGTGATCCCGGCGAAGAACCGGAGTTTTGTGCTCAAGTGCGACGAGGGGGACGGCGCGAAGCTGGAGACCCTGCAAAAACTGGTGAGTGGGTATGTGGAGACCGTGCCGTCGGCGCTGGACGCCACCTGGGCGCGGGAGGAGGCCGACCGGCTGGTACTGCTGGTGGACGAGGAAGGACGGCTGAAGTGCAAGGCCGCAAACCAGAAGGCCACCAACATTGCCCCGGCGGACGTTACCCGGAACGGGATGCAGCCCCTTATGGGCGCTGCCGTGCTGGCGCTGCAGCGGGGCGACAAGCTGATGGGCTTTAGCAAGCACGTGGCTGAGGACATCCTGAAAGAGTGGCTGTAAGGAGGGGCTGGCCATGCGGAAGGCAAAAGTCTGGGACGCGAGGCAACTGCCTGCGTATCTGACCGTGGCGCAGTACGGTGAGCTGATGGGCATCTGCCCGAAGACGGTGCGGCGGATGTGTCAGAGGGGGGAACTGCCCGCCCACAAGGAGGGGCCGAAGCTGTGGCGCATCGACAAAAACGCAGCGCTGGAGCAGCGGCAGGAGGCTATGGAGATCTGCCAGCGGAACGCCAGGAAGGCCCCGAAAAACAAAAAGCCCGCCGGTGCTGGAACACCGACGAGCTTCCGAGTGACAGGTTGAAAGGGCCTATCACCAGAATGATTTTACCACAGTGAAATGAGATTTGCAATGAAAATGAAGATACGGGCGCTTTACCTGACCGGCACTGCGCTGTTGATCGGCGCGGCGGGGGTGGGCGACAGCGTCACCTTTGACACCGTGGGCAGCTGGACGGGCGCGGTCATCCTGGCCGTGCTGATGGCCGCCGGCGGCATCGTCTGCTGGGGCTATGGCAGGGGCTTGGAAATTGAGCAGGCGGAGAAGGCGCAGCTGCGCCGGTACTGCCGGAGGCTGAAGAGCTGCCAGAGGGCGGCGGAAGAGAAGAACGACAGACACAGTGCGTAAAGGGAGAAAAATGTAATGGTACGAATTGAAGTAAAGAAGCTGAAAGAGAGGGAGTTTATCCTGGGCGTGGAAGTGGAGAATGAGACCCCGGCGGATGTGGTGATGTGCGCCCTGCATGGCGCTGTGGGTACGGCGAGAAAGGTGATGGGCAAGGGCTCGGCAGACCCCTGGTTTGCGAAACAGATGGGCCAGCGTTTGGAGAGGGAGCTGCTGGACCAGGAGAACCTGCGGACGACCGAGGGCGTAGAGGGCAAAGAAGCAAAGTTTATGGCAGCGCTGTACGGAATGAACGGGGGCGGGCAGAAATGAAACTGGAAGAATACGAGCAGATCCTGCGCACCGGGACGCCCAGCGACCGGGCGCGGGCCATCGCCGCAGCGAGCGACGACAAAGAGGTGAGCGACGAGGAGTTCCACCAGCTGGCGGCGCTCATCAAGGGGGCTGTCCGGCCCAGAGCCCGGAAGATGACGCCGGACGAAGCGAAGCTCTGGGCCGAGGTAAGCCGGGTGAACACCCGGCTGAAGCAGGAGATGGTGGCAGCCGGCTTTACGGTGCGGGCCTTGCCGGGCGATTTGCAGGAGGACGCCATCAACATCCTCTCCAAGACCGTGAGCGGGATGCTGGGCGATCTGAGCCGCCTGATGGCGGAGACCGGGGAGCCGTGATGCAACGGCGACGACCGCCGCCAGTAGCGGAAGCAGGGAGGAGCTGTTGGGGCAGCGGCCAGCAGGATGCAAGCGGAGCGAAGCAGACGCTGGGAACCGCAACCCGGGCTCCTTTTACGAAGCAATGCATCCATGTTTTTGAGATAACCCGCCCGGGGTGCTTAGCGTGTGCCGGGCGGGACGAAAAGTGCAGGGAGTACAAGCAAAATGAAGAAAAACAAGATGAGTCTCACGACAGAGCTTGATCTGACGCGGGAGGGAACGGCTGAGATGACCCGGTGGTGCATCCTGATCGCGCTGCATCAGAGCTTTGGCATTGGCGCGGCGCGGATGAACAAGATCCTGGCCCGGGCGGAAAAGCTGGGGCAGGAGAGTCTGGATGTAGCCATGACAGCGAACGACCGAGGGATGCCCTCGACGGACAGGAGCCTTGCTTTGCGGCGCAGCTGGATGCCGAGGAATGTAGATCCCGACTTCCGGGTGCCGGTGCTGCGCAGCCCCCGCACCCGGCGGGAAGAGCAGCTGCGGATGGCGGGCGACGTGGCGGCCAGTATGGTCTGGACGCTGTGCGCCAAGGCCTGCATGGACGAGCTGGGCTTCGGCACGGAACGGCTGCTCCGCCTGAAGGAAGAGGCACTGGCCAACTACCGGCAGGTGAACGAGGAGGGCCATACCGACGGACTGGACGTGGCGATGGAGCATCTGCGCCGGTGCGCCGAGGACGCCCTGAAGGAAGAGGTCGTGGTGGACAACCAGCCGGACGAAGACCGGGTCAGGCAGAGCGAACGGGACTACGAAGAGCAGAAGCAGGCCTTTTTGAAGCGGGCCGTGATGCAGCAGCTGGGGCGCCGGGCCGGGAAGGGTGGGCTGCGGGTGCTGAGCGAAAAAAAGCTGGAAGAAAAGGCTGCGGCTGCGATGGAACAGCTGAAGGAGCACACATGGGGAAAACGAATCTCTACACCGTAAAGGACTACCGGACCGGGAAGGTCCTCGCAAAAGGCAAAGCCGGAGAGCTGGAGGCCAGCGGCATCGTGCCGAGGGGCTATCACACCAGCGAGTGGGCCAAGCGTGAGAACAACCGGACGATGGGCCGGAGGTACAACATCAGCAGCGAGCTGCTGCATCCGGAGGACAGCCCCCGGCGGGGAGAAAAAGGCCGGACGATGAATGTCTACACCTGCTATGATGCAGCCGGAAACGTAATGGGCGAGGGTACGTCCCGGGAGCTGTGGGAGGCGGGCGTCTTTGGCGACGACAACGGGGCCTACTACGCCTACAACCAGCAGGGCGGGCGCTGCATAAAGCGCGGCATCGCAAAAATGACCTGCCGAAAAGAGGTGCGGCAGGTCAGTATGCACAATGCCCGGAGCGACAAGCCGCCCAAGCCGAAGAGCAAAAAGCCGAAGCTGCCGGTGCTGCGGCGGATCAAGGACCCGACGCCGCTGGACTACGACGTCCACGACCTGATGACCTACAACGCCATCGCCAAAAAAGAGGGCCGACCGGAGCTGACCTACGGCTACTGGGCGGCGGCTGGAAAGCCGGCAAGGCCATAAAAATACAGACAGGTAAGCCCCCCGATGGGAAACCATCGGGGGCGTCTTCGACAAAAAATATAAGGCGAGATGGGTGCTGCCGAGGGAGCTCGGCGGCAGGCATATCGGTTTATATAATCCTTTTTATAAAAAAGCGTCCGGGCGGGCGCTTTGGGGAGCTAGTATACCCGTTATTTCTGTGGCGGTGATGACCACGGAAAAGAAAACTACACTACCAGCTCAAGGCAGCAGGAGGGTACAGGATGAAGAAGAGACATACCCGGGAGAAGAAAACACTCTGCGGAGAGAGGTACATGGAGGTGGACCTCTACCGCATCACACCGGAGGAGCACGCAGCCAGGCGGGGAAAGAAAACAAAGCCCAGCAGCGAGCGGCAGAAGAAGCGGAACGCCCGGCACTCACACCGGTGGAGGGTACAGAAAGCCAACGCAAACTTTACCGTGCTGGGATTTTATCTGACCCTGACCTACATAGACACCTTTTTGCCGGAGAGCATGGAGCAGGCCCAGCGGGATCTGCGCAACTACATCCGGCGGGCAAAGGCTGCCATCGCAAAGCTGTACGGCCCAAGCGCTGAGCTGCGGGTGATGGGCCTGACCGGCTGCGGCCGAAAGAGCGGGCGCTACCACCACCACCTGCTGGTGGAGTGCCCGGGGCTGACCATGCGGCAGAACGCCGACTTCCGGCAGCTGCTGGAGGACAAGTGGGCCATGCGCTGGCCGGACGGCAGCGCGGAGAGCCTTGGCACAGCCAACGCCGACCGGCTGAATCTGCAAAACAGGCTGGATGACCTGATCACCTATTTCGAGAAGCACGGACAGATGCGGTGGTACGAGACGAGAAATCTTCAGCTGCCGGTGGAGCACGCCCCCAACGACACCCGATGGAGCCTCAAGCAGCTGCGCAAAGCCTGCACCGAGTGCAAGGACAACGCCTACTGGTGGGAACAGAGATACCCGGGCTGGAAGTTCGTGCGGTGCGTCGTGCCGGAGCCGGACGCGCCGGGCGACGAAAAAGAGGGCCGGGACGCAGACGAGCTGCGCTGCTATGTGGTGATGGTAAAGCGGGAGGGTGCGAAAGTTCGCACCTGACAGACAAAGTACCGGTATTTTGCGCGGTAAAAACGCGCTTTATTCGCGCGCGGGAAGAAAACGCGCAGGAAGACGGGAGGTGGCGAGTTGACCAGAGAGCAGAAACGGCGGGTGCGGGCCGGGCTGAGGGCCTGCGGGCAGGGGAAAAGCGACTGGGCGGGGGTGATCGCCCTGGCGATGGACTACTACGCAGCCGCAGACCCGGTGTGCAAACGGCTTTTGCAGATGCGGTATCTGGACGGGATGCCAGAGGAGCGAGTGGTGGCAAGGCTGCACATCGGGCGGACGACCTACTACCACAAGGAGCTGGAGGCGCTGAGCACCGTGGCAGTGTATGCGGCGGCGGCAGGGCTGTTATAGCATTGCCATAGCGTGATGAGGCTGGGGAGACCCGGCCTGTTTGTGTTGCCTGGCTCTCAAATGTCCGCAGTAGTTTTGTTTTTCCGGCGGCGGTAGACTGGGAGGGAAGAACCGCAGAGGGGAGGCAGAGCATGGCAGGGCGCAGGTATTGCAAAAACACGGTGAAGGGAACCCGGCGGGGGCGGAAGTACCCGCCGAAGGTGCGGGCTGAGGTGCTGATGGCCATGCTGTCGTCTGGCTCCATCTGTGCGGTAGCCCGGCGGTACGGCATACCGGAGAGCACCATCCGCAGCTGGATGGCGGAGGAAGCCGGCCGGAGCGACGCCTTTGCAAAAGAGCGGCAGGCTGCTGCGCGGGAGATCGCGATCCGGGCCAGCCTCGGGGCGAGGGCGCAGGTGAGCTATTTGCAGAGCCGTGTGGACGAGAGCCAGCGGGCCGCGCAGGTACAGGCCAAGCTCCATCGGAAACTGGACGAGGACACCCGCGCCCGCTGCTTTGCGGTAGGCACACTGCTCAAGAGCGACGCCGAGGAGCTGGCGGACGCCACGGAGACCGGGCTTGTGCTGTACGCTGCCGAGGGCAGCTACGACCGGCAGCTGGACAGCGAAGAGCGAAAACTACTGGACGCTCAGCTCGAGCGGTACGGTGAGCGCGTGATGAGCGACAAGAACGCCGCCGCCATGGCCACCGTGCTGATGACCGTGGCCGAAAAGGCTGCGGCAATGGTACCCAGCCAGAGCCAGATCGAGGGCGATGCCCCACCGCTGGTGGAGATCGGGGCCGAGGACCGGGAAGAAAAAGGGCCGGAGGTGATGGTGGATGGAACGTAAGAGCCACAACGGACGGCCCGTGATCTGGTCGCCGCAGCCGAGACAGGCGGCGTTTATGGCCCGCACAGAGGACGAAGCTCTGTACGGCGGGGCTGCCGGCGGCGGAAAGAGCGATGCGCTGGTGATCGAGGCGCTGCGGCAGGTACACATCCCGCACTACCGGGCGCTCATCCTGCGCAAGACTTACCCGCAGCTTTCGGAGCTGATCGACAAGACCATGCGGTACTACAAGCCGGTGTTTCCCAAAGCGAGGTACAACGGCTCGAGCCACTGCTGGACCTTCCCCAGCGGGGCGAAGATCTATTTTGGCAGCCTGCATCACGCGCAGGACAAGTACAACTATCAGGGCAAAGCCTTCGACTTTATCGGCGTGGACGAGCTGACGCATTTTACCTGGGACGAGTACAGCTACGTGATGAGCCGCAACCGCCCCTCGGGACCCGGCACCCGGGTATACATCCGGGCTACGGCAAACCCCGGCGGGGTGGGGCATGGCTGGGTGAAGGCACGGTTTATCAGCCCGGCGCCGGCCGGGACGCGGATGGTGCAGCTGATGAAGGTAAAGACGCCGGACGGGGATGAGATCACCCGGCGGCGCACCCGCATTTTTATCCCGTCCACCGTCTTTGATAACCCGGCGCTGCTGAAAAATGACCCGGGCTATATCGGCACACTGGCGAGCCTGCCGGAGGCCGAAAAGCAGGCACTGCTCTACGGAAACTGGGACAGTTTTTCGGGGCAGGTGTTCACCGAGTGGCGGAACGACCCGAACCACTACGAAGACCAGCGCTGGACCCACGTCATCGAACCGTTCCCCATCCCGGAGCACTGGAAGATCTGGCGGGGATACGACTTTGGTTTCTCGAAGCCGTTTTCGGTGGGGTGGTATGCAGCGGACGAGCGCGGGCGGCTCTACCGCATCAAGGAGCTTTACGGTTGCACCGGCACACCCAACGAGGGCCTGAGAAAGGACCCGATGGAGCAGGCACGGATGATCCGGGAAGCGGAGCAGAACGACCCGCTGCTGAAAGGCCGGGTCATCCTGGGCGTGGCCGACCCGGCCATCTTCGACGAGAGCCGGGGCGAGAGCATCGCCGCCATGATGGAGCGGGGGCCGAACTTTCTGCACTGGATGCCCGGCGACCACACCCGTCTGGCGGGAAAGATGCAGTTTCACTACCGACTGGCTTTCGGCGAAGACGGAAGGCCGATGCTGCAGGTCTTCAACACCTGCAAGCACTTCATCCGCACCATCCCGAACCTCGTATACGACGAGAGTAACGTGGAGGACATCGACACCACACAGGAGGACCACATCTACGACGAGTGCCGGTATGTGCTGATGGAGAACCCCATCAGCGCCGCAAAGCACACCCAGCCGCCGCCCATGCTGGACGACCCGCTGGATATGGATCCGAGGAAGGACAAGACGAGGTTTATGAGGATCTGACGGGGGATATGTTCTCTTTTGCGCGCCAAAAGAGAACCAGAAAAGCGCCCGCTACTTTCGAGGCGCGGGAGGCACGAACTAGGGGCTGCTCGCCCCTAGTAACCCCAAAGGAGAGGTCGAAGCACAAAAATGCTAGCCGCTTCGCTAAACGCATTTTTTTGTGCTTCTCCGATTTGAACAGGAACGCGGAAAGGAAAATGGGATGGAATTTGGTAAAAAAGAGCTTGACCTGACAGCAGATGAAAGCCCCGGCGGCGAGAGTCTGGCCGGGGTGCTGGATGGTGAACCGGCGATCGGCGAGAAGGAGATCAGCGAGGCGATGGCTGTGCTGGAGAAGTACAAGTCGGCCAAGGCCAGCCTCGACAAGCGGATCATCGACAACGAAGAATGGTACAAGCTGGGCCACTGGAAGCAGTACGGCAACCGGGTGATGGAGGGCAAGCGCGCTCCCAGCACGGGGTGGCTGTTCAACTCCATCGCCAACAAACACGCCGACGCCATGGACAACTACCCGGAGCCCAACGTGCTGCCGAGAGCGCAGGACGACGAGGAGACGGCAAAGCTCCTCTCCGAGATCCTGCCGGTGCTGCTGGAGCAGGCCGACTACGAGAGCGTATACAGCGACACCTGGTGGCGCAAGCTCAAGCAGGGTACCGGCGTGAAGGGCATTTTTTGGGACCCGGCGCTGCGGGACGGACTCGGGGACATCGCCATCCGGAGCATGGATCTGCTGATGCTGTACTGGGAGCCGGGGGTGGAGGACATCCAGGACTCGGCCAACTTTTTCTCGCTGGCACTGGCCGACAATGACCGTCTGACGGCCCGGTGGCCTCAGCTGGAGGGCAAGGCGGGCAGCAGCGGCATCACCGTGGGGCAGTACGTCAGCGACCAGAACATCGACACCAGCGAAAAGAGCGTGGTAGTGGACTGGTACTACAAGAGGGAGAAGCCCGGCGGCCAGACCGTGGTGCATTACTGCAAGTTCTGCAACGGCGTGGTGCTCTACGCCAGTGAGAACGACCCGGCGATGGCCGAGACGGGCTTCTACGACCACGGAAAATATCCCTTTGTGTTCGACCCGCTCTTTGTGGAAGAGAACAGCCCGGCGGGCTTCGGGTACATCGACGTGATGAAGGACACCCAGGACACCATCGACCGGATGACGCAGGCCATGGACGAGAACACGCTGGCAGCGGCCAAGAAACGCTACCTTATCTCGGACACGGCGGGCGTGAACGAGGACGAGCTGCTGGACACGGCGAAAGACGTGGTGCATATCACGGGACGGCTGGACGAGCGGGGCTTTATGGAGCTGGAGACGGCTCCGCTGCCCTCCAACACCATCGCCTACCAGCAGAACCGTGTGGCCGAGCTGAAGGAAATCAGCGGCAACCGGGACGTGAACCAGGGCGGCGCGACCAGCGGCCTGACCGCTGCTTCGGCCATTGCGGCGCTGCAGGAAGCAGGCTCGAAGCTGAGCCGGGATATGCTGAAGAGCTCTTACCGCTCCTTTGCAAAAGAATGCTACTTCATCATCGACCTGATGCGGCAGTTCTACGACGAAGAGCGGGTCTACCGCATCACCGGCCAGCAGGGCGGCACGGAGTACCGGGAGTTTTCCGGCCAGATGCTGCGGCCGCAGCCGGTGGAGAACGTGGGCGGCGTGGAGCTGGGCGCCCATGAGCCGGTGTTCGACATCACGGTGAGCGCGGCTAAAAAGAGCACCTTCAGCCGCCTCTCCCAGAACGAGACGGCGAAGGAGTGCTACCAGCTGGGATTCTTTGCCCCGGCCAACGCCGACGCCGCACTGGCGTGTCTGGACATGATGGACTTCGAGGGCATCGAGAAGGTACGCCAGCGGGTGGCCCAGAACGGCACCCTGTACCAGCAGCTGCAGCAGGCGATGGCACAGATCCAGCAGATGGCGGCGGTCATCGACCAGCAGAACGGATCCAACCTGAGCGAGCAGGCCGGGGCCGCTGCCGCTGCCATGACCGGCGGCGGAGGCGGCGGAGAGGCCGGCGCAAAGACGGTAACGAACTCTCTGGGCGGACAGGTGGGCGGCGGGACCAACCCGCTGGCCACGAAAGCTGCCGAGAGGGCGATGAACATCAACAACCCGAATAAGTGAGGAGGTTCTACATGATCAAAATTATTTATGTGGCAGACCCGGAGGGCGGGAAGCTGACGATGAGGGCCGAGGGCCACGCGGGGTATGCCCCGGCGGGACAGGACATCGTATGTGCTGCGGTGAGCTGCCTGATGCAGACGCTGGCGTACAGCGCTGCGGAGGACGAACACACCTCGAGCTGCATCTATCAGGGTAAGGAAGGCCCGGTGGTGAATGTGGAGGCAGGCGACAGCGTCCTCATGCGGGACAAGTTCGAGCTTGTGGCCGACGGCCTGACCCTGCTGGCCGAGCAGTACCCGGAGAATGTGAACTTCAAGAAAAGCTGTAAGTGCAGCCCGGCGGTGGACTTGCAGCTGTTTGCGGAGGGCGGTGACGGTGCAGCGGCTGCTGGCAGCGATGGTGCCGCCCCTGCGGCGGCAGAAAAGGCGACGTCTGCCCCCGTCCAGGGCAAGGGCCGGGAGACTGCTGCCGCCGAGGTGGACGAGATGCTGAGCCCGGCGGAAGAGCCGGGCGCGGAGGAAGATGCTGCTGAAGGCGAGAAACAGGACGGCGCGGCAGACAAGAGCAGCACCGACCCGGAGGCACACCGGAAAGCGTTTGGCAAACTGATGCGGGGCGAGTACAACCGGGAGTTTGGCGAGATGATCGTGCAGGCCACCCAGAAAGCCTACGACAGCATCCTGAACGAGCAGGGGCCGGTGGGGCGTATCCTGAACGCTCTGGGCCAGAAGTACGGCACTGCTCCCGGCGACTACGAGGCACTGGCTGCGGCCGTGGAGGGCGGCGTGGTGAAGGATGACGCCTACTACGAAGACATGGCCATGAAGAAGGGCATCAGCGTCCAGCTGGCCAAGGAGATGGACGCGCTGGAAAGCGAGAACGCCAAGCACCGCGCCGCTGAGCAGCAGCGGGCGGAGGCCGCCAAGATGGAAGCCATCCAGCAGGAGTGGGACGCCGCTGCGGAGCGCATTCGGGCCGAGGACCCGGGCTTTGACATCAAGATGGCGCTGGCTGACCCGGACTTTGCCCAGATGCTCAAGCTGGGCGTGAAGATGGAGGACGCTTACAAGGCCCGCTACTTTGACGACATCATGGCCCGGCGCACCACCCAGACGGCCAAGACCGTCGAGAAGGGCGTGGAAGCCCGGATCCGCCAGCGGGGCGCACGGCCCAGCGAGAACGGCACCAACCCCGGCGGCGCGGCGGTGCTGAAGACCGACGTCTCCAAGCTGACGCCCCAGCAGTGCGAAGAGCTGGAGCGCCGCGCCATGCGGGGACAGATCATCACTTTTTAACCGAAAGGCGCTGCTGACCGAAAGAAAACCTCTCACCGTTCTTGAGGGAAGATCCGGAAAGCGGAAGCCTCTCGATAAAGCAAGACACGAAAGGAGCACACAAATGAAAATCCACATGAATCTGCAGCTGTTTGCGCAGCCTGCAAACCACACCGGCGCGACTGGCATGAGCGCCGAAATGAAGACCTACTACGAGAAGCGTCTGCTGGATCAGGCGGAGCCGCTGCTGGTGCATGACCAGTTCGGCGACAAGTACCCCATCCCGGCCAACAACGGCAAGACCATCGAGTTCCGCAAGTACGAGAGCCTGCCCAAGGCTACCGAGCCTCTGACTGAGGGCGTGACCCCCAATGCTCAGGCCCTGACCGTCACCCCTATGACCGCCACCGTGAAGCAGTACGGCGGCTGGGCAGCCATCACCGACGTGCTGCAGCTGACCGCCATCGACAACAACATCACCCAGGCGACCAAGGTGCTGGCATCCCAGGCGGGCCGCACGCTGGACACTGTGACCCGCGAGGTGCTGGCGGGCGGCACCAACGTCATCTACGCGCCGGCGGGCGACACTGCCGTGACCAGCCGCGCCAACCTGACCACTGCCAGTGTGCTGACGCCGGATCTCATCGACCAGGCGGCGACTGCCCTGAAGGCCCAGAACGCCGACACCATCGGCGAGAGCTATGTGGCCATCGTCCACCCCTATGTGGCCTATGATCTGCGCCGCAACCCGGAGTGGATCGATGTCCACAAGTACGCTTCCCCCGAGAACATCTACAACGGCGAGATCGGCAAGCTGGCCGGTGTGCGCTTCATCGAGACCAGCGAGGCGAAGATCTGGACCGGCACCGGCTGCCCCACCAGTCTGGCCGTGTTCGGCACTCTGGTGCTGGCGGCTCACGCCTACGCTGTGACCGAGGTGGAGGGCGGCGGCCTGCAGCACATCGTCAAGCAGCTGGGCGCGGGCGAAGACCCGCTGAACCAGCGCGCGTCCGTGGGCTGGAAGGCCATCAAGACCGCCGAGCGCCTGTGCGAGCAGTACATGGTGCGCATCGAGAGCGTCAGCCCGAAGTACAGCGCGAAGGCGAAGGCAAATTAAGGAGGAAAATACTATGGCGACTAAGAAAGAGACTGCTGCGGCGGATGCCGTGGAGAACGCGGTGGAGACTGTGGAGAAAACCGAGGCGATGGCCGAGGCAAAGGCCGAGGCAAAGGCCGAAGAGAAGGCCGAAGAGAAGGCCGAAGCAAAGGACGACGGCATGGTGACCATCCACCTGTTCAAGGATGACGACCGCTACTCGGCACCGGTGTTCGTGGGCGTCAACGGCGACAGCTACCTCATCCAGCGCGGCATCGACGTGAAGGTGCCGAAGGCTGTGGCCGAGGTGCTGGAGCACAGCATCAAGCAGGACGCCGAGGCGGCCCGGAAGAGCCAGGCCATGCAGGCGGCGGCCGGTACGCAGATGATGACCATTTGATAAGAGACCCACCATAGAGCACTCGCCCGGCAAGACCTCTCAGGCGCTTCGCGCCAGCTCCCCTTGAAAGGGGAGCCATTGGCAGGCCGGGAAAGTAAAGCTGGACGCTCAAGGCCCGATGGGGCGTAAAATAGAGTGCTCCGCTACAGAGGGCAGAGAGATATTCCCCGGTACAGCTTGCAGGCGCTTGCTGCGCCGGGGGATTTTGTTTTGGAGGTTTTATGACAGCAGGCGAAGCGATAAAGATGGCCGACGAGCTGAGGCCGAACAACAGCTTTTCGGACGAGATGAAGCAGCTGTGGCTGCGGCAGGCCGACAGCGGCCTGCGGCGGAACGTGGTGGAGCGCAGCGACACCGGCAGCGACTTCGAGGGACGCGGTGCGGATATTTTGTGGGCGGAAGGGCTGGAATACGACACGCCGCTGCTGGCAGACAACGCAGCGGAAGCACTCTATCCCCACTGGCTGGCGGCGCAGATGGACCTCGCCCTCGGCGAGACGGCCCGGGCGGCGAATGAGCTGCAGCTCTACACGAGCTATGTGCAGGAGTTTGCGGCGTGGGTGAGGCGGAATTATATGCCGGTAGGTGGCGGGAGGCTGATGACGTGACGAACCTGAATCAAATCAACAGCCAGCGGCAGCTGCTGCGGGTATTTGGCGGGCTGAACGAGGGGTATGCGTGCAGCGAGGCAGAGCTGAGCGAGGAGAAAAACTTCTCTTCGCGGGGATACCCGGCCCTCGAGACCCGCAAGCCCCGGCGGAAGGTGCGTCAAGCAACCGGGATGAACGGGATGTACCACCTGAACGGTCTTTTGACCGTGGAAGGCACGACCCTGCGGTATGCCCCGGACGACGGCAGCGCCGCCGTGGAACTGGAGAATGCCCTGACGGACAGCGAGAAGAAGATGGTAGGCATGGGGACCAAGGTGCTCATCTGGCCGGACAAGATGTCCTTTGACACCGCAGCGGGGACACTGAGCGCGCTGGGCTCCAGCTGGCAGCAGGGCGGCAGAAGCCTGACCGTGACCCCCTGCGACGCTGCGGGCGTGGTGTACACGCCGAACAAATTCGGCGCGACCGAACCGGAAAGCCCCGAGAACGGCGACGTCTGGCTCAAGCAGGCCGAGGACGCCCCGTGGAGCTACCGCGACGCCCTGAAGCTCTACAGCACGGCGGGCGGGTGGCAGAACATCCTGCTGAACTACTGCCGCGTGACCTGCGAAGGGCTGGGCAAAGCGTTCAAGGCCGGGGACACCGTGACCCTGACGGGCATCCCGGGCGTGGTGAAGAACGCTTATTCTGCCGATTTCGGCGGGGACGTGGTGGTGGACGACGTGGCCGGGGACTCAGTGATTCTCTCCATCGCGCCGGACATTGAGAGCGTTTTGTACTACGGCACCTGTGTGGTGACGGGCCAGAGCGTGGTGTGGACGGCCATGGACGGCAAGACCACCCAGACCTTCGACGGGCCTTTCCCGGACGTGACGGCCCAGCGGCGGGTGCCGGATCTGGACTGGCTGACGGAGCACAACAACCGGGTGTGGGGCTGCTCGAGCACCGAGAACGTCATCTATGCCTGCAAGCTGGGTGACGCCACCAACTGGTTCTCCTATCGCGGCACGGCAGCGGACAGCTATGCCGTAACCGTGGGCAGCGACGGAGCGTTTACCGGCGCAGCTACCTGCATGGGATACGTGCTTTTCTTCAAGGAGAACGGCTTACACAAGCTCTACGGCACCAAGCCCAGCGACTACCAGATGAGCAGCATCCAGTGCTCGGGCGTGGCCAAGGGCGCCCACCAGAGCCTCTGCGTCATCAACGAGACACTGTACTACCTCTCGATGGACGGCGTCATGGCGTGGGACGGCAGCCTGCCCACCAAGGTGTCGGCCTCGCTGGACGAGACGGCCATGAGCCGGGTGACAAGGGCGGCCGCCGGCGGGCTGGTGGGGCGGTACTACCTGCACACCGAGAGCCCCGGCGGGCAGAGGCTGCTGGTGTACGACACCGAGAAAGGACTCTGGCACGAGGAGGACGCCACCGGCTGGGCCATGTGCAGCACCGGGCGGCAGCTCTACTTCTGGGACAAAGAAGCAATCTGGGCCGCAGACGGGAGCCGGGAAGTCGGCGGCGAAGAGGACACGGTGGAATACGAGGCCGTGACCGGCGACATCGGACTCGGAGACCCGGACGACAAGTATTGCAGCCGGGTGACGGTGCGGCTGGACGCCATGGAGCGGACCGTGGTGACGCTGTGGGCCAGCTTCGACGGCGGCGAGTGGCAAGAGATGGGCCGGGTGGACACCCGGGACAGGCGGGTGCAGGTGAACCTGCCCTTTGTCCCGACCCGGCACGACACCATGCGGCTGCGCCTGACCGGAAAAGGACAGATCGCAGTGAGGAGCATCGCCATGACGCTGAGCAGCAGCGAGGGCGGAAGAGTGAACGGAGGTGTGCCGAGACGTGGCTAGTATCGTGGGACTTTCGAAGATCTCGATGCCGAGGCTGGAAAAGCTGGATGCGGACAGCGCCCGGGAGCTGAGGAATTATCTGTACCAGATGCAGGAGCAGCTGGAATACATTTTGAGCAACATTGACACGGAGAACCTTGCGGGGGATCTGCAGGAGAAGCTGAAATAAGGCGGGAGAGGGCCTTTAGAAACGGCAGCAGCCGGGAAGAAAACCTCTCAGCTTTGCAGTCCGCCTGACGGCAGCGCTGCAAAGCAGCTCCCCTAGCGAGGGGAGCCTTTCTTAAAGGAAGGAGTGTAATTATGAGCAATTTGAGTAATGCGAGGGCGCAGCTGGAGGAGTGGGAGGCGAAGAAGCCGGGCGACTACACCAGCAAATACAAGGACAAGATCGACGGCGTGATGGGCAAGCTGGACGGGATGAAGGATTTTAGCTACGACCCCACCCGGGATGCGGCCTACGAGCAGTATAAGAACAGCTACACCCGGCAGGCGAAGCTGGCCAACGAGAACGCCCAGGCCAACGCCAGCGCCATCTCGGGCGGGTACGGCTCCAGCTACGGCACCCAGGCGGGCCAGAGCGCCTACCAGAACGCCATGGCGGGCCTGAGCAGCGCCACGAACAGTCTGTACAGCCAGGCGCTGAACCAGTACACCCAGAAAAAGAGCGACCTGCAGAACCAGCTGAGCGGATACCAGCAGGCCGAGGCGCAGGACTACGAGAAGTACCAGACCAACTACCAGAACTGGGAGAACCAGCGCAACTACTATCAGAGCGCGTACAATCAGGCGGCGAGCGAAAGCCAGGCAAAGAAGAGCCTGGGTGCGGGATTCTTGAACACGATCCTGAGCGTAGGCGCAAAAATACTGATGAGCTTGTTGTAAAGAAAAAGCGCCCTGCCCGGAAGGGGCAGGGCGGCGGGGGAGCGGATGGCTGCGGCTGACAGAAAGGGATCATGCCAGGTGGAGCTTTTCCTTCAAGGCGTCCTGAAGAACGCCGGAGAAGTTGAGGTGTGCGGCCTCGGCTGCATCATTGAGCCAAGCGGGGACGGAGAGGGTCTTTTTAACAGGGCGGAACTGCTTTTGGTAAGCAGCCATATCAAAGGGGACCATGACCACAAAGTCTCCGGCCTCCACCGGAAGAGAGGAAGGAACGGAAGGAGTGGGGCAGACAGCGCACTCTTCCAGCATCAGGCCGATGGCATCCTGTGCCATCCGCACAGCCTCATCCATCGTATCGCCCTGCGTAAAGCAGCCCTCGATGTCGGGGACGGTGACAGAATAACCCGTTTCTTCGGGGTGGAACACCGCGGGATAGAAAACAGCGTTCATAGAAATGCCTCCTTATTTCTTCAGACCGGCCAGTTTGAGGATATTTTTCTCTGTGCCGGGTTTGAGGTCTTTGGCGTGGAAAGGGACGATAGTGGTCTTGCCGGTGGTGGGGTTGTGGTATTTGCGATGAGAACCGTTGGAGCTGACGAACACGAAACCGTTCTGTTCGAGCAGGCGAACGATCTCTTTGGGGGTCATTGGCATGAAGATGCACCTCCGAATCTGTAATTATAATATATACGTATTTTACGTATTTGTCAAGAGAGGAGTTAAAGATGGGCGTATTCAAGAGATACAAGAACGCGCAGGCGGCGCAGAAGGACGCGGAGAACGCGATGCCGGGGGCGTACCAGAGCAACTACACCGACCGGATCAACGAGGCACTGGACAGCATGGGCGCAGCCAGCAATGCGGGCTATGATGTAGGCACGGACAGCGAACTCTACCGGCAGTACCGCGCGGGCGCGCAGGCAAACGCCAAAGCGGCGGCCGAGAACGCCGCTGCGGGCGCTGCCGCGCTGAGCGGCGGGTACGGCTCGAGCTACGCAAACAGTGTGGCCCAGCAGGGCTACCAGCAGGCCATGGCGAACGTGGACAGCGGGCTTTCGGGCCTGCGGGACAAGGCCCTGACCCTGTACCAGCTGAAGCAGAACGGCCTCTCGGGGCTGCTGAGCGCGCTGCAGAATCAGGACAGTCTCGAGGCGGCAGAGCATCAGGGGGCTGTGGCCAACGCGCAGGACTGGCGGGACTACAAGAAGAGCCGGGCAGACCAGGCGGCGCAGGAGAAGCAGAACTTCTGGGATAATCTGATGCAGGTGGGCACCGATGTTGTAAAAGCGGGCTTTACCGCCTACGACCGGTACAAGGGCTATGACCAGTGGAAGCAGGAACATGAGCTGCAAGAAAAACAGGTGCAGGCGCAGCTGCAGCAGATGGCGATAGACAAAGCGCTTGACTATAAAGAACGGGGTGCAAGCGAAGCTTTCCTGAACCAGTTCCTGAGTGCGAACGGCTTAGACCCCAGCATTCTCAACGATTGGACCACGGAGAAAACGACTGAGCTTTCCCCGGCGGATTATCTGACAGCAATGAAGGGAATCACCGACCTTTACGAGGGTGGTTTCCGCGATGCAGCAGGGGCTGTAGCCGACATGTACGGCATCAGCAGGGATGCGCTGAATTACACACCTCAGTACACCACCGGCAGCTACAGCGGTCGGAGAAGCGGCAGCTCGGGCAGCTCTTCGGGCAGCAGAACGAAAAGCAGCGGGGACAAAAGCGATGGCATCAAATGGAGTGCAAATAATCTGTTGACTGCTGCGGAAAAGTACGGAAGTTACAACAACGATAACCCGGTAAAGGATATTTATGAAAGAATTTTACAGGAAGGTGGACTGCTGGAAACCCCGACAAACGGGATGAAGAGTATTACAGATGACGTGCTGAACCGTGTGGCGGGTTATGCGGAGCGTGGCATGAACGGCAGTGCCATTACGGTGAAGCTTCAGCACGAGGGATACAGCAACGAAGAAATAGCTGAAATCTTTAATCGGGTCGGGATTTGACCGCAAGATACGTTCTCTTTTGCGTGCCAAAAGAGAACCAGAAAAGCACCAGCGATTTCGACGCGCTGGATCCACGAGAAAGGGGCTGCTCGCCCCTTTCAGACCCCAAAGGAGAAGTCGAAACGGAAAAAAAGCTAGCCGCTTCGCTAAACGCTTTTTTCTCGTTTCTCCGATTTGAATGAGAACGAGAGACCGGGAGGACGATAAACATGGCTTGGACGGCAGCAGATATTAACAGGCTGGCGCAGGGAAGCAACAACCAGAAAAAATGGACGGCGAATGACATTGCAGCGCTGGCAAAGGGAACGAACAGCCAGAGGGCAGATACGAAAGAGCAGGCGGCAAAGAAGACTGACCCGGACATCACCCGGGCCAAAGCCTTACAGCAGTACACCGAACGGCACATAAGCGACATGGGGGAGGTGGATGCGAGAAACGAACCCTCTCAGGCGCTGCGCGCCAGCTCCCCCAGAGTGGGAGCCACTGGCGTGTCGGGCAAGTTTCCGCTGGACGCTGGAAGCTCTGTGGAGCGTAAAATGGCGGGCGCTGCTACAGAGGGCAGCGGCAACGGCCCTGCGCGGCAGATGCCGGAAGCAGCAGCCCGGGCGCTGGACATGGGGCAGAAATGGGGCGGTCCGGCGAAGAGTGGGAACGTGCTGGAGAACGTGGGCAGCGGGGCCATGGCCTACGGCAGCGGCCCGGCGCAGGAGCTGAGAGCCAGCTTTGCCAAGGACAGCGTACCGGACGAGTTCGACCGGATCAACCAGTGGATGGACACCGGGGACAACAAGAATCTGGCCGACGCGGTGCGGCGGGTGGACAACACCCACGGCGCGTACACGGACGCCGACCTCATCCAAAAGGGCGGTTGGACGCAGGAGCAGATCGACGAGGCCCGGAAGATGAACGCTGCGCTGGACGCCATCCCCGCATGGAAGCGGTATGCGCGCCGGGCGGCGAACGCCATCGGCGGCATCGGAGACACGGTGGCAGCTGCCCCGGTGCTGGGCGCGGAGTACGGCGTACAGGCGGGAAAGAACATTGACGCCACCCTGAAGAACTGGAAACAGGTGGAGCAGGAGGTAAAGGGCGACGAACACGCCCAGAGCCTTTTCGACCTTTTGACCGACGTGGACATGGATTATAACCCCACCTGGCCGGAGAGCCGGAACCGGGAGCTCATCTCAATGGGGTACAACTCCAAGGAGATCCGGGAGATGCGCCAGAAGCTGGCGGGGTTGGAAGTGAGCGACGGCATCGACAAGAACCAGAGCGTGGGCTACCAGCTCTACGACCGCGGGCAGCGGCTGACGGCTGCGGCCCAGAGCGGCCTGAGCCCGACCCAGCGGGCCGTGGCGGGGGCCGTGACCAGCGCAGCGGAGAACCTGGCCGTGGCGGGTGTGAACCCGGCGGCAGTGCTGCCCGTCCTGAGCGCACAGGGAGCGGCAGAGGCCATGGGCCAGAGCGCAGAGAAGGGCGAGAGCGCCGGTAAGGCATTGGGCGGCGGCCTCGCCAAGTTCGGCGCGGGATGGGCCATCAACTCGGTGGGCGCAGCCGACCTTGCAAAGACCATGGGCTCGGACTACGCGAAGGACACGCTGGCGGGGCAGATCGCGGACTGGGTGCAGGGGCTGGCGGGCAGCTCGGAGCTGGCGCAGCGCTACCCGGCGGTGGCTGCGGCCATCTCGGGCGGCATCGACAACTCGATGCAGGCCTTTGCGGAGACCTATGCGGACATGGCCATCGACGCGGCGCTGGGGGACAGCGAGGCGGCGAAGAACCTGTTTACCAAAGACACCTTCCTCACCGCGCTGGAAAGCGGACTTTCCGGCGGCGCGTCCGGCGCGCTGGGCGGCGCAGTCGGCACGGGGCTGGCAAAGCTGAACGGAGGAGACGCAAGCCTGCTGGGGCAGACAGAGCATTATGACCAGATGGACCGGATGAAGCGGGCTGCCGCCCAGCAGAAGGAATGGGAGGCCCGGGCAGCGGAGCCCTCTCAGTCGGCTGCGGATAGCTCTGCTGATAGAGCGCTGGCAGGGCAGGACCTCTCAGTCGCTGACGCGACAGCTCCCCTTAAAAGGGGCAACGGCGACGACCGCGGCCAGTGGCCGAAACAGGGAGGAGCTGTTGGGGCAGCGGCCAGCGGGATGCAAGCGACAGCGCAGCAGACGCTGGGAGCCGCAACCCGGGCGCAAAGCGCCACTGGCGTGCCGGGCAGCTCTCAGCTGGACGCCGGAAGTGCTGCGGGGCGTGAGATGGCGGGCCTTGCGACAGAGGGAAGCGGCAGTGGACCTGCGCAGCAGACACTGGAAGCTGCAACCCGGGAGCAAAGCGCCTTTCTTAAAGGAAACTCCACTGAAAGTATGCAGCGGGCGGATGCGCAGCAGGCGCAGACGGAAGGAGTAAACAGCAGCGTAAACGAGGCTGCTGCGCAGTCGGAAAACCCGGCGGTGCGGCAGTTTGCCGAAGTGGCGGCGAACGACAGCCTGACGGGCAAGACCATCGGGCTGTTTACGCCGAACGCCGAGAACCGGGAAAACCGTGCGGCTTTTGAGCAGGCTTACGGCGTGACGCTGCCCGACACTGCGGGCGCGACCCGCCGAATGCTGCGGGATATTGCAGCGCAGCAGAACGTGAAAAGCGAAGCTGCGCCTACTGTACAGAGTGCAGAGCTGCCCATCGAAGCTGCGAGTGTGCAGCAGACAGTACAGAGTGCTCCCGCAGAAACCGCCGATGTCGTGCCGGAAATGGCCGCGCCGGACAACGTGCGTGAAGCGGCTGCCGCCGCAGCTGAAACCGACGGCTACGAGAACGCCCCGCTGCAGGAGACTCTGGGTCTCCGGCCGGAAGCGCCGAAGACTCAGCGAGAGGCCGAGGTGCAGCGGGCGCTGGAAGGCTGGCGGGTGACGGACAAGGCAGCCGAGACCATCAGCAAAAATATGCCGGACAGGGTGGACGCCGACCGGTATGCTGCCGCAGCGTCGCCGCTGTACCGGCTGGGCCGGAGCGGCGCGGACACCTTTGCGCAGGCATTGGAGCTGGCGGGCAGCATGAGCGGCACGGCGGCGGACATCAATTATATCCTGAGCACCGACGCCGGCCGGACGGCCCTTGAGATCGCCTACACCCAGGGCAAGGGCGAACGGATGCTCTACGCCGAAAAGATGACCGGCCTGGGCGGCACACTTGGCAGCGAGAGCACCAGCGGCAGGGGCGAGGTATACGCCAAGGGTACGATGCGGCAGGAGAGCGACCCGGCCAGCCAGATCATCAGCCTGAACGCGGCGGCCACCGGCACGGATGCTGTGCTGAGGGATGTGCTGCAGAACGACCGGAGCATCAGGGCCTATGTGGACACCGAGACGGCCCGGATCTTCTTCGGAGACAACGCACAGGACATTTTTGGTACGGTGCTGCACGAGGACTACCACTGGTACAACGCGCTGGACGCCGAGGGCGCAAGGACTTTGCAGGAGCACGCGCTGGAATATCTGGCGAAGAGCAGCGGCTACGAAAGCCTCGACGAGATGATCCGGGCGAAACTGCGGGATTACAGCGCCCAGAGCCTGACCTATGAGCAGGCAGCGGAAGAGCTGGTGGCCGACGCATGGCGGGGCATCTTTGACAGCGAGGAGAGTTTCAAGCGCTGGGTGACGTTCCAGCGCGGGCAGGCAGAGAAGAACGCAGGCAAGAGCGGCGCCATCCACAAGGTGATGGAGCAGGTGCGGCAGATGCTGGATGGGCTCATCAGCCGGGCGAAGGAAGTGCTGACCATCGACCCGGACAACCGCGCCGCCCTGAAAGCGAAGCGCCTGGCCGAGGCCGAAAAGCGCACTTTGCAGGATGAGTATTTAGCCCACGCAGAAAAGGCCATGGACAACCTGCGGGCGGCAAAAGAAAACGCCGTTGCCCTCAAGACCGAGAGCGCGGCGGAAAAACAGGGAGTACGATTTTCGATTTTGAAGGATAAGGCCGGAGAGACTTATATCAAAATCGACGAAGATATTCTGAAGGATGTCCCGCAGGAAGAGTGGAAGTCTACGGTCAAGCAGGCTATCAAGGAGCGTTTTCCGAACGGCTTTAAGCGGAACGGCTGGACGATTGAAAATACGAAAGAAAGCCGCAAGGAATTTGTCTGGTCAAAGTATACGAAAGCATTGCAGTGGGAGAGCGCAAATGCCTATGCAGATAAAATGCGGATAGCAGCCAATCTGGACGAGATCATCCGGACGGCAGACGAAGTATACCGTGAGCCTGCGAGCCACAAGAATGCGGAAGCATTCAACCGGGGAAAAATCAAGATCCAAGTCGGGCAGAACGCCTATGAGGCGGATGTGCTGACGGCCATCAAAACGGACCAGCGGGAGATATTCTATGATATTGTGGACATTAAGCCCATAAAAATAGAGACCTCCGGCAAAGCCCACATAGAATCCGAAGATTCGAGGAGCAACGGACCGGAGGTCTCGGTAGAAGCCTCCGGTGGAACCGTCACCAAAACACAAAGTCATGATGCCAGCAGATTGCCGGAGGCTTCTAAACAAAGTATAGCACGAACCTCCGACGAAAGCAAGAGAACCGACGAGGCTGTGAAGAAAACGGTGAGGTTCCAGCTAAGCGCTCCGGTGGAAGTAGGCAAAACCAAGGAACTGGTGGCTGTACATAATCTAACAGAAGAGAATCTGAAGGAGGCACTGGAACTGGGAGGTATGCCGTCGCCTTCTATCGCGGTGGTGAAGGCACAGGACGGCCACAGTAAGTATGGCCCCATCTCACTGGTGTTTGGGCCGGACAGCATTGACCCGCAGGCCAGCAGAGCAAACCGGGTGTATGGTTCGGATGCGTGGACGCCGACCAGGCCGAACGTGGAGTACGAGGTAAACAGCAAAGCGGCAGCTGATTTTGAAGATACTGTATACGAAGCCAGCCAGAGCGATTTTGAGGGAAAGTTTGCAAACAGCTCGTCGCTGCAGCGTATTGGTGTAGATGAGGTGAGCAGCGAAAATCGTGAGGAGTTAGCGCAGAAGCTCCAGCGGGATACTGCGGTGCAGCTGGCGTATCTGAAAGCTCAGGGCGAGAAGGTAGAACCCATATACAGGACGGAGAAGGAACAGTTCGATAGCCTCGGGAATGATTCACTGGAAAAAATCATCGAATATGCCGGGGCGGACGAACTCAAGAAAGTCTTCGAGGGGGGAGACTTTGACCTGATGGACAAGCTGGCCGACAAAGCAGCGGATGCACTGGAAGAAAAGTATACACACGGCTCGCTGGAAGGTCAGAATCGGCGATGGCAGATGCGTATCAATAAACTGCGCAATGAGAACCGCGGACGCCTGTATGGCCTGCTCGAACACGCGTATAAGATGATGACTGATACCAGCAATGGAAAAGTAGAGCTGGATGTGGAAGCTACTAGAGAAGCCATCCGGCAGGCGGCTCCCGAAGCAGCGGTGAAAAACTGGGTAAAGGAACAGCTTGGAAGTGTGCTGGGACAGAAAGGCATCCGAAACGGCAAAGACCGTTTCACACCCGGCGGAAAGAGACGAAGTTTTACGGAACTGCATAATCCCTATACACTGGAAAACCTTGTGGCGGCTATGAACGACCAGAACGCGCGGGGACAGGATGTGTGGGGGTTATCGGCCTCGACCCTGATGTCCACCACGACTGCCGAATACAAAAACCTCGACGAAGTGCGGGCGGACAAAGGCCGCCTGCAGCAGATGCCGGAGGAAGAGTATAAGGCGCTGCTGAAAAAGGCAGACCACCAGATCGAGGTTGTGATCGACAAGCTGCGCAGCGAGACAGAAGCCCACGCGGACAACAGCTTTGAAGAGCGGGAGATCCTTGGCGATATTTTGCTGCGGGCCGCGCAGGGCAGCCAGACAGCCGCAGCGATCGGCAAGGCATTTGCAAAAGAAGGCTACATCATTGGTAAGGACACAGCCCAGATGATACGGCAGCTGTACAAAGATGTGGCCGCTATCCCTACCGGGTATTTTGAGGCGAAACCTCAACGTGCGGTGGGCTTTGATGAGGTAAAGGCAGCTGTCCTGCCGGACAACGCCAGCGAGACGCTGGTGAACAATCTGAAGGAGCAGGGTGTGCCGGTATATCAGTACAAAGCCGGAGACGATGCCAAGCGCACCGAGATTTTGAACAAGCTGCCGAATGTACGTTTCCAGAAGGCCGAGCAGGCCGACCGGGAGGCAAAGCAGAACCAGCAGCGGCAGGCCAGCCGGGTACTGGCGGAGAAGGCGGCGGCCTTTGATACCCTGAACCAGTTCTTCGGCCTGACGAAGAACACCCGGCTCTCGGACGCGGCCCTCGAGAGCCTCGCCATCCGGTGGACCAAGACCAACGGCAGCCGGGCCGACCGGACGAAGCTGGCAAACGAGACGCGGGCGCTGGTGGAGTATCTGCGCTCGGAGGGCGCGGACATGGCCAAGGCGCAGGGACTGGCCGAGACGCTGGCGGGCGAGGTGCTGGACGAGGCCACCTACCGGAATACGGAGCTGTGGAACGAATACCCCGACCTGCACGACCTGACCTACACGGTAGACAAGAACGGCAAGGCCAAGGCCGAGCTTGTGAAGCGGTACGGAAGCTGGACAGAGGCGGTGGCCGAGGCCCGGCGTCACGGCGTGAAACTGCGGCAGGCGGAGGGACACCGGGACGGCAACCCGGCGGAACAGTACGAGGCCATCGTGAACGACACCCGGGCCGTGGGCGGCGTGAAGGAGAGCGCTGCGGCACTCTTCCGCTCGGCGGCACAGGAAGCGGGCGTGGCGGGCGCAGCCGGCATGGAGAGCACGGAATGGCTCGACGTGCTGATGAACGTACACGACACCATCAAGCCCAAGATGATGAGCCGGTTTGCGGACGCTGCCGAATACGAGGACGCCAAGGTGGAACTGGCGGGCCGGATGATCGGCGACATCATGAGCCACCCGGAGATGACCGATGCCGAGGCGGTGTTTGAGGGCATCCTGAAACACAACCGGGAGGTGGCCGCCATGGCCGCCGGAAGCGAGGAGCGGGCGGCTGAGGTGACGAAGGGGCTGAAGAGCGTGCAGCAGGCCCAGCGGAAAGCCTTTGCTGACCGGATGCGGGAAAACAGCCGCAGCCAGAGCGCCGAGGCCAAGAGCGTGAGCCGGGCAGAACGACAGCTCAACGAGAATCTGGAAACGCTGGGCGCACAGGTGAGCACAGCAGCGGGTCTCGACGAGAAGATGACCGCTCTGCGGGAAGCCTACGAGCGGGAATGGAAGGCCGAAAAGAACCGGATGAAGCAGGCCCGGCAGGAGATGCTGGACGAGATAAAGCTGGAGCGCCGACAGCTGCGCTCCCAGATCAACGATCTTTCCCGGCAGGTGGCCGGAGAGCAGCGGAGAGCCGACCGGGCAGAGCGTCAGCTGCTGATACAGGAAAACGAGATCATGGAGTGGGAGGCCGAGAACCAGCGCAAGGCGGAAGCGTGGCAGGAAAAGCAGGCCCAGCGGAATGCGATCGCCATTGAAACGGCCCGGCAGCAGCGGGACGAGGACGTAGCCGTGGCCAAGGCACTGGCCGAAAAGCGGGTGCAGAAGGCCCGGGAAGGACGGAAGGCGGACGAGCTGAAACGGAGCATCCGGAACAATGCCGCCCAGCTCAACCAGATGGTGCTGCGGCCAAAGCCCGGGAAATATGTACAGAAGAGTCTCATCGTGCAGGCCGCTGAGGTGGCGAAGCTGGCGGACATGACGGTGCTGAACAACAACGCCGTGGCCAAGCTGACCGCCCTGCAGGACAGCATCCGGCGCAGCGGAGAGATGGACGCCGGCATCCACGCCGACTGGGAGAACAGCGGCGTGGAAAACCTCATCCAGATGCTGCGGGACGACATGAACGCCAGCAAGCAGGCAAAACTGGACCGGCTGAACAAGCAGCTGGAAGAAGCCAAGGCTCTGCCGGACGGCGACAAGGCCGAACAGCTGCGGGACCGGCTGCGCCAGCGAATCCGGGAGACGGAGAACCGCACCTATCTGCCCATGACGGTGGACCAGCTGCGGATGCTGAAGGCCATCACGGCCAGAACCCTGCACATGATCCGGACGGAAAACAAGACCCTGAGCCTTGCGAGGGCAGAAGAGGTGGACAGCATGGCCATGAAGGCCGCCCACGAGGTGCTGAACTCTGAGGGCAACGGTTTCGGGGAGAAATTTGAGAAGGCGAAGGGCGCGATGAACCGCTACCAGCTGGACATGCTGGGCGGCACGAGAATGTTCCGACGCCTGGGCGGCTACACCAAAAACGGCCAGATGGAGAAGCTGGGACAGATGCTGAACGACGGCCAGCGGCGGCAGACGGAGATCCTGGTAGAAGGCGAAAGCCTGTTTGCCAACGTGACCGGCAAGGAACACCTGAAAGAGGTGGAGGCTTTTGCCGGGCCGGGGGCGGAGCTGGTGGACATCGGCCTGAAGGACAGCAAGGGCAATGCCGTGCCGCTGAACCACGCACAGCTGTGCAGCCTGTATATGCTGCTGCGCAACGAGGACAGCCGCCACCACCTGATGACCGGCGGCCTGACCCTGCCGGACGCCGCCCAGTACGCCAAGGGCAACATCGAGAGAGCCTACCAGCGCAGCCAGACCGTGATGCTGGGAACGCTGGTGGGCGCTGACGGCGTCCCCATGGCCGACACCATTTTGCAGACGGTACAGGACGCCATGACGGACTACGACCGGGCGTGGTGTGAGGACATGAAGGACTTTTTCGGGCGGTACACCACGAACCTCATCAACGAGACCAGCATGAAGCTGCTGGGCTACAACCGGGCCACCGTGAAGAACTACTACCCCATCGCAGTAGACCGGAGCACGCTGGCGACGGAGATCGAGGGCGTGAAGATGGATGCCACCATTGAGGGCAGGGGCTTTTTGAAGGAGCGCGTGAAGAGCGACAAGCCCATTTTGCTGGAAGAGTGTCAGAACGTGGTGAAGCGGAGCCTGCGGGACACGGCAGCCTATGCGGGCCTTGCAGCCCCCATCCGGGACGTGCAGCGGGTGCTGAACAGCACCGTGGAGACGGCAGAGGGCATCGGTGTGCTGAAGGACAAGATCATCGGCGAGAAGTGGGGCAGGGAGACGGTAAGCTACATCAATGACCTGCTGACCGACCTGCAGACCAGGCAGCGGCACCGCAGCAGCACCATGAGCCGGGCGCTCGACCGGATGCGGGGCAACTACGCCGGGGCCATCCTGACCGTGAACCCGGGCGTGGCCATCGCGCAGGCGGCCAGTCTGCCCACGGCGGGCGCTGTGCTGGGAGCAGACACCATGGCGGCGGTGCTGCCCTTCGTGAAGAACTTCTCGGGCAAGCAGCGGGCCGCGGTGGAAGCAGAGATCCGTCAGCACGGCGACGCCCTGCTGCAATACCGGCTGCGGGGAACGAAGCGGGGCGAGATGAGCTCCATCGGCGCGCACAAAAACCTTGTGGCGAAGGCCTCGGAGGCCATGCCTGCCGTGACCGGCTGGATCACCGGCATGGACGAGATCACGGTGGCGGCGCTGTGGGAGGGCGCGAAGCGGTATGTGGAGCACCACGCAGCGGAATTCGGCGAGGGTGCCGCGGAGAAGGGCAGCGAAGCCTACTGGGAAGCCGTGAACAAGATGTACCAGCGGGTCATCGAGGAGACCCAGCCCAACTACACCACCATGCAGCGGGCGGGCATCCAGCGCAGTGACAATGAGTTTGTAAAGACGCTGACCATGTTTACCACCCAGCGCTTCCAGAACTACGGCATCCTGGCCGACGCCGTGGGCGACTACAAGGCTCAGAAGGCGCGGTACGCTGCCGACCAGAGCGCCGAGAACAAGGCCGAGGTACAGCGGGCCGGGCAGGGCCTGCGCCGGGCGGCGGCAAGCCAGGTGGTGCAGACGGCGGTGTTTGCCCTGATGAAGATCGGCGCAGACTTCTTGCTCCACCGGTGGGACAAGGAGCGGGACGAGAACGGCGACATCACGGCGGCCAGCGTGGGCAAGCGGTTCTTCGACCTGTACACCGAAAGCGCAGCCGGAAACTTTTTGTACGGAGCGGAGATCTATAGTGTTATCTCGAACGCCGCAAGCGGCGCGGACTACGACGTGGTGAGCGCCACCAATATCAGTGCGGTGAACGATCTGTTTGCCGCTTTTGCCAAGACCGCCAAGCTGCTGCGGACGGACACCGGCGAGATGAGCGAGGAAGAGCTGGCGGCGCACCACCAGAAGCTGAACAAGGCGGTGCTGAAGGACATCCAGTGCGGCCTTGAACTCTACGGCGTCCCGGCGGCCAACATCCGGAAGGTGATGCAGGCGTTTGAAGGCTACTGGGAGGACGCACAGGCCGTAGGCCGAGGCGAAGGGTTTAGCTTTAGCTCGACGCCCTCTTCGGCCACCGGGCAGTACGACCGGCTGTACAACGCCATCCAGAGCGGGGACAGCGAGGAAGCAGCGGCGGCGATGAAGAAGCTGGCGCAGATGGGCAAGGGCGACAAGGCCGACGGCGAGCTGGCAAGGCGGCTGAAGCAGTACGACGCCGACGTGCTGGCGGCGGCCGAGGCCCGGAACGCCGGGAAGACCCGGGCCGAGGAAAAGGCCCGGCAGGCCGTATTCGAGAAGCTGCGGGAGGGGCTGGGCGTCGCCCCCGCGACGGACAGAGCCAAGGGCAAAGCGGACGCGGCCCGGCGGGCGCAGCTCATCGACGTGGTGAACAAGGCGGTGGACGGCAAGGCGGACGAACTGTTGGCGGGCAGCAAGGACGGCAGCGTATACGACGCGCTCCTGGACGAAGTGGAAAATGGCCGGGCGAAGGACGTGCAGGCCGAAATAAACCGGCTGCTGACCGCAGGCAAGGACAAGGGCAGCATCAAGAGCAAGATCACGGAGAGCGTGAAGGAGGAGTATCTGGCCGGAAGCGACCGGGACCGGGAGAAGCTGGAGAAGAAGCTGCTGGCCCTCGAGGACGCAGACGGAAACCCGCTGTACGAGGAAAAGAACTTTACCCAGTGGGTGAGCGCTGCGGACAAGAAGGCCGAGAAGGCGAAGGACGAGAGAAACTGGTGGGAGGGGGTGAAATAAGATAAGGGCAGACGCTCTGGTGATGGACCGGGGCGTCTGCCCTTTTTGTATATCTGGATAAGTCCGCAGTAGTTTTGAAGCAGGGGACGTGGTAGGCTGGAGAAGAAGAGGCCTTTAGAAACGGCAGCGGACCGGAAGGGAACCTCTCAGCTTTGCAGTCCGCCTGACGGCGGCGCTGCAAAGCAGCTCCCCTAGCGAGGGGAGCCTTTCTCAAAGGAAGGAGCCTCAGAGTGAAAGTAAGGATCATCAAGGACCGATTCGGCGGGATGGGCTGGCGGGCCGAGCCGGGGGTGCTGCACCTGGGCGGCGTAGGAACGGCGGGCGTGGCCAGCCTGAGTTTTGCGCTGCCGGAGGAGTGGGATGGGATGGCCGTGACCCTGCACATCGAGCAGGAGGGCGGCACGCTGCCCCAGCCGGTACTGCTGGACGAGAGCCGGGAAGTGACCATTGACCGACGATTCACCGCTGCCCGGCAGGGGCTGTGGATGCTGCTGGCCCAGAGCGCGGACGGCTACACTGCCATGAGCTGCCCGGCGAAATACGACTGCTACAAGACCATTGAGCTTTCGGGTACGGTGGAGGACATAGACCCCAGCGTATACGCCCAGTTTGTGGCGCTGGTACAGCAGGCCGTGAACACGGCCATGAACGAAGGTGCAGCCGCAAAGGACGCGGCCAAGACGGCGCAGGCGGCGATGGATGCCGCCCAGAAAGGCGCAGCTGCCACGCAGAAAGAGCGGATGGACGCCGAGGACGCCGAAAACGCTGCTGCCCTTGCGGCGGCAAGGACGCAGGCAGACATCACAGCTGCGGCCGCCAGCGCGGCCAGAGCCCTGGGCGCGGCAAACGAGACGCTGGACGCCTGCACCGCTGCCACTCAGGCGGCGAACCGGGCGGCGAACCTTACCCCGAAAAAGGAGGAGCGCCGCCTGCTGATGCGTCTGCTGCGGGAAGCTGCCTACCAGACCAGGACCGCCGACACCCTGCTGGACCAGCTGAGCGGTGTATGGGCCGAGGTGCCGGTGGAGGCCGTGAGGCTGACCCGGGACAGCCTGACCCTGTATGCGGGAGAGCGGACGGCGCTGGGAGTTCGGATCAGCCCCGAGAATGCAACGGAGCAGACCGTACTGTGGGAGAGCAGCGACGAGGCTGTGGCCACGGTGGAGGACGGCGTCATCACGGCGAAGACCCCCGGCGGAGCGCGGATCACGGCCCGGGCGGACGGATGCAGCGCCCAGTGTGCGGTGCTGGTGAAGCCTGCGGTGGAGCGGGTGAGCCTGAGCGCCGACGCCCTGGCCCTGACGGCGGGTGAGGCGGCGGTGCTGGACGCAGCCGCCGACCCGGAGGGCGATGTGGCGTGGATGAGCAGCGACGAGACCGTGGCCGAGGTGAGCGACGGCACCGTGACGGCCAAAAAGCCGGGCGCTGCAGCCATCCTCGCCGCCAGCGGCGGGAAATACGCCTGCTGTGCCGTGCGGGTGCGGGAGGCCGAGGTGCCGGTGGAGACCGTGGCCCTGAGCCAGACCGCCCTGACATTGAAGCCGGGGGAGACTGCGGCCCTGACGGCCACAGTCAGCCCGGAGACCGCTGATCAGGCTGTGGTGTGGTACAGCGCCGACCCGGAGACCGCCAGCGTGACCGGAGGCGAGGTGGTGGCCATCTGCGCCGGAACGACGGAGATCGCGGCCATTGCGGGCGGCGTGAAGGCAGCGTGCAGCGTAACGGTGGCCGAGGACGGCCTGAGAGCCGCCAGCCTGATGCTGAGCGCCGGGACGCTGGAGCTGACAGAGGGCAAGACCGCGACCCTGACGGCCACGGTGCTGCCCACCAGCATCCCCCAGAGCAGCATCGTATGGACCAGCTCCAACGAAGAGGCCGCCGTGGTGGACGGCGGCATGGTGACGGCCCGCGCCGCCGGCGCGGCCATCATCTGGGCCAGCGTGGGCGGCAAGACGGCCAGCTGCACCGTGACCGTAAAGGCGGCGAGGGTGCCGGTGAGCAGCGTGACGCTGGATCGCAGCACCCTTGAGCTGAGCGTGGACAGCACGGCCCGGCTGACGGCCACCGTGCGGCCCGAGAACGCCGACGACCGCACCGTGGTGTGGCAGAGCAGCCGGGAGGACGTGGCCACCGTGAGCGGCGGCATCGTGCGGGGCGTGGCCGAGGGCAGCGCGCTCATCAGCGCCACGGCAGGCGGCGCAAAGGCCGAATGCAGCGTGACGGTGAGCCAGGCACTGGTGTGGTGCAGCGTGGTGAACCGGCTGAGCTACGTGACCACCGACCAGACCGCCGTCGTGGTGGCCAAGGGCCGGGCCTACAAAGCCACCCTGACCGCCGAGAGCGGGTACACCCTGACCGAGGCGAGCGTGAAGATGGGCAGCGAGGACGTGACCGGAAGTGCGTGGAACGCCGAAGAGAGCTGCGTGAACATCGAGGCCGTGACCGGAAACATCGTCATCACGGCAAAAGCGGAGGTAAAAGAATGAGTGAACCTATCTACAACAGCGCCGGTGAGGTGCTGTATCCGGGGCTGGCAGGCGACGGGGCCGGATACCGGGGAAGCCGGCTTGTGACCCTGACGCCGGAGGGCTGGGAGGAAGCGGAAGGAACGTGGCCCCTGATGCAGGACGCACCGGTGCCGGAAGCAAAGACCGGCTATGTGGCGCTCGGCTCCTACCCGGACAGCTACGGCGCAGCGGCGCAGGAAGCGGGATGCCCGGCCTACTGCGAGGCGCAGGACGGCTTTGTCCGCTTTTACGCCAGGGCGAAGCCCTCCGGCGACATCCGGGTGCAGGTAACGCTGCTGGGCGAAGCGGGCAGCGCTGCAGTGGCCGGGCCGGTGGCGGGGAGCGGCGTGAGGGTGGATCCTACCCTCACCATCTCTGGCGCGGCGGCAGATGCCTCCGCCACCGGTGTGCGCCTGCGGATGCTGGAGATGACCCTTGGCACGCCGGTAGAGGGCAGCGCCTTTATGACGGCCTTTGACACGCTGGAGGGCGTGGCGTTGGAGGGCGTGTGGAACAAGGCGGCGAGCCGCATTGATTTTTAGGGGAAGGAGGATTTGAATGCAGATCAAAGACTTAGCCATCGGGGACGGATACGTCTATCTGATGGAAGACGGCGCCAAAGTCAAGTTTTACGCGCTGTGCCACAACTATGAGTCTGTCCTGAACGGCATGGGACGGACCATGTTTTGCCGGGAGAGTCCGGCGACGAGCGGGATGCATATTGGACATGGCGAATACAGCTACTGCGTCAATGATAACATTGAGGACACTTGGTACAAAAACACCTATGTGAATAAGTTTTCCGACGAAGTACGGAACTTGATCGGCACGACAAAATATATCGGTCAATATGTTAGGATGTCTTATACGCAGACCGGCAATCCGTCTAAAGCAGTACTTTATAGTGACACATACGAATCAAGCTTTTTCCCTCTTTCGACAGCAGAAGTCGGGGGCTCAGGCTTCTCCGACGGTTCTGCGCTTTCCTCAGCCGCGATCAGCAGGATCGGCAGCATTCGAACCCGCTACGGAAGCGGCATCTGGACGAGAAGTCCATCTTGGATCTTGACGGGTAATGGCACGACAGGCTTTCCGAGGCGCTACTACTATGCCAACGGCCAATACATATCTTCCGCAAGCGGTTCCAGCCTTTCGACTGCCGAAGGAACTTACGGCACTTCTTACGGCTACCTCCCCTGCTTCACCCTGCCGGAGACACTGTACATCGACAAGGACGGCTTCGCCACGGAAAACCAGCCACCGGAAATCACTTCCGATGTGGGAGAAAGCGGTGTGGCGCTGGGCGAGAAAAACGAGCCATTTGTATTGCCCTACACCGTGACCGACGGCGACGGAGACCCAATGCGCATCGTCGAAAAGGTAAACGGTGTGGAGCTGGCCGTCCGCGAGAACGTGGCTACCGGCACCGAACTCACAGTGCAGTGTCTGAGCGAGAAAGCCATGTTCCAGCAGATCCTCAACGGAGAAAACACCCTGACCCTGGAAGCGGACGACGGAAAGACAACGACAGCGTGGACCGCTACCTTTACCAAAAATGTGACCAGTGCCGTCCTGTCGCTGGCCCAGCCCCTGACGGCGGACGACACCATCACCGTAGTTGCACTGACACTGGAGGGCAGTTTTCCGGCAGACATGAGCCTGACCGTGGAACTGACCAACAATGGACTTGACGATGCCCCCGTGTGGGAGAACTGCACCGACATCCAGCGCGGCGAGAGCCGGGCCTTTGTACACCACGCCTTTGCCAACAAGACCGCCGCCAAGGGAGCGGCCTTTAACTACAAGGTGACGATCACCCGGGGAGCTTCCGGCGTCGGCGGCAATATCACAATGATCGGAGGTGTGATCGGATGAGTCTTTGCAAGATGGATAAGAGCCTGAAAGAGCTCCACAAGAAGCTGGAAGAGGAGCGGATGCTCAGGGAAATGCCCGGCCTTGTGGCGGGGATCGAGGACGCCATGTGCGAGCAGGACATGGAATCACAGGAGCGGCTGGCGACTATCGAGGACGCCATGTGCGAGCAGGACATGGAATCACAGGAGCGGCTGGCGACTATCGAGGACTCGCTGTGCGAACTGGATGCCGCCGTCAACAAGTAAGGAGGACTTCAAAATGGATAAAATTTGGGCAAACAGATTGGTCGCCGGGACTAAGACCTGGGCAGAGATGCCCGCAAGCCGCCGCCCCGGGGTCAAGCGGGAGCTGGAAAAGAGGGTGACAGAGGGGGAGATCACCCCTGAACAGTACAAGGAGATCACGGGGGAGGACTACTACAATGGATAAACTGCTGGAGCTGCTTGAAAAGCTGGTGCGGGCTATCTTTGGCCCCGGTAACGAGGCAGAGACCACCCCCGACGCCCCTGCTACCGCCCCGGAGCAGGTAAACGCTCCGCCCGGCTGGGAGGGCGACCCGCCCTACCGGTACATCGACGTGAGCCGGTGGCAGGGAAAAATCAAAATGGAGGGCTGGCAGGCTATCAAGGGGGCTGGCTACAAGGGCGTCATGCTCCGGGCCTGCGGGAACAGTGCTAGCTACAACCCCAGCAAGGCGTACATCGACCCGACTTTCGAGACCAACTACGCCAACGCCAAGGCAGCGGGGTTGAATATTGGCGTCTACTATTTCACGAAGGCCATGAGCGAGGCAGAGGCTGAGAAGGAGCTGGCGGTACTGCGGAAGGCGCTGCGGGGCAAAGAGCTGACCATGCCGGTGGCGGTGGACATGGAAGACGCCATGCTGACTATTCACAAGCCGAAAGACCTGACCAACCTCGCGGCCTACCACCTCGAGCAGATCGAGAAGATGGGATTCTTCGCCCAGCTCTACACCTACACGAGCTATGCCAACCGCTTCCTTGAGATGGAGCGTCTGGCCGGGCGGTGGGACGTCTGGCTTGCCGACTACACCGGCAAGACCCCGAAGGTGCAGTTCAAGTACAGCGCCCACCAGCACAGCAGTGAGGGCCGTGTGCCGGGCATCAATGGGCCGGTGGATCTCGACGTGACGACGGTGAACTACCCTCGGATCATCAAGGCAAAGGGGCTGACCCGGCTCCGGGAGGGCGCATGAGCGAAGCAATCATCGTAGCCATTATCACCGGCGGTCTGAGCCTGATCGGCGTGATCGTCTCCAACAACCACACCGCCCAGAGCATGGACGCCAAACTGGACAAGCAGCAGGCGGTGACCGAAACCAAGCTGGAAGAGCTGACCCGGGAAGTCCGGACACACAACAATTTCGCCCAGCGCGTCCCGGTACTTGAAGAACAGATGAAGGTGGCGAACCACCGCATTGCAGACCTCGAAAAAGAGAGAGGAGAGTAATACATGGCAACAATCAATAACATTTTGGGCGTCATTCCCGCCCCGGTGGCGGCAGTGCTGATGCTGGGAGGCTTTATTTTCTACGCCCTTGGCTGCGTCCGGCTGGGCTATGGCGCAGCGGTAAAGCCGCTGGTGCTGGACCTCATCGAGAGGGCAGAGCAGGAAATTCAGGGGACTAAACGCGGCGCAGAGCGCAAGGCGTGGGTCGTCAAGATGCTCCGCATGGCACTCGGCGCCAGCAAGTGGGGCAGACTTATCAGCTGGGCCATAACCGATGAGACCATCGGCATGGTCATCCAGTTTTTCTTTGACCGGGCAAAGGCGGCGCTGGAAAAGCAGTAAGGAGGCATAACACATGGATTTAAGAAGTACCGTAGAAATGATGCTCAGAAAGGACATCCCATGAACGCACATATCACCACTCCCCGCACCGTATCCGCCGCCACCCTGGCCCGCACCGCCGTGCTGGCTCTGGCCCTCATCAACCAGATCCTGAGCGCCGCAG
>OGJR01000354.1_pt1 | contig 40377 bp, 25 predicted proteins | sample 1572301 | NCBI WGS metagenome assembly OGJR01 (sample SAMEA2582083, study PRJEB24529) | metagenome | biome: Human gut stool | place: China | collected 2011 | reverse complement strand
TAACTCTGTAACTCTGTAACTCTGTAACTCTGTAACTCTGTAACTCTGTAACTCTTTTAACTCTGTAACTCTTACAACTCTTTTTTTTCAAATCATTTCTCCCGCTTCCGGTCCGCAACAAAAAAGCAGATCCAGAATACTCAGATTCGGGGTAAATGGAAAACGGTCGCTGAAAGTCTGGCGGTAAGGTTTCGGGATATAATCACAACCGGGTTGTCTATGGGAAACTTTGGGGTGGATAGCATTACGCAGATCCCTGTAATTGATATCCCCGATCGCGATATAATCCGTTGTAAGCCGGATGTCCCGTTTCAGTTTCAAAAAATCCAGTATAGTCGTTAAGATGGCCAGGTTATGGTCGAAAAGATAAGTCTCCTGCTTTTCAAAAAAAGGCATTAAATCGTCGATATAATATTCGTAATAAGGAGAATTTTTGTAAGCCGATTCGATACCCCGGAAGTGTAATTTTTGCCAGGGAGTCGGATACACGATTTTCAGGTCTTTTATCAGGGTTTTGCTGTTGGCTTTGGCCACCGGGACGGTCAATGCGATCACGCCGTTTGCGGTCATGATTTCACAACGGTTACGGTAACTCTGTTTTCCGAAGTTTTCATATTGCTCGATATAGGTTACTTCTGCTTTTTTTAGACAAGAGAAGTAAGCTATCGGTGGAAAATAGGCTGTCGTTAATAAAAAAGGATTCATAATAGATGTGCTTAATGAGCACAGGCAAAAATAGTAAAATATTTTTTGACTTCTCTGTTTGGTATATTTTTCCTCAATTTGTCGTAATAATTTAGCAGAAGTGTGTAAAAATTGTCATCTAAAAGTAGCAAGTGTGTAATTTGCAAATTTTTGTCGTTAAAATATTGATAAAAATTTGTGAATATGCGGATTCCTTGCTATCTTTCGAATGCTGAATTGAACTGAACATAGCTACGTCTGATCGAGGATTTCTTTTCGGAATCGGAAAAAATAATTGCTTTTTTCCTCCGTTAACCGGAACATTTCCGCTGATAGAGCGTATAATGTTTGTTTGTATCCGGTAAAATAGCTGAAATAATAATATTTTATCGTAAACTTTGGTCAAGATTTTCAGAGATGTGAAAGGAAATTAATGAATAAAATGTGTGGGGTGTAGGTGCGATAGTATTAAGTGATGGATGAATAGGTGTGAATATTTTACCGGGGGAATATTTTAAACGGTATGAAATGAAATTTGATATCACAGTCAACGATCCTTTGCTGGAACCTTTTCTTCCTGTTATCCGGCGTCGCCATGAACGCAGTGTGCTGAAAGAGCTGGAATTTACCAACCGGAAAAAGAAACTCGCCGATATTTTTAATAATCATCTTTATTTTGGTTTGCACCGGCTTCCTGGAAAAGGTTGGGTATTCCGGGAATGGGCTCCTCATGCTACGGCGATTTATCTGATCGGAGAATCGAATGACTGGCAACGAAGGAAGGATTTTAGCTTCCACCGGCTGGAGGGAGGGGTTTGGGAATTGGAATTACCCGAAGAAGCCCTCTGGCATGGGATGGATTACAAGTTCTGGGTAGAGTGGCCCGAAGGAGGAGGTGAACGGATTCCCGGGTATGTAAACCGGGTTGTACAGGACGATCTGACTAAAATTTTTTCAGCTCAGGTCTGGCAACCCGAACAAGTCTACCGGTGGCGTTATTCCGGCGTAGGAAGAAGGGAGCATCCTTTGATTTACGAAGCTCATATCGGTATGAGCATGGAGAATCGCCGGGTGTCTACGTTTAATGAATTCCGGGCTTATGTATTGCCCCGGATTGTAGATTTGGGGTACAATATGATTCAGCTGATGGGGATTCAGGAACATCCCTATTATGGTTCTTTCGGCTATCAGGTATCGAATTTTTATGCGGTCAGTTCCCGATTCGGAACACCCGACGACCTGAAACGTCTGATCGATGAGGCACATGGATACGGTATCGGTGTGATCATGGATATTGTGCATTCTCATGCAGTCAAGAATGAAGCCGAAGGATTGAGTTGTTTTGCCGGAGATTATAACCAGTATTTTTATCCTGGTGAACGGGGTGAACATCGATTGTGGAATTCCCGTTGCTTCGATTATGGAAAAAATGAAGTGATCGGTTTTTTGTTGTCGAATTGTAAATATTGGCTGGAAGAATTTCATTTCGATGGCTTCCGTTTCGATGGGATCACCAGTATGCTGTATTGGGATCATGGTTTAGGGCGTGATTTTACGGAATACAAATTTTATTACGACGGTAATCAGGATGAAGATGCGATTACCTATCTGACTTTAGCCAATAAGTTGATCCATGAGGTGAATCCGGAAGTGATCACGATTGCCGAAGATATGAGCGGTATGCCGGGTTTAGCGATGCCTGTCGGCGAGGGAGGATTAGGTTTCGATTTTCGTATGAGCATGGGAGTACCGGATTATTGGATCAAATTGATCGAAGATAAAAAAGATGAGGAGTGGCATGTCGGGGATATGTTTTACGAACTGACCAACAAACGTCCGGAAGAGCATACCATCAGTTATGCCGAAAGTCACGATCAGGCTATGGTAGGGGATAAAACCATCTTTTTCCGTTTGGTCGACAAGGATATCTATACTTCGATGAGTGTTTTCGACCATAGCCTTCGGGTCGACCGGGGCATGGCGCTCCATAAAATGATCCGGCTGATGACGATAGCCACTGCCGGCGACGGATACCTGAATTTTATGGGGAATGAATTCGGCCATCCCGAATGGATCGATTTTCCCCGGGAAGGAAATAATTGGAGCTACGAACATGCCCGCCGGCTGTGGAGTCTGGTAGACGACAAGGATTTGCGTTTCCGTTTTCTGAACGAATTCGATAAAGCGATGATTTCTTTAGCAAAGAAAGACGGCTTTTTTAAACCTATCCCACTGCCTGTCGTAAGAGATAATGAGAGACAGATATTGGTTTTCCGGAGAGGCGCTTATCTGTTTGTTTTTAATTTTAATCCCCAAAGTTCATTCTCCGACTATCGGTTCGAGGTGGAAGCGGGAAAATATTTGCCGGTATTGGATACCGACAATCAGTTGTTCTCCGGTTTTAACCGGATCGACGACGGGCTGGAACATTTTACCCTTTACCGGGAAGGACGAAACTGGTTGAGTCTCTATATTCCTTCCCGTACGGCTGTTGTCCTGCAATTGCAGGAGGAAAACCTTAAAATGAAAAAATAAAATAGATATAAAGACGTTATTATGGCTTATTTGAAATTTAATAAGGATGAATTGGTGAATCTGGAATATTCACTGAAGCGGGAAGTGTTGGCGACAAACCGGGCAGGAGGATATATGTCTTCTACTATTATCGGATGTAATACCCGGAAGTACCACGGATTACTGATATTGCCTATAGAAGAATTCGATGGGGAGAATCATGTGTTGTTGTCGAACCTGGACGAGACGGTCATCCAGCATGGACGTGAGTTTAATTTGGGTATCCATAAGTATCCGGGTAATTATGAACCCCGGGGACATAAATATATTGTCGATTTCGAGTACGAACCGGTATTTACCCTGACTTACCGGGTGGGAGGCGTACAGCTCAAAAAAGAGATTATTCTGGTACACAACGAACCTCAGGTCCTGATCCGTTATACTTTGCTGGATGCCCATTCCGATACGACGTTGAGATTGAAACCGTTCCTGGCTTACCGGAATATCCATCGCTTGTCGAAAGCGAATATGATGGTCAATACCAAATATCAGGAAGTTGAAAACGGGATCCGCTCCAAATTGTATAATGGTTTTCCATACCTGAATATGCAAATCAGCAAGAAAAACGAGTTTATCGCTACTCCCGACTGGTATTATAACATCGAATACATAGAAGAACAAAACCGGGGATATGATTTCAGGGAAGATTTGTTCGTACCGGGGTATTTCGAATTTCCGATAAAGAAAGGGGAAAGTGTGATTTTTTCTGCTTCTGTCGATGCGGTGTCTACCGGACGGTTGAAAACCAAATTCCAGAAATTGGTGGATAACAGGGCTCCCCGTAATAGCTTTGTGAGTTGTCTGAAATATTCGGCTTCCCAGTTTATCGTGAGAAGAGGAAAAGAAACCGAGATCATGGCAGGATACCCCTGGTTCGGAAGATGGGGAAGGGATACCTTTATTGCTTTGCCGGGAGTGACCCTGGCTGCGGCGAATGATGTCAGGACTTGTAAAGAAGTTCTCGACACGATGATCCGTCAGCTGAATAACGGTTTGTTCCCGAATATCGGTAAAGATAAAAATGCTTCCTACAATTCGGTCGATGCTCCGATGTGGTTTTTTAAAGCCGTTCAGGAGTATGGAGAAGCCGTTCAGGACGATGCTGCTGTCTGGAAGAGCTACGGGGCGAAGATGAAGGCCGTTTTGAAAGCTTACCGGGATGGAATCAACGAATATGTGAAGATGGTGGATAACGGTCTGATCTGGGCCGACGAACCGGGAAAAGCACTGACCTGGATGGATGCCATTGTCAATGGCGTACCGGTTACTCCACGCGGAGGCTATCAGGTGGAAATCAATGCTCTTTGGTATAATGCTATTTGCTATACCCTGAAACTGGCCGGGCAGGCCGGAGATAATAAGTTCGTGAAAGAGTGGAAAGATATGCCTGACAAAGTAAAAGAAAGCTTCCTGAAAGTATTCTGGAATGAAGAAAAAGGCTATTTGGCCGATTTTGTCAATGGAGGCGGACAGAATGTTTTTGTACGTCCGAACCAAGTCATCGCCTGTTCGCTCGAATATAGTCCGTTGTCGGACGAGATGATACATGGCGTGCTCGATGTCGTGAAGAACGAATTACTGACACCGAAAGGCTTACGGACACTGGCACCTAAGAATCCGGCCTATGAAGGCACCTACGAAGGAGATCAGGCAACCCGGGACAGAGCTTACCATCAGGGAACGGTTTGGCCTTGGCTGCTCGGACCTTATATCGAAGCTAATTTCCGGCTTTATGGGAAAAAATTTGCGAAAACAGCCCGCGAATTATTGGCCAATTTCGAAGAAGATATGACTGTGTATGGAGTTTGTTCTATCGGGGAAATTTATGACGGAAATCCTCCTTATACTCCGAATGGGTGTATATCGCAAGCCTGGAGTGTGGGGGAGATTCTGAGAAGTATGGCTTTGCTGGAGAAGTTTTGTAAAGATGATAGATGACAGATGGGGAAGAGGCAGACGAGAGGAATGAAGTGGAAAACTTCGGATAGGGAAACACGATAAGGGGAACGAAGGTTTCGCACGATTGCAAAAAAAATTAATTATAATTATATGAAAACTAGAGTATTGATGTTTGGCTGGGAGTTTCCACCTCATATTGCCGGAGGATTGGGAACTGCATGTCTGGGATTGACCCGGGGATTGGCTAAACAAGGTGTTGAAGTGCTCTTCGTCATGCCGAAAGCGAGCGGTGATGAAGATCAGAGTGCTGCCAAAATTATTAACGCCAGTGATGTGGAGTCTTTGTACCAATACCATGATGTGGAGGAATATTGGAAAAATATCGATTTTATGGAGGTAGGCTCTAATCTGATGCCGTATATGGATCCCGAGACATTTACCCGGGAGGTGAAAAAGTGTGTTCTGGAAGGAAGCGAAGAAAATCGGATTGAATTTAAAAACAAATATCAATTTTCCGGTAAATACGGGGCTAATCTGATGGAAGAAGTGGCTCGTTATGCTCTGGTTGCTGCTACGATTGCAGGGCAACAACAGTTCGATGTGATCCATGCTCACGACTGGTTGACCTATGCTGCGGGTATCGCTGCTAAAAGAGTGTCCGGAAAACCTCTGGTGGTGCACGTACATGCCACTGAATTCGATCGTAGTGGTGAGAATGTGAACCAAACGGTCTATAACCTGGAACGGCAGGGGATGCTGGAAGCCGATCGGGTGGTGACCGTCAGTAATCTAACCCGGAATATCGTCATTACCCGCTATGGGATCAATCCGGATAAAGTGGTGACGGTACATAATGCCGTTGATTTTCAGTCGTATTCCGAAATGGAAGTCGAGAGAGGGGTAAAAGAAAAGGTCGTGACCTTCCTGGGACGGATTACTTATCAGAAAGGACCCGAATATTTTATCGAGGCAGCGAATAAAGTGTTGAAACGTTATCCGAATGTACGTTTTGTTATGGCAGGTAGCGGGGATATGATGAACCGCTCGATCCGAAGGGTGGCTAAACTGAAGATTGCAACGAAATTTCATTTTACAGGTTTTTTACGTGGCCAGGATGTGCAAAAGATGTTTGCCCACAGTGATGTCTACGTGATGCCTTCGGTATCCGAACCTTTCGGGATTTCTCCGCTGGAAGCGATGCGCTCGGGGGTACCTACGATTATCTCTAAACAATCGGGAGTGGCCGAAGTGTTGAAACATGCGATCAAGGTTGATTTTTGGGATGTCGATGCCTTGGCGGATGCTATCTATGCTTTGCTGGCGTATCCGGCATTAGCTGAATTTGCAGCTAAATACGGCTTGAATGAGGTGAATACTTTAAAATGGGAAAATGCAGCGTATCTCTTAAAAACGATTTACGAAGAATTAAAAAGATAAAACAATAACAATTAAAATATGACTACTATGGATAAGAAAACGTTGTGTTTGTATTTCCAGGTGCATCAACCGATACGTTTAAGAAAATATCATTTTTTCGATATAGGCAAGAATAGCGATTATTACGACGATTTTGCCAATCGTACGATTACCCGTAAAGTGGCCGACCGTTGCTATTTACCGGCCAACCGGACGATGCTGGAGCTGATTCGGAAATACGGAAAGAATTTTAAAGTGAGCTTTTCTATCTCCGGAATGGTTATCGAACAATTCCGTGAATATGCCCCTGAGGTTATCGATAGTTTTAAAGAATTGGTGGCTACCGGATGTGTCGAAATATTGGCCGAAACTTATTCCCATTCCTTGGCTTCGCTGGTGGATGAAGGCGAATTTAAAAAACAGGTGAAACAACATGCTGATCTGATGAAAGAATTATTCGGGGTGAAACCGGTGACTTTCCGGAATACCGAACTGATCTATTCCGACGAGATTGGTGAGATGGTTGCCCGGATGGGATATAAAACGATGCTGACCGAAGGAGCACGGCATATCCTGGGGTGGAAGAGCCCGGATTATGTCTATACCAATTCGATTAATCCGAAATTGAAGCTGTTGCTGAAAAATTTCAGACTAAGCGACGATATCGCTTTCCGTTTTTCCGATAAAGGTTGGGATCAATGGCCGCTGACTGCCGATAAATATGCTTCCTGGCTGAATGCTGCCGACGGAGAGATTGTCAATCTTTTTATGGACTACGAAACTTTGGGAGAACACCAGGGAGGCGATACCGGGATTTTCGATTTTATAGCAGCTCTGCCGGCACAGATTTTTGCTTCTACCAATTTTGAATTTCTGACTCCTAAAGAGGCTGCCGCAAAACATCAACCGGTAGCTCCTTTGCATGTCCCTTACCCGATCTCATGGGCCGATGAAGAACGGGATGTCACTGCCTGGTTGGGAAATGAATTGCAGAATGAAGCTTTCGAGGAGCTTTATAAAATGAAAAATAAAGTCAATGCGCTCAAAGATCCGGTACTTACCCATGATTTCGATTGCTTACAGGCTAGCGATCATTTCTATTATATGTGCACCAAGCTATTTTCTGATGGAGCGATACACCAATATTTTACTCCCTACGACACTCCTTACGAGGCATTTATAAATTATATGAATGTGCTGAGCGATTTTATACGGAGGGTAGAAGAAGAAACGGACCGGAAGAAGACAAGACATCCGAAAGAAGAAAAAGAACCGAAAGAAACCCGGAAAGTAATCGAAGTCCCGGAAACTTCGAAGGAAGAAACTCCAAAGACCGGGAGTGAGAAGAAAAAAGCAAGAACGACGCCCAAAAAGAAATAAGCTTTTCGGGCTAAGCCGGAAAAAGATCGGTATAATTAGTCCGTAAAGTTCTTCAGGTTACTCCTTCGTTGCTTCAAGTTCATAAAGTGTGTAGAACCTGCGGACGTCTTCTTTATGGGACTTTCGGGTCCGGTCGGCCGTAGAGAAAAGTGCCCGCAAGGTCCGGGGACTTAATAAACTTGATCGCTCATGAACTAAACCGATTCAGGAAAGGCATTGCAGGAACAATGAATTTCCTGAATTTTGATTTTTTAGGTTTTGATTATCAACTTTTTGGATAAAAATATGTACCTTCGGGGCTCATTTAACACACGCAAAAGTAATATGGATAACAATAAATTGAAGAATCCCGCTTACCTTTTTGAAGTAAGTTGGGAAGTTTGTAATAAAGTGGGGGGAATTCATACGGTGATTTCGACCAAAGCCCTCAATATGGAAAAAGAATACAGCAGTAGTCATATTTTAATCGGCCCCGATGTCTGGCGTTATACCGAACAGAATCCTGAATTTATCGACGATCCCCGTTTGTTCAGGTCCTGGCGGCAGAGAGCAGCCCAGGAAGGCTTGCGTATTAAAGTAGGACGGTGGAATGTGGCTGGAAAACCGATTGTCATCCTGGTTGATTTCAGTACGTTCATTACGCAGAAAGATGAAATTTTTGCTTCTTTTTGGGAAAAATATAAACTCGATTCGATTAGTGGTCAATGGGATTACATCGAACCGGCCCTGTTCGGATATGCAGCAGGGAAAGTGATCGAGAGCTTCGTTCGCTTTAATTCTTCTATCCGGCAGCGGATTATCGCCCAATTTCACGAATGGATGACGGGAGCCGGATTATTGTATTTGAAAAGTGCGATGCCTCAGGTGGGATGTGTATTTACCACTCATGCCACCGTGTTGGGCCGTTGTGTAGCCGGGAATAATCTACCCCTGTACAGTGAGATGAAAAATTATGTACCCGAAGAACTGGCACGTCGTTTCAATGTCATTTCCAAACAGTCTCTCGAGAAGACCGCAGCACATCAAGCCGATTGTTTCACTACGGTCAGTGAGATCACGGCTACCGAATGTGCTCATTTTCTGGATAAAGAAGTAGACCTGGTTACTCCCAATGGATTTGAGAATGTCTTTACGCCTTCCGAAGCCGAATGGGAAGGCAAACGAAAGGCCGGAAGAGAAAAATTTCTTCAGGTGGCACAGGCGATTTTGGGGCGTCCCGTAGCCGAAGACGCCTTGATCCTGGGTATCAGTGGACGGTACGAGTTTAAAAACAAAGGAATCGATGTCTTTATCGATGCCATGGGACAATTGAATCGTAACAACGGACTCGGTAAAGAGGTGTTGGCCTTTATTTTGGTACCTGCCGGACATGCCGGTGCAAACAAGGAATTGCTGCATAACCTGGAATTACCTTATCAGGCCGTTACCTCTACAGATCTTTATCTGACACATTATCTCAACGATAGTGCCAACGATCCGGTGATGAACCGTATCCGGGCACAAAAATTGCGTAATTCCGAGGAAGATAAAGTGAAGATCTTCTTCGTTCCCAGTTATCTGAATGGAGATGACGGGGTATTCAATATGCCTTACTATGATTTGCTGGTGGGGATGGATCTGACCGCTTTCCCGTCTTATTACGAGCCTTGGGGATACACTCCGCTCGAAAGTCTGGCGTTTAAAGTGCCTACCATTACGACCACTTTGGCCGGATTCGGACTGTGGGTGAAAGAACATTATAATATGAATCATCCCGGTATAGAAGTTATTCACCGCGAAGACGGTGATGCGTCCAATGTGGCTACGGCTATCGCCGAATGGGTAAAAAATTATACACAGGTCGGAGAAACTGAAATGCAGAAAGACCGGGACAATGCCAAAGATGTTTCCCGGATTGCACTTTGGGATAATCTGATCAATTATTATAAACAGGCTTATACGATCGCTTTGAACCAGGTCAGCGAACGCTTGAAAGACCTGCCTGCCAATATGAACGAATCGGTATCTTATATCGAAAAACAGCTCACGGTAAATAATCCCAGCTGGGTCAGTGTGATGATCCATCGCTCTATTCCCGAAAAACTGATCGCTCTGGAAGAATTATCCAAAAACCTTTGGTGGGCCTGGAATGAAGGTGCTCGTGAATTATTCCGGATGATCGATGTCGATAAATGGAGGGCTTGCGGTCACAATCCGATCATGTTGTTGGATTCGATTTCCCTGGCTCGTTATAAAGAACTGGAAAATGATGCCGGTTTCGTGCATAAACTTGAAGAAGTATATGCTCAGTTTAAAGCCTATATGGCAGCGAAAGAACATATGTCCGGGAATGGGGTTGCTTACTTCAGTATGGAGTATGGTTTGCATACTTCGTTGAAGATCTATTCCGGAGGATTGGGAATCCTGGCCGGTGACTACCTGAAAGAGGCCAGCGATAAAGGGACGAAGATTACGGCTGTCGGTTTATTGTATCGTTATGGTTATTTCACACAGAAATTATCTGCTATGGGTGATCAGGAAGCCGAATACGAAGCTCAGGATTTTATGAAGATCGCCGTAACCCCGGTACGTGACAAGGAAGGTAATTGGGAAACCATCAGTCTGGTATTCCCGGGACGGAATGTATATGCCCGGATTTGGAGGGTCGATGTCGGCCGGATAGAGCTCTATCTGCTGGATACCGATTTCGAAGATAACTTGCCCGAAGACCGGAGTATCACCCACCATCTGTATGGCGGAGATTGGGAAAACCGCTTGAAACAGGAACTTTTGCTCGGGTGTGGAGGTATTCAGGCCTTGCGAAAACTGGGTATCGAAGCTTCTACTTACCATTGCAATGAGGGACATGCTGCTTTCACCGGGCTGGAAAGATTGAAAGAATATATTACCGAGGAACGCCTGACTTTTGCCGAAGCGATCGAAGTGGTGCGGGCATCTTCTTTGTTTACGACTCATACACCTGTACCTGCAGGACATGATGCCTTTTCGGAAAATATGCTGCGTACTTACATCTCTCATTATGCCGATCGGCTGAAAATCTCCTGGGAACAGCTGTTGGGATTAGGAAAAATCAATGTCGCCGATCCGAATGAGAAATTCTCTATGAGCTTCCTTGCGGCTAATCTGGCTCAGGAAATGAATGGGGTTAGCTGGTTGCACGGCGAAGTGAGTAAAGAGATTTTCAAAGGCATGTGGCCGGGATATATGGCCGAGGAGTTGCACATCAGTTATGTGACCAACGGGGTACATTATCCGACTTGGGCGGCTCCCGAATGGAAGAAAATAGAAGAATCTTTGTTCGGTGAAGATTTTAAGAATCATCATTACGATAAGAAATGTTTCGAACAAATCTATACCGTTCCCGATGCTGTCGTATATGAGGTGCGTACCAAATTGCGTAAGCGCCTGATCGATCATGTAAAAGAATTGCTGAAAGACGAGGTGGCTGCTTCTTATTTCACTCCCCGGCAGGTGATTCAGATCCGTGAAACTTTGCGGGACGATATTCTGACCATAGGTTTTGCCCGGCGTTTCGCTACCTACAAGAGGGCTCACCTGTTGTTCCGTAACCTCGAACGCCTGGATGAAATCGTCAATAACCCCAAACATCCGGTGCAGTTTATCTTTGCCGGGAAAGCCCATCCTGCCGATAAAGCCGGACAGGACCTGATCAAACGGATTGTCGAGGTATCCAAATATCCGCAATTCCTGGGTAAGATCATCTTTCTGCCTAACTATGATATGGATCTGGCCAAGAAATTGGTACAAGGGGTTGATGTCTGGATGAATACGCCGACCCGGCCTCAGGAAGCTTCGGGTACCAGTGGCGAAAAGGCTGCTATGAACGGTGTTATGCATTTCTCCGTGCTCGACGGCTGGTGGGTCGAAGGATATCGTAAAGATGCCGGATGGATGCTGCCGATGGAAAGAACTTTCGAAAATCAGGCCATGCAGGATGAATTGGATTCTGAAATGATATATAACATTATCGACGATGAGATCGCTCCTCTGTTCTACGAACGGGATGCTAACGGATTATCACCTAAATGGATCAGCTATATCAAAAATACTATTGCCAGGGTGGCTTCGAATTTTACGACCAACCGGATGCTGGAAGATTATGAAAAACAATATTATGTTCCGATGTCTGCCCGCTATCAGAAGATGATCGAAAATGATTTCGCCATGGCGGCAGAAATTGCCGAATGGAAAAAGAAAATTTCCCGCGAATGGGATAATATCGAGTTAGTCGGATTGGACCTGCCCAATCGTTCCAAACAGATCATCGCTTTGGGGAAATCTTATTACGGAGAGGTGAAACTCGAGATCGGCGAACTCAGTATGCATGAAGTAGGAGTTGAATTGGTGGCTGCCGAACAGAAAGACGGACGCCAGGTTATCCGCGAAAAACACGATTTTATCCCTGTTGAACAAGTGGGTAGTGTGGCCAGATACCGCATCGATGTGACTGCCGACTCTCCGGGATTGCTGATGCTGGCCATCCGTATCTACCCGAAAAGCGAATTACTGCCCCATCGCCAGGACTTTGCTTTGGTAAAATGGCTGTAAGCTGATCGTTCTTTTTTCAGTTATTAAAGTTAAAAAGGTTACAAGAGTTACGAGGGGGCAGAGGTTGAGCCATCTTTGTAACCTTTGTAACTTTTTATTTCGTCTGAAAAGTCAGAAACTTCTAAATCCCTTTTGTTCGCTAAACCGTCCTTCCCGATCGTTCGTTTCAGCGACCGTAAAAAGCATCCGTTGGAACCATTGGCTTTATAAATTCCCCTATTCCGGCAACTTAGCAGATGCCGGTAAATTTTGACAGAAAGAACCGTCCCGGAATCCCTTAATTTTATACTTTTGCACGACTAAAAATGAATCAGGGATGTTTTTGGAGAGTACTAATCGGGCCGGTTGGATAGAGGTGGTTTGCGGTTCTATGTTTTCCGGTAAGACGGAAGAGTTGATCCGGCGGTTGAAGCGGGCACAGTTTGCCCGGCAAAAGGTGGAAATATTTAAACCGAAAATCGATGTGCGTTATTCGGATGAAGATGTGGTATCGCATGACGCGAATACGATTCGTTGTACGCCGGTGGAAAATTCGGGTAATATTTTGTTATTGACCGGAGATGTCGATGTCGTCGGAATCGATGAAGCCCAATTTTTTGATTCTAATATAGTGTCGGTATGTAAAACATTGGCAGATAACGGTATCCGCGTAATAGTCGCTGGGCTGGATATGGATTATACCGGTAAACCTTTCGGGCCGATGCCTGATTTGATGGCTGTGGCCGAATATGTGACGAAAGTACATGCGATCTGTGTCCGTTGCGGGAATTTGGCCCATCATTCCCATCGTCTGTCGGATAATGATAAATTGGTGATGCTGGGAGAAAAGCACGATTATGAACCGATATGCCGGCATTGTTTTAACGAATTAATGAAAAAAGAGCACCAATAACCGGTTGGGCTGCCGAAAATGGGGGACAGAAAAAATGTTTTCTATAAAATAATCCCTTGTTTTAATTATATTTATAAATATCCTTTATTTTTGTTTTCGGAAACAAACAGAAAGAAAGTGGATGGCGCTAAATGAACAGGAAATATTAAGAGGGGTAAATCAAAAGGATTTAAAAGCGTGGGAAACGCTGTATGCCTCTTATTATGCAGCCCTTTGTTCATATGCCGATGGTATTGTAAAAGATTCCGATACGGCTCAGGATATCGTTCAGGATACTTTGATCAGGATCTGGAATTCCGACCGGACCTTTCCGGATATCAAAGAATTGACCTGGTATTTATATCGCTCGACCTACAACAATGCCCTGTTCCATCTTCGTACCCAGGCTTCCCGTCAGAATATTTTACGTAAGATGGTAGCGGAGGAGGTTGAATTACCCGACGAACAATTCGCTTTAACCGTACGGGAAGAATTGATCCGCCAACTCTATGTCTATATAGAAGATCTGCCCGAAGAAAGAAAAAAAATACTTTTGATGAGTATTCAGGGACATTCGGGAAATGAGATTGCCGATCTGCTCGGAATCAGTATTAATACGGTAAAAACCCAAAAGAACCGGGGATTCAAGTATTTGCGTGAAAAGTTAAAAGATTCGGTTTTGTTATTTCTGTTGTAATTGTCTGTTCAGATAGCTGTTTTATATTGAGTTTATAAAATCTGTCGGTGCTATATTTAAGAATAATAAACATCTGTTTTTTTTATGTGAGAATTGAAAAGTTCCTATCTTTGATTCACTGGTCGAGGACTGCGTTTTTTGGGGAAAATTCCCCATTTTTTTGCCGGTTCAGGCCCCATCCATAATTCCAATAGTCCTCCTTTACTAAAGTCGGCATGGGAAAAACGGAAGTCGTGTAACGGTTTTCCGTTGAGACGTGCTTGTCGGATGTAACAGTTGCCGGCCGAATTATGATAGGTTTGAATGACGAATTTTCCTTTTTCATAATAACGATCGTCGAGTGTGATTTCGATCCGGTCGAAAATCGGAGAAGTGATTTCATAAGAGGGATTCTGATCCACATTTCCTGTCAGGCTAAATAGCCCGATAGCCATCAGTGCGCTGATACCTCCCATCTGTCCCTGATCTTCGTCATGCCCGCCGTATCCTCTGTCGGGAGTGACTGCTCCGTAAGCTTGTGCTCTGACTCTTCTGACCCAGTATTGTGTCAGCCAAGGCTTACCGGCCCAGCTGAATACGTGGGCGTTGGACACTCCGGGTTGGTTGGCATAGCTGATGTAGCCTCCCGAATAACCGTATACAAAGTCATCGTCGGCAGCTTGTTCGAAAGCATAATTCAATTTATCGCATAATACGTCTTTTCCTCCCATTAGTTCGATCAGATCCGGGATGCCGTGTGATACCGACCAGGTGGCTTGCCAGGCGTTGGCTTCGACCCAGCCGTCACCGCTCAACGGATTCCGGTGCTTCCAGTTACCTTGACGGTCTTTGGGGAAGATCAGTTTTTTTTCAGGGTCGAAAAGTTGTTTCCAGCCTTGGGAGCGTTTCAGAAAATAAGTGGCTTCTTCTGGGTAGCCCAGCTGCTGTGCCATTTGCGAGAGAGCCCAATCCTGAAAATTTGCTTCGATAGTGATACCTGCATTGTCGGCATAATAACCGTTTTCGAGATAGAAATCATCGATTCCGAGCATTCCTCCCGGCATATGGTTACGTTTCATCACGGTGAAAGCGTGCCGGGCTTCGGTCTTCTTCAAAAGTCCTTTCATGTAAGCCGATACGATCAGGTTGGTTGCCGGACACCCCGTCATAATCCGGGAATAACCTCCTCCGCATGGTCCCCGGGGTAATAATCCGCCATTATCGGCATATTGTATCAGACAGGCGGCGAAATCATCCAATACCGAAGGCCAGGCAAGTCCCCAAAGTATATTCAGGTTCCATTGGGTCAGCCAGAAAGCATCCGAGTTGTACATATGAAATTTTGATTCTCCCGTTGTGTTTTTAGGGAGGGTACGGATAATAAATTCCTGGCCTGTACGATCCGGATAATCTCCTGAAACATCGTCTAATTTATGGCGTCCCAACAGGACATGCCACAGATCGGTATAGAATTTTATACGCTGATGGGCATCGCCTCCCTGAACCTGGATACTGGATAAGGTTTCTTCCCATTCACGGCGGGCATCCCGGCGTATGGCATCGAAATCCCAATGGGCACATTCATGTGCTAAATTGTGACGGGCATTTTCGATATTGGTATATGAGATTGCGATCTTTATTTGAAGTTCTTCTCCTTTCTTGAGCCGATGGAGGGCTTGAATCCCTGCTGTAGGTGCGTCATAATAGGTCATCCCGGCATTTCGTGGTGTGGCTTGGGAATTGACCTTTAATCCGGTGACAGCTTTGGTCGTCAGAGAATCGTCCCAACTGTCGAGCCGGTCGAAAGGTTTATCGAAATGCATGACAAAGTAGATCTTCACTTCTTCAGGACCACCCCATAATCTTCCGACTGTACTGACAGAACCTTCCAGTTCTGCCGGGCCCGTCTGCCGGACTTCGGCATCGGTCATCGTCGAAGTACCTGTAAATCCGCCCAGATTGAGGAGTGTATTCGAAAGGCAGTCTTCGGTATATTTCATCCGGTAGAAACCGACCCGGTCGGTACAGGTTTGTTCTACCCAAAGTTTGTAATCGTTCAGGAATACACGGTGGTAACCCGGTTGTACAAGTTCTTCGTTATGAGAGAATCGGGATTTCCAACCTTGTTCGCCCTTGGTGGGATCGATATCACCGGTGGCAGGCATGAGAGTGATACCGGAAAGCATCCAGCAATGCACCTGAGGGAATCCTAAGATTTCTGTCGAATTGTAATTATAACCTCCTCCGTATTGATTTTTATTCCGGGTCATCGGTGCCGCACTTAACATGCCGAAAGGCCTGCTGCCGGTTACAAAAAAGAAATAGCGTCCACGGGCCGATTCGATATAGGGATCGACATAAGAAACATAATCCGGGTAATCCTGAGGAGAGGGGAAGACTTCTATTTCCGAAAGTCCCAGGGTAGGTCCGTCACCGTCGGTGACTTCGAATCTCAGGCGTTTGGTGGTTTTGGGGGCGAATTCGACGACTTTAGCTGTCCCGTCGTTGGGAATAGTGTTGACAGGCAGTCGGCTACCGTCATCGAAATGAATGGTAATACCTGCTGTATGAATTTGTTGTGAAGGTCTGTCATACAAATGGATGCGATCGATACTCCGTGGGGTATCCCATTCGAGTTCTAGCCAGGGATAGTCGATCGAGCCGTAAAATGAAACGCTGCTGTTGGAAGCCCATTCTCCCTGATCCTGAATGCAGATAATACCGTCTGTAACGTGCTGGCATTCATAACCGGGTACCGAAGAAGATGCTTTTACTTTTGCTGCAGGAGCGATATTGTCGGGGCCGGCGGATACATATAGCGGAATAAGGGCGACGAGAAATAATCCGATTATTTTTTTCATATTTTGTTATTTTCAGCCGATAGTTTAAATTATATATGTATATACATATTATAATATGTACAAACATACTGTTTTTTTTTGAAAAAATGAATTCTTTTTGTATATTTCACAAATTAACGTGTCTCTTTTCTGAATTTTATTAGACAATTATATACATATTTACACTAATAAACGTAGGTTCGTTACTTATTCGTCTCCGGTGTTCGTGTTTGGAGACCCGGTCGCTTCTGTCGGTCGTCTGGCTTTTTCTTTCACTGACCGGCGGAACTCCTCACTCCGTTCGTCAGTGAAGGAAATCCTTACCGGACCGTTCCAGACGAACCGGTCTGACGGGATAAAACCCGGAATCGGAATAGAAAGAAAAAAATTAAACCTACGTTTGTAAGTGTAAATATGTATATAACTGTCAAAATTTAATGGTGCAGGGGGGGATTATATTGGACTGCTATTACTATATTTGCGTGCATTAAAAATAGTGAAGACTTACCTATGAAATCAGGATTGATATATGAATAAGGTTGGGCGGATTCAGAAAGTTATCGTTTTGTCGGGTATGGTGATGGTTGGGGTGGTTGCGTCCGTTTTCGGGCAGACGGAGGATAGTTTGGCTAATAGGCTGCCCCGTCGGTTCGTTCATGGCCTGGGAGTAGAAGCAAGACCCGAATATGTTTTTCCTACTCATCCTTTTTTGAGGGGAGAAAATCCGGAGCGGAAACTGATTCGCGGAGCTTTTTCTACTCATTTTAAATATGCGCTTCATTATCAGCCCGGAAGTATTTACGATCGGATTTATGGGAATGTTTATCAGGGAATCGGATTGGGCTGTTATTCGTTTGGAGAATCCCGGCAAATCGGTAATCCTGTTGCCTTTTATCTGTTTCAGGGAGCACGTATCGCCCGGATTTGTCCGTGGTTGTCGTTTAACTACGAATGGAATTTCGGATTGTCTGGCGGCTGGAAACCCTATGATGAACAGTATAATTCTTACAATAAGATGGTGGGATCGAAGATCAATGCTTATCTCAATGTTAATTTTTATCTGCGTTGGGCACTTTCTCCCCGTTTAAGTCTGACTTCGGGAGTCACTTTGACCCATTTTTCAAATGGAAATACAAATTTCCCCAATGCAGGGGTGAATACCCTTGGGGGAAAACTCGGTGTAGAATATAATTTTTACCGGAAAGAAGATCTGACCTCTTTACATGCAGCCGCTTCTTATCATATTCCTCCTTTTCAGCGGCATGTCAGTTATGATTTTGTATTTTTCGGTTCATGGCGGCGGAAAGGAATCTGGATGCAGGAGGGGCAATATCCGTTACCCGAGTCTTATCCGGTTTTTGGATTTAATTTTGCCCCTATGTATAACGTCGACTATAAACTTCGGCTAGGTGTTTCTTTGGATGGAGTATATGATGGAAGTGCAAATTTGTATCTTTCCGATGAGGTATATGGAGACATCGATAAGTCACAAATCAGGCGGCCTGCTCTTTATAATCAATTTGCCCTGGGTATGTCGGGGCGGGTAGAGTATGTCATGCCTTTTTTTACCGTAGGGATCGGTATGGGTACTAATTTTATCGGAAAAGGCGATCTGAGGGCTTTTTATCAAATGTTGACTTTGAAAATAGCCATGTCACGGGATACTTTTTTACATGTGGGTTATAACCTCCAGAAATTTCACGACCCCAATTTCCTGATGTTGGGAATCGGTTTCCGTTTCAACAGTAAATATGCCGCATTTTAAATTTTTACCCGGGACCATTGTTATCGCATAACTGAAAACTATCGTAAAAATTGCTGATAATAACGAAAGATTGAGAATATTAGTAAAATAAAAGAGGGTGTCCAAAAAGGCAAAATACCCCCTTGTAGAATCGGATATTTGATTTCAGTCTCCAATAGGGATACGAATAAATCGAGGGTGCCAAATACTTTTGGGACACCCTCTTTCTTATTTATCGTTTCAGATAGTTGCTATCTTACTTCACTTCTTCAAAGTCTACGTCGGTGACTTCCTGGTCTTTTCCGCCATTGTTCGGCTGACCGGCATTCGGGTTACCCTGAGGACCTTGCTGTGCACCGCCCTGCTGTTGTTGAGCCTGAGCGTTGTACATTTCCTGTGAAGCAGCCTGAAAGACACTGTTCAGTTTGTCGATGGCGCTGTTGATGCGGGCGACATCCTGAGCTTTATGAGCTTCTTTCAGTTCTTGCAGAGCAGATTCGATCGGCGCCTTCTTGTCGGCCGGCAATTTGTCTCCGAACTCTTTCAGTTGTTTTTCGGTCTGGAAGATCATAGAGTCTGCTTTATTGATCGTATCGACCTTTTCTTTTTCTTGCTGGTCGGAGGCTGCATTAGCAGCTGCTTCGTCTTTCATCCGTTTGATTTCGGCATCGGACAGACCGGAAGAAGCTTCGATCCGGATAGATTGCTCTTTACCGGTGGCTTTATCTTTGGCTGAAACATTCAGGATACCGTTGGCGTCGATATCGAAAGTGACTTCGATCTGAGGTACTCCACGCGGTGCTGGCGGAATGCTGTCCAAATGGAAGCGGCCGATCGTTTTATTGTCGCGGGCCATCGGACGTTCACCCTGTAAGATATGGATTTCTACAGAAGGCTGGTTGTCAGCTGCCGTAGAGAATACTTCCGATTTTTTAGTCGGGATGGTCGTGTTGGCTTCGATCAGTTTGGTCATTACACCGCCCAGTGTTTCGATTCCCAATGACAGCGGAGTAACGTCCAGCAACAAGACGTCTTTTACTTCTCCGGTCAGTACACCTCCCTGGATAGCTGCCCCTACCGCTACTACTTCGTCCGGGTTAACACCTTTCGAAGGAGCTTTTCCGAAGAATTCCTGTACTTTCTGCTGAACGGCAGGGATACGGGTTGAACCACCAACCAGAATCACTTCGTCGATATCGGAAGCTTTCATGTTGGCATCTTGCAGGGCTTTCCGACAGGGTTCGATCGTTGCCTGGATCAGACTGTCGCATAATTGTTCGAACTGAGCACGGGTCAGCGTACGTACCAGATGCTTTGGAATTCCGTTGACCGGGAATATGTACGGCAGATTGATTTCTGTAGAAGTTGAACTGGACAATTCGATTTTTGCCTTTTCAGCAGCTTCTTTCAACCGTTGGTGAGCCATCGGGTCTTTACGGATGTCTACTCCTTCGTCTTTCTGGAATTCGTCAGCCAGCCAGTTGATGATCTTATCGTCGAAATCATCCCCACCTAAATGGGTATCTCCATTAGTCGATTTTACTTCGAATACCCCGTCACCCAATTCCAGAATAGAGATATCGAATGTTCCACCCCCGAGGTCGAATACTGCGATTTTCTGATCCTGGGACTTTTTATCCAAACCATATGCCAAAGCGGCAGCTGTCGGTTCATTGATGATACGTTTTACAGTCAAACCTGCAATTTCTCCTGCTTCTTTCGTTGCCTGGCGCTGTGCATCGTTGAAATAAGCCGGAACGGTGATGACTGCTTCAGATACTTCCTGACCCAGATAATCTTCTGCCGTTTTCTTCATTTTCTGCAAAATCATGGCAGAAATTTCCTGTGGGGAATACTGACGATTGTCAATCACTACCCGGGGAGTATTGTTGTCACCTCTCACCACTTCATAAGCTACTCGTTTGATTTCGTTCTGTACCTGATCGAAACTTTCACCCATGAAACGTTTGATCGAGTATATCGTTTTTTTCGGATTGGTGATAGCCTGACGTTTGGCCGGATCACCTACTTTCCGTTCGCCGTTGTCTACAAAAGCTACAATTGAAGGGGTAGTACGCCGACCTTCACTGTTTGGTATTACTACCGGTTCGTTACCTTCCATTACAGCAACGCATGAGTTGGTAGTTCCTAAGTCAATTCCTATAATCTTTCCCATAATGTTAATGTATTTTATTTACTTACTTACTATTCGTTTTTACCTATTATTCGTTTTCGGTGTGTCTGAGGTTTTGATTCAAACACATTTATTTTTTATCAAATGGCATGCCAGTGCTTTTCTCCGGATTATTTTTGTAAAAATGGCGGTTTTTTTATAAAAATGGTGAAGGGGTATGGCAGAAAAAACTGTCAGAACGGCAGTTGCCGGTCCGGTAAATCTGTTACATAAACAAAAAAGTAGTATTTATACCCAACTTCGGCTATTAGAAATAACTTATTTTTGTAAGTTGTAAATAGTAATAAAGTGAAGACACTAGAAATGACTGATTATGTACTTGAATCCCGATGTTGTGGGACAAAGTTCGCAGATGAAAAATGGGAGTTGGATTGCCCGAATCGGGATGGCGCAGCTTTGATTTTTGCCAACTATGCAAAGAAACAACTGGAGGTGAAAGAAAATCTTCCGGGATTGTATAAATATTCCGATTGGTTACCTGTTTGTCGGACACTGGACGGTTCCGGAGCGCCTGTCACATACAAAAGTGAAGGGCTGGCCGGCGAATTGGGATTGTCGGATTTGTATATCACTTTTAACGGGTATTGGCCTGAAAAGGGGGCTCTGATGAAGACAGGGGCTTTCAAGGAATGTGAGGCTTATGCGGTTTGTGCCCGGATCAATGACTTGAACGATAAAGTGATGGTGGTGGCTTCGGCCGGTAATACCGCTCGGGCTTTTGCACGGGTTTGTTCCGAAAATAATATTCCTTTGTTACTATGTATTCCGCAGGATTGTATCGATGCCATGTGGTCGGCTAAACCGTTGAATCCTTGTGTGAAATTGGTCGCTACCGAAAGAGGAAGCGATTATTTCGATGCTATTTACCTGTCGAATATTATTTGTGAATTAGATAAGTTTTATCCGGAAGGAGGAGCGAAAAACGTTGCCCGGCGCGATGGAATGGGGACGACAGTACTTTCTGCCGTTACCACGATCGGACGGATTCCGGATTATTATTTTCAGGCTGTCGGAAGCGGAACAGGGGCGATCGCTGCCTGGGAGGCAAACAAACGGTTTATCGTAGATGGTCGTTACGGAAATAACCTGATGAAATTGATGGTGTCACAAAATATTCCGTTTACTCCGATGTATGATGCCTGGAAGGCCGGATCGCGGGCTCTTTTGCCGGTTGACGATACGGTTGCCCGTAAGCAGGCAGAAGAAATATGTGCTAAAGTACTTTCTAACCGTAAACCTCCTTATTCGTTGAAAGGAGGATTGTTCGACGCGCTTACCGAAACCGGCGGAGATATGTTTGCCATATCGAATGAAGAGGCGATGGAAGGTATGGTCTTGTTCGAACGCACTGAAGGGATCGATATCGAACCGGCCGCAGGAGTTGCAGTGGCTTCCCTGAAGCAAGCCATTCGTACCGGAGCTGTCGAAACCGATGCTGTGATTATGCTGAATATTACAGGCGGAGGTATCGCAAAATTTAAAAAAGAAAATAAAGTGGTTTATAAACAGCCCGATTGTGTCTTTGCACTCGATACAGATCCCGATACAATTAAAGAAACTGTGATGGAATTGTTTATTTGATCCTGCCGGAGGAGAAAACCGATTAAAGTTTTTTCCCTTAAACAGGATCGTGGTAGAATGGAATAGGTTTATAAAGTCCGTAAAGTGCCCTGGCACCTGTGGGGCTTCTTTTTAGTTGCAGAGGTTCGGAGAGTTACTGTGGTTTTAGAGGTTAAGTCTAACTGCTGTAACTTTTCGAACCTCTGTAATGATTTAAATGTCGATCTTTTTTCTGGCCAACTTTGTAACCTCGTTATTGTACACTACAGGTATTGAATTTTGTTTTATCTTTGCTGCATAAATCATACATAGGTCATGAAACACAGGAATAATCTGAAACGATTTTTGTATTTGGATTTTTATTACTCGGTTTTGCGCCGGGATTGGCGGATTTCCACTTTTCTTTCCGATCTTGTTTTGAAAACAGTGGCTGTTGTCATTGTCTCGATCGATCGTTTTATTAAAGATGCTTCGATGATCTCAGCTTCTGCTTTAACATTTTATTCTACGCTTTCTTTTATTCCTGTCGTTGCCCTGATTTTAGCTATCGCCCGTGGATTCGGTGCTGCAAAGGCATTCGAAGATTGGCTCAAAGAGCAATCTTATACCAATCCCGATGTGATGCAATGGGTGATGAATATTGCGAATAAAGCCTTGGATAATACGCAGGGAGGTGTGATTGCAGGTTTTGGTATTGTTTTACTCCTCTGGTCGGTTATCCGGATGCTTTCCAGTACCGAACTGGCTATGAACCGGATTTGGGGGGTGAAGAAGGGACGGAGTCTGGTAAAAAAATTTACCGATTACATGTCGATTCTGTTTATCGCTCCGATCCTGGTCGTATTGATCAGTAGTATGAATGTTTTTATGATGGCTAATTTGCAGGAATATGCCATGGACGAAGGATTATTGAGTTATGCCAGTGCTGCTTTGAAAGCTATTCTGACTTTGATACCCTATATCTTGGTATGGTTTCTTTTCGTATTTCTTTATATGTTCATGCCCACTACACCTGTGAAATTCAAATATGCTTTGGTGGCCGGTATTGTTGCCGGTACTGTTTTTCAAATTGTACAATGGTTCTATTTGCGTTTCCAGATCGGTGTGAGCTCGTATAATGCGATTTATGGTGGATTGGCCGCTTTGCCTCTTTTATTGGTGTGGTTACAGTTGAGTTGGAGTATCGTTTTGTGGGGAACGGAGCTGTGTTATATTATGCGCAACCGCCATTTCTTGTACCGGAATGCAATGAATGCGGATAATAAATGGGTGGATAACGTTGAAGTGACGTTGCGGATGTTGCGATATATTTCCGATTTGTATATTCATGGACAAGGAAGTCCTACGCTGGCTATGGTTTGTAAAAGACTCCGAATGAGTTCCAGTAAAGTCAGAGTAATCCTACAGGAATTGGTAGATCATAAAATCCTGGTCGAAGTAAAAGAAGACGATGATGTTTCTTATTTCCCGGCAGTGGATTTTCATCGTCTTTCTGTGGCGGATATTATTAATCGCTTATCTCATTTGGATCAGAATAAAGGTGAAGAATGGAAAGTCAGATTGGTTGGGGCAGTCAGACAGGAATTCGGTCAGGATACCTTTGCTTGAGCCTGATTTGCTCTCCTGAGCGAATGCTATTTTTTTCGGTCTGTTTGGTACTTATATTTTTTTTGAGTAATTTGGCTCAAAATTTAGAAATATGAGAAGAAAGATAGAGTTAGAGTACATTTTTTCGTCTTCTGTAAAAGTCTTGTTTTCTCGTTTAAGTACCCCTGCCGGTTTATCGGAATGGTTTGCAGATGACGTATTCCAAAAAGGTAATCAGTTTATTTTTATATGGAATGGTAGTGAGCAGCCGGCTACGCTCGTAGAATTGAAAAGTAATGCCGTGGTGAGGTTTCGGTGGGATGATGCAGAAGAGGAAGATGAATATTTTGAATTTAATATACATGTGGAGCCCTTGACCGGAGATGTAGCGCTGATTATTACCGATTTTGCCGATGAAGACGAAGTCAACGATACGATAGAGTTATGGAATAAACAAATGGATATCCTGCACCGGAACCTGGGGGCCTGATCTATACGGTTTTTGATGACCGGAGAGAGAGTATTGTAAACAAAAAAACGTACCTTTGTACCTGTTTTGAAGATTTTGATAATGTACAGGTTACTTATTGGCAAATGAAGAAACTACATATATTTATGCTCAAAAGCTTTATCGGGCCTTTTGTAGCTACTTTTTTCATCAGTATGTTCGTCTTGATTATGCAGTTTCTTTGGCGTATGATAGACGAAATCGTAGGAAAAGGATTAGAGTTTACGGTAATTGCCGAGTTATTGATTTATGTGGCGACCACTTTGGTACCCATGGCATTGCCGTTGGCAGTATTGCTTTCATCGATCATGACCTTCGGAAGTTTGGGAGAAAATTATGAGTTGATCGCCTTAAAATCAGCAGGTATTTCTCTCTACCGGATTATGAAACCTTTGATTATCCTGATTATATGCCTCACAGTATTCGCTTTTGTCTTTTCGAACAATATCCTTCCGGTGGCGAACCTTAAATTTTATAGCCTGCTTTACGATATCCGGAAACAAAAACCGGAGATGTCGTTTAAAGAAGGGATCTTTACGAACGATTTGGAAGGATATAGTATTAAAATCGATAAGATCAATAAAGAAACCGGCATGATGTATAACATGCTGATATACGAACATAAGGACGGTTCCGGGAATTATGATGTTACCAAAGCCGATTCCGGGATGATGATCAGTGATGCAAAAAGTAATCTGATGGAACTGGTCTTGTATAATGGCCATTCTTATACAGATGAGGGAATGAAGAATCCCAGTTCCCGTAAAACATTTCCTTTCAGAAGATTAAAGTTCGATAAGGAAACCGTATTGATCGAATTGCCGGGAACTGACCTGAAACGAAGCGACGAAGACGGATTTCGTTCTTATTCGATGATGCTGAATCTCAAACAATTGAGTCATTCGATCGATTCGGCACGAGCTGCATTGAAAGTGAGAAAAGCAGGAGATACGAAGAAATTATTGGCGAATAATTATCAAAGAAGCAAAAGTCCCAGTCCGCAACGGGATAGTATACTGGCCGATCAAAGCCGGGGAAAGTTCAGTGATCCCGACAGCCTTTTTACTGCTTTTGATATTGAAGAACAACGTCGGGCGGTCGATAATGCCCTGCAATATGCCAGAGAGGTAAAACAACGGAACCAGGACGATCTTCATTATTATGTGGCTCAGCAAGAGAATGTAATAAAGAGTCAATTGGAATGGCATCGTAAATTCACCTTATCTTTTGCCTGCTTTATTTTTTTCTTTATCGGTGCTCCCCTGGGGGCTATTATCCGGAAAGGGGGATTAGGAATGCCGGTGGTGGTTTCCGTGCTTTTGTTTATCATCTATTATATTATTTCGATGATGGGAGAAAGGTCGGCCAGGGAGGCTGTTATCTCTCCGGCTGCCGGGATGTGGATTTCTGCCTTTATTCTGTTGCCTTTGGGAATTATACTGACTTATAAATCCGTGACCGATTCCGAGATGATGAATACAGAAGCTTACACAAGAGTCTTTAAGAAATTGATTGCCTTTATAAAAAAGAAGAAAAATGCCAAGTCATAAGTTGCGTATCGTCTATATGGGTACTCCCGATTTTGCTGTCCTGCCCTTGAAAAGAATTATAAAGGCTGGATTTCAGGTTGTCGGAGTCGTTACTAATCCTGATAAACCGGCCGGTAGAGGACAACAGCTTCAGGAATCCGCAGTTAAAAAATACGCCCGGGAAATCGGCCTGAAGATTCTGCAACCCGAGAAATTCAGGGATCCCGATTTTTTACAGGCGCTGGCAGAGCTAAAAGCCGATTTGCAATTAGTTGTGGCATTTAAGATGTTGCCCGAAGTGGTTTGGAATATGCCTCCCTTAGGGACGGTGAATCTGCATGCTTCTCTGCTGCCGGATTACCGGGGAGCGGCACCGATAAACCGGGCCGTAATGAATGGGGAAACCTGCTCCGGGGTGACGACTTTCCTTTTAAAGCAGGAGATAGATACCGGCAATATTATTTTTCAGGAAAAGGTGGAAATCGGCGAGGAGATGACCGCTGGAGAATTGCATGACGAACTGATGGAGAAAGGGGCGGACTTGTTGCTGAAAACCGTGCAGGCGATGGAGGCAGGGGACTATCCGTTGACCGACCAGTGTGGATTGCTGCGGGGGCGCGAAGCGGTACTCGCTCCGAAGATATTCAAAGAAGACATGAAAATCCGTTGGAACGGGAAACTGGAAACCATCTGTAACCATATCCGGGGCTTGTCGCCTTTTCCCGGGGCATGGACGGAATTACAGGCTGTCGGGAAGGATGGCGGAGTGTTGACACTTAAAATATTTAAAGCCGCCAGGATACGGCAGAGCCATAATCTGCCCGCGGGGGAAGTCCGTACCGATGGAAAAACCTTTTTTGATGTATATGTGGAGGGAGGTATCGTTCGTGTGCTGGAGTTGCAGTTGTCAGGAAAAAAAAGAATGCGGACGGAGGACTTTCTGAGGGGATTCCGGTTGGAAGACTATCGGTTAGTGTGGTAAAGCGAACGATAGTGCCGGAAATATGGATGCAAGTCGGATATTGGAAGCGGTAAACGAGAAGAAGGAGGAACTTTGGCAGGAAGTTTTCGGCTGCTATTACGCGGCTTTATGCTCTTATGCCGGGCGTTTGGTGCAGGACCCGGTCATTGCCGAAGATTTGGTGCAGGACATTTTGTTGTATGTTTGGAACGGAGAACGAAAATTTCTTCAGATAGACGAGCTGACCAATTACCTTTACCGGGCTGTTTATAATCGGTCGATGATGTGGTTACGCCGCGAAAAGTGTAAATCCAGGCATCTGAACCGGTTGATGCTGGAAAACGATCCGGAATCCGATGAAATGTTTATGGCGACTGTCCGTGAAGAGTTGCTCCGGCAATTGTATCTTTATATTGATGAATTGCCGTCCGAACAGCGTAAGGTCATCCGGCTGAGCATAGATGGATTGTCCGTCAATGAAATTGCCGAAAAGTTGGGCATATCCGTCAACACGGTAAAAACCCATAAAAAGCGTAGCTTTAAACAATTGCGCGGGAAAATGAGAGGGGACGCCAGCGTGTTCTGGTTGGCGTTTTTCTTGTCTTGAAAACTTAAATAATATCCCTCCTTATAAAATACCTTCTTTTTCAAAAAAAATCAGTTTTCTTGTCACCCTTTTTCATTTGTTATGCACAATAGGTATAAAAATGAAAAAATAATGGATAAAAGTGTTGAAAAAACGGTGACTTTATTTCGGAAATCCTATGCGGGAAGACTCACGGCAGATGAGCGGGCGGAGATGGCGTGTTTGTTAGAGGACGAGAGTATGCGGCGGTTGTATGAGGAGGTGGGGGATGATGAGTACCTGATAGGAGAATTCCGGCAGTATGTCGGTTGGGAACCTGTACGGGGCTACCGGAAGTTCCGGAAGAATATGCGGCGGCAGAGCATCCGAAGAAACCTCATTCGTTTGTCAGTGGCGGCCAGTCTGCTCATGGCCTTAGGTGTAGTATGGTTGTTAGTGAAACAGGACAGACCGGAAGTCAGCGTGAAAATGGCGGAAACCGTGGTGGAGCCGGGTACCTGCCGGGCCTTTTTGCAATTAAGCAGCGGCGAGCGGATTGTTTTGGAAAAATCGGGACAACGGGACTTGCATGAAACAGCCGGGAACATCCGGATAGATTCGGGAAAAGTAGTCTATTCCGCCTCGGTGGCGTCGCAGCCGGAAAACGTGGTTTACAATACCTTATCCATACCCAATGGCGGGGAATACCGTTTGCTGCTTGCCGACGGTAGCGCCGTGCATCTGAATGCCGGGTCGGAACTTTGCTACCCGGTGGCTTTTGCGGCGGCGGAAAGAAAAGTATATCTGAAAGGCGAGGCCTGGTTTGAAGTGGCAAAAGATGCGGAGCGGCCGTTTTATGTGGAAACGGACGAGGTGAGCATCCGGGTGTATGGCACTGCTTTTAATGTGAATACCCATGGCCTCCGGGCAACGGAAACGGTATTGGTGGAGGGAGAAATCGGTATTTCCGGAAAGGGGGGTACCGGAGAGCGGCGGATGCGTCCGGGACAGTTGGCCGCTTGCGACCATCATAGCGGGGAAATCACTTTCCGTGAGGTGGATGTCCGGAAGTACACCGCCTGGAAAAACGGGGAATTCTGCTTTAACGACGACACCTTGGAGGAGATTCTCGAAGAGTTGGGACGCTGGTATGATGTAAGGATAGTCTACCGGTCGGCCGGGAAAAAGCACATCCAGTTTTCGGGCCATCTGAAACGGTATGAAAATATCCGGAAAATTCTCGGAGCCATTTCGGAATCCACAGGGATTGTTTTCCAGGTCGGCGACCGTATGATTGTGGTGGAATAAAATAAGAGAAGTGTCCCCACACTTCCCTTATCAAGATAGGTTTGCTACGGGACGGCTGTCATCCGTTCGGTAGCCATGTTTAATCTCAGTTACAAATTTATGAAAAAGAAATCAGAATGCCTCGGTATTTATCATTACCGCTGGCAAAAAATCGGAAAAATGATGAAATTGTGTATTATTCTGGTTTGCCTGTTCTCTTTCAGTTTGTCCGCTACCACGTTGGCGCAACGGGAACGGGTGAGCATGAAATTGCAGGAAGTGTCGCTGCGGCAGGTGCTGGAGCAAATCCGCGAGCAGACCAACTTGCAGTTTATGATGAGCAAGGAACAAGGGGAACGTGTGGGACGGGTGTCCGTGAACGCCGAGAACGCGACCGTGGCGGAAGTGTTGGATAAAGTATTCGCTTCCACCGGTCTGACGTGGGTTATTAATGAAGACATCATTGTGGTGAAAGAACGCCCGCAATCGTCGGTACTGAGTCCGGCCCCGGACTGTGTCAAAGGTGTTGTGAAGGATGAAAAAGGCAATCCTCTGCCGGGAGTCACAGTTAGGGTGAAAGGTACCATATTAGGAACTTCGACGGATGCCGACGGTAGATTTTCCTTGTTGCTCATAGATGAAAAAGAGATGGCATTTGTCTTTTCCTTTGTCGGTATGCAATCGCAAGAAGTGGCCTACACCGGTCAAAAGGAACTGAATATTGTCATGCAGGCTGAGGTAAGCGAGATTGACGAGGTTGTTGTTACCGGTTATCTGAATATCGACCGACGCCATTTGACGAGTTCGGTTACCTCTGTCAGAATGGATGACATACAAAAACCTGGTATTACTAACCTAAATCAGATGTTGGAAGGTAAAATTCCTGATATGGTTGTCACCTCTAACAGTGGGGAAATCAATGCCACTCCCCGTTTGCGTATACGCGGTACTTCTACTATTATCGGAAATCGTGAGCCGTTATGGGTGGTGGACGGTATCATCGTGAATGATCCCGTAAACTTGTCTCCTGACGTATTAAATGACCCTGATTATGTGAACCGTATCGGTAATGCCATTTCCGGTTTGAACCCGCAGGATATTGAACGTTTGGATGTGTTAAAGGACGCTGCAGCGACCGCTCTTTATGGCATACGTGCTGCCAATGGGGTTATCGTGGTGACGACTAAAAGAGGGCATGTGGGTAAGCCGGTGATTTCTTGCTCCGTTACGGGCACTTTTCGTCGTCATCCTCGCTATACAGACGATAAAATCAACTTGATGAACTCCAAAGAACGTATACAGTTTTCACAACAATTGGTAGCCAATCACTACATTTACCCCAACAATATGCCCTTGACCGGCTATGAATATGTGTTGAGCCGGTATTACAGCGGAGCTTTGACCAAGGAACAGTTTCAGACAGAAGTAGATCGCCTGCAGACCATGAATACCGATTGGTTTGACTTGCTGACAAAAGACTCGTTTTCCAAAGATTATGCCATTAATGTTTCTGGAGGTTCGGATAATATCCGTTACTACGCTTCGTTGGGTTATACAAGCGAGGACGATGTTATCAGACGTACAACTAATCGACGCTATACAGCTGCGGCTAAATTGGATATGACTCTCTCTTCCCGATGGAGGCTTTCATTCAATTTAAACGGTTATTTGAACGAGCGTAAATACACTCAGGATGAAGTGAATCCTATAGATTATGCTTATAATACCAGTAGGGCTATTCCCGCTTTTAGCGAAGATGGTTCTTACCATTTTTATGGTGTCTATAATAGGTACGGTAGTTATTTAAATTTCAATATATTGAATGAATTGGTCAATAGTTATAAAAAACAGAGTACCAGTAACTTTACGGCTACTGTGAATTTGAATTACGAGGTGACAGAATGGTTAAAGTTGAGCGCCACTGTATCAGGTTCTGTCAATTCTGCCAATTTGAACGGTCATTGGGGCGAAAAGACCCATTATATTGCCGATTTACGTGGTTCGGATTACGGAGAAAAAGCACCTGAAAGTAGCTTGTGCCCCTATGGTGGCGAGTTGGCGACCAATAATTATAATACGAAGAGCTATACCGCCCGTCTACAGGCGGATTTTCACAAGTATTTGGACGAAAACGAGAATCATTTTTTGAACGTTTCTATCGGAGCAGAGGCAAATTCCTCCCGCTACAATGCTTACTCCCATACACAGCGCGGTTACTACGATGATCGAGGAAAGAGTTTTGTCACGGATCTCTCTCCGTCTTCTTTTCCTACGTATTATTCCAGTTGGGTGCAAAGCAATGTTCCGACCATCACGGATAATCTTACAAACCTATTATCAGCTTATGCGACAGCTACTTATGGTTATAAGGACTACTTTACCTTAAACGCTAATACCCGTTACGACGGTTCTAACAAATTCGGTTCACGCAGTAACGAAAAATTGTTACCTGTGTGGTCGGTTTCCGGTTTGGTGGACTTGAAGACTGTTTCCGGTTTACAACTTTCGTGGTTGGAGTCATTTTCCGTGAAAGGTTCATACGGAGAGCAGGGTAACATGCTTGACGGACAAACGCCTGTGCTGGTGTTGAAGAAAGGTAGTTACAGCGACTATCGCGATGAGATGATTTCCACTGTGGCTTCCGGTGGCTTCGCTAATCCGAATTTAAAATGGGAAAAGACACGATCTTACAACTTAGGAGCGATGGCTTCAGTATTCAAAAACAGCTTGATGATAAATTTTGAATACTATTACAAAAAGACTTCTGATGCGTTTATGAGTAAAACTATCTCGGATGTTAACGGTTTCAATACCTATGTCGTAAATTCCGGGACGCTTCGTAACAGAGGTTGGAATGTCGGTATAACCGCGACTCCGGTAAAAACGAAAGATTTCAACTGGATTCTTTCCGGTTCTCTCTCCAAGGTGACAAATACCATGAGTACTTTGCCAGGACAGGAAACGTATGAATTGAGTGATTTTCTGAACGGTACTGCTGTGGTAGAAGGTATGCCGATAGGAACTTTCTATTCTTACAAATATATGGGGTTAAGCCCTGTGGACGGAGGTCCGATGTTTGATGATTGGGAAGACCGCAAATCTGAGTTGGTAGATTTGGACAAATATAGTGTATATACAAAAGTATTGGTACCTTCTGGACAACGTGATCCGGATATGACGGGTAGCATCAATAACACCTTTAACTACAAACAATGGCGTTTGGGAATTTCATTGAATTACAGTATCGGTGGTAGTACTCGCCTGTTCCGTATGATGGAAGACTTTGTAAACGGTTATTCCGCTGAAGCCAATATCAATCGGGATATGTTGAAAGCATGGAAAAAGCCTGGAGATGAACTGACTACGGATATTCCTGCCATCATGGGTTCCGCTTCAAATGGTTACAACTATTACAGTTATCATTGGAGTTCCGCTTCCACCTCGGATGTGGTGAAAATTGCGGATAACGCCTGGACGATGTATGATTACTCGGATTTACGAGTTGTGAGTGCTGACTATTTGAAGATTTCCAGTATTTCGCTGACCTATGAATTTCCTCGGCGAATATTGAGTCGTTGGAAGTTGGAAAGATTGGCGTTAACTTTGGGAGCTACTAATTTGTACACGTTTTGTAACAGTAAGTTACGCGGACAGACTCCGACTCAAGGAGGATTCTCGGATATACAACTTTCGGATACACCGACTTATACCATTGGTCTGAATCTGAATTTCTAACAGCGATACGCTAAATCTTACTAAAATAATTAGATTATGAAAGCTTTGAAATATATAGGATTAGGCGGTCTGCTCGTCCTTTTGACAATAGGCTGCTCCGACTTCCTGAAAGAATATTCGCAAGACACGTACTACGTTTCTTCCTATGAGGATTTGGATGAATTATTGGCAGGGGATGGTTATCTGCCCGTGAATGGTTGCGGTAGTAATATGGGGTATTTTATCCATTTTTTAGCCGATGAAATCGAGGAACAAAATAGTTATTACAGTGCCTGGGGCGGTGGTTTTGCTTCTGGTGCGGACAATTTCAGACGTAATCTGTTTGGATACTACACCTGGCAACAACGTGTGGGACAAAACGATTCCTATACCGGTTTTATCACTGAAAACGGGACCTGGACGGAACTCTACCGTTTGATTAATGTCATGAATAACGTCATTTCCAGTATTGAGGATGTTCCTCAAGTATCTGCCGATGAACGATTGGGAGCAAAACGTGTAAAGGGCGAAGCTCATTTTCTGCGTGCCGCCTATTATTTTTGGTTGGTGAATCTCTATGGTAAACCGTATGACGTTGCTACCGCGAAAGAAGATCTTGCCGTACCCCTCAAAACGACAGAGAGTGTGCTCGACATCAAATTCAGTCGTAATACGGTACAGGAAACCTATGGCCTGATTTTGTCCGATCTGAAAACCGCTGAAGCCTGTTTGGCGGAAACAGGAGAGGCCCGCAATATTTATCGGGCGGACTTGACAGCCGTGAATTTATTGCAGAGTCGTGTTCATCTGTATATGCAGAATTGGCAATTGGCCGCAGACTATGCGGATTCCGTATTGGTAAGACAAAACACATTGGTTGATTTGAACAGCCGCCAACCGTACGACGGATTTCTTTCAGAAGATTCCGAAGAGATGATTTTCTCCATGGGAGATAATGATATTCCCAACTTTTTCTATTATGAATATAAGTCTTACAGGGTTTCTCACGAATTATACGACGCTTACGAGGAGGATGATTTACGGAAGACGCAATGGTGGTGGAAAAGAAACACGTTCATCGGTAGCACAAAATTAGTACGGGGTCCCGGTATGACGAATGACGGAGATCCGGAAGAAAGTGACTATTACAATAGATATTACAATGTGGCTTGGGGAGGAAAAAAAGCGCCTGTTTCTGACAAGTTCTGTTTCCGTACGGCCGAGGCTTATTTGAACAAAGCCGAAGCTTCCGCATACTTAGGACAGGAGGATGAAGCTCGCAAATGGCTGAATGCTTTACGTGCCAAAAGGTATGTTTCGGGGAGTAGCTATGAAGTAATCGGTTCTGGCGAAGAATTAGTAAAGGACATCCGCGAAGAGCGCCGTAAAGAGTTCGCATTGGAAGGATTTCGTTGGTTTGACCTCCGTCGCTATGGGGTATGTGAGTTTTATCCGGAATCGAAAGAATTGACTCATAAATACACTTATTATGCAGACAAAACGACTATGGAAGAAGCCCATTTATTTGTGTTGAAAGCAAACGATCCGGCCTACACTCTGCCGATCCCACAAGAGGTATTGGATTTTAACACGGGTATGCCGAACAACGAACGCCCTGTAAGAGAATTTTCAGTAATAACCCCAAATGACAATTGATTATGAAGACACGATACAACATCCTCTATATAAGTGTGTTGTTTCTAACAGGAATGACGGCTTGCGCCAAGGAAGACACTTTGACACCCGAGGTGGATACCAATATAGATTGCTTTGCCCCTGCCGCGGATGCGATGGATGAGGAATCTGTGCTACGGCGCACTTTTTTCGAACAGGAAAACTGTTATTTGCTCTTTAGTGATACGCTTCGAAGAGAAGAGTTGGGAAAGGATTCCAATGGTGATATGCAATATTTTATTGAACTGTTGGATGTCAACTATTCCGTGGGCGCTAGTACGAACTCGTCCCTTACCTATTCTTACAAACTGTTGCAGAGCATGGAAGAGAAGAAGCAAGCGACCTCCTTTTTGCAAGAGTATGTATTGCCTCACTTGTCCGCGTCCATAAGACCATTCTCCTGGTTTTTGTCAACGGATATCCAATATCCGGACGCTATGATGGGAGGATCGATGACCTCTACTCTCACGGTTTCCGGTGAACGTGCCGTCGCGTTGGCCGTCGGGGACATCCTGACCTTATCCGAGGAGGGAAAAAATGCGTTGGCCGAGTCGTTCTTTATCTCTTATTTAGGGGGCTCCTTTATGGATAATGAAGCGGCTTTGGAAGAGTTCTATACTGCATGCGGCAATCTGCATGAAGGAAAGTTTAGTATCGCCGATAACCCTCAAAAAGATATGACTCTTAATCTACATCATTGCAAAGAAGCGGGCTTCCTTGTTGCCGGAGTGCTTAAAATTGGTAGTTATGTGATTCAACAGTTAGGAAAGTATCCTGATAAGACGGATGACATCAACGCCTATGTCGAACTGATTTTCAGTTCTACGATGGAACAGATAAAGGTGGACTATGCGGAATATCCGAAAATTATTGAGCGCGCGCAATTATTGAGCGATCTGGTAATAGAATTAGGTTACATTTATTAATGAAGGAGGAAAAAATGAAATGGATAAATAAATTATTGTTAAGTATCGTATGGGTAGGATTGGTTGCCTCCTGTAGCGATGACGATTCACACGAACTGCCGGTTATTAGCCCAGTATCGACCGGGACATTCACGGACACAAGAGATGACAACACCTATAATTATGTGCGTATAGGCAATTTGGAATGGATGACGGAAAACTGCCGTTATCGTACGTCCGATTGCAAGTATTATGTGGATTACGGGAACACGGGACAAACTAATCCCTCGGATGTCTATTCCGATAGGTATGGTTTCCTTTATACCCTTCTCGATGCCCCAAACGCTGTACCTGAAGGTTGGCGCATTCCTACCGATGAAGATTTCAAGCAGTTGGAGCGAGCATTGGGTATGTCTGCGGCAAACGCAGATGAATTGGATTGGCGAGGCGGCGGGACAGGTACATTGATGCGGCAAGCGGAAGAAGGGACCCGATTGAATTTTCAATTGGCCGGTTATTATACTCCATATATGATTATGCAGACACCGGGATACCGTTTTATGGGAGCGTATGGATTCTATTGGACGAGCACCAAAGATGAATCAAAAAACGGAGAATATTATTTCTATCGTAAGCTTTATTACGAATCCGATCAGGTGTATCGGCAGAGTATAGAAAACAACGCGCAATATTTGAGTTTGCGTTTGGTACGTAATGCCCAATGACATAGAGTGAGATTAAAATTTGAATGCCATGAGAATAAAAATTTTTATTTTAGCGTTGTTTATAAGCCTTAATCTTTGGGCGCAGAAGGAGGGATTTGTCATCCGGGGTTACATTCCGGGCATGCCGGATGGCGTGAAAGTTACTTTGATGGAGAAAGAAGGGAAACGCTCTACAAAAGCGGAAACTATCGTAAAAGATGAGCGTTTTGAGTTGAAGGGGAGAGTGGAAAGCCCACAAGCGTTCATGTTAATTACCAATAACATGGAGATACAAACTAAAAATCCGGGGATGAAAATCAAGTGGACCTACACGGATTTATTTGTGGAAAACACGGAAATAAGTATCACGTCTGGGGCATACTCGGAATTGGATTCCAAATCCAAACTCCAGGTAAAAGGGGGACAAGCGCATCAAGACTATGAAGAATTTATGAATATGAAGGGGAGTAATCGGGAATGGGATTTTATCCATTCCCACCCTCGATCAGTAGTGTCTGTGATGTTAGCCAATGGTTTATTGGAACGCGGATATAATTTGACCAAAGAACAAGTGGAAACTTTGGAAAACAACATCATCGGATGTCCTTGTGACACGGCACGCTACAACGAATTCAAAAAACGTGTGGCATTAGCTAAGCAAACTACAGTGGGTGCGGCGCTCCTCGACTTGGATTTGACAGATATAGACAACAGACAGGTTCAGTTGGTGGATGTGGTTCCAAAGGGTAAGTATGTGCTGATAGATTTTTGGGCAAGTTGGTGCGGGATGTGTATTCACAGTATGCCGGAAGTGAAAAAATTGGCGGAAGAGTACTCTGGTCAATTAGAGGTGATAGCTGTTTCGTGTGATAAAAAGCAGGAGGCTTGGCGTAAGGCCATGGAACGTATCAAGTTCCCGTTCCCACATTATGTGATGACTGAAAAAGGATTCAATGATTTCTATTATAATAAATACCAAGTAAGAAACGGAGTGCCTTACTATATGTTAGTGGCACCCGACGGAACGGTATTGTGTGCTCCGCATAGTGTGAGTCAGGTACGGCAGATATTGGCCGAGGTATTAAAATAGTAGTTTGAAGCATAAAGTATGAAACGGGCGATTATTGTGGGAGCTACTTCAGGTATTGGGCAAGAAATAGCAAAGGTACTGCTTGCGCAAGGATGGAAAATAGGGATAGCCGGCAGAAGAAAAGAACTTCTGACAGCATTTCAAGAACGGAATCCGGAACAAATAGCAACGCAAGCGTTGGACGTAACCCAAAAGGATGCTGTATTGAAATTGAATGGGCTGATTGAACAATTGGGTGGAATGGATTTGTTTTTATTGTGTTCAGGTATCGGCAAACAAAACCGGGACTTGCAACCGGAAATAGAAATCGATACGGCACGCACTAATGTCGGCGGATTTATCCGTATGACAAATGCCGCATATACTTATTTCCGTCAACAAGGTGGCGGACATTTGGCTGTAATCAGTTCTATTGCCGGAACAAAGGGATTGGGTGTTGCCCCGGCCTACTCGGCAACAAAACGATTCCAGAATATCTATATCGATTCGCTTGAGCAATTGGCATATATGCAGAAACTGAAAATCCGTTTTACAGATATTAAACCCGGGTTTGTGGATACGGCCTTGTTGGACAGCAGTGAAAAGACCTATCCTCTACTGATGAAACCGGAAAAGGTGGCTAAAATTGCGGTAAATGCATTGAATAAAAAACGCAGGTCTGTCATTATCGATTGGCGTTATGCCATTCTTACGATAATGTGGCGTGGGATACCGAGTTGCCTGTGGAAACGCCTTCCTGTTAAAAATTAAAATATATATAGAGAGAATATGAAAAATAGCATGAAGAAAAATGGTATGGTAGCTCTTTTGCTTATGGGGAGCATATCCATGTATGGACAAACGACAAGTAAAATGACATTAAGCGGGCGGGTGAAAGGTTTTACCGATACCCCCACTCTTATCTGTGATCTTTCCATGGAACATGTGAAACCGGACACCCTGCTTATTCGTCCGGATGGAACATTCTCACAGGAAATCGTAATCCCTGGTGTGAAGAATGCGTTCTTTAAGGTCCATGATGGAAAAGATAACCCCCATTCTTATTTGCTGTATCTTGCTCCTGACAAGTCGCTGCACGTTGATATTGTAAAAAAGCAAGATCATATAAAACTCGTTTATTCAGGGGATACCGGTCCGGAAACCGATTATACGAACATACACCGCGAAACGGTTACCCTTTCCCAAAAATTCAGTAACAATACATGGAGAGATATTCCTGATTTTGACGCATGTGTGAAATATGTCGACATTCAACTTGCTCCTGTAGAGAAAGCCTTGACAAAGGTAAAAAATCAGACGTTCGTAGCACAAGAAAAACAGGGTTGGAAAAAGATGGTGGAGATGCTCTATTTCAACTATGCCATAGCCAAACAACAAGCGGGAGTAGATATGCGGAAAGATAAAGATTTCATGGAGTTTGTGAACAAAATCAACTTCAATGACACGTTGCAAGTAGCTGCAATTGTGCCATATATTGATTGGTATGTCACGGCAAACCCTGATCTGTACAAAAAAGATGAGGAACTACCTATAGGAGCTGTAAAAATACGTGTATTGGGTGAATTGACTCAAGACCAGGGTGTGCGAAACAATATAAGCAAGACTTTGCTCACTGCACAATTGTTTCCACAGATGTTAGGAGCGGATATCTCGGAGACGATTCCGTTCGTGTATCGTGAATTTTTAAAAATATCCACCGATCCTCAGCTTCGGGAAATGGCTGTCAAACAGTTAAAGATTATAGACAATACAACCCCGGGAACGTTGGCGGCTTCATTAAGGATGCGCGATCGGCAAGGGAGGGAAGTGACTCTTGATCAACTGGTCGGGCATGGCAAATATACCTATATTGACTTTTGGGCAACTTGGTGTGGACCATGCTGCAAAGAGATTCCGTTCATCGAAAAGTTGGTTGAACAATATCAGGACATTCGTTTTGTCAGCATCTCCATTGATACTGATGTAGAAACCTGGGAAAAGAAGCTGGCATCAGATAAACCAGCTTGGGAACAATATATCGTTCCTGGGAAAAATCAAATTGATTATGCTGATACATACGGCATAACCAATATCCCGCGTTTTATGATTTTCGACAAGGAAGGACGATTACTGGATGCGAAAGCTCCACGACCTTCTGAAACCAAAATTGAAGAATTGTTTAATCGGTGGAAACCAATCAGTTCATATCAAGTTAGCGGGAATTTGAAAACTCCCAGTGATACTTTATTGGTTGCTTATGTTAATACTCAAACAGGACGAACGAAATTGGATACAGTCCCCTCTAACGCTGGAGCATTCGGATTTGATGCGCTTGATAAAAATACAACCTATGCGGTGGGCATCATAGGCAAACCTAAATATGGAGATGTGCAGGGGTTAATGGCTGCTATGTTCAGTCCTATCCGACTGGTAATCATTCCGGGAGAAAAAGCTGTTGTGACTGGCGATTTCAGAAATTATGAAATAACCGGAAGCACTTTCTATACAGACCTTCAGAAAGCCAAGAAGGAGTTGGAAGCGGATCAAAAGGTGGTAGACGAAAAACAGATGGAGTTAAATGCCTTGAAAGGCAAAAATTCTCCTATCGATGCCATTAACGCGGTAGAAGCGGAAATTGATGTGTTAAAAAGGAAAATCTCTGACACAGCAATGGAGTATATGAAAACTAATCCGAAACAATACGCTTCAGCAGTTTTGATTGAGTGTGTAGTGAACGAGAAAAGAAGAGAAGCTTTCGATTTGTTGGATAGTTGCGTAAAAGAAGGGCCAATGAAAACTTATGCAGAAACTTTGGTGAAAATGGCCGAAGCAGAATTGTATCAAAAAGAGGCGAAGAAAAAGGTTCAGGTGGGAATGGTTGCTCCGGAGTTCAAACTGAAAGATTTGAATGGTAAGGACGTGAGCTTGACAGATTTTCGGGGCAAATATGTGGTGCTTGATTTCTGGGGAAGCTGGTGCGTATGGTGTATCAAAGGTTTTCCTGATATGAAGAAAAGTTACGAAAAACATAAGGTAAAAATCGAGTTCATAAGTATTGCTTGTCGGGATTCTGATGCAAAATGGCGTACAGCTGTAAAGGAAAATGCATTGCCTTGGGTGCAACTCTTCAATGATGGTAAAGATATAGACGTGGCTGCTCTGTATGCTGTAAATGGTTATCCAACCAAGTGTATCATTGATCCGGAAGGGAAAATTGTCAGAATATTTTCAGGAGAGAGTGCGGAATTCTATACATACTTGGATGATTTGTTAAAATAAACACCTAATGGAATAGTAAATTTGGGAAAAGCGTAGCGAATAGATTGGAATAGAGTTCGTTATGCTTTCCTTTTCGGTTGACTTGAAGCCATCAAAATTACGACTATTTTTCTTTTCATCGTCGTTCCTTGTCCTTTGGGGTTGTTTTATGAGTTTTACATTCTTTTCGGATGGTTACTTTTTTTCAA
>OGJR01000286.1_pt1 | contig 46522 bp, 44 predicted proteins | sample 1572301 | NCBI WGS metagenome assembly OGJR01 (sample SAMEA2582083, study PRJEB24529) | metagenome | biome: Human gut stool | place: China | collected 2011 | reverse complement strand
TCTGCACCGATCAGGAAGGCAAGCTGATCCGCCCGAACTTCGTGACGGAGCACTTTGATTGGCTGCTGACCAAGTACGGGCTGAAGCACATCCGCTTCCACGACCTGCGCCACAGCTGTGCCAGCCTGATGGTGATGAACGGCGTGTCGATGAAGCAGGTTCAGGAATGGCTGGGGCATAGCACATTCTCGACTACTGCCGATATCTATGCGCATCTCGATTACAAGAGCAAACAGGGGTCTGCCGGGGTCATTGCGAACCTTTTGGGAGAATCCAAACTCCCCAAGTAATTATGGATTTATCGTTCATGTATAAAGCATCCTGTGATGAGGCAAAAGCGGTCTTTCTCTGCTTGATGCAAAAGAAAAAGTCGCAGATTCGTTTGAATCTGCGACTTCTGGCGGAGATGGTGGGATTCGAACCCACGTGCCCGATTAAGGACAAAACGATTTCGAGTTTTTCCTGTCTCACGGTACTTGGTGGAAGATAGAGGGAATTAGCCCACTTTGCCAGAAGATACGAACCATCGAATTTACGCTCAAAATTTCATCAAAATCCAAAATCACTAGGCTCTGTGCGGATTTGAACCCACTTTCCAAAACGCAGAAAAATCTGCCTTTTGGAGAGAAGTGGGAGAGATTTTACGCCTGTTGGAGAGAACGGGCGAGAGAGATTCCGGGAGCCAAAATCCATCCACACAATATGTTGCTTCTGACGCTGACCAAATCAAAGCAGCAAAGGATGGATGAACATGAGAACGCTGTTAGAGTGCTATAAAATTCTCGAAGAATACCCCAACGGAATGACGAAAGACCAGTTCTACCGTGTTGCCCGCATCAACAAGCAACACGCAAAATACCTTCTGGATTCCGGTCTCGTTCCGTGTATCAATACAGGAAAGAAAACACGCAAATACCATATTGCGACCCACGATGTGATCACCTACTTGTGTGACCGTGAAGATCATCCCGAAAAGTATAAAGTGCCAACGGGCTTTTATATCGGAAAGAATGGCTGCTCCAAACGGCACCCGGACAAGCCTGCCGCAGAGATCATCCGCTTCAATTTTACAGAGCCGGAAAAAACAGGGCTGTATACCATGTGGGAAAAGCTCACCGCTGGATATGATGATCTGTTGACCACCCCGGTAGTTTCGGAACTGACGGGCTACTCTGCACAAAGCATACAGCGATGGTGCAATCAGAAGATCCTTGTTGGATTCAAAATTCGTGGCACATTAACGATTCCTCGGCTTGCGGTCGTTGAGTTTATGTCCGGCGACCGTGCAACGGGCATTGTCCGAAAATCCTCAAAGCACCTTGACCTGCTCCGCACCTATGCGCAGGAATGCCATGAAGGTGCAATGACCATTACATACTAAACAGACAGGACTGCTCCACAACGCAATGTATGTGAGGCAGTCCTGTTCGTTTAGAAAATGTATGATTTTACAGCAAGATTCCAATCTATCTCAACTATTATCCTCTGCTTTCAAGACGTTGAATATGTTTCTTTAGCCAAAATATTAAAATCCCGACGTATTCAACTTTTTGACCTCTGGGTGCTTCCAGCTCTCTTAACTTTCTTCTGCACTCTTCAATATCTTGATCTTTATGCTGCTTTTGCAATACCGACAGCATACCATCAAGAGCATTTTTTCTCTTGGTTTTCAAGTCCTTACCATCGTTCAGATTCAGAATATCATTTAGTTCACGATTGATTTCATCCCGGTCCTCTTTAGCAGGTATCGTTTCGGCAGCCAGTATCTTGCCGCTGTAAGAGTATTGAATCAAATGATTGCACTCAGGATTTAATGGTGTCAAAAAAAGTTTTTTGTTCCCTCTTGATTTATCGCAACATAAAGCTCCTCTGTTTTCATTTCCTGAGCATACTGCAAGAAAGTTACTGTACTCCAATTCTTTTTTCCAGTTTTCAGTGCCCCTCGTCAGGCTCTGAGGTTCAATATGCTCAATCGTACACTTCAATGTACTCCCTGTTTTTTTGTCGGTTTCGGGAATTCTGCACATACAGTATGCACACAGTCCTCCCTGTTCTTCCACCAACTTTGACAAAACATACTCATGCAGGTCGCTACTCATGGAATCGTAAGTCGGTCGTACACCAGTGCAGGATTCGCTTTCACGGTATTCCTTTAATTCCTTTGGCTCGTGTTTTTTCACAATGTGTATCATATGTTTCCTCACATACGGCTGAAATCCAACTGTGTGCGACACTTTACAATTTCAGGGTCATCACCCAGCTTAGAATTCATCTCGTCGAGAACGGTTTCAGCAACCGTATAATCATCTTGGTCGAGAGCATGATAAAACCTTTCAAACAATTCTTCAGCTTCGGATGTGCGAACAGTAACATTCATATCCGCACGGAGAATGCTGTCAGAATCCTTACCGTATAGATAACGATCGTGTAGCTCGCTTTCGCCATCAGCATTTTTCTCAAGCATAAACAAATTGTAGCTTCTATCCACTTCCCCAAGAATCTGCGGAGAGTGCGTTGTAATCAAAAACTGAATGTTTGGGAAAAGTTTCCGAAGCACTGATAGTATTTTCCTCTGCCACGCAGGGTGCATATGCAGATCAAGTTCATCAATCAGTACGATGCCCTCTCCCTCCATCGGGTTCTCACGGCAGGGGTTCGCCATTGCCACGCGGCGAGCAATGTCTCCCAGCAAGGCTAGCGTACACTTTTCACCATCTGACAGTTGGTCTACGCGATATTCTTTATCATTGCGTATGACAACCATTCGGAGAGGATTCCGACGCACTTTGATTTCTTCAGCATCGTCCAGCATTGAGAGGGCTGCTTTTCGCACACACTCCAACGCAGGATCGCGATAATCCCAATCGCGTTTTATACTTTTCTGCTCATTTTCAAAGTCTTCCTGATTGCGAAACCACTCGAAAAAAGTACGGAAATCAAGCCTGTTTTCCAATGCTCTTTCCAATGCTGTTCTTTTGGAGAAAGAATGCTTTTTGCGTATCCTTAATGGAACATCCAGAACAAGTCTATTTGTTCCGTAATTTAGAAACACAGGCATATTCTGCTTCGGGCAATCATCTCCGGCAACTGTATCATCGTCCGCCAGATAATGTTCATTAAAAAACTGTGCTAAATCAACCGCTTGCTTACTTTGCTGACTTGCATTGACCGCATTCACTCGACCAGATGCGGTTTTTTCCATTTCTTTTGTGATCTCGAATGTTTCTCCGTCAAGCTGTAACACAATACCGGTACCATATCGCGCACTACTTCCACTGCGCTGACCAATATGCAGTTGTTCCTTATCTAATGTTCGGTATCCCGTTCCTTGAGCATTGTTCAGCCTGTTGATAAAAGGCCATGCAGCATAGCAAACTGCACTGAGGAGAGTCGATTTACCTGAGCCATTGTTGCCATAAAAGACTGTGGATTTACCATTCAAAGCGATTTCAATAAAGCCACCATCTGCTGCTGAAGTGAAATTTTTGAAATTTTTCACTCGAATTGTTTGCAGTTTCACCGTTTGTCCTCCTATCCAACATAGTTTTGGGTTGACTCTTTTACTATCTCCCATTGTAAGCGTTCTCGCTGGCAAATGTCAACCTGTTTTTACATTCATTTCTGAAAGAAGGTGGTTTTCCACATGAATAAGCACTCACAGTTGAAAATCCGAGGTCACACCAAATGACGCTGGACTACTTCTATGGTCAGTCGGGCGAATTGTTCTCCTATTTCCGCATCCCCAAGGCACTGTTCCAAGACTGCCGTTTCCGGCAGCTCTCCACCGATGCCCGGACGCTGTACGGCATTCTGCTGGACCGCATGAGTCTGTCTGCAAAGAACGGCTGGCTGGACGAGCAAGGCCGGGTGTATATCATCTACACTGTCCGGGAAGTGCAGGAATCCCTCTGCTGCGGCGAGCACAAGGCGGTCAAGCTGTTCCGGGAACTGGAGGACATCGACCTCATTGAGCGCAAGCGCCGTGGTCTGGGCAGACCCAGCCTGATCTACGTTAAGGACTTTTCCTCCGGCTTGCCAAAAGCGCAAGTACAGAATTGCACAAACAGCAATTCTGGTGCTGCCGAAAGCGCAATTCTGGAGCAGCCAAAACTGCAAGCAAATAAGACTGATAAGAATAAGACAGAGTGGAACGATCCTGACCCTATCCATTCAGGGAACATTCGTGAACAGCTCGAAGATTATTTTTATCAGGTACTGGAGGTAGACCTTCTGCTCCGGCTCTGCCCGGACGATGATGACACCATCTACCAGATCGTAGACCTGCTTGTGGACACCTGTTCCACCAAACGCAAGATGTTGCGGATCGCCGGAGATGACAAGCCCACAGAGGTGGTACGCAGTCGGCTGAAAAAGCTGAATGCCGACCACATCCGTTTTGTGCTGGATTCTCTGGCAGAAAACACCGCCCCGGTGCGGAACATGAAGCAATATCTGCTGGCAATGCTCTACAATGCGCCCACCACCATGAACCTCTACTATCAGAACAAGACGAACCACGACTTTGCGTGCGGTTCTCCGGGGAGGTGATGTTATCGAAAAAGCACATTCGCAAGCGGAACAGGTGCAGCAAATTCCCATTGATGCACTGCACCCCTTCACCAACCACCCCTTCAAGGTGTTGGACGATGAAGCCATGACCCGGACGGTGGAGAGCATTGCACAGTACGGCGTGCTTTCTCCGCTGATCGCCCGACCCCGCCCGGAAGGTGGCTATGAGATCATCTCCGGGCACCGCCGCCAGTATGCGGCTAAACTTGCCGGGCTGGACACTCTGCCGGTCATCGTCCGTCAGATGGATGATGATGCCGCTGTGATATTGATGGTGGATTCCAATTTACAGCGTGAACACATCCTACCCAGTGAACGGGCTTTGGCGTACAAGATGAAACTGGATGCCATGCGAAGAACTAGCGGTAGACCGTCAAAAGAAAATCCCCGACAACTTGTCGGGAATTTTGAAACCGCCGATATTGTCGGAAAGGAGAGCGGAGAAAGTGGCAGACAAGTCCAGCGTTTTATCCGCCTGACCAACCTTGTCCCCGAACTGCTGGACATGGTGGACGAAAAGAAAATCTCCTTTAATCCCGCTGTGGAGCTGTCCTATCTGGACGAAAGCCAACAGCGGGATTTTTTAGAAGCCATGGAGGATACCCAGAATGCGCCGTCCTTATCGCAGGCACTGCAACTGAAAAAGATAGCACAGCAGGGAGAGTTCAGCTACGAAAAAGCCTTTGATGTGATGGGACAGGAGAAAAAGAGCGAGAAAGACACCGTGACCATCAAAAACGAGACCCTGCGGAAGTATTTCCCCCGCAGCTGCACGCCCAAACAGATGGAGGAGAAGATCATCCAGCTTCTGGATGCGTGGCAGAAAAAACAGCAGCGCCGCAACGAACGCTGAACGTAACGCAAGACCCGATGGGGTCTTTTTTGTTTGCAAAAATTTGGAGGTAACGCCTAGGGGGTGATGACACTGGCAGCAACACGGTTGATCCCCATGCGGAAGAACAAAGGCAAGTCCATCGGGGCGTGTCTGCACAACCACACCAGCTATATCCAGAACCCGGATAAGACCGAGCAGGGCGAGCTGGTCAGCAGCTATCAATGCAGCCCGCTGACCGTGGACGAAGAATTTCTGTTAACAAAACGGCTGTACGAGCAGACCACCGGGCGCAGGCAGAAAAGCGATGTCATCGCCTATCAGGTGCGGCAATCCTTCAAGCCGGGGGAAGTCACGCCGGAGGAAGCCAACCGCATCGGCTACGAGTTTGCCGAGCGATTTTTGAAGGGTAAACACGCTTTTATCGTTGCCACCCACACCGACCGGGCGCACATCCACAACCACATTATTTACAATTCCACTGCCTTGGACGGAACCCGGAAATTCAAAAATTTCTGGCTTTCCACCTTTGCGGTGCAACGATTGAGCGACCTGATCTGCCTAGAGCACCAGCTCTCCACCATCGAGTACAAGCCTTATCGGGAACGGCAGAAGCGCATCGTCTATCCGCCCAAGGAGAGCAACCGTGATCGCCTGTGCGGAATCATCGACACCATCCTTGCAGAACGGCCGAAGGATTTTGAAGTCTTTCTGCAAAAGCTGGAGCAGCAAGACTATGAGGTGAAGCGCGGCAAACACACGGCGGTGAAGGGCAAGGGACAGAAACGCTTTATCCGTTTCCGCACACTGGGCATTGGCTATGGAGAGGACGAGATCAAGGCGGTGCTGGAGGGAAAGGCGAAACACCATCCGTACCAGAAACAGCCGCCCAAAGAACAGCCCTTCCAGTTGCTGGTGGATATTCAGGGAAAAATGGCAGCGGGCAAAAGTGTCGGCTACAAAAAGTGGGCAACGAAGTTCAATCTGAAAGAGATGTCCAAAACTCTGCTGTTCTTGCAAGAGCAGAAAATCAGCAGTGCCGAGGAACTGCGGGAACGTGCAGCGACGGCAACAGAACGCTACCATGCTATGGGGGATTCCATCAAGGCAGCGGAAGCAAGGCTGACAGAAATTACCGTCCTGAAAACCCACATCATCAACTATGCCAAGACCCGTGAGGTGTACGCCACTTATCGGAAAGCCGGGTACAGCAAGGCATTTCTGGAAGCCCACCGGGAGGAGATTGCTCTGCACAAGGCGGCGAAAGCTGCCTTTGACGAGGCAGGGCTACAAAAATTGCCGAAGGTCAAGGCGTTGGATGCGGAGTTTGCAGAGCTGCTGACAAAAAAGAAAGCAGCCTACCCGGAGTACCGCAAGGCACGGAAGGAGATGCAGGAACTGGTTCGGGCACAGAAAAATGTGGAACGATTTTTTGCGGAGGAAAAGGACACCACCGAGAAAACTCAGACCCGATAAGCGAATACCGCCGAGGATTCTTCCCGTTTTGGGAGGCATCCTCGGCGGTATTTTTAGTTTATATAGCAGCGATCCTGTTTTACGAGCCAATCTTCACACAGCCGCTGAGCTTCGTTTTTTGTGCAGCAGGTGCAGTTGAAAAGTTTGCCACGGATAGAACAGTAAGTGTAGTGTACCTTCGGGACACCATTAGCATCTCGGAAATCAACGCAGCGTTCCTCACCGGGCAGCAGATAGGTCGTATCCACGTTTAACAGCTCCTTTTAACTCTGTTCGTGTGCAAACCGCACAACACGCAACGCCTGCTATTATACCATGAACCATCAAATTCTTCCATTGACCCTTACGCCAAAAAGGAGCCGGTTTTTTCGTAGGATGTGACGATTGACATCTTCAAAAACATCCCGCAGGGAGGCGCAGCCTGCATTGGAAAATGCAGATCAAAGGGGTTTGGGGCACTCCCCCAACAAGCATTTTTGCAACGCAAAAAGTGTTTTTGTATAGACAAAAACATTGCTTGCAACTGCAGTACGCCGATCGGGTGGCGAAATCGTGATGCGACCTTTCGATGTGCGCCATGCAAACAGTGATTTGAAAAAAGCTGGTCTCTACGCTCAAGGAGTTGGAGTGAATACTCGAATCGTCATGGAACATACCAGTATATACTGGAAACCAATTGCCCTGACTCTGAAGAAAGCGGGTTTCTTTGTGTTTGTAGTAAATGCTATGTTGATCCACGATTTCAGAGATAATACAAACATTGAAGAAATCCGGCGATTGATGGCACAAAGCACAACAGGCGGACAATTTATAAGGTTCAGAAAATTTACCTAAAGTTCCACCAAACAAAGCCGGTACAGACCCGCGTCGATGGCGACGGGCTTCTGTACCGGCTTTTTCAGGGAGAAGGAGCAAATGTAAGGAGAAGTGTTTATGATGATACTCGTATTTTGTTAGGAAGAGAATTAGAGTTTTGTGTCTGCGTGTTGAGAAGAAATCCAGGAAGCCAGGTGCTATTTCAAGTTCAACTCAAGTCGCACCAGCGCTGGAAAAGATTTCATACTGCACAATGGGGTAAACGTCACGCTCCAGCCCCCTGCTGTCAGTGTCTGCGATTCAGAGAAAATCCGTCCGCTGCGGAGTAAAGATGTCCAGAATTACGCCCTCTTCCAGGGCTACTGCACCGTGAAGCAGATCGGGAGCAACATAATAGCTGTCGCCTTTGTGCAGGATGTACTTCTGACCTTCTACTTCGTATTCAAAGCAGCCGGACAGAATATAACTCACCTGCTCATGGGGATGACGATGTGCTTCGCCCACAGCACCTTTCTGAAAGCTCGCTTCCACCCCCATCATCCCGCCGCCATGGGCAAGGATCCGGCGGGTGATTCCCGGAGCCGGGCAGGTGGGCTGAATGTCCTCATATTTCAATACCATAGGGAACCCCCTGTTTCTAGTTTTTCAGCCTGAAGCCTTAGATAAATGCCTGGCCGCCGTTGATCTGGATCACTTCGCCAGTGATAAAGGAAGCCTTCTCCGATGCCAGGAAGACGATCACGTCCGCCACTTCGCGGGGGTCGCCCAGCCGCTTCATCAGGATGCTGTCCTTCCAGCTCTCCACCAGGGCGCGGTCAGTCGCAGCGTGGAAGGCAGTGTCGATGGTGCCGGGAGAAACCATGTTGGCGCGGATGCCGAACTCGGCCAGATCCTTTGCCAGAGCACGAGTGTAGCTCTGGACAGCGCCCTTGGAAGCTGCATAGATGGAAGCGCCGATGCCGGCACCACTGGTCACGGCGATGGTGCTGAAGTTGACAATCGAGGCGTCCTTGCCCTTCTTCAGCAGGGGCAGAGCGGCCCGAGTGTTGAAGAACACACTGTCAAAGTTCAGAGCCATGACCTTCCGCATAAAGCCGGTCTCCATCTCGGACACACGCTGCCGGCCGCCCAGGCCGCCTACGTTGTTGACCAGCAGATCCAGAGAACCAAACTCCTCGCCGATCTTGGCGAAGGTCTCGTTCACCTGCTCCTCGTTGGTAGCATCGCAGGCATAGAAGTGGACCTTGATGCCCTGGCTCTCCAGCTTATCGATCACCTTTTTACCTGCCTCCAGATCGATGCCGGTAATGATGACCTCGTATCCTGCCCGGCCCAGTGCCTCTGCGGTTGCGCCACCAATGCCGCCGGTTGCACCAGTAATAACTGCTCTCATAATAAAACCTCCATCATAAGTAAAAAATTATTGTAACCTTAAACGGTTAACTGCATTTGATAGGTAGCCTTGTCCCCCACACTTCGGATCAAAACCGTATTCCGGATCCGATTCACGGGGTTGTCCTTGGTTTTCAGCAGGAACAGTTCCTGCCCTTCCTGGAGATCGACCCGAACCTGCATCGACTCTGCCCCAAGCTGAGCCCGCAGAACCACAGCGTTCTGATCTGTTTTAACTTTCTTGGTTTCCAGAACGTGCTGATAGCCGTTCTCCGAGAAGCCCAGGTCCGCCGCTTCCGTCGGCAGGTCGCAGGACAGCTCAATCCCCGGCTCAAAGTGGAAGGTATAATCGTAAACGCCGGTTTTGCCCTCCACCTGAAAGTAATCCAGAACGGAATTCTCGGTGATCTTCAGCTCTCTTGTGTAGTCGATACCCTCATAAACGTTCTCGGCCTTGCAGCGCACCCGGTCGTTCTCAAACAGCAGGCATTTGCCCGGTTCGACCGAGGTAATGTCGGTTCCGTTCCAGCACACTGTGTTGTGTGCCAAGGTTTTACGGTGCCACTCGTTGCATAGCCGCGACTGATAGCCCGCATTGGACAGATCCCGAGACAGGCGAAGCTTTTTGTACATTACCTCAATGTTCATGATGTCCGGGTGGGCATGAGAACGCCCATTCAGGCCGTACTTCAAGAACACATTCCAGGAATCGTTCCGTAGCATAGCAAAGTTGGAAGTGGGGAAAGTCGTCGAGCTGTGGGGAACGGGCTTGTAGTCCGCATAATTGAAATCGATGTTGAACAGCAGCCGCTCCAGGCAGATGGTTCCGCAGCAGTAATAGGGCTCCGACAGCGGCAAAGTGGTTCTCGGCGCGGGATCTGCCTCAATGATTTTGAGGATGTTTCCTACCGGGCTGTACTCGCCAAAGGCCCGGGCTGCCGTATGATAAACATAGCTGAAGGTCTTCAGATTCAGATCCGGCCAGCCATCGTTGGGATTGGGCAGATAGAGATTGTCAAAAGCGTACTGGTACGCTTGCACAAACATCCGCTCCAAAATAGCGGTGCTTTCCTGACCAAAATCGTAATCGTAAATTTTGCTGAACAGGAACAGATAGGAAACGCCCTCCAAGAGGAAGAAGTTGTAGTGAATTGACCCTTCGTACCAGAAGCCGTCCTTGGTGACGCCCTTTTTCAGCTGCTCGTGCATATTGAACTGGCTCTTGAAGGCGTAGTCGATCATTTCCTGATCGTGCATGGCCAAGCCCATAACACCGATTGCAGAGAGCGACCAGCAGCTGATGTTGTGGATGGCAACCGCCTGCGGAGCCATCAAGCGGAACATCTCGCGGAACAGTTTCTGGTGGATACGCTCCAACCAGGCCGAATCCAGCTCATCTCGCAGAATCTCGATGGTCTGGATAAACCGGATGGCTACGATTGCCTCATTGAGACCCTGGGGCATCATCTTACCGCAGCCCCACACCATGTTGTCGTAACTTTCGCAGAGGACATTTTCTTTGTTGTGCAGCTGGAACTCCTGATAATGCTCTGCGTAGAACTCCATGACCCGGACCGCATAATCCCGGTACTTGGTCTCGCCGGTGGCCTTGTAGATCAGGGCGGAAACCAGAGTCATCACAACAGCCCGGTTGCGATAGAAGGTAATCCAAACGCCGTTCTGCGTCTCGTCCCGATAGACTTTCCCGCAGACAACACAGCGGTGTTCCTTCGGCGAGTTCAGGTCAAAGATCAGGCGGCCGCCATCGTCGTCGCAGAAGTAATGGTGACCCCATCGGCTCAGCTTCTCCGGGGAATCGGAAAAGCCGGGCATAAATGCATCGACATCTTTCTTCATGACTTCAAGCGCCTTCTGGTTCATCTCCAGCCCCATCAGCTCTTGAAACCGATCGTTTACATAATTCACAAAAGCCCTCCTATTGGCGATGGATACCCCTTTTTTACAAGGAATATTCCTGTTTCGTCTTGGATTGACATACCACTTGGATCGGTGTAGTGTTGGATGCGGAATCACAGTATCCAACCTTTACCTCATAGGAACAACCACCGCACTCCAGGAAAAGAGACCGCCCCTTGTGCTGAACTTTCACCGGATCATCCGAGAAGGTAAAGCACTCAAAAAAGACTTGTTCTTTTTCCGGCGCAGAAGAGCAGGTTGCCAGGGTCTGGATCTCTGTCCGGCATTTTTTGTCCTGCTCCTGGGTGGTCATGACGCTCTCCACCTGCTGCTGATACTGCTTTTGGCAGACAGGCCGGTCCGAATAGACATGGTAAGACAGTTCTTCGCCCATCAGCGGGTATACGGCCGTTTGTCCATCCAACTGCGCCCTTCGGTCCGTATTGCAGATCAGAGAATAGGTGTGGGACTGTGTGCTGCGTAGCAGATCTACAAACACCCAGAACCGCAGACCGTCGGTGATTAGCGCCCGGCTGACTTCCTGCATTTCCTGTTTGGCGGGGTACACGCCGGCCGTCTCGCCGCGATAGAGCACCAGGCTGCCCTCCGTCTGGAATTTGGTCACCCGCCCTGCATACTGTTCGGGGCAGAAGGGCTCGCCCGCCACCAGACGCTGCCGGACGCTGCTCATATACGCATCGTTTACATCTACGGCATCGGTGTAAAGCCCATCCACCAACAGAACATTGTGGTTGTCCGGCATCAGGTTGCGGTTATATCCATCCTCACAGGTGAAATAATCGCTCCCGCGGGTAAAGATGTAGGAGAGGTTATCCGGATGATGATGGGACAGGGAGAACAATTCGATCCCCTCTTCGTTCCGAATCTTCCAGCCTTCTCTCCACTGCTTGATACCGCCCGGCGGACTGCACTTGATAGTCAGGACTTTGGCATCTCGTTTCCAACTGCTGCGAACCGTCAGTAGACCCAGATCATCGAAGTAGCGCACCAGCGGCAGGTCTGAAAGCTCTTTTTCCGGCACATCGGGTGCATACCACAAGAACTCGAACACCGCTTCCGGCAGAATCCCGGGTTTCACCTTGCTGTTCTGGGCTTCCTCCATCAAAAACTCATCGACCACCAGATTTCCCAACTTTTGTGCGTAGCCATCGCCATATTCTGCGGCAGCCTTATAATACACACAGGCTGTATGAGAACTGTACCGGTCATGGCAGTCCCCATAGTTCAGTTGGCGTTTCAGGTCCGCACAGGACTGATACAGCCGGTAGTAGAAGGTATTTTTGAGATATTCGCTCTTCTGGAACCAGTCTTCGCCCTCCTGTGCTTTCAGCAGATGGGCATAGACAAACAGCCACATCCCGCCATAGCGCCAGTAGGTCGCACCCTCATAGTTCGACCCGTCCTCCGGCATCAGCGCGAACACCCGCGCAAAGTCCTCTTTGGCTTCCTGAATGTACTGTGCAGCGGCTTCATCTTCCCCTTGCAGGGCGTAACCCGCAGCGGCGAGACCTGTCATATTGATCCAGTTATGGTTCTGGTAGAAGTTGGTGGACCAACCCTTGCCGTAGGTCTCGCGCCGGTAATCCAGCATGATCTGTGCGTGATGCCGGATTTTGTCCGACACTTTTTTCTGCTCCTCGCTGGAAAGCCAGGGCTTGAGCCAGTCATATCCCAAAGACAATCCAAACAGAATCCAGGAAGCAGACAGGTCTACATTTACCAAATGGGCGTTGCCCCATTTTTCATAGGAAAGCACGGTGCGAATAAATCGCTTTGCCTGGTGCAGATATTCCTCGTCACCGCTGAGGCAATAGGCCAGCGCCAAATTGGGGATTGCAATGCCCATATAAGTTGTGCTTTCTTTGGGATGTTCCTCAGGCAGGACCATCGTTTTATAGCGATCGGCCTGTGCAAGAAGCCTTTGATACTGTTTTTTTCGCTTTCCCGAAATTTCTTTGCGGTAGGGTTCCAAGTCTCCGATAAAAATCAAATGGCTCGCCTCATTTCACTCTTTTGCCTCTTTTTTCTTTGCGGTCCCGCAGCTTTGCAGCCAGTTCTGAAAGGACCGTATAGAACAGCAGATACAGTGTTGCAAAGCCAAACGGTTCTCCTGGAATCAGAACCGTTTCAACCGGGAGTTCCAGCATCTGATTGAGCAGCAAATTCAGATTCTGATAGGTCAGGTAAACCAAAATTACTGTAATCATGCTGGCGGCTATTTCCACCAAATTCCGAGCTGCTTTTTTTGCACCAGAAATGTTGCGATAGGTGTGGTTTAAAATCTCTCCATTCCGGGTCAGCCGGAATACATTGTAGGCAATCGGGTTATAGACCACGATTGTCACCAGGCCGATCCCGACTCCTAAAAAGAAGATGAAATCAATCGGACTGGAATATCCGCCTACTTGTGTTCCAAAGCCGATCATGAAGTAGCACATTCCCGCCAGCCACCAACGCATCAGCCCGGCTTTCCGGTTGTCCGTGAACCAATTCTTCAGGAACTTCTTCATACCTTTTCGCTCCCAAAATAACGTTTGACTGCATCGACCATCAGCAAAATCCCTGCTGCTCCAAAAGCGGTCATCAGGCCCGCACTGAACAGAATTGCTTTTTGTACCACCGCGACATCCAAGCTGCTCTGAATTTGGATCGCCTGCTGGTAGATACCAACCAGCTGCATCCCCAGAGCGATAGTGCCCATACAGAGCAGCGCAGTCAATACCTCTTCTCGAATTCTTTCTCCGTGGATCTGGGTAGCTTCAAACAGAGTTACAAGACCCAGCAATACAAACAGGAACATGATGAACCCGCAAATTTGATCCTCCAGAAGCAGCAGGGCATTGGTGTGGACATAGGTGAAAATCAGATGCACAATTGCCGCTGCAGCCACCAGCAATTTTGCGGTGATCTGGATCTTAGAGGTTTCTTTACGCATGATTTTCCTCCACCTCTCTGCACAACAGACTCCTGGTTGTCTCTCCATCAAAGAAATGTGCCTTGTCCATGGAGAGACTGACGTAAAACTCCGGATTGATCTTTACGTCGGAGGGGACGCTCAGGACCAGTGAACTGCCTCCAACCATGGCATGAACAATCTGGTACCGGCCCATATACTCCACTTCCTCCAGACGCACCGGGATGGTATTCTCCTGGATACCCTCCGAGACTGCCAGTGCCTCCGGGCGCAAGCCCAGGATAACCTCTTTCCCGATCGAAGAGCGGAGCTTGGCTTTCAGCGCGTCCGGCAGCGAAAGCCGGAAGCTTTCATTTTCAAAGCCGGTTTCACTCAGCTTGCCAGGAATAAAGTTCATCTGTGGTGTGCCGATAAAGCTGGCCACAAAGAGGTTGACCGGAGCGGCGTAAATCTCCTGCGGGGTACCCACCTGTTGGATCACACCCTCTTTCATGACAACGATCCGGTCCGCCATGGTCATGGCTTCGGTCTGATCATGGGTAACATAGATGGTTGTCACTCCAAGGCGCTGCTGCAGCCGTACAATCTCGATTCGGGTGGAATTTCGCAGCTTGGCATCCAGGTTCGACAAGGGTTCGTCCATCAGAAACGCTTTCGGCTTGCGGACAATGGCACGGGCCAGCGCCACCCGCTGCTTTTGGCCGCCGGACAGCTGCTTGGGCAGACGGTTCAGGTATTCGGTAATTTCAACCGTATCCGCAGCTTCCAGCACTTTATCCAGGATAACCGTGTCCTTTTCGTGCTGGACTTTCATGCTGATGCCCACATTCTCGTAGACCGACATGTTGCTATACAGGGCGTAATCCTGAAAGACAATCGCAATATCACGCTCTACCGGGGGGCATTTGTTAACGACTTTTCCATCCAGGATCACTTCTCCCGAACTGATTTGCTCCAGACCGCCCAGCATTCGGAGAACCGTGGATTTGCCGCACCCGGAGGGGCCGACAAACACGATAAATTCCCCTTCATCAATGGTAAGGTTAAAGTCGTGAATGGCATGGAAGCCATTTGGGTAAATCTTATTAACGTTTTTGAATTGAATTTTTCCCATTTGCTCTACACGCCTCCGATTTTATGAACCAATACGCTCGAGCTTCTGCCGGAGAGCCTGGCGTTTTTTCGCCTTGGCTGTGCCGGTCACTCCTGCGATGATTAAGAGAACGAATCCGATCAGGTTGGAAACAAGCAGAATCGTCTCGTGTGCATAGGGCTGGAGAAATACCGGCACGATCAAGAACTGCCTCACAAGGAAGTACACCCCAACGGCCAGTGTGATCACGGCCCATCGCGAACTGTACACATTGATCTTCACTGCACAGGTAAATACCAGAAACAGCACGAAGATATTCACGATAACTGTTAAACCCATCCAGAAATTAACGGGCATCGAATCCAAAATCGTGGTGACATATACAAACTCGGCAATGATCGCCAGGAGCGTCATGGTGTAAGAATAGCCGTTCGTTTTATAAAGCGTCACATAGGTTTTCTTTTCTTCGGGAGGAATGGATTTCAGCATACTCAAACACCCTCCTTTTTCAAGCGGACAAATGTCAAATGGCTCGCAGTCAAATCGATCGCCAATGCGCCGCACACCAAGATGTAAAGTGCGTTAAACACCACTCCAAGCCGGAATGTTGTAAACTGCAGCTGATAGTTTTCAAGCCCCTCCAGAGACAGGTACTGAAAATCCAATCCCTGATAGTAAACAGAAATTGCTTGTAAATTCATGATCGAGTTGGCTGCGCCATAACAGCAGGCAACCATCAGCAGCAACATTACAACCAATGCAAAACGATCCGGAACACAAGACAGAATCTCCAGAAAAACGATCAGAGCAATCCCGATCACACCCACCAGCGACCAGGCAAAAATCTGGCGGTTAAACGTCTGAAGGATCACGTCGTGGAACATTGCGATTTCTTGGTTCTGCGGCAGTTTCAGTCCAAACAAATCACTATATTCCGTCATAAAGGCCAGGGCAAACAGAAACATTCCGATGGAAGCCAGAATATACAGCACAGAAAGGATCCGCTGCCCTTTGAAAAGTTTTCTCATAAGTTCCTCCTAATTCTGTATTCCAAAGGCCCTGCCCCGAATACAGTTTGCAGAGTTCAGTTTGCGGCCTGCATCGCTGCATAGGCCTGCTGGTAGGCCACAACATAGTCCGCGAGATTGCGCGCCTCGAACTGTGCCAGATACTCCTCATAATTGGCCGGAATCGTAATTCCCTGCGGGGGATTGTTGCGGGTCTTGTACCGTACGATGTTAAACATCTTTTCCACGACGTCATCTTCATCCATGGCAGTGGTTTCAGAGATCGTCTCTTTCTGCCGGAGCGTCAGGGAGAAGACCGGCGGAATCATCTTGTAATAATTGGGGTTGTCGCCCTTGGGGCCCTCGCCGGCGTAGGTTGCAAAGGTCGTGGTGGAACCCTGGAGCAGCACCCAGCCCTCAAAGCCGCGCTCGGAAGTATACTGGTACTCAAAGCCGATGTCTTTCTGGTATCCAATGGGGATCAGGCTGCCCATCCAGTCTCGCAAAAAAGTGGACAAGTCACCCTTGGCCACCGCATTGCAGGTGTCCACCATCCACTGGTTAAACTTGGGATAGGAGGTCCCATCCGGACCCTGGTAGCTGCCGTTCTCCTCCAAGTTCATCGGCAGGCCGTAGTTCTGGAGCGTGGAACCCTCTTCGGTGAAGAAGTAGTCAAACAGAGCGCAGGCGCGGCGCAGAGTCTTTTCGTCCGTGCAGCCCGCTGCCGAAATTGCCCAGCCGTCGGGTTTGATGGCGCGGCCGTTGTCGATGAAGTACTGCCACACGCCGTTCACCTTGGCGACCGGCGGCAGAATCACCACAACATCGCTGTTCAGCGAGTCCGCAGTGGAGGATGCCTGCCAGTCGAAGGTGATAAAGCCAAAGGAAGGCGCGTCACTGGAATCCGTTCCCCACAGAGTGCTGCGGAAGTTGGTCTTGTTGGTCAGGTCATAGCAATCGGAGTAGATCAGACCCTCGGCCTCCATATCAGACAGATAGCACAGCACATTGTACATGCCCTCGGTGGAGTAGGTGTATTGCACATTATTATCTGCATCAATGTACCAGCGAGCGGTGTAGGAGTCCGCACTGTGTGCTTTCACGCCGTCAAAATAGGTGCTAAGGCGCAGCAGATCCTCCCGATAGCTGGACTGACGGGTGAACATGGGCCAGACCGTATCCGCTCTTCCGTCGGTCAGGTAGCCGGGGTTTGCCTTGATGCAGCGCATCAGGGCCACCAGCTCGTCGATGTCGTAGGCGGCCTTCTCGCCCAGGAACAGCTCGGAGGGAGAAGCGTAGTCGTAGTTGTCCTTGATGTACTGGACGAAGGTCCTGGTCAGAGTTTCGCCGTTTTTCACCGAGAGGGCGTTCTGCAACTCCACAATGTTCTGATCGGTCTTTTTGGTAATGGTGACGCCTTCCATGGGAGACACGCTGCCGCCGTTAGCACCATAGCGGGCATTGGCCCCGGCATAGAACCCCTTATAATAGCAGGTCAACTCTGTGTCGGTGTCGTAAGCGGCATCATCCACATCCAGCAGCATCACGACCCAGCTCTGGCGGGCGCAGAACGAGCGAGCAAAGTTATTCAGTTCTGCAATGTAGGGGATGTGATAAATGTTGCCGTCATATGCGGTGATTGCACGTCGAACGTCAGGATTCTCGTCCAAATAATTCTGGAAATTGGGCAGGTAACCCTGATCCATCATCTGGCTCAGATTGACAAATTTGCCCTCGGTGCCATAGTACATCAGATCATCTGCGATGGAGTTACCGCCAAAAATATTTGCCTCTGCAAAGTTGGTGGTGGAGGCGGTATCGATCATCTCGGTAGCCTTCTGGTCCTGGGTGGTGACATCGGTGACGGTCACATTCAGCACCTGCTGCAGGTGGCTCCACACCGGCTTGAGCATACCGGCGGTGACATTGGTGCCGTCGGGCAGATTCAAGGGAGACTCCTGGTTATAGGTGATGGTCCGGGATTTGTTGCCCGCAGCATAGTTGATTTTCAGGGCGATGTTCTCGCTGAGATCCAGCTCAGCCGCCGGGGCGGACCCGCTGCTGGCCTGGGAATTGGCCGTGCTCTGGGCCGCCTTTTCTACGACAGACGAGCCGCAGCCCGCCAGAACTGCCGAAGCAGCGGTCACAGACATGAGCTTTAAAAAATCACTCCGTTTGATTTTCATGTTTTTCTCCTTTTCTTCTACAAAAGTGTTATTCTTTAAAAAGTTATCCTTTTACGCCGCCGACGTTGACGCCCTTGGCAAAATATTTCTGGATATAGGGATAAATGACCAAAACCGGGATGATAGAGCAGACGATGATTGCATAGGCCAGGCTGTCTGCTGAATAGGAAAGAACTACCGGGGATTCGTCGTACAGTTTCTGGTAGTTTTCGATCAACTGCCGCAGATAAACCTGGAGGGGCTGCTGGTTCGGATCGGCCAGGAGCATTCTCGACCAATAGTAACCGTTCCAGCGGCTGATGGCATAGAACAGGGTCACCGTTGCAATACTGGCCGTGGACATGGGCACATAGATCCGGGAGAACAGCTGGAATTCGGTAGCGCCGTCCACCAGGGCAGCCTCTTCAATCTCCTTGGGGATGCTGTCAAAATAGTTCCGCAGAAGGATGATATTGTAGGCCTGCACGCCAAAGGCAATGATCATGCCCCAGCGGTTGTCCACGTTCATGCTCTTATAGTTCAGATAAAGCGGAATCATGCCTGCGCTGAACCACATGGTGAACACCAGCAAAAAGTTCCATTGACGGCGGAACTTGAGCTTTTTCTTTTGCAGGGCGTAGGCACCGGTCAGAGAGATAAACATACTCCACGCCGTGCCAACCACCGTATAGAACAGGGTGTTTGCATAGGCAATCCAGAAACCCTTGCTGTGGAGCACCATGTCGTAAGCCTGCAGGGTCACATCCTTGGGCAGGAGCACGATGCTCCCGCTCTCGTAGGCCACCCGGCCGCTGATGGAGACGCTGAACGCATACACGATCGGGTAGAGCGTCACGGCTGCAAAGGCGATTACCAGCAGATACGCACATACTTTAAATATTTTTTCGCTTCGGTTGAGAAGGTCCATCTTTCTTTTCCTCCTTTACCACAAAGATGTATCCGAAATATTCCGGCTAATTGTGTTTGCCCCAATCACCAGCGCAAAGGCGATGAGAGAGTTAAACAAGCTAACCGACGCACCAACGCCATAGTTGGCCGAAAGGATACCGATGCGTTGTTCAAAGGTAGACAGAACGTCTGCGGTCACATAGATGTTGGAGTTGTACATCAGCAGGACGCGCTCATAACCGATAGACAGCATGTTGCCGATTCGCATAATCACCATGATAATCAAGGTCGGTGCCATGCCTGGGATCGTGACATACCGCAGCTCCTGGAGCTTATTTGCGCCGTCCACCTTCATAGCTTCATACAAGGTGGGCGAAATACCCATGATGGCGGCAAAATACACAATCGAGCTGTAGCCGCTCTCTTTCCAGATTCCAACAGCAATGTACAGTGGACGGAAATAGTTCGCGTTGGAAAGCAGCGAAACGCCCGGTTCAATGAGGTCCAGCCTCTGGAACAATGCCGCCAGAACGCCTGTAGAGTTTACGCCGCTGTACACCAGCATGATGGTAATGCTGGTGATGGTAACCTCAGACAAAAAGTGGGGCAGATAGGTCGCCGTCTGGGTCAATTTCCGGACAAAACTGTTGCCAATCTCCGCAAACAGGATAGCCAGGATAATCGGCACAGGGAAACCAAATACCAAGCTGTATGCGTTAATTACAAAGGTATTCCGGAACGCCTGCCAAAACTGTGTCTGGTAGACACCCGATACCAGGGTCATAAAGTTTGCAATGCCTTTAAAGTCGCTGTTCCATACGCCCAGGCTGGAGTCAAATCGTTTAAAGGCGATGAGCAAACCGCCCATCGGCTTATAGGCCCACAGTGCAAACCAGATCACCACCGGCAACAGCAGCACATAAATCTGCCAATCACTGGCCAAAGACTGCAAGAGCTTTTTGCCGTGCGGCTGTCGCATCTTAATTTCAAGTTGATCCATTCTTTGTGTCGTCCTCCTTGTCGTGCGCCCAGAAATACCGCTTGCAATCCGTTTGCGCCAGGCATTTCGGGCAAATTTTTGCTGGGATCCCGCTATCTTACAGTGTCACCGCCTTTCTTCTGTACTGCATTCAACTTTGGCATCAGACTCATTCAAGTACTGAGTAGTTGCTTCATCCAGCCTGCTCCATATTCTTTGTGCAGCACCGCCGCAGCGACCACCAAAGCAAGCAGACCAGTCATGCCGTTGCTGATCATCATCACCAAACCCATCGCCTGACCGCCCGCAAGCGTTGTACAATGCTGGAAGAACAGGAGAATCGGAATCCGGAAAACAAAGAGTCTTGCGAAATTTACATAGAAGGACAATTTGGTATATCCAAAGGCATACAACAGTGCCATAACTGCCGAATGGATCGCCAAAAATACGTTTGAGATCATTTCGAGAGTAAAGATCTGTGCAATCAGTTCTGCAAAGGCCACATCCCCTTTGGAGAAACTCGCAAGGATCGGATCCAGAAACACCCAAGTCAAAATGAATCCCAAAACGCCCCAGACAAAATCTACTATAAAGACACACCGAAAAATTTTCAGGGCTCGCTGTGGATTTCCATGGCCGATGTTCTGTCGAATCAAAGCAGCCCCACCATCTCCAATGCTTCCTGCCGGAACCGTAGACAGAGCGCTGACGCTGTTTGAAACGCCCAGCGCACCCACAGTTTGGGTGCCGTAGTTCACGCCAACCGAGTTGACGACCACTTTGCCTGCACTGAAGGAGAATTTTTCGGCGATAACCGGAAGGGAAATGGAAACGATTTTTTTGACGATGTCGTTCTTTAGCCTGACATATCGGAACGACAGCCCAAAGACATCTTCAGGGTTACGCAGATTATAAAGGCCGATTGCTGTTACCACCAGGTTGGAAAGTAGGGTGGTCACTCCAATCATGACAATCCCTTGGTGGAGTACCAGAACAAAAAAGGCGGAAAACGAGAACTTGGTAAGTGCCATTGCAAAGTTGATCCGCATGATCTTGGAACCATTCCCACGGGCCTTTTCAATGGCGATATAGACATTATTGAAGAAGGTGAAAAACAGATTCAGCGCAGTGATCCGGTAGTAGTTCAATCCGATTTCCACAAGCTGGGCGGGAGTGTTTGCCAAACGCAGAATAGGCCTAGCCCCCAGGATAAGCCCTGCCACCAGGACAAGGGCAGCGGCTCCAGCCATAAAAAAGGTGGTATTTACGGTGGTTTTTAACCTCTCATACTCCCCAGCTCCATACAAACCAGCAATTAGAATCCCTGCACCGATGGAAAGGCCGGTCCCCACCGAGACGATGGAGTTGTTAAGCTGGTTGAAAAACGACACCGCCGAGACGGATTCAGGGTTGATCTGAGAGGTAATTACAAGATCGAACACCCGAAACAACTCATTGATCAGCTGGAACAGTGCCATGGGCAAACAGACAGAAAGAACTGCCTTGGGGATATTTCCCTCTAAAAAGAATTGCCTTTTTTTAAGTTCTTTTGGATCTACCTGCAAGCCCATGTTGATTCCTCTCTGCACGGGCTCTCAATTAAGAACCCGGTTCATTTATCGGAGCGATAAAATAGTGGTTCATCCAGAACCACTATTTTATATGATGACTGATGAATCGTTAAGTCTTTGCGGTTCGTATTTAAGAACTAAGTTCCGCATTTTTAGTATATACAAATTCGCCTGATTCTGTCAACCCGGTTTTTCTTTTTCTCGCATTTTGACAAAGATTCAACTTGCGAATTGTGCAACCTGTAGGGGATCATAAGAATCTCACTGAATCTTTTGAGCCTGATCATGGATCTTGGTCTGATACGTCTGCGTGAGTTTCTATGGTATCCTTCAAAACCATTCGTGCACATACGGCAGCCCCCTCTCTTTAGGCACTTTAGGCAGGAGTGCTTGACGACAGAACGATATAATGATAATATACATTCTGGATTAAAGTTGATTTGGCCTGGAGGAGGATGTAGTAAATCATGAATCGAACCGTTGAGCGCACTTTGGCAATCCTCAAAATTATTGCCAATAGCGAGCATGGCATTACCCTGCAGGAAATTGCCAATCAAATGGACATGGCAAAAAGCAGTGCTTTTGCAATTGTCCATACCCTATTGGAGTTGAACTACATCAGCACGGTTGAAAACAATGATAAAAAATACTGCTTGGGGGTCGAGACTTTTGCGCTCGGGATGAAGTATGCTAACAATCAAAGCCTCGTTCAGCAGTGTGTCATTCATCTCCCCGGGCTGGCTGAAAAATACAACAAGACTGCCTTTCTTGGCATATTGAACGGCTCCAATGTGGTTTATCTTTATAAATATGTCGCAGAAAACGCACGGCTTGCCACCTGCTCCATCGGCTCCAGCAAGCCGGCCCACGCGACAGCTCTGGGCAAAGCGCTGATTGCTTTTCTCCCACCCAAAGCGCAACGCACACTGATTGATAACATAGAACTCACCTCTTATACCGATCAGACCATCTCTTCTAAAGAGGGATTTATTGCACAGTTGGAACAGATTAAAAAGCAGGGTTATGCAACCGAATTTGCTGAATTGGGCCACTTGACTGCGTGTTGCAGTGTTCCGATCCTTGATTCTCAAGGTAACGCTGTAGCTGCAATTTCTCTGGCAGATATCGCTGAATCAAACGAAAACTATCTCCAGATGGCCAATGACCTAAAGGCTGCTGCGGCAGAAATTTCCAAAATTGTGGCCTACACACAAAATTGATTCCCAAATTATAAATCAAAATTCCCGGCTTTTGGTACAGTGGACAGCCTGTTGAGCTGTTTGCCTCCGGTGGAACTTCAGTAAAAAACGAACGGTTCTTTTGCTGAGGTTCCATTTTTTATAAATTTAAATTTTTGACCGCTCAGGACTTGCATACAACAAAAACGTTACAATAGACTCGTCTTGAATCCACAGTAAGAGATAAAAAATCATTTATATAGATGATTTTCTCTGGCATCCGGTTTGTTTTGTCCTCTAAAATGTCACTTCCTGTATTGAGCTGCGCACAGCAACTCGGAATAAGCTTGTATTCTCCCCAACAGAGTGTGGGCAACATATCCACTGTCTTTCCTGATCAGCAAGGCTTTGCCGCTATCCTCAATAGGATGGTTGGCCTACCGTAGCACCTACCGAACCGGATGAAGCATATTGACTTTTATACTATTTCTCGGATGTGACCGGATATACGAGGACAAAAACATGAAAAGGAGATTGATTGAGTACCAACTGAGCCCCGGCAACCAGAACTTGGTTCGCCGCCGACTGTATCTTTGCACTCCGACCTTATGGCGCAGCTTGCGACTGCGTTGCACTGTGGTCGGAGGGCTGGCTTATGTACTTTGATTCTTACATCACAGGAAAACGCATCCAGCAGCTGCGCAAAACCAAAGGCTTAACGCAAGAGCAATTTGCCGTAAAGCTGAATATCAGCGACCGCTATTTGGGAAAAATCGAGCGAGGGGAAGGCACTGCATCCATAGATTTGTTGGTAGAAGTAGCCATTTCACTGAACACCACCTTAGATTTTTTGATTCTGGGCGTATTGGACACTCCACGGGAAAGGGAGTTGAATGCGCAGATCAAGAAGCAGAATCAGAATATCCAGAACTTCAAAAGTAAGCTGAACAGCCTTATTGATGAGCTGGATGCATCTGCATCTGTATAACCACCATAAAGAAGTCGAGAAGCAATTCTCGGCTTCTTTTTTTATGCCTTTTTTCTGACGCATCTACGAAAAACCGGAACTGGTAGTTCCGATTTTCGAGAAAAATCCGCTCAAAAAAGTTGCAAAACCGGAACTACCAGTTCCTTAAAAAGCAAGCGATTCTACGATAAACTATTGTCACAGCAAGGGCAACACCCCAGACGGGAAGATGCCCGAAGCTGGAAGCCGTACCTTGAAAACTGAATATCATTCCCTCGGACAAAACAATGATACTTCCGTAATTCGCGGCCCGGCCATAAAGAAGGCGGGGTGGCTGAAGAAGCCAATGTGGAGTGTGGGTGCAAGTCCCCACTTACCGAGGTGCATTCCAGATCCAACGGGCGTCGAGGACAAATAGGTTGGAAAAACTTAAAGCAAAACTTCAAAGCCCACCACCGGGATTCTTCTGAATCAGGGCAGTGGGCTTTTTCCATACCGAATATTCATTCTGATGACACGGAGGTAATGATTATGAGCCGTACTTTTACCCACAAGACCGATGAATTGACCCTGACCACCCTCTGCCCCCGCTGCCTGAATGCCTTTCGGAACACCCGTGGCATCCGTGTCCGCCGTGCAGACCCCTATCAGCTCACCAAGGAGCCTTGCACCTACTGCCAGACCAACTTCGGCTACGACTACTACATCCAGCCCACCAGCCCGAAATCCACCTACTTTAAGAAGGGACGGTTTGATGATGAATCTGAATGCGCTTAAGATCGACCCGGAGTTTCAGGGCAAGATCCCGCCGCTGAACGCCGAGGAGGAGCACATCTTAGAGCAGAATATGATTCAGGAGCGGCGGCTTCTGAATCCGCTCATCATCTGGAACGGTTACATACTGGATGGGCATTCCCGGTACCGCATCCTCAAGCATCACCCGGAAATCGCTTTTGAAGTGAAGGAAATCCAGTTGCCTGACCGTTATGCTGCACTGGCATGGATTTGTCAGAATCAGTTGGGGCGCAGAAACCTTGACCCGGAACGCCGGAAGTTCTTGATGGGGAAAGCCTATGAATCCCAAAAGTTATCTGACTGGGGTGAAAATCCTCAAAATCGCAATAAGCAAAGCGGTCGATTTGCTCCATGTGGTCAAAATGACCACATGGACACCCACCTCCGCACCTGCGAAAAAATCGCACAAGCGAATGGTGTCAGCCCCAAATTTGTCCGGCGAGCAGAAAAATACGCCAACGGTATAGATGCTGCTGAAGCTGCCGTCCCCGGTGTAATGGAGGAAATACTGACCGGGCATATCAAGGCTACCGATGCCGAGATCACCGCTTTGGCGCAAACCCCAAAAGAAGAAATCCCGGCAATCATCAAGGAGCTGCGCAAACCCAAGAAGGACCGGAAAGCAAAGAAGCCGACAAGCCCGGAAAAATCCGATGATGCTGCCGATGATGCTGCTGATTCCAATGAAGTCCTTACCGAGAGCGAAATCACCCCCGTAAGCAATTCGCCCCCGGATTTCAAAAGGAGTATCCAAGGTCACAAACGCTGTCTTACCGACGAAGATCGAAAACGACTTCGGCAATCCATTGACAACCGCCATCATAAAACGACCGTTGCGAACGGCTCAATTATGATGTGCGAAGTTCAGGGCGCAAAGGAGGATTTTATCCGCCGCTGGAATCTCGTATTCAAAGACTATCCCGATGTTTTTGAAGACACCGACTGCCGAAGTGCCATTCTTTTTCTGATTGATGACACTTCTGCCTATCTTCAGACGATAAAGGAGAGAGTGCTATGATGATTTCTAATCTGAACCTTGCCAAGCTGCCCGAATGTGTTTGCGAGATCTACAATGGCTCCAGCCGTTCTCTGAGCCTTCCTGTAAAACGTTGATGCTCTCGCCTTTATCGGCATACTCCTTTTTCCAGCAAGAGCCGCCTGCGATAAACGGGCGGCTCTTGCTACATATAGAAGGATAGGAGGTCTGATCGCTATCATACCAAAAGACTGGAAATACCTCAGAGGGGACATTTACTATGCAGACATGGAGCCACACATCGGCTCCGAACAGGGCGGCACCCGCCCTGTGGTGGTTCTGCAAAACGATGTAGGAAACCGCTATGCGCCCACCCTTATCGTGGCGACGGTGACTTCCCGCACCGAGAAAAAGAGATACCAGCCCACACACGTTCTGATAGCCCACAATACGGCCTTTGAAAAGCCATCTGTGGTTCAACTGGAACAGATCTTCACGATAGACAAAAGCCGCGTACAGCGCTTCTTAGGTCGGCTTACGCAGGATGAAATGCAGGAGATTGAGAAAGGCGTTGTTTCCAGCCTTGACCTCAATGAACTGTTTTTCAAAATTAAAACTGTTAGTATATAAAAGGAGGATTATTTGGGCGAAGAAAACCTGAATCCCCGTGATGCGTACCGTGTGATGCTCCGGGATTACCCGGACGTGCTGAACATCGACCAGATGTGCGAGATATTGAGCGTCAGCACAAAAACCGGGTATGCGATTCTGAAAAAAGGGAGCGTCCAGCATTTGAAGGTCGGACGCTCCTACCGCATCCCCAAGGCACACCTTTTGACTTATCTCATCGGATTCGCACCCGGTCACACCATCCGGGCGTGACATCCTTGCATTCTCTCCTGCCGTTGGGTACACTGATGGTGTCAGCGGCAGAAGTTACATATTCAAGTGGATGCAAAGACAGGAGGTAACACTATGGTAGCAGGGCATCTGCAAGAAAAAAATGACTTCTATTACATCGTTCTGAGTTACAAGGACGCAGCTGGAAAGCGAAAGACCAAGTGGGAAGCCACCGGTCTGTCCGTCAAGAGGAACAAGAAGAAAGCCGAGGCTCTTTTGCTGGAACGTCGGCGGAACTTCATGGTTCCCACCGCACCTGCGGAGATTCGCTTGGACGATGACATTCTCTTTTCGGACTTCATGCTGAAATGGCTTGAAGTCACGAAAAGCTCTATCCAGATCACGACCTATGCCAGCTATCAGGGAATGGTGGAGCGTGTGATCGTTCCCTATTTCCGCAAGCGCGGAATCAAGCTGGTAGACCTGAAAGCCACCGACTTGCAGGATTTCTACAACAAACAGCTTGAACGGGTCAAGGCAAATTCGGTGATCCATTACCATGCAAACATCCACAAGGCGCTGAAGTATGCGGTGAAGATCGACCTGATCCCCACCAATCCGGCAGATAAGGTCGAGCGTCCGAAGAAGAACGAGTTCAAAGGCAGCTATTACAGTGCCGATGAGATTCACGCTTTGACGGAGATCGCAGAGGGCACCAAGCTGGAGATCCCGGTTCTGCTGGCATCTTTCTATGGTCTGCGCCGCAGCGAGGTGCTGGGTCTGAAATGGGATGCCATCGACTTTGAAGCCAACACGCTGGAGATCAAGCACATCGTTACACAGGCATCCATCGACGGCAAAAAGGTTCTGGTACAGGCTGATCGTGCAAAAACCAAGTCCAGCCTGCGGACGCTGCCTCTTGTGCCGCCCATCCGTGACCGCCTGCTGATGCTGAAAGGTCAGCAGGAAACCTACCGCCGCCTGTGCGGTAAAAGCTACAACCGGGATTATCTGGGTTATCTGTGTGTGGACGAGATCGGGAACATCATCCGCCCCAACTACGTTTCCGAGCAGTTCCCGAAGCTGTTGGAGAAAAACGGTCTGCGTCCTATCCGCTTCCACGACCTGCGTCATAGCTGCGCCAGCCTTCTTCTGGCAAACGGCGTTCCCATGAAACAGATTCAGGAATGGCTGGGTCACAGCGACTTCTCCACCACCGCCAACATTTACGCCCACCTCGATTACGCTTCCAAGCTCTCGTCTGCACAGGCGATGCTGGAAGGGCTGGGCTATGGCAATGCGTCAGCATGATGCCATACGCCCCAAAGACAGGGTGGACGGGCGATGTTCCGGCAAAAAAGAATGGACAGACGAATAAAATTCATCTGTCCATTCGATTTGGCGGAGCATCAGGGAGTCGAACCCTGGCACCGGTCTCCCGGCCTATCGCATTTCGAGTGCGACCTCTTACGACCACTTGAGTAATGCTCCAGATATTAAATTTTTAGAATGCCCTGTGCATTCTGGGAAAACTTTGGAGAGAATTTCAGGAGAGAACGACCGAAAGTCGTTCTCTCACGAAGTCGGAAAACCCGCATGAAACCTAGCAAAACCGGAAAACCACTTCCAAAAAGCCAGTTAGATTTCGAGTCGTTCTCGTTACGACCGCTTCGATACATCTCCAAGTATATTTTCATGGCAAATTTACGATTTGTATATCGCAAATCAGCCTTGAAACTTGGAACAGTTGCTGTTAGAATATTGTTAGAAAACGCATCGTTCAGACAGGCTTTGAAGCCTGTCTGGACATCAAAATCGACGTTCTCCCGTGTGATATGGAGACATTCAGCGAAGCATCCACTTGGATTTCGAGTCACGCCTCTTCGACCACTTGAGTACTACTCCACGTTATGTTTTTGTCGGATATTCCGGACTATGCAGGGGCCTTGTCCTGCCTTGGGAGGCAGCCCCGGTCCAGAATAAACCTTATATAGTATAGCAAAAAAGTCTCCTTCCGTCAACACTTTTCTCCCCGATGCCGGGCCCGGTCTGCAGCGCAGGCCGGGCCTTTTTGATGGTATTTTTTGCGAGGTGCAGAGGTTTTTGCAAAAAAGGGCTGGCTTTTTTACGGTTTTCGAGTATAATATAGGGGATATAGTTCAAATTTGAAGCAAAAGGAGTTTTTGTTCCATGGCACAGGCAAAACAGGACATGGGGTCCGGCAGCGTGAAAAAGCTGATGCTGCAGCTGATGATCCCTGCCGTGGTGGCGCAGGTGGTGAACCTGCTGTACAACATCGTAGACCGCATTTACATCGGGCACATTGAGGGCATCGGCGCAGCCGCGCTCACCGGCGTGGGACTGTTCACCCCCATCCTCATGCTGCTGAACGCATTCGCCATGCTGGTGGGCGCGGGTGGTGCACCGCGCACCGCCATCGCACTGGGGCAGGGGGACCGGCAGCAGGCCGAAAAGATCATCTCCAACAGCTTTACGGTGCTGATGCTCTTTGCAGTAGTGCTGACCATCGGCTTTTATGCGGGTGCGCCCGCGCTGCTGCGGCTGTTCGGTGCCAGTGACGCCACCCTGCCGTATGCGTTGAGCTACAGCCGCATCTACATTCTCGGCTCGGTGTTCGTGCTGCTGGTGCTGGGCATGAATCCCTTCATCACCACCCAAGGCTTTGCCAAGACCAGCATGCTCACCACCGTGATCGGTGCCGTGATCAACATCATTCTGGACCCCATCCTCATCTTCGGGTTCGGGCTGGGCGTGCGGGGCGCAGCCATTGCCACCGTGCTCAGTCAGGCCGTGGGTGCGGCGTGGATCCTGCGGTTCCTCACCGGCAAAAAGACGATCCTGCGTCTGCGCAAGGACTATCTGCGCCCGGAAAAGCAGGTCATCCTGCCGGTGCTGGCACTGGGCATCTCCACCTTTGTGATGCTTTCCACCGAGAGTCTGCTCTCCATCAGCTTCAGCTCCAGTCTGGCCCGCTACGGCGGCGACGTGGCTGTGGGTGCCATGACCGTGATCACCAGCGCCTCCCAGTTGTGCACCCTGCCCATTCAGGGCGTGTGCCAGGGCGGCCAACCGGTGATGAGCTTCAACTTCGGGGCCGGCAAAAAGCCCCGCGTAAAGGAGGCCTTCCGCTTTCAGCTGACCCTGTGCGGCGCATACACCTGCCTGTTCTGGCTGGCCATGATGCTGGTGCCCGGGGCCGTGGCAGGCATCTTCACCTCCGATTCCGCACTCATTTCCTACACCACCTGGGCCATGCGCATTTACATGGCGGGCATTTTTGCCATGGGCTTCCAGATCGCCTGCCAGCAGAGCTTTATGGCACTGGGGCAGGCCAAGGTCAGCCTGCTGCTGGCCTGCCTGCGCAAGATCATCCTGCTGATCCCGCTCATCTTTATTCTGCCGCATCTCGTAGCAGACCCGGTGTTCGGCGTATTTCTGGCGGAGCCGGTCAGCGACATTCTGGCGGCCACCATTACTACCATCACCTTCTTTGCCCGGTTCGATAAAATTCTGGATCAGGGTGCGGCGCGGGTGTAACTCACAAGCAAAATGAGGGCCTCTGTCCGCGACAGAGGCCCTCATTTATTGTTGCTCCAGCAGCTTTATGCCAGATCTTCGCCGTTGGAAGCGATCACTTTTTTGTACCAGTCAAAGCTGTCCTTCTTATAGCGCTTGAACGTACCGTTGCCCTGATCATCCGTGTCCACATAGATGAAACCGTAGCGCTTGGCCATCTCGCCGGTGGAAGCGCTAACAAGGTCGATGCAGCCCCAGGGTGTATAGCCCATCAGGTCCACACCATCCTTGACCGCCTCCGCAAGTTGCTCAATGTGACGGCGCAGATAGTCGATACGATAATCATCGTGGAACCTTCCGTCAGGCGCACGCTCATCTGCTGCACCGAGGCCATTCTCCACAACCATAACCGGGATTTGATAACGGTCGTAGATCTCATTCAGATAATACCGAAGGCCCTTTTCATCCACCTGCCATCCCCACTGCGTAAGCGGCAAATAGGGGTTCCGAACTCCAACTGCCATATTGCCAGTTACCATATCATCCGTGGGTTTTGCGCTGATGCAGCGGCTCTGGTAGTATGAAAAACTGTAAAAGTCCACACAACCATTTTGCAAGATGGCGGCATCCTCTGGCTGCATCTGTATTTTAACATCATTTTCTTCAAAATAGCGCCAGACATAGGAAGGATATCTGCCTCTCACCTGTACATCACCGCAAAAATAGTTTGCAATCTGGCGCTGATGCTGGGCAGCCAAAAGATCGTCCGGATCACAGGTTCGGGGATAGGTGCACTGACTGGACATCATGCAGCCCACCATACAACCAGGAATCATCTCATGTGCCAGTTTCACTGCTTTAGCACTTGCCAGAAATTGATGATGTAGTGCCTGAAACCGCATATTTTTTTGTTGCAAAGTTTCATGAACTTCCGGAGCATTGGGGCCAAACCATCCTTCACCATTTTCCGGCTGAATACCAGCGCACAGGTATGCACATACCGGTGCAGTCAGAATATTCATCTCATTAAAGGTCAGCCAGTATTTCACATCATCTTTGTACTCCGCAAACAATGTATGGCAATAGCGTTCAAACAGGTCAACACAGCCTCGGTCAGCCCAGCCGTTCATCTTTTTGCTCAGTGCATAGGGCATATCGTAATGGCTGATCGTCACAAGTGGTTCGATGCCGTATCGATGGCATTCGCGGAATACTTTATGATAAAATTCCAATCCTGCCGGATTTGGTTGCGCATCGTCCCCGTTTGGGTAGATTCGTGCCCACGCGATCGACAGACGGAACACCTTGAATCCCATTTCTCCCAGCAGCGCAATGTCCTCTTTATAATGATGATAAAAATCAATTGCCGTATGACTCGGATAATAAACATCTTTTTCTGGCAAGAGCGTAACTCTGCGCGGGGACATTTTCGTGCCACTGGTCATAAGATCTGTTGTACTCAGGCCCTTACCATCTTCCAGATATGCGCCTTCTGACTGACAGGAAGAGATTGCTCCGCCCCACAAAAAGTCTTTAGGAAATTTCATCAGTTACTCTTCCTCCATGGGATCACTGTTCCGGTATACTACAAAATAGAGCAGGCTGAAGGTGACCGCAAAAGCCACTGCTGCGCCCAACATGGCAAACACAAAGTTGCTCATTCCATCGCCACCGATAAACTTCGCAACGTTCAGAATATTGGCCGGGCCCATTGCATAGCACTGTACTCCGTAAATACCAGCCACGCAGCTTCCCACAAAATTACCGATCAATGCACAGATAAAAGGCTTTTTAAAACGCAGGGCAACACCAAACATGGCAGGCTCTGTCACACCGCCCACAATCGCGGTCAAAGCGCAGGAAAATCCAGTGGAACGCATATTTTCATCCTTAGTACGCAGGGCAACTGCAAGGCTGCATGCCGTCAGGGTGCAGGTGGAAATAAAACTCATAAGTGAGGTCGGCTCATGGCCGATCGTAGAGTATGCCTGCACACCATACGGTGTGAGCGCCGTGTGCATACCAAACATCACCATAATGGGGAAGATCACGCCAAAAATGCCATATGCAAGGAACCCAAGTTTTCCGAACAGTGCCATCACTGCTTTTGCCAGATATGTACCGATAAAAGAACCAACGGGTGCAGTGACACAGAACGCCACCGGGATCATGACCAGCAGGGTAAGCGCGGGCACTGCAATCGCGCGCAGGACTTCAGGAATGTACTTACGCAGGAGTTTCTCCACTTTCGCCATCACCCACACCGACAGGATCGTAGGAAAGATGGAACTGCTATAACTTGCAGCATACATCGGCAGACCGAAAATCGTTAATGCTGTTCCCTCGCTGACAGCCGAAATAAAGGTAGGATGGATCAGCATTGCGCCAACAAGCATTCCCATACCCATATTGGCTCCAAACTTTTTGGCCGCCGTTGCACCTGCAAATACCGGCAGAAAATAAAACGCCGCATTATTTACAAAATTCAGAACGACATAGGTCGGGCTGTCCGTGGTAAGGATTCCCACCTGTACAGCCAGAAGATAAAACACCTTGATCATGCCTGCGCCCATCAGAATAGGCACCAGCGGGATCACACATCCGGCGATCATATCTATCAGCTTCGCCACAATATTTTTCTGTTTCTCAGGGTTATCCTGTTCTGCATTACCATCTTTGACTTCCAGCTGATTTGCCTTGGCAACCTGCTTATAAACATCCTCAACATTGTTTCCGATGATGACCTGCAGCTGATTGCCGGACCACTGGGCACCCACAGCACCCGGCAGCTTCTCAATTTCATCCTTTTTGACAAGTCCCTTATCCTTCACGTTGAAGCGCAGGCGGGTGATGCAATGGGTAAACATACTGATGTTGTCTTTTCCGCCCACAAGGTCAACGATCCTGTCGGCAAGCACGTCATAATTTTTTGCCATGTTCATTTTCCTCCCTGTTTTTGCAAACAGTTCCAATGGATTTTCTTCTATCACAAACCCGGCCGGGGCGCGCTCCCGGGCGGCTCTGTTCCAATAAAAAGCCCCAGCGCACCACAAAACACGCACACAGCCCCTGCAGGGCATATCGGTGCATTTTCTGCGGCACTCTGGGGTAAAGCCCTCCAAAGGCGTTCTGCCTTTATCGGTCACAATCCTCACGAGCACACAAACGATTGATGTGTAGGATCAGATATAAAATTTCCTCTTCGGAAAGGTGCTTTTGCAGCTTCTGGTCGATCAGGGCCGCCACCTTTACCGCACAGGAATAGATATCAGGGTACTCTTTTTTCATGGATTCAAAGAGTTCCCGGTTCTGGCTGTCGATCATGGTGTCATCCAGGGTGCGCTTCATCATGTAGTGCATATGGGTGACAAATCGGTAGTAGTTGAAGCCGTCCCGGTCCACCGTTACATTCAGTTCCCGCTCCACGATGGCCGTAGCTTGCTCGATAAGGGAACCGTAGTCGATATCCGGTGCCGTATCCGCCTGCGCCTTGTAATTGACGAAATGCAGGGCGATGGCGGCGGCTTCTTCCCGCGGGAGAGAGACTTTCAGGCGCTTTTTCAGGATGTCCAGCGCCTGCCTGCCCAGCTCGGATTCTCCGGGGTAGAGCTGCCGCACCTCGTAGAGCAGCGGCAGCTTGATGTTGATGTTCTTGCGGTAGCGCTGGATGGCAAAGTCAATGTGGTCCGCCAGGGTGAACACCACGTTCTCCCGGAACTGATTGTCCATTTTCTCATTGGCCAGATCCACGATCTCGGCCGCTGCTTCCAGCACATCTTCCGGGATGCGTTTGAGCACCGCCAGCTGTTCTTCGTCCACATCGTAAAAGGTGCGGTCGATTTTGGAAAGCGGCACATCGTAGGGCGGCTTTGTGAATCCGATGCCCTTGCCGAAGGCCACCACCTCATTATTGCGGCTGTCCAGACACAGGGAGATATTATTGTTGATGTTCTTGATGACCTTCATCTGCCTGAGTCCTCCATTTCCGCAACAATAAAAAAACCGAAAGTTCACCCCTATCTGCAACGGATAAGGGAAAGCCTCCGGAGAGTAACAAACCTTACATGATTGACCGTGGACAGTATAGCAAATTTTACCGGTTTCCGTCAAGCAGCAAAGCGCACAAGAATTTTCTTCTCTTTTCAGACAGGTTGCGCAATCTTTGAAAAACAAAAAGGCGCATCTGCTCTGCGGCAGATGCACCCTTGCAGATCTTACTTGCCCGCCAGCAGAATGGCCAGCACGGCTTTCTGCACATGCAGGCGGTTCTCGGCTTCGTCAAAGATCTCGTCGGCGTGCTGCTCGAACACGGCGGTGGAGATCTCCTCGCCCCGGTGGGCGGGCAGGCAGTGCAGCACCATGGCGTCGGGCTTGGCGGCTTCCAGCAGCTTGCCGGTGAGCTGGAAGCCCACAAAATCCCGCAGGCGCTGCTCGCTCTCGGCGGTTCCGGGGGCGGCGGTGTTCCACACGGCGGTGGCCACCACATCCGCGTCCCGCACGCCCTCGACGGGGTCGGAGGTGAAGTGGAACTGACTGCCGTACTTGTGGGCAAGCATCAGTACGTCGGCGGCGGGGCGGTAAGCCTCCGGGCAGACGCAGGTGACCTGCATCCCGGCCAGCAGGCCGCCCACGATGAGGCTGTTGGCCATGCTGCTGCCGTCGCCCACAAAGCAGAGCTTCCGCCCGGCCAGGGTGCCCCGGCGCTCCCGGATGGTCATCAGGTCGGCCAGCACCTGGCAGGGGTGTGCGTAGTCGGTCAGGCCGTTGATCACCGGCACACCGGCCAGCTCGGCAAATTCTTCCAGATCCCGCTGGCGGTAGGTGCGCCAGACCACGCAGTCGTAGTAGCGGCCCAGCACGCGGGCGGTGTCCTTGAGGGGCTCGCCCCGGCCGGCCTGCAGCTCGGACGTGTTCATGTAATTGCCCAGGCCGCCCATCTGGTACACACCCACCTCAAAGCTGGTGCGGGTGCGGGTGGACGCCTTGGAGAACAGCATGGCCACCGTTTTACCGGCCAGCAGGGGGGCGGTGCCGCCCAGTTTCTGCTGTGCCTTGAGCTGGTCGGCCACATCCAGGATGTGGGTCAGCTCGCCGGGGGTCAGATCGCTCATTTTCAGCAGATTTTTCATGCCTGCTCCTTCGGAGCCGTCGGCTCCATTGCACCCAGCACCTCGGCCAGGACCTCCAGTGCCATGTCCACATCGTGGGCGGTGAGGGTGAGCGGGGGCAGCAGGCGCAGGCGGGTCTTGGCGGTAAGCACCAGCAGGCCCTTTTCGCGGCAGGCGGCCAGCACATCGGCGGCGGTCACATCGTAGAACTCGATGCCCACCATCAGGCCGATGCCGGAGATGCTCTTGACATGGGGCAGCTTGGCGATGCCGGCACGCAGCTGCACGGCGCGGTCGTTGACATTGGCCAGGAAGCTGGTGTCCATGCGGTCCACCACCACGTTGGCACCGGCACAGACCACCGGGTTGCCGCCGAAGGTAGAGCCGTGGGTGCCGGGGCCCATGCCCTGGGCCAGCTTTTCGTTCAGCAGCACGGCACCGATGGGCAGGCCGCCGCCCAGGCCCTTGGCCAGGGTAACGATATCCGGCTTGAGGTTGTAGTGCTCGCAGCACAGGAAGGTGCCGGTGCGGCCCACGCCGGTCTGCACCTCGTCCACGATGAGCACCAGATCTTTTTCATCGCAGAGCTTGCGCACAGCCTGCACATAGTCGGGGTCCAGCGCCATGACGCCGCCCTCGCCCTGGATGAGTTCCAGCATAACGGCGCAGGTGTTGCGGTCCACCAGCTCCTGCAGCGCCTCGATATCCCCCGCCGGGGCGTACAGGAACCCCTCATTGAAGGGGCCGAAATAGTTGTGGAACACCTCCTGACCGGTGGCGGTCAGGGTGGCGATGGTGCGGCCATGGAAGCTGTTGACCAGCGTGATGACCGTGGTGCGGTCCTTGCCGTAGTGGTCCACGCTGTACTTGCGGGCGGCCTTGATGGCACCCTCGTTGGCCTCGGCACCGGAGTTGCCGAAGAACACTCGGCTCTGTCCGGTGCGCTTGCACAGCTTTTTGGCCAGCTTGCCGCAGGGGGCAGTATAGTACAGGTTGGAGGTGTGCTGCAGCTTGTGGGCCTGGTCGGACACGGCCTCGGCCCAGGCCAGGTCACAGTAGCCCAGGCTGTTGACGCCGATGCCGCTGGTGAAGTCCAGATACTTCTGGCCCTCGGGACCCTCGGCATACAGGCCGTGGCCCTTTTCCAGCACCACAGGGTTGCGGTTATAGGTGTGCAGGACATACTCGTTGTCCCGCTTGATGACTTTTTCAGAATCCATGTTGGTGTACCTCCTGTAAAATGGAGCAATTGTGCAAGGTTGGCATCCTCGCCCTCTCAGTCATCTCGCTTTGCTCGATGCCAGCTCCCCCAAAGTGGGAGCCCTTGGCAGTCCATGCAAAGTTCACCTCTTTGCCAAAGCCTCTCCCCTTGGGAGAGGTGGATTTGCGCAGCAAAGACGGAGAGGGCGAGCCCGCTAAAATAATCATGCCAAATGCCGCACAGCGGCTGAGATGGTTCGTTGCTCTTATTATAAGTCCATCTCCGGTTTTCCGCAATGCTTATTCCCGGTGGCTGCGGCGGTAGAAGCGGGTGCCGGAGCCCCGGTCGGAGAACAGCTCCAGCAGGATGGAATGGGGCACGCGGCCGTCGATGATGACCGCCTCGTGCACGCCCTGATAGATGGCATCGGCCATGCCGCCGATCTTGGGGATCATGCCGCCTGCGATGATCCCGGCGGACTTGTAGCCCTCGATCTCGGACACTTCCACCTCGGGGATGAGGGTGCTCTCGTCGTCCTTGTCCCGCAGCAGGCCCGCAATATCGGTCATGGACACCAGCTTTTCGGCCTTGAGGGCAATGGCGATCTGGGCCGCTGCGGTATCGGCGTTGACGTTGTAGGCCTGGCCCAGGTCATCCATGCCGACGGTTGCGATCACCGGGATGAAGCCGCCGTCCAGCAGGCTGGCGATCAGGGTGGCATCCACATGGACGATCTCGCCCACATGGCCCAGCTGGGGGTCCAGCTCGGTGCAGCGCAGCATCTGGCCGTCCATGCCGCACAGGCCGACGCCGCGGCCGCGCAGCTTTGCCACCAGATCCTTATTCACCTTACCGGCCAGCACCTGCTGCACGATCTCCATGGTGGCGTCATCCGTGACGCGCAGACCGTTGGCGAAATGGCTTTCCACGCCCACCTTCTTGAGCATCTCATTGATGGCCGGGCCGCCGCCGTGCACCAGCACCACCCGCACGCCCAGCAGGGTAAGGGTGACCAGATCGTTCATGACGGCGTTCTTGAGTTCTTCGTTGATCATGGCATTGCCGCCGTACTTCACCACCATGGTCTTTCCGTGATATTTCTGGATGTAAGGGGTGGCCTCGGAAAACAGGCGCGCCATTTCTTCATTTTTCATCTGTGTCTGCTCCTATCAGGTGCGGTAATCGCCGTTGATCTTGACGTAATCGTAGGTCAGGTCGCAGCCCCAGGCCTTGGCGCTGGCGTCGCCGGTGCCCATATCCACCTTGACCAGCACGTCGTGCTCGGCCAGCACCTTGGCGGCGTCCTCCTCGCTGTAGGGGTGGTAGGCGGCATTCTCGCACACATACACCTCACCGGCGGCGCTGGACAGCCAGACGCACACCTTGTCGATGGAGAAATCGCCGGGAGTGTAGCCGATGGCGCACAGGATGCGGCCCCAGTTGGCGTCGCGGCCAAAGACCGCCGCCTTGAACAGGTTGGAGCACACCACGCTGCGGCTCACCGCACGGGCAGTTTTCAGGTCGGGAGCGTGGGTCACCTCGCAGGTGATGAGGTGGGTAGCGCCCTCACCGTCACCGGCGTGCTCCGCGCACATGTGCTCTGCAATGGCGGTCAGGGCCGCCACAAAGGCATGGTAATCCTCGTTTTCCTCGCAGATCTCCGGATTCCCGGCAAGGCCGGAAGCCATGATGATGAGGGTATCATTCGTGGAGGTGTCCAGATCCACGCTCATCTGATTGTAGGTGCCGGGCACCACGGTCTTGAGGGCCTTTTCCAGCAGGACGGGGGACACCGCCGCGTCGGTGGTGTAGAAGGCCAGCATGGTGGCCATGTTGGGGGCGATCATGCCGCTGCCCTTGCCGATGGCACCCACGGTGCACATCTTGCCGCCCAGCTCAAACTGGATGGCGTACTCCTTTTTATGGGTGTCGGTGGTCATGATGGCGGTAGCGGCATCGGTGCTGCCCTGCTCGGTGGCGGCCAGCTTGGCGGCGGCGGCAGGGATGCCCCGGGCAAACGGGTCGATGACCATGGGCTGGCCGATGACACCGGTGGAAGCGGGCAGAACGTCCATGGCGTCGATGTCCAGCGCCTTGCCCACCAGCTCACAGCATTCCTCGGCCAGCGCCACGCCGTTGGCGGCGCAGGTGTTGGCGTTGCCGCTGTTCACCACGATGGCCTGGGCATAGCCGTCGGCCAGATGGGCGCGGTCCACCTTGATGGGTGCGCCGCACACCTTATTGGTGGTGTACACACCGGCGGCGGCACAGCGCACATCGGCCTTGATGAGTGCCAGGTCGTATTTTTCGCTATGGTTTGCGCGGATGCCGCAGTGCACGCCAGCCGCTGCAAACCCCTTGGGCGCACAGATGCCGCCCATAACTTCTTTATACTGCATAAAGATTCTCCTTTCCCACAAACACTCCCTCAGTCACGGCATTCGCCGTGCCAGCTCCCTCATGGAGGGAGCCTTTGCGTAACCATCAGCTGCAAAAGCCTCCCTCTTTGAGGGAGGTGGATGCGAACACCGTGAGCAGACGAAGGGAGTTTTTTATTCCAGTCCTTCGGTCTCCGGCAGGCCCAGCATCAGGTTCATGCACTGGACCGCTGCGCCGGAAGAGCCCTTGCCCAGATTGTCGAACAGGGACACCAGCATCATCTGGTCGCCTGCGGCGTTCACGGTCAGGTACAGCTCCATGCGGTCGGTGCCGGCCATGGCGTTGGAGTACAGGCCGTTTTCCGGCAGAGGTTCGTTCAGGGCGTGCACCTTCACGGTGGCGGCATCCTTATAGTAGTCTGCCAGACCGGCGGCCACGGCTTCGGCGGTGGTACCGGCCACGGTCAGGTCCAGCGGCACCAGCACCTGCATGCCGCAGTAGTAATCGCACACCACCGGCACGAACATGGGCGTATGAGCCAGCCCGCTGATCTCCTTCATCTCCGGCAGATGCTTGTGGGCAAGGCTCAGGCCATAGCTCTTGGGCGCATCCAGCTTGCTGTGGGCCGGGCGTTCGGCGCTCTCATACTCGGCGATCATCTTCTTGCCGCCGCCGGAGTAGCCGGAAATGCCGGTGCAGCTGAAGGGATAGTCCTTCGGGGCCAGACCCAGCTCCACCAGCGGGCGGGCGATGCTGATAAAGCCGCTGGCATAGCAGCCGGGCACCGCCACACGATCGGAATTCTTGATCTTTTCCTTCTGGCCCTTCAGCTCCGGGAAGCCGTAGTCCCAGGCGGCATCGGTGCGGAAGGCGGTGGAGGTGTCCAGCACCTTCACGTCCGGGCGCAGCAGGGGCATGACCTCTCTGGAAGCTGCATCCGGCAGGCAGAGGAAAGCAAGGTCCGCCGAATTGATGACCTTTGCCCGCTCGTTCACGTCCTTGCGGCCCTCGGCCGAGATGGACAGCAGCTCGATCTCCGGGCGTGCAGCCAGCCGGTCGGCGATGCGCAGGCCGGTGGTGCCGGAGGAGCCGTCAATGAATACTTTTACACTCATGCGTTCTTTTCCTCCCAGGCGGTCAGCTGTGCGGCCGCCAGTGCAATCTGGTTCTTCACGCTGGCTTCGCTGGGGCCGCCGTAGCTGGTGCGGCCCTCGCAGCACTTGACCAGATCAATGGCTTCGTAGATATCGCCCTCGAACAGGCCGCTGTAGCCCTTGAACTCGTCCAGGGTCAGTTCCTCCAGCGTCTTGTCCTTGGCAATGCAGTCCGACACCATGCAGCCGGTGAGCTTGTAGGCATCCCGGAAGGGCATGCCCCTCTTGGTGAGGTAGTCGGCGCAGTCGGTGGCGTTGATAAAGCCCTTGGCAGCGGCGCGGCGCATGTTGGCCGGGATGGTTTTCATGGTGTCCAGCATGGGGGTCACCGTTTTCAGGCACAGTTCCAGCGTGTCCACGGCGTCAAAGATGGCTTCCTTGTCCTCCTGCATATCCTTGTTGTAGGCCAGCGGGATGCCCTTCATCATGACCAGCAGGGTGTTCAGGTCGCCGTAGACGCGACCGGTCTTGCCGCGGATGAGCTCGGTAACGTCGGGGTTCTTCTTCTGGGGCATGATGGACGAACCGGTGGTGAACGCGTCGTCCAGCTCGATGAACTTGAACTCCCAGCTGCACCACAGGATAATTTCCTCAGAAAGGCGGGACAGGTGCATCATGCAGATGGAGATGGCGTTGGCCAGCTCGATGCAGAAATCCCGGTCGGACACGCCGTCCAGACTGTTGGCGCAGGGGGCTGCAAAACCCAGCTTCTCGGCGGTGAACTGACGGTCCAGCGGGTAGGTGGTACCGGCCAGTGCGCCGGAGCCCAGGGGGCACTGGGCGTCCATGCGGGCGGTGGCGTCCTCAAAACGCTGCAGGTCTCGCAGCAGCATGGAGGCGTAGGCCATGAGCGCATGGCCGAAGGTGATGGGCTGGGCGCGCTGCAGGTGGGTATAGCCGGGCATGACGGCGGTGGTGTTCTCGCTGGCCTTCCTGCAGATGACCTTGATGAGCTCCACGATATAGGCCTGCAGAGTGTGGCTGTAGTCCCGCAGGGTCAGGCGGATGTCCAGTGCCACCTGATCGTTGCGGCTGCGGCCGGTGTGCAGGCGCTTGCCGGCATCGCCGATGCGGGCGGTGAGGGTCTGCTCCACAAAGGTGTGCACATCCTCGGCGTTGGGGTCGATCTCCAGCTTTCCGGAGGCCAGATCATCCGCGATGGAGGCCAGACCGTTGAGGATATCCTCACAGTCCTTCTCCGGGATGATGCCCTGCTTGGCCAGCATGGTAGCGTGCACGCCGCTGCCGCGCATATCCTGCGCGATCATGCGCTGGTCGAACCGGATGGAGGAGTTGAAGTCGTTCACGCGGGAGTCCACCGCCTTGGAAAAGCGGCCCTTCCAGAGTTGTTCTGCCATAGTTTGCTCCTTGATTATCCGAACCCTCTCAGTCTCGCATTCGCTCGCCAGCTCCCCCGAAAGGGGGAGCTTTTTCAGCTTTTCCGTACTATGCACAAAGCTCGCCCTTCGGGAGAGCTGGCAAAACCGTCAGGTTTTGACTGAGAGGGTTAATTCCTTATAAAAACGGCAAAGCCGCCGCAGGGGAAAACGCTCCCGCGGCGGTGCCGCCGGCAACGATGCCGGTTGGATGAAACTTCTGCGTGAAAGTGTGAAAACACGCAGAAGGGAAGATGTTATTGCCGAATGTTTACTGGATCTCGGGCCAGTTCTTGCTCAGCTTTGCGCGCTCCTTGATGGACAGGCCGAACAGGTTGATGAAGCCGGCGGAATCTGCCTGGTTGTAATCATCATCCTCGCCGAAGGAAGCGGTCTGCTCGTCGTACAGGGTGTACGGAGAGGTGACGCCGGCGTTGATCATGTTGCCCTTGTACAGCTTCAGCTTCACATCGCCGGTCACGGTCTTTTCCAGGCTGTCGGCGAAAGCGTCCAGAGCCTCACGCAGCGGGGTGAACCACTGGCCGTTGTAGACGATGTCGGCGTACTTCTGGGCCAGCTGTGCCTTGAAGTGAGAGCTCTCCTTGTCCAGGGTGATGGTCTCCAGCACGTTGATGGCCTTGTACAGGATGGCACCGCCGGGAGTCTCGTACACGCCGCGGCTCTTCATGCCGACCAGACGGTTCTCAACGATGTCCAGCAGGCCGATGCCGTTGGCGCCGCCCAGCTTGTTCAGGTACTCCACCAGCTCCACAGCGCCCATTTCCTTGCCGTCCACAGCGGTGGGGACGCCCTTCTCAAAGTGGATGGTCACATAAGTCGGGGTGTCGGGAGCCTGCTCCGGGCTGACACCCAGCTCCAGGAAGCCGGGCTTGTTGTACTGGGGCTCGTTGGCGGGGCACTCCAGATCCAGACCCTCGTGGCTCAGGTGCCACAGGTTCTTGTCCTTGGAGTAGTTGGTCTCACGGTTGATCTTCAGGGGGATGTGGTGAGCCTCAGCGTAGTCGATCTCTTCGTCACGGCTCTTGATGTCCCACTCACGCCACGGAGCAATGATGGCCATATCGGGGCACAGGGCCTTCAGGGTCAGCTCAAAACGCACCTGGTCGTTGCCCTTGCCAGTGCAGCCGTGGCAGATGGCGTCCGCGCCTTCCTTGATGGCGATGTCGGCCAGAGCCTTGGCGATGCAGGGACGTGCAAAGCTGGTGCCCAGCAGGTAATCCTCGTACTTGGCGCCAAACTTCAGGGTGGGGAAGATGTAGTTCTCCACAAAGTCCTTCTTCAGGTCCAGCACATACAGCTTGGAAGCGCCGGTGGCCTTGGCCTTCTCTTCCAGACCGTCCAGCTCGGTGCCCTGGCCCACATCACCGGAAACGGCGATGACCTCGCAGTTGTTGTAGTTTTCCTTCAGCCAGGGAATGATGATGGAGGTGTCCAGACCGCCGGAGTATGCCAGAACAACTTTTTTGATGTTTTCCTTTTTCATGATGATTGCTCCTTTATAAAAATACACTTTTGTTCCCTGATGCAAGCATCCCTCCTGCACCCTCTATCTGCGGTTCGCTTTGGATGGTTTTATTATACACCATGCGGCTTTTTCGTCAATGCCAAAAACCGCCAAACCTTGGGCGGCTTTGCACGGCATTTTGGTTCAATTTGCATCTTTATGCAATTTTAAGAGAATATATCCGCATATTATGCAATGCAGGTGTATATTCTCATGCAGTCTGCCGGGCCTTTTGGGCAGGCCTCCCAAAACGCAGACGAGCGCCGCCGGGCAGTGTGCCGGGCGGCGCTCAGGGTCAGTTCCGTTTCAGGGGCCGGTGCCGCCGTCGGCGTGACGGAGAGGGGGTAAGGCTCCCTCATTGAGGGAGCTGGCAAAGCCGTCAGGCTTTGACGGAAGGAGTTTCTTCCGCACACAAAAAGGGAGCGGCTCCCGTTTTTGGGAGCCGCTCCTTGCGGTCATATCAGGGGTATTTGTTGCACAGGGCCTTAGTACAGGGGCTTCCAGGCCAGAGCCACGATGGACTGGCTGTAAGCGGTGAACTCCAGGCCGTTCTTATCGTAGGTATCCATCCGCACCGGGGTGACGATGATGTCACCAGCCTTGCGGAACCGGCCATCGGCAGTGCACATCTGCACCAGGTAGTACTCCTGTGCCATCTGGCCCTTGGTGGCCTGGGGCAGGGTGAGCTTGCAGGTAACGCCATCCTCCGGGTAGCGGTCGTTGGGCAGCACGCCGATGCTGCTGTTGACCTGCACGGTGAAGTGCTCGGCGTTGGCCGGGTCAAAGCCTGCAGCGGTGAGGGCAGCATCCAGGGCGGCATTGGCAGCGTCCACGCTGTCAAAACCGGCAGCCTTGGCGTCGGCCTCGGTGGTAGCGGCACGGCTGAACCAGGGATCAATGGTGGGGTCCAGCATGGGGATGACTTCCTGAGCCTGGAGCACGGCACCGCAGACGCCGCAGTGGCTGCCCTCGGTCAGGCCGTCGGTGGTCTCGGTGGGAGCCACAGCGGGGTCGGTCACCGGAGCATGGCCGGTTGCGTCGATGTCCGCCTTTTCGGTGATCTTACCGCACTTCTTGCAGATCTTGCCCTTCTGGCCCTTCTCGGTGCAGGTGGGGTTCTTCAGGATCTCGAAATCACCATACTCGTGCTTACCGCAGGTGAACTGCTTGATAAAGGAATCAATGAGGTCGGTGACCTGGCCGCCCAGATCATTGACCTTGTTCTGGACAATGTTGTTGACCTTGCTGCCTACCTTATCGCTGACCCAATCTCCCAGCTTGCCGGGCAGGAACTTGTGGACGGTGTCGTCCACCTTGTTATCGGCGATATTGCCGGCACTGCTGCCCAGCTCGTCGATCTTATTGGCCACCAGGCCGCTGATGGGCAGCAGGTTGGCCTGCAGACGGTCCAGCACCTTCTGGTCGGACCAGCCCTGGCTGACCCCCTTAGAGGCCTCGTCGGCAGCCGTCTTGACCTGGGCACGGACGCTGTTCATAAAGGTGGGGTCGTTGACCAGCTGCTTTTTGACCTCGGCCCGGACCTCCTCCACGGTGGAGGCACCCAGCTTGGTCTTCAGCAGCATGGCGTATTTCTTATCCTTCATAACCTCGTCCAGGGCCAGCTCCACAGCGTCGTCCACCAGGGCGTCGGTCAGGGTATTCCAGCCCTCGTCACTTTTCGCCACGTCGCTGACCAGCTGCAGCACCATGTTCTTCACATCCGGCATACTGTCGGTGGTCTTTTTCTCGTCGTCCTTTGCGGTGAGGTTATAAATGGCATCGTACACCGTATTGTAGATCAGCTTTTTGATGCCGGTCTCCGGTGCGGTGCTGGCAGGCACATCGGTAGCCAGCTTGTTCACCAGGCTGGTAATGGTCTCCTGGGACAGGAAGCTGTCGTCCAGGCTACCCTTCAGGCTGTCAATGGTAGTATCCAGAGGCTTCAGGATGTTTTCCAGGTCCTTCGGGTCGATACTCACATCCTTGTTCAGCTTGCCTACACTGATCTTCATACTGGACAGCTCGCTCTTTACCGTAGCAGAGATCTGGTCCAGGGCCGCAATGGCTTCTTTCTTGGTCTTGGCCTGCTTTACTGCCTCCTGGGCAGCCTTCAGGGCGTCGTCGATGATCTGGTTGGCACGCTCGTCAGCGGTCATGTCGTCCACCTTCACAGTGTCCATGGCCCCCTGGGTAGTCTTATCTACCACCACGTCCTTGTCGAGTGCGCCAAATTCCTTGGTAGTGCCGCAGCCATAGTCGCAGGTGCTCTTGTACTTGGTGGGAACGCCCAGAATCTCATCGAGGCCCTTATAAGTGGTGTACTTGTGGGGCAGGGGGTTGCCGCCGGGGCCAAAGTTGGCCCGGTCTTCCGTGTCCGTAGCGGTGCAGCCCTCCCGGGTGCAGTGGGCCGTCTCGGTCTGCTGCTGGCAGCCGGGCTTGTCGTCGTCTACATACTTGCCCCAGACATGGCCCAGGGCAGGGTGGGCTTCTGCATAAGCCTCGTCAATGTTCTTCTGGTTGCAGCCATCCCGCTTGCACACCTGATACCGCTGGCCGGGGGTGGTGCAGGTGGGGGCCTCAATGACCCACTCTGCGCCCTCAAAATCATGGCCCAGGGCAGGGTAGGCTTCTGCATAGCCTTCCTCTACCACCTTGTGGTTGCAGCCGCTGCGCTGGCAGACCTTGTACTTTTCTCCGGCAGTGGTGCAGGTAGCCTTCACCACGATCCAGTCGCTCATATCGTGGCCCAGGGCAGAGACGAAATCATCTTTTTTTGTTGCCGTGCAGCCGATCCCGAAGATGTTATACTCACACTTGTAAACGGTATATCCCTGCTCCGTGCAAGTAGGGGCAACTGTTTTTTCTTTCTTCCATTTATGCTTATGTCCCTTTAACAAGGCAGCCTCGTCTACAGCCCAATCCTCGTCCAGTTCCGGCAGAGCAGCGGCCTCGTCCTCCTCTGCCACCTCCCGGTCCTCAGACAATTCCGGCAGGGCAGCAGCTTCGTCAGCCTCGGTATCGACGTCGGCCTCGTCAGCCTCCGTGTCGGTTTCCTGCTGCTCGGTCTGGGCCGCCGGGGTCTGCACCTCGTCGGCGTCCGCCGCCAGCACGGGAGCCGCCGTAGACAGGGCAAGGCCAACGGCCAGCACCAGAGCGGCCGCACGTTTGCCCAGTTTGTTGATTTTTCTCACGTTCCATCCTCCTTTAATTGTTGCAGGGTGTCAGGCTTTGCCTGCCGCCCCTGAAAACAGACACATTCACACTTAATGTCTATCACAATTCTAACAAAATTGCAACACAAATCAAGCCAAAAGGCAATATTGCGTCCAGAATTTACAATTTTGGACGGGATTTAACCGGCACTGCCCGCGCCGTGCTCCGCAAAGGGGCGTCCTGCGGCCTGCCACGCCGTGCACAAAAGCTCCTTTTGCGCCTTGGGCAGCTTTTTGAGGGCGGCTTCCCGGCGCAGGGCGGCACAGCGGTCGGCGCATCGCTCCAGATAGGCAAAACCCTCGGCCCCGTGGGCGCGGGTGTAGCGGGCCCCTTTGCCGCTGCGGTGGGCCCGCAGGCGGGCGGCGGGGTCGTTGGTCCAACCGGTGTACAGCTGGCCGCCGGTGCAGCGCACCATATACACAAAGGCGGCCTTGGGCCGCACCGTGCGGTCAGATGCGGCCATTGTTGCGCAGCACCTGACGGCAGGCGGCAATGGCGGTCTCCTTGTCCTGGGCGGTGATGAGGAAGCGGCTTGCGTGGCAGAAGCTGATGCCGGGGATGCCGCTCTTCTGCTCGATGACCTCCTGCGGCTGGCCGGCCCAGCTCTGGGGG
>OGJR01000271.1_pt1 | contig 47824 bp, 54 predicted proteins | sample 1572301 | NCBI WGS metagenome assembly OGJR01 (sample SAMEA2582083, study PRJEB24529) | metagenome | biome: Human gut stool | place: China | collected 2011 | reverse complement strand
TCAGGTCCTCTCTAGATGTTAGCTTTTCGTCACCCACTACAGTTGACAAAGAGCCTATTTTTTCAAGTTGTAGAATGATTTTAAACCACGGTATTCTGTTAGTACCATTTTAAATGCGTATATAATAGGAAGAAAACCTATTAAATAAGGATATATGCGTGTAAGATATAGACGGTAAAACTCACAAAAAGTTACTAAAGTTTACACTTATTGCCCCTTATTTGCCCCTTTTTAATATAAAAAACCCCGACTAAAAGTCGAGGGCAGTTCGAGAATTTTTATCGAAAGACGCCAAGTATTCCACTGACTATAGTATCACTTATCTAGGAAAATCACAAATATAAAAAAGAGCTATGAGATAACCTCGTAGCTCTTTGCCTATGATGGATAGACATATTCATCAAAACCAAATAATATTATACCACAAACAAATAAAAAAAGCCCCAGCACAATGCTGAGGCTCGACCACTACCACCATGATGTCCGAACTGTGGTCTGTCGGGAGGCGATATACTCCTTTTTAATTTTATAGTTTTCGTGGTCTGTTATTTACATATCTGTGCAATCGTCCAAATACTGGTCTTCAACCCATTGAGCGCTGTCAGGGTGGTTGATTCGAGACCAGCCGTTTAGTTTCTCATAAACACGGACTCTTGTGCCCGCTGGAAGGAACTCTTTATCTTGGCTATCGATGCGAGGACCAGCTTCAACGTAGTAGTCAGTGGTAAGAGTGCCTTCATAATAAGGCTTGTCTGACTTCTCTAAGCGTGTATTAACATCTAATTCACGCTCAAATTCGCTTTGGGCTGGTGCTGGAAGAGGTGTTCCACTCTCACGGAATACGATTTCACGAGGGCGACCATTGAGATCCCAAATATAATTATAATCATTTTCAGTCACACCGTCCATGCCATAGTTGCAATGGATAGCTGTGCTATCACTAGTCATAATCAATACGTGGCCAAACGCACCGAGCGAGCTTGAGCCATCACGAGGTGCCCAAATAACCACATCTCCACGCTGACCATCGAATGTGCCATCTACAGCGTCGTAAATCTTCGCATAGCCAATTGCTGGCAACGCTTGTTGAAGTGACTCTGTGTTGTTGTTCAAATTGATTTCGAGTGCATAGCTTACTGCTGATGAGCAGTCAAATTCGATGCGACCATCTCCATCAGCGTCGTTTCCGTAGCGGTCACCCATGTCATAATACACCGGGATTGATTGTAGATGGTGCATACGTGCAATACTTGATTCAATTTTACTCATTTATTTATTCTCCTTCAATTAATTAATCTTGTTTTGGTTCGTGGTAGCCCAATGCTTGCTCGCTATCGCCAAGACCCTTGGTAGTTGGGTCTGTAACAATTCCGAGGATTACCAAAATCACAACAAATGTATTTACACCCTCTTGAATATTGTGCGGGATTTCAAGTCCGAATTGTTGCAGCATCAAAAAGATTGCTGAGATAAGAGCTACCAAAGTAGCTTTGTTTTGTAGACGTAGTTTAAAGTTAATCATTTTCTTCTTCCTCCTCAATTAAGTTAAATTTATCCTTATCAATATTTTTCTTGACAAATCTGTCAATAAAGGGAATTTCAACCCCTAGAGCCGATAAGCTAGCAAGAATACTAGCCCCGTATGCTGATAGCATGGCGAAAATAAAAGCATCCATAGCACCGCCTAGATTCATAAAAACCATAAACGGATAAGACACTGTTACGATAATTAGCATAGCCGTGTGGCTGACCAATCCTTTTCGAAACCTACGGCTTGAAAACTCATGAAAAGCCCATGACCTTGAAACACCCAACACGATATCAGCAACGATAACAAGCATAAGCAGGAACACCCAAAGGTGTTCGTCTATGCCATGCTCGTAGAAATCTTTGACGACTTCAAACACGCCAAAGATGCCATCTGGTTTGTGCATTTAATGCTCCTTAAAACATTTATTTAACCCCCATTTTTAAACGCTTTACGCCTGTGTAGTATCCGCCAAGATTTCATCTTCTACTTTGTAACGCAAGTCACGCAATGCACGTTCGTCTGTACGCATCTCTTGACGGTGTTTTGCGTAGAGATCAGCGTTAAGAAGATTTTCTTGGACGCTAGATACTGCATTTTCGTCAATGCTGATGTAAGTCTGTTTAACCAGAACTGTAGCTCCTTCTTCTTCAACGTTAAATTCTGCATTGATTGTGCGTTGTTTTGTAATTTTTAATGACATGATTGTTTTCCTTTCTTAATTATCTTCAATTGATGGATATTCGTCTTCGGTTATGTAAGTGACTGTCCCTGTGTAGACTGCATTTTCAGAGCTTTGGTTTGAAAAATACATGCTCCCATCGGGTTCAAGGTGCCACACTGCACATCCTTTGTGTTCGTTAAAATTGTTTTTATTAACGACCAAGTGCGTTTGCACGCAAGGTTTGAACCCATTTGGGATTTTCTCATTCAATTCTCTGTGCTCTCCCTCGACAGCAGAGTGGATACCTCTGATTAAGCTGAAGGTTACTAAGTTTCCAAGTCGTACTACATTCGCTTTTACATCGAAACCTATCGGGATTTCTTTTTTTACAACGGGTTGGTTGGCTTGCACAAACTCAACCCAATTTCCAACTGTGTTCTGCGTCAGAGTGCGCTTGAAGAACCTACCAGAACCTGTTGTCAGCGATTGATGAATACCACCCAGACCTTCTATTACTTCTAAGAGTCCTACTTGTTCTGTAGGCTTAGGCTTGCTGATAGGGTAGTTCTTCATCGTGCTCATTATTGAGAAGAACCCTGTCGTTCTGTAATCGTCAAGATTCGTGTTGTTATATTCAATAATCGCAGCACCTCGAACTTCTGTAAGCTTGTGATGCTGAATTGTTTTCGAGCCCGAATAAATCAATCCATTGACATCAAGCGCCCCGTTTTCACGGTATTTACCAATACCAACGCCTTGTTGATCATAGGTCATGATAATTTTATCGGTCGGCACTGTAGCTTGAAATTCCGAGGGCGAAAATCTATCCTCTAGTTTGCCTGTGACTATGAATGAGGTATCTGCGGGATATTCTTTGCCCAAATTAGCATTAGATGCCTTAAATTCAGAAATGCTTGACCATTCACCGCCGGCCGACCCATTATCTGCTACAACATTGCTAGTTCCAACTTTTGTTGTTGTAAAAGTCAGCTTCATGGTATTTTTTTGAACGCCATTCACACTTAGTGGCGCTATTTTAGCAAATCTCTTGATGGTTAGTGTATCTGACTTCGAGCCACTTCTGGCAACCTCAAATTTCAGTGTTGGGCTAAAATAGAATAAAAATGTTATTTTGACCTCTTTCCAATCAGACCAAATCCCACGAGAGTCTTGAACTCTCCCTCTCAAGGTCATTTGAGTGTCTTTGTTTACAGCGACCTCACGGAATACCCCACCGTTCGTTGAAACAGAATTGCTAGCGCCAACAATTTCAGCGTAGTACCCAGCTATTGTAGCCCCATTCTTTGCTTGCGCTCCGTTGAAGGCGACTTTCACAAGCGACATTATGGACACGAAATGTGTTGGCTCCGGAATTATCCTTTGAGTCGTTGGATTTGTGTCTGTCAAAGTAAATCCAGTGAATGAGGGTTTTATGTTGTTTGTAACAACGCTTGCTGTTAGTGTTGTTGACTGCGTCTGAATCAATTTGCCGTCTACATAAGTATCGACATATATAGTACATCGGCCAGTTGTTGCATCCGGTATGTCGTTTGCGAAATCCGCTGGGATTGTCCACTTGAACGCTGTTCCAACGTTATCAGCAATTTTACCTTGTTTGTTGCCCCAAAAATAGCGTAGTGTATGCGTAGCGCCAGCTAATTTTCTATCAATAGTGATATCTACTTGATTGCCAATGAATCCCTCCGAGACACTCACCGAGCTCCCCCTTGGGATAGTTGTCAGCGTTATACCTTGATTGCCAATATCTAGGTTTCCAGGGCTGTATCCACCAGAGCCATTGAAGTGAGCGTGTACACCAAAAACACCAGTTCCGTCATCAGCATGCCTTACAGTAATTGTGCGGTCAATCAACTGTATTTCTGAGTTTCGGCTAAGCATCGCTGGGCTACCCGAATAATCAATTCGTTGACCAAAACCATCGACGTACCCAGAACATTGATAACTTGCAAACGTCCAGCCTTGGTTAAGCAATGCCAATCGAATACGGACATCACTTGTGTTATTCTGGATATTCTGCCCGACTTGGTCAATCCACAGTCTAATGCGATATCCACGGTCGTTATTTGACCAAAATTCTACCATGATTAACTGCCTCCCACGTATCTAATAACATTCCTATCAGGATTGATGAAATCTTGTTCCTCTCGATATCGTCCAATCTGGATGGTTTTTGAGAAAATACCGTTCTCGATGTGAATCACACCTTGTGAAATATACATCACTTCGTTACCAGCCGAGAACATCGAAATGCGACCGCTTGGACTGAATAACATAGAACTAGAGTTATCGGTTTTACCAATGACAAGACCCTCATTTGATGAAGTCATGTAGCTGTCGATAAAGTTCCAACGCTCTGACATATCGTTCAGATTGTTTTCTAGTTTTGCGACACGAGCGCTGGCATCAACAAGGTTCTTCTCAGCCTGTGCCCGATTAGCATTATTTGCATTCACGAAATCTTGGTAGGCTTTGACCCACTGATTAAGTGTGTCAAGGGATGCTTTAGCCTCAAGCTCGGCTTGTACCACAGAATTAACTTCGTTAAGCTTGTTGAGTTGTGCTTGAGTCAAAACTTGGTCAGCCTTAGAATCAATGTCATCCTGTACATCTTCAATTGCAGGGGTCCAGTCCGTTTTGACTGTTCCTTTTTCGATTTTTACTTCCCAAACAGACTTGCTAGCTGTTTTGTGATATGTGTTGACACGTAGATGATAGTTCCCTGTCGGTTTAACCCAAGTAATCAGCGTTCCTGTAGTCCCCGTCTTTAAATCAGATACAATCTGATAATTTTGGTATTTATCATCAATCAGCCAAAGTGTCACATTGTCGCTCTCAACATTTGCGTTATGCAGAGCAGTAAAATTACCGTCCGATTTTGCACTGATGAGATATTTTTGGTTTTGCTCTAAGTAAACAGAAGTTTCTGTTTTGTACAAAACGTTATTATCGAAATTCGCTGGTTTTTTATCCGGCTTAAAAGGTCCTTTCGAGCCTTTTAAGAGATTGCGACCACCAACAGACACACTACCAGCAGTGTCATTCCATGCATAATCGGCTGGGTTAGTGCTATTCGCTTTATCGAAGTCGGTACATATCCCTAGAAAACGCTTGGTGCCGTCTTGCGTCAGACTGAAACCAGTTCGACCATCGGCACTATCAGAGTAGGCAAAATGGACATAAGGTGTTCGTCCGTCTGCTCCAGCCTTACCCGGTATACCATCCCGGCCATCGCTACCTTTCCATTTAGACCAGCGATAGTCTTGCGGATTCCGACTATCCGTAGTGCTGAAATCTTGGTACATACCGATGAAAGCCTTGTCAGTGTCGGTCTGGCTAAAACCGCTACCAGACACGGTGTCAGCGTAAGCAATGTGGGTGTACTGTGTTTTTCCATCAGCACCCTTAACGCCGGGGATCCCTTGGTCGCCTTTTGGACCTTGTAAACCTTGTAAACCACGTTCGCCCTGCAAGCCTCTGTCACCTTTAGGCCCTTGTGGTCCTGGGTCGCCTCTATCTCCCTTAACTCCATTCCTACCGTCCGAAACATTTAAAAAAGTAACTTCCTCTGAAGCTACTTCTTTGTTATCTAACCACGCTGAAACTGTTAGGGCGGTTGGTTGGGTAATCTGTGATGCCACCATATCGTATGTCATACCTACATACTTAATAGCACCGTCAATCACAAAACGCCACGTAGCGTTAACGGTTTTATCGCCTTGTTTCAAGATTGGTCGAACAGTCGAGCGACCAACACCGTTCTTAAATACTGTGCCGTTGGTTGTCGTGATCTCGACACGGTATGGTAGAGATTTAGAAACAATCTCATCAATGCGTTGTTGCAAACTACCAGACGGTTTATTGTCCAGTTTTCTGAAATTGGTAAACACAACCGAGTTATTCAATGGCATATCAAAACTGATTACCATTTCAGACACACGAGCCTCAAGAGCTAACCCACCTCTAAAATTATTATTAATAATCTTAACAGTGTCGCCTAAATTGATATCCTTGTAGTTTTCAATAAAACTAGATTGAATATCAACTGTATAGGTCAATAGCGGATAAGCGTACTGCTTGATTGTACGCAAAGCATACCCTTTTAACGCATTGACATCCTTGTATTCTGTTTGAAAATCCTTACGTGTCCATCTATCTGTATCGCTATCTTTCAACGTGGATGGGTATTTTTCCATAGATAGCGGTGCATAGACCATTGGACTTCCTTTTTTTGAATAAAATTCTACTTGCCCACGCTCGTTTTTTTCTTCAAACTCAATATTTTCGAGAGTTGTTCCCTCTTGCCCAATGAAATACCCAGCGTTGAACAATTGGGTTTTATCACTAGCAACTTGGACACCTTTCAGACCGTTTTGATGACGGAGAATGACATCCCCTCGCACCTTACCAATACCATGATGATTCTCATCTGGTTGCTGGTAAATATCAATGACAAACTTTTTCAAAGTCCCATCTCGGTTTAATTCGGTACGAAAGATGAATTCAGCATCAAATTGATTCATTAAACTGTGAAGTTGTTCTAATTTAGTACCACTTTGAGAATCGAACGTGATACTCCTTGTTTTATCAGCGATTTCATTCAAACCAATTTCAAGGCCTGCATATCCCAATAAGTCTAAATTTTGAAGATACCACTCAATACTTTTAGCCCCATTACTGCTAGAAAGAGGGCGTGAGCTTTCCATAGCTAACTCAAGGTTAGTGTTGTTGCAAGTCACTTGGAAACTATCGTCGTTTTCAACCAATTGTGAGACATAGAAAACGTGGTAGGTATTATCGTAAAAAAACGACACGTACATCTGATCGTTGATGTAGGCTACATCCTCATGCAACTTACCATTCACGATTTTAGGGATTGTAAAATCGAATGTACTGGTTGAGTATTCAAGATAAGTGTGCCATTGACTGTTTGAATATGGCAACATGCCGGGAATGTTGTTATTCAACGCACAAACCTTACGCATGTTCTTGTCATGAATCCAAATTTGCATTAAACATAACGCTCCTTCCAAGTAATTTCGATAGTTGGGTCAGTTCTTATCCAACTTGAAGTGTAGATGTCGATTTCGGTTTCACCAATGCCAATGCCGAACGGCTCTGACAGATAGGTTAGCTCGTTAGATGCTGGCAGATTGTCAACAAAGGTTTTGCCTTTCGACATGTCCACTTCCACCACCGAGCCTTTTCCAAAGCGGTTTGGGATATCTTCGGTAGCATTGACAAAATCTTTGCGATAACAGAATTTGTCAACATACATGTGAGTTACAAGCGGGCTTTGACCAACACCGGACAATAGAATGTTAACTTTTGCCGACTTACGCCCTTTTAAAATAGGCACTTTGTATTTTAAGTAAGACCCCCACCAGTAAAAAATTAATTCATCGTCTCTACGTGCCATGTCTGACCACCCACGTTGTGCATTAAATGGATTGTGTTCGTCCAAGTGTGTACCTAAAAAATGCCTGCTATCTATGATTTGATAACTACCCTTGCCATCAGTGGTCATGATGTTGTAATCGCAACCCAGACCGTTTTCTTTCTTCTTCGATTCCACGCCGTAAAGGAAACGTCCTTGGTCATCGGAAACACAAATTTTAAGATAACCGTATTGGCTAGGCAACCCCAACCAAAAAACTTGTCTCCACCAGATATAGTCATTTAACGAGCCTCTTTCACCGCTAGAATCAACTGGGATATCCCATGAAATCGAACCGCCTTGAAGGAATTTATTTCCGTTCCCTCTTGAAGTCAGTGCGATATTTGGACGGTTGAACACATCAACAATGTTTAGCGTCCCGTTCAAATCAGCACTGTTGTCGTTAAAAATACCGTTGTTTTTTGAACCGCTCGCAAAACCTTTTCGAATGCCGTTTTCGTCTCGATAATCTAGCAATATTTCCGAACGCTTGACATCTTGCGTATCAGCTTCATTAGGATTGCCAATCTCGTAGCTTTCACTTGAACTTTTCACAATCCCAACCCAGCCATTATCTGAATTAAATTTTAACTTGATATCTGGGTAAGTTTCAGCCGTACCGAAATTCTTTAACGTGGCCTTATAATGCCCCGTAGACACTTTCTTAATACTGCCGTACTTGGTTTCACCGTCGCTACTTACCAAGGCTTGTGCTTTGTTTTCACCGTAACTTTTAGGTACATCGAACGTTACCGTTACCGTTGCGGTAATCGGTGCCGTGTTCTTATCCACGGTAAGCGACGCTTGACCGGACGGAATCGCTTCCCAAACCTTGTTAGGTTCATCGCCAAAAATCAATGGTTTCGGCTTGTCTACGTTGAGATAACCGCCCAATGTTTCAGCAATGGTATTAAAGTAGTCGTAGTTTCCAACTAAGGTAAACGATACTTGAATTTGTTTGACTGACAAGGTGCTATATAGGAATTGCTGACCGTAGCGTCTACGCCCTTGGTCTTGATAGTTATTGTTGAAATTCGATGCCACGTTTTTAGTGACATCCACTGGAACGGTACGTCCTTGCCCCTCATTGAATAATTCGGTTAAGTTTTTACCGTCAAAAATTACTGACATTCCTATCAAATAATGCTACCTCCTAGCAACGCTTGTCTGCGTTCGTAATCGTTTGTCGCTTTAGCCATGAACGGAGCGAGTCCGTTTGACACGCTTCTACCATCGATGATGTTTCTAACCTCGATTGGGTTAGAGCCATTAGTTACTAACTGACTTAGCAAACCAATCATGACATCCAATTTATCTTCGAGGACTGAAACACGCTCACGGTCTGAAGCGTTATCGTGATTGCTTTGTGGGGCATCACCAGCGAAACGTGCTACTGCTTCAGTAAGTAGTTGCCACGCTCTACCACGTTTGGCGATATCCGTTGGAATGACATACTCTGGCATATCACCTTCAGCCAATTCATAAACGCCATTTTTGTGGACTAGACCACCGTTAGCATAGCCATGCCCGTGTCCGATAACCGCAAGCATATTACCACCGTAACGAGATTTCGCATAAGCAATACCAGCCAAAAGGTTATCATAGCCGTTGAAAATGTTTCCGTGGCCTTTATGTTTGAATGAATTAAATGTACTAGATGTTGTTTGCACCAAACCTTTGGCAAGGTCTCCAGTCAAGGTATTGATATCGACATATCCACCTTGGACGGCATTAGGGTTACCGCCAGACTCACTTTGAATTTGTCGCAACCAAGCCCCGACATATTCTTGAGTGGTAGGCAATCCATTGGCTTTCAGTGCTTTTTCAACTGATTCACGCCATCTAGCCACTCCAGTACCCTGTGGATTATCTTCACCCCCACCCGCTGGGCTAAGCAACGGACCAAGGGTTTTCTTAATCCAGTCGAACATTCCACCGACTTGACGTTTAATCAAGGTTTGAAGTGGACTGTTGCGGTCTTTAAGTGGTTTACTATTGTCTTCACCACCACCGCCACTATCACGCACCCCAAAATCAAGGAAAGTAGCAGCGTTAGAGATATGACGGCCAGCGTATTGGTGATACTGACCGTTACCGCCATAGTTGTATTCTTCACCGTCATAAGTGTCCCCATGAACAGCGGTTACAAAGTCAACGTGGTTGCTTGATACTGGACCACCAGTGTAGACGGCAACCGTACCCGGTTTTGGTCTACTTAAGTGTGGCACGCTGGCGGATATCCATTGATTACCATTACCAAGGTGACTAAACAGACTAGGCTTAACACCAAGGTTAGCCAAACGGCTGGCAACGAATGATACACACTCACGATAGAAATAGCCCCACGGGTCAGCACCAGCGTCTTTAGCCTTGTCTTTGAAGCGGTAGTCATCACCTTTGGCACCCATAGCCACTGTACCTTCATCCATTGAGGCATTAGCCATAGACCAAAGTTCTTTCCACCAGTTTTTAGCTTCTTCGACTGGTTTCTTATACAGTGCATTACCAAGCGGATTAAACATACCAGCTAGCTTATCAGCGTTAGGACTAAATTTCTTAGCTAGTGATCCAACGGGGTCTTTAACGACATCACCGACAAACTCAATCATTTTCATGAATTTATCGACACCGTTTTTCATTGCGTCCCACACTGAGCCAGCCACGTTGGTAGCAGTGTCCCAGATTTTAGACCAGAAACCAGTACCCTTCGCAAAGGCTCCACGTTCAACACCCATGAGCATAGCTAGTTCACTAGCATTGATTACTTCCGAACCGGCTGGCAAGAGGTATTCAACGTTTCGACCTTGTGGCAAGAATGACTTACCATTAGGCAGAATTACCATTTCTTGATTGTTAGTCTCTGGGCTATCGTAACCATCATTAAGCGTAGCTAACGTAGGCTTGGTAATTGGGTTTCGGTATGAGCTAAACATACCAGTACCACCGGCAAACTTAACTTTCGGGATTTTAGAGATAGCTTCTTTGCTACCACCAAAATCAGAAATCAGTTTGTTGATACCGTCAATACCAGCGTTTGGCAATGCAATGACGGCATTAATACCATCACCGGCAAGTTTCTTCATGCCGTCCCACATTTCGCCAAAGCCTTTTTTAACGTTATCCCATGTGTCCTTGAAGAACTTAGCAATGTTGGTTAAGGCATCCGTGATTAGTTTGGTAATATTAACACCGAATTTCTCTTGTGTTAACGCTCCGATTTCATCCCATTTTTTAGATAGGAATTTCTTAGAGTTCTCCCAACCATCAAACCAATTCTTATTGATGCCTTTGTGGTGTTTGTCGATATCTTTACCAAGGGCAGTCATGGCTTCTGTGGCATTACCCTTGATACCTTCCCATGTTTTAGATGCGAACTTCTTAACGTTGTCCCACTTTTCGCCCCAATCTTTCTTAAGGCTACTCATGTGTTTTGCAACGCCTTTCGCCATATCTTTGACATGATCCACGGTGCTATCAACAAATTTCTTGAATGGCTTGTTATGCTTATACATCAACTCAAACCCAGCGACTACTGGATTAGAGATTACAAGCAACTTCTTAGCGGTGTTAGTAAAGGCTTTGATGCCTTTTTCACCGCCAGTGAAGTAAGTCTTGGTCTTTTCAAAACCTTTCTTGGTGCTCTTGGTCATTGAGTCCATCGCACCCGTCCAAGTTTTCTTCATGCCATCCCATGTCTTACCAAGCCATTTACCAGCATTAGAAAAACCGTCTTTGATATTTTTAACAATGCCATCAACGAATTTCTTGAATTTCTTGTTATGCTTGTAAATTAAAGCGAAAGCTCCAGCAATTGGATTAGCGATAAATAAAAGGACCTGTTTCCAGTCCTTTTTAAAGAAATCAATGATTTTACCAAAGATTTCTTTTGTAACTTTGAAGATTTTATCAAAGGCTTTTTTGGCAGCACTGAACATGCCATCAACAAAGGCTTTGAATTTCTTATTGTGCTTGTAAAGTAACACCAAAGCAGTTATAGCCGTAGTTACTGCAACCACAATCAAACCGATAGGGTTGGAAGCCATAGCTAGATTCAATAATTTTTGTGCCGCAGTCATACCGACTGTAGCTGTTCGCCAAGCGTGAATCCCTTTGACTACTGCCGTTATTCCAAGAGCGACCTTAGAACCTACGAAATAAGCGGCAAACAAAGAACCGACTGTTTTAATAGCAGTCTTATGTTTTGCAATACCACCTAAAGCCTTAGATAGTGATGTGACTGGCCCTTTAGCTTTTTTACCGTTGCCGGTCATAAGGTTAAATGCACCAGCGACTCCTTTAATCATGTCAACGGCAACTTCCCAAACACCCCCAGCAAAGTCTTTACCAATGCTAAAAACTGCACCTAAACTGTCTTTGGTTTCCTTGAAGAAAGCCACGATTTTAGGGGCGTTGTTAGCAATGCTCTTGCTCAGATTATCGACAAACTTATTGAGACCGTCCATTAAGCCATTAAGTTTATCTGTACCATTACCGAGATTAAACACTTTTGAAAAGGCGTCCAGGATAGTGCCCAGACCTTTGGAAACGTGTTCCCCTAAATCTTTAAACTTAGTTTCAGTGTTAGGGTCAGCTACCCAATCCCCAATCTGTTGTAAGAATGGGTTTTTCATTTTGTCGATTGGGTCACGGAAAGCAGCAACTACCGCTGGCATACGGGACTGAATTGTTCTTTCAAGTCCACCAATAGTAGTTGAAAAGTTAGCAGTTGCGTCCTTGTACTTGTCTTGCAACTCAAACAAGGCTTTTTGCGCCATCTCAGCGGTAATCTTCCCATCCTTTTGAAGTTCCGCATATTTATCGGCAGTCATGTCCGTAATGCCGAGCTCTTGTGCTGCCACTTCTTTAAGTTGGTTTTTCATTTCCGGAAAAACATTGATGATTGACATCATGTCTTGCCCTTGAACCTTACCATTGGCAATCATTTGAGCCCATTGAGTAGCGAAATTCTCAACGGCTGCATCGGTCTGACCAAACGCATCTTGCAAGGTAAGAATGGCTTGTGTTTGTTGCTTGGTCAACTCGGTGTTGTGGGTAACGGCATAGAATTTCTGGTTCATACCGTCAACCATTTCGGTTGAGTTAGCCGCTGCTTGTGCCATTTGGTTGGTCATGTCGACCATTTTCTTGCCTTCTTCAGCGTTACCCGTTAAGGTTAACCAAGTGGCATTCATGGTTTGTTGGTATTTAACATATTTGGCACTGGACTGTGCGATTTCGTCAAACTTACCCTTGATAGCTCCCAATGCGTTTTGGAAACCGTTGCTGATCAAGTTAGCTGCAAACGTAGCGCCAAAGATACCTTTCAGCCGTGAGGTTTTATGTTCAGTCTCACTGACTTCACTTCCTAAGCGTTTAAAACTCTCTTTCAAGCGTCCAATGAATGTGCTAGACCGTTGACTTTGCTCAATTTCATCATTAAGCTTGTCAGCAGCATTTCTAGTATGTGCTAGACTAGTAGCCGTTTCGTCCAAGCGTTGCTTTTGCTTGCGGTATTCATCGCTTGTTCTTCCGGATTGTTTAGCGACACGCTCAAGCATTTCTTTTTGGGTCTCATACTGTTTATTTAAATTAGTAATCGAACCCTTGTATTGCTTAAGTTGCTCTTGTCTAGCTTCGTCTTCCTTGCCCTCTGCCTTAAGACGCTTAATGTAAGTGTCTGAGGCTTCATTTTGGGCTTTGTACTCACGCTGCAATTCAGAAAGCCCAGATTTATGATAATCTAGGCTGTTCTTAGCTTGGCGCTGTTGGTTTTCCAACGATGCCAAACGTGTAGTAGCTTGGTCAATCTGTTGTTGGTATTTAAGGTACTGTTCAGCGGTTTCAGCGGTACTTCCTTTAAGTTGAGACTGTTCTTGTTTCAGTTTCTCAATCTTGTATTGCTGGTTTTGGATAGCATTACCCAGACCATCGTACTTAGCTTGTGCTGCTCCTAAATAGTCCCCAGCACTACGCATTTGGCTTTCTTGTGCCTTCCATGCGTTTGTAGAGCTATTGACCAACTGAGTTAGTCGCTTAATCGAGTTAGCCGCTTGTAACGTGTCTAAGGCAATTTCAGTGGACATGGTAGCTTGTACTTTTGCCATGTATTATTTATTCCTCCTTTCCTTAAATATTTAGAGTAAAGATGTTGGGTCGACCATCCTATCTTCTTCCTCTTTTGCGTTTAGAATTTTCATCAACTCATAATAATCGGTATCGTAGTATTGATCTAGCGTCCACCCAAAACCTTGAATTGATTTCTTAGCAATGAGCTTCAAGTCCTCAATGCTATTCTCTAAATCAAAAATCTGTTCCCCTTTAGACTTTAGTCTTTTGGGTCAGTTTCACCAGCGGCGTTTTCAAGTTGTTCGTCTGTCAAACCGTACATATAGCCCACCAATTTTTCGGCAATCTCTTGTGTACGTTCATTGTCTAAATCAAGCAATTTGTCATAGGCTTCATCATCCAAGTTGAGAACGGCACGAATGAAACCAAGCATTTCTTTAAGGATTGTGAAACTTGCTTGTGCTTGCTCTTGTGTGTTGCCGTCTTCGACAGTATCGCTGATTTTAAGGACTGCCAATTGGTATTCGTGCATACGCAAGACATTGCGGTTGCTTGTTGTCACTTTAAATGCTTTCTTACTGATTTCTGGAATTTGAATAGTTTTGATTTCCATTTATCTTTACTCCTTTAACAAAAATAGAGGTCAGGCCATGAGCCCGACCTCTTGCGAATTATTTAGATTATCCACCGATTCCTGGTGTACCAGTGAGAACATATCCACCAAATACTTCTTTGAACATGTTAGCTCTATCAAAAGTAGATGCTCCAGAATAGTATTTCTTGTAAGGCTCACCGCCAAAAGCGTCCGCTGACAAGGCGTTGAATGTCATGTTATCATCTTGGCGAGTTTGGGCAGTATCAGTATCTGTTGCAATGTTTTGAGTTGATTCTTGCATGATACCGTTAGCAAAACCAAAGAACACTGAGTGTTTGCGGTCAAGCGTTTCAGATTCAATCAACACTGCTGTGTGTGGTTTTTCACCATCCATCACATAACCACCTTTGCCGTCTGGTTTGAAACCAAGCATTTTTTGTTTGATTTCAAAGTCGAGGTTATTGAAGTCAAATGCGACTGTTGGAGACCCTGGTGCAATCATTACATCTTGTACTGAGTTGTTCCCGGGAATTTTAGTAGCTTGACCTTCCAAGTTTGAGATGTTAGCGGTACGAGTACCAAGCATTTTAGAATCGACTTCGATAACGCCTTCTGTTGAAAGGCCGTCAGCCCCTTTAAGTAATTTTTGGGTTTTAGGGTCAACCAATGCAAGGCGGACCATTTTCAAACCTACAATTGCCATATAGTAATTTCTCCTTTGTTAAATTAGCTTATCGAGAGCAACAAAAAAGACCGCCGTAATCTGCAATGTATCGGGGTCTATGCTATGTTCTCTCATATCTGTAATTGAGTAGTGTTTCGATTTTAGGAATTTCAGCAATTCCATTTCAAAGGCTTCGATATCAAAATCAATATCAGCCTTATAGAAAATCTGTACTTCCACTCTATCCGTTTTGCTGAAAAAGGTATTGTTTCCGCTTAAGTCAAGGGATGGATTGCTTTCAGTGAGCAAAACGATTGTCTTATCGGTATTTTCTTCGAGTTCTTTCGGCAAGTTGTTTGCGTATACTTCGCTTATTTCACCAAATTCTTTGCCGTCAATCAACTCTTTTAGTTTTACGGTTGCTAACACTTAATCACTGTCCTCCTTTCTTGCGAATGAGTTTCTCATACTCCGCTTTTTCTGCCAATAGCACTTTCTTTTGAACACTGCTATCGTTTTGGACATTGGTAACGAAATGGTCAGCACGATATTTTTTCGTGCCGTCATTTAAACGTCTGGCATTTTGAGCATGGTAATTATTTTTCCAGCCTACGGTTGCCACACCGTTCTTTCTGCCGTCCGCATTAGTGGACTGTACAGATAAACCGTCAGCCATGTGCCCATACTTCAAATGTTTCTTATTTGAGTAGTGTTTCTCACGGGTTACATCTTCTAACTCCTTTTGAAACACCTTTGCGCCAGCGGTGGTAATCTTAGCTTGTTCCGCTGGTGTTAAATCGCCAATACTGGCTACTGTTTCAAGCCAGCCCTCTAGCGCCTTATCAAGCCCTACCATAAGCCATCACCCAACTTTCTTACGCTTTCTCAAAGTCAGAAAGTCGTAGCGGTTAAGCCCAAAGTTTTCATTTGGACTAACTCGCACGATGTCGTATTGTGTGCCGTTCAAAACAGCCACTTGACCTTCTACTACTTTGGCGTTATGGCGAATGACGATAACTCTTGTATCGGTTTCGCCATTTTGTTGAGCCAAATACTCTTGATTGAGTGTGCGAGTATGAGGCTTGTAATGCAACGTAAACTGTTTAACAAACTTTGGCACATTAACACCTGTGAATTTATTGGGTGTGCTTTGATAAGCGCCAAAATCAGCCTTAAAACGAAAGTCTGAGGGTAAATATCTAACTTTTGCCATTAGTCACCTCTTTCCTCGCTATACGTTGCGTATAAGCCCCTTAATTGCCCAATTATGCTATTCAAAGTGAGATTGATAGGATAAGTCACCGTGTCTGTTAAAGCCACTCTATAGGTGAAATATGAGCTTGTGAGGGCTATTACAGCCGTGTCGTATAGAGATTCTACACTTTCGAGGTCATAGAATTTCTTATCGCTACCGACTGCATTGATAATGTACTGTTGAGCCGATTCAATGTAAGCTGGAATGAGTGCAGTGTCGTCTGTCTCATCCAGATTAAGAGTCTGCATGATGGTTTCCTTAGATACACTCATTGCTTACCTCCTAAATTAAGCCCCGGCAGTAAGATTAGCTTTTTGGTCAGCGATTGCTTTGAATGACGCTGGCACAAACGCTTCTTCATCCGTTTTAACAACGTCGAAACGGTCAATAACACGTACTTTAGTAGTGTCAGTTTCGAACGCACCACCACCGATGTTAGTTGAAAGTAGTGACAAGTGTTGACGGTCAAAGAGTGTTACAGCTTGTTTCAAGTCACCAAAGTAAAGCGGCATAGCTCCAGCTGCACCATTAGCAAGCCAGCGGTCAGAAACTTCTTTAACTGCGAAACCATCGATTGAGTAGCCAGTTGGTGATTTTACATCACGTTCCATGAGGTAATCACCCATTGCATTCTTAACTTTCTTAAGGGCAGTGAATCCTGAAGTGTTAGTCAAGAAGAATGACGTTTGTTTGATCGCTGGGTCAACCTTAGCTTCAAGGTCAATGATGTCATCCCATTTAGCCAATGTTGGTTTAGTTGGAAGCGTAGCGATAACTTCCAAGATAGCTTTGTTGCGTGTTACAACGACTTTTTTTGCAATCCATCCAGACAACCATGCAAGGATGTTTTCAGCAGAATCAGCAAGCAAGCTGTTTGTTACTGTTGAAATACCAGCGTAGCGTTTGATTGTGTAGCGGATAAGAGAAAGTTTTGGATCGTCATTAGTACCGATTTGTCCAGCTTCATCATCAATTTTATTAAGACCAGTGATTTCAGCCCATTTTTCGTAAACACGAGAACCAGTAAGAGTAGTTACGTTTTCAACATTTACATACTCTTGCAATGAATCGTATTGACGAACCAATGTATTGATAGCTGTACGGATATCTTGAGGGATAGTCAATCCAGCGTCAGCACCAGTGCTGTCTGTTTTTGAATCAAGCAAGTTTTGGTAGCGACCACGAACGAGGTTTTTGAAGTCTTTAACAAAGTTAGCTTTGACTTCTTCTTCATTCTCAGTCAATGGTTTCTTGTCTTCTTCAGACATATTTGCAACTTCACTTGCACGCGCTTCTGTGTACTGTTCTTTGAACATATCACGCTTCATTTTCGCAGTGTCACGCTCATTTTTGATTGCTTGCAATTCTTCAGCGGTTACTGAGTCATCAAGCATAGCTACGTTAAGTTTTTCATTCAAGTTTTCGACCTTATCGCCTTGAGCAACCCAAAGGTCATGCAATTCGTTTGATGTTTTCATCAATCATCTTCCTTTCATTTTTCAAGTAAAATCGCCAATTTTTGCTCACGCAATGAATTGGTTTTAGGTGTAGCAATCATATTCTTAAATTTAGTGATTGCTGATTTGCTTGGTAGTTGATGTACGGCATTAGTAACCATGATTTCTTCTTCGTCATCATCGAAAAACATGATTTCGTCCGCAAAGCCTTTATCAACAGCCGTTTTAGCATTAAGCCACGTCTCTTTAGCCATGAGATCAAGTAATTCTGGTTGTTTAAGACCAGTCTTCATCTCATACGCCAAAGCAATAGATTCATCAATGCTATTCAATACCGCTGATTGATGCTCTAGGTCATCGCTATTCCCGACGATGCCAGTAGACGCTTTGTGAATCATAATATGTGCCGTTGGACTGATACGAACGGTATCACCAGCCATAGAAATGACACTCGCAGCACTAGCAGCAAGCCCTTGCACATTAACCACAATACGCTTACCACTAGCCTTAAGCATTGTATAGATTTCGCTTGCTGCAAACACATCACCACCATTAGACGCAATGTTAAGCGTGATTTCATCGTCTTCATCGTTAGCAATGGCATCTTGTACCAGTTTTGGATAGGTACTAGACATACCAAAGTATTCGTAGAAAGCACCAGCATCATCACTTACAATATCGCCTTTAATGTCAATCTTGCCCATTTATCTCACCTCCTTTCAATGTGGTACGGTTAGGGTTTTTACCCTCTGGCAACTCTTTAGGTAAAATCTCAGCTTGTTGCAAAATATACAAGCCTTGATTCTGTGCGAGCGTGCCACTTTTAACCATGCTATTGATACGACTGATATAGTTAGCACCAGTCGGATCAACCGCTGGGAAAATATCCGCATCCACATCGCATGAAAGTTTCTGAGATAGCTCACTAAGAAACGGTCTTAAATAGCGTGCGACTGCTTTAGAATAGACGTTTGAGCTCATTTCAAGTGAAGACTGTTGGTCTCCTTGTCCTCCGACAACGTTCTCTGGGATACCGTAGACTTTGGCAAATTGTCCGGTCGTCCAGTCCGCTTGCTTAAGTAGTTGGGCCACGTTGGATTTGATTTCAAGAGGCGTGAAATCCTCTAAATCGTCCAGCACCAACGGACCGCCTTGCATTTGCTTCATTGCTTGTCGTGAGCGTGAGACTTTAGTTTTAAAATCGAGCAACCCACCGCCTTTGATTTTCAAAATACCGTTGGCGTTTAGGGCGTTTTTAAGTGAGTTGAGCGTTAGCTTATCACTGGCTTTTTGAATATCCAATTCTCTACCGAGAGCCATCAAAGGGCTTACGCTTGTCAACCCACCGTCCACGGATAGCAATCTAAAGTGTAAGATGTCGCTTTGTGGGACATGCTGTTTTGGTGGAATGCGTGGGTCATCAAAAGTGATGTTATAGTAAAGACCGTTTTGATTATCCAAGCGGTTAAACGAGACTTGAGACGGTCTCAAATACTCCCACTTCATATCACGCCCGTTATCGTTTCGCCATCGATAAGCAAAGGCTTCCCCACCCAATAGCATTTGAGCAAAGATAGATTGATAGAAATTAAAGCGGTTAGCGTTGTTTGATGGGTTATCCACAATACCTTGTAACTGTTTTCGGCTAGTTGTCAGCTTGGCAGTCGCAAGGTCGTTGGATAGCTGACTGATAATAGAGAATAGGTCCGAGTTTTTAAGAGCGGTCTCAGCTGAAACCCACTCACTACCATTCAAGGTAGCTAAAAACTCTGGATCAGTGATATCAAAAAAGCCCCCTTGGTTACTCGGTGGGCTTTCGGTTGCTAAATTAAATATCGGCAATTATTATCACCTCCTTTCTAGCCTTTCTTGCTAGCTAATTCACTCACTAGCCCAGCTAGTACGAATGTGATTGTCATACTAATGCCAAACCATACATAGCCAATGTGGTAAGTGGTCACATTAAGCGAAATTGCAGCTAAAATGAACATCAAAATGTCAAAAATAGCCCAAATTGCCTTAAAAAACTTTAAAATCATGTCTTAATATTCCTCCAATAGCCCACTATCTGGGTTTTTTAGCCAGTTCAAAACGGCTTCCTGGCTCATGTGTTCGACCTTCCACGTTGGATTGTTGGTAATAGCGTAATCTTCGAACGCATACATGCCATCATAAAACGCATCTATAAGGGCATCCACTACGTCGATTTTGTAAGTAGATTTCATTTTGTCTACTTGAATACCGATGTTATCTTCTTTAATCACCGCATTTATCAAGGCTTTACGCATGATTTCATCATCCAAACGGGTAATATTACCCTCAATAAAGAGTGTTTGAAGGAATTTTGTCGGGTCTTTTAGTTCGCTTGTCCGTTGTCTAATCGGCATCATGGGAAAACTAGTATTAGATTCCAGAGCCTTGATAAGCTTTGATACTCCCATAGCGTCATAGCCAAAGAAGACCACGTCTAGTTGATTATCTTCTACATACTCACAAAACCATCGATAGACTTCCTCTGGGTTGATAAGTCCTTGTGGGTGGCTTGTAATCGTACAAAAACCCTTGGTTTCCAAGTCTCGATAATTGACACCGTCTTGCTCCATTTTGGCTTCTAACGAACCCGCTTGTTGCCAAGGAATGAAACTGTGCTGTTCGATGTGCCATTTCTGACTGCCGTCTTCCGTAACATACGGATAGACGAAACCGATTGCCGTGTTATCGCTAAACATTGAAGCGTCAAGTCCGACATATACACGCTTGCCTTTGATGTCAAATTCATCAACGACTGCATTTTCAATGTCGTCTAAATCAAGGAAACTGTTGCTATCTGCCAATAGCCAGCAATTCATGTTCTTAACTTGGAAATCGGCAAGGTTCCCACTTAATAAATCACTATCCCTTTTATCCATCAATCCTTTCATGAGGTTATCACGCTCTTGCTCTAAATCTAAAAGCGGGTTGCTTTTCCCCCATGTTTCTGGTTGGAAGACTTCATCAAGATTGTCTTGTGACCACACCAAACAAAGATACGTGTCAGCGTCTCTATTGTCGTCGTCTTCCATGGCTTGTTGCATGATTTTTTGGTCTTCTCTAAAGGGCACGGATGGGTTTGGGTAGGCAGTGGAAATTTGGATGAACTGTCTATTGGGTACTTTTACTTGTCCAGAAACGATTTTAGAGACGGCGTCCCTTGTTTCGATTTCTCCAATCTCGTCAAAAATAGCGGTTGTTCATTCAAGTAAAATGAAAACTATCGTATTGACCACTCTCAGCAGAGATAGCCCTTAAAACGTTGTTGTTCGCTTTCATGATAACTTGGTCACTATGTAAGCCCAATTCGGTTTCGTTCGCCAAGCTCTTGAAAGGCTCGTTTTGGATTATCTGCTTCATCATTGATTTGATATAACCAAGCAACTTGTTTGTTTGTTTGAAGTTGATAGATGTTACCAGATAATCTTGGTTTGACAATCCGAAACTTTCAATAAAGTATGAATACGCCGTAAGAATAGCCATCAAATACGTTTTACCTTGCCCACGTCCAACCGAAACAATGGCACGGCTGAAACGTTTACCACCGTTAGCATTTCTCCACCCGAAAAGCATACATAGGATGAATTTCTGCCACGGCATCAACTGTGTAGGCTCACCAGTATCGACGTTTGGACATATCCTAGCAAAACGCAATAATTTGTCCGCTTCAGTCGTTTCGTAGGTATATGGAAAGTCGTCGTTACCTTGTCTTTGTAGATCTCGTAAATGTCTGAAACATGCCAATTTAATCATGTATCCAGTCACGATTCGACCTTCTAAGGCATCAAAGCAATATTTTGTACCATCGTCTTGATATTTTTTAGCGATGTCAGTGAAATCAAATTCTTTATACGCTGCATCTATATCATGAGTTTTTATCAGATTCGTTTTCATTTACTATTAATCACCCCCTTTCAATAAAAAAAGAACAATTACAATAATATCTCGGAACGACTTAAGCCGTTCTTTTTTTATTTCCCTAAAAATTCTTTCATCATATCCCCTAGAGACTTATTATCCGCTTGGTTTCCGGCTATCTCAGCCAATTCTGCCCGCCCTTTAGGGGTCAAACCTAGCTGAATGCCTATTTTATTAAGAGTTTCAGTGGCATCCTTCATCGTAGCAACGGCTGGGTTTTTTCTAAATCCCATCGACTGCTCCCCTAAAATCTCACCGCTACCTTGTGCTTGGATAACTTTTTTAATTTCGGTTTGGATACCGTTTTCTTTGACATCCTCATAGGCTTTTTTGTAGATCTCGTAGTTAGTACAGTAGGTTTCCACAAGAAACGTGTCAATGCGTTCGACCTTTTCTGTCGCTTCTAAAAACGGAATGATTTTACGCCAAGTCTCTCTAGCTACCGTTCCTAAGTAGTTCGGAGGGTCCGTGGGTAAACGCCCCGAATTTTGTTTGAAGTATGGATTCTTGACCACATCGCACCCTCCTTTCTATTTTCAATTATGACACCGCTTAAAAACCCTCAAAATTGGCGTGCGATACAAGAGAACACCTTGTGGCGGCTCTCCTTGGCACGAGAAGGGGGCGGGGGTCAATTTTAAATCGTGTCGAGGGTTATTATACCACCCTTATTATAAAATCGTGCTATGGGCTTATTAGAGGGGTTTAACGACGTCCTCTTTTTTCCGGGCTATTAAACCTGCCCACGCTGCCACGGAAAGTCGTAGCTCCGTGTTCTGTTTTGTTCTATTTTGACCAGTACCATAGATTTCTTGTTCTAAAGTCCTCTTGGTGTTATCGCAGCTTCTGCATGTAGCTACCACGTTTGAAATTTCAGTCCTAAGTTCTGGAGCTATTTCAACGGGTGTTACGTGGTCGCCTATACGTGCGTCTGGTGTGGTCACACCCAACGCTAGACAGTACTGACACAGATAGTTGTCACGTTCTAAAGCTATCTTACGAATAGAAGACCAAATCTTTGACCGATAGAACGCATAGCGTTCCTTGCTCTCATCATCCCTGTTCCTTACTCGCTTGTTGTATCTAGTTCGTGAGTATCTCTGTCTCTCCTCTGTGTATGCTGCTTCCATACTATGATGTGTAGTACAGTAGTGTGCTGGTCTCTCTGTTAAGGCACGGCACCCCTCTGCCTTACATCGTCTGACCATTGGCATTGGCATACCTCCTTCCAGATAAAGTAAAAGAAGAACACTACTGTGTCCTTCTGATTCGATAATACTATATTACCACGTTGGTAGTATGATGCCGTATGAATTGGTATATACCACTGTAGATTAATCCAAATACTTCTCGGCTTGTCTTAACTTAACGTAGTAGGTAGCCTTACTAAAGCCCATGCGGTCACATATCTGCCAGATATCTAGCTGGTCTATGTATACCATTTGCAGTAGGGACCTAGCATCTATATCCCCCACGTTTGCTATCTGTCTACGAAACTCTAGTTTCTGTTTGATGGCTTCAGCAGTGAATCGTTCTACTTCTTCACGGGCCGTCATAAGCTCCACATAGATATCATCCTTACCCTTACGTTTGCCACCTTGGACCATGTCTGTTTGCATTGCACCAGCCGTTACTTTTAGTGCTTGTGATTCCAGTCGTTTAATCTGTTCTATCTGACTGTCAATGTACCTGTCTAGTGCCTTGATTTGTTGCAGCCGTTCAACTGTTCTCATAAATTCGTTTCCTTTATGGTATAATGATATTATTAGCGTTTGAACAGTCCTAGGCATTAGTCTGGGTCTTTTTTTATTATTTATATCCGCATTGATAACAAGAATAAAGGGCGGAGAAATGTACCACCTCCCATACATTAGATTTAGCCATGCCACCAGTAATGCAAAGCTAGGGTTGAAAAAAATGTAAAAGGATTCCTCGATTCTATAACTTATTATTTACTGGATTTTTGATGTCGAGGTCTGTCAGCTCGACGGGTGTTGAAAAAGTGTTCAAGCCACTAAAATTAGTGTATTTGACAGACAATAGCTAGCAAGGGAGTCGAACCCTCGTAAACCGTTCTAGCTACACGCCTAGTGCGTAGGCTGTATAAAGGGCTTTTCTGACTGTGGTCTTCTTACGTCCTACCCTGCCTTTAGTTCTATATTTAAGAATGATGCGATCAACTTCATTGTCCAATCTCTCGCTCCATTCATAGTTATTGAAAACATAGTCAATAATCTCGCTGAATAACTCTCTTGAAAGTAGACCTTCCATTTGAATTGCCTTCAACGGCGTTAGAGCAGCTTTTTCCGCATAGCACAGATTGAGGGCGTTTTGGGTTCTGTTAGCATTTTTTTGGTCGCAACCCTTGACGTCTCTAATATAGCTATTTAGGTTGTTAGGGTGTTCCTTGCGTAGTTCTTCCACTTCCTCTTTGAACCGTTTGAACAGCCCCTCTGGCAGTCCTGCGTTGATTTTATCCAACACTGGGCGCGTGGTTTTACCTCTCGTATAGTGCGTAGACAGATAGTCTTGAAGGTCGTCGAATAATTCATCAGAAATGATGCCTTCCAATCTATCGACAGTTGCCGGTGATATCCTCGCACGCTCCACCACTGCACTATTAAACGCTTGATAAATGATACGAGCTTGTAACTCATCGCACTGTTTCACATCTTGGAAAAACTGCTTATAAGAGCCTTTTTTATGTGCTTTCCTAAGTGCTTCATGCTCACTGACTAGCCGTTGATATAGCTCTGGTGTCAGGCCGGAATATTTGTAGGTTTTACTCATGAACCTCTACCCCTCAAATAGCTGGGGATATCATCCCCAACGTTCACGCTATCATACTGTTCCTTGCTTACTAGAAACTTGCCATACGCCCCACAATCGAGGGTGTATAGGTTTTTAATTTTCGATTTTCCAGTAACCTTGCCGTGTAGTTCCACCGCATTATCTGCTTTGTGGATAAGTACCATCTCGATAGGTCGGTTGACTACCCAGACCACTGTAGCGATATTAATGGCTAGGGAAATCACAAGCAGAATTGTGGCAACCACCGGCTGGTTTTCTCGTTTTTGATTTGACAAAGTTGTCATCAATTATTATTCCCCTTGTCTCCCCCTTGAATAGCGTCTGCAATGAATATGAACGGCGTTTTTACATACAAAGGATTGTCAAATTCCGGTTTTCCGAACCATCCATCCAAAGGGACATCTTTTAAAAAAATCGCTGTTATTGCTTCACTTTCCTCTCTGATGTAGCTTATATTTTCGATATTAATTAGCATTTTTGGTTTATCCATTCCATATTTGACGGGAATCACCTCAATAAACTTTGCCATCCTCCACCTCTTTCACTTCAACGCCTGGGCAATCAAACACCCACCCGAAGCCGTTAGATTCAAGCTCTTTGCGGGTGAATTGTGTTCTATAGCCTCCTATTTCTTCTTTTGTTGAGAATAAAAATCCCTCATTTCCTTCTTTGTTCAGGTAGCAATTGATGTCGCTAACCCCTTTAAGTTGAACCGTATACCTAACTTCTTTCTCCACCTCGTAGCCAAATTGATACATGTTGACTAGAGTTTGGAATGCGTTTTTCTCTCTGTTGATCCAATTCTTAAAATCGTTTGGTTCCTGTTGGTCCCAATCCACAAGATATTCCCATAGGGAATAATCAAACTTACCCTTATGTTCCTCATACCAATCTGCCACGTACTGTTTCACCACTGGTTTAGTTACAATTGAATCATATAAGTCCTCGGCGTGGGCTATTGAAAGGTGCCCTACCGTCGCTAGTTTTTTAACTGCTTCATCTCTTTTCATCGTTTTGTGTTCTCCTTATAGATAATCAATGCGGATGTATGGTAATAATTAGCACTTACACCGCTATCGGCTACGGCTGATACGTTAGATTGATACTTGATATCAATGAGTTCTATATCTGGATTTTCTTTGAGAAATCCATTAATTAAGTCATCGATTTCTTGGTAATTGGCGAATCCATATTCAACCTCTAAATACTTCGTTCTAATCATCAATTTCCACCATTTCAACCTTATATTTTCGTGCGTTGCGATATTTAACACCTAATCTATGCATTTCGTTGATCGCGTTGTTCTTATTGCTGAAGACTTGCTCATTGTCTACCATATTGTCGTAGTAGACGATTACTTTGTATTTCATATAATTCCACCATCCTTGTTAGTAATTCCTCGTCTGGTAATTGTTCCAATAGTAGTATGCGGTTGAGTTTCTTATTCCCAATACCTAGCTTGTTTGCCACTGCACCTTGCTTTTGATGTGTGGTATAAAACCAGATTCTGAAAAACTCTACATATTCTAATACTGTTGCCGGTTCATATGGCCTTGGTGCATATTTAATGCCAGCCATGCGATCATTCCACCGTTTTACCATTAGCTGTACCTGAAACCTCCCTAGCCTTCTCATCTAGGAAATCCCAGATAATATGAAATTGATTTTTGACTAAAGTGTCGTTATTGTATTTTTCACAGACCTTGTTGATAGAGACAACCACCCAATTCCAGTATGCAGGGGTATTAAAACCGACCCGCTGCATCATGCGATTGCTTTCCCTCATCCAGTCCGGGACTTCTTTTTCAAAAAACTCGATATAGTTCATAGTTGTTCCACCTTGACATAGATGCCCACAGTATCCGACCAGAACTTTTCAGCAATCTCACTAGCCACTTGTGCATCATCATGCCAATAGCCGAGATCCGTCATGCAGTCCTTGAGTAATTTTTGCAAATTATCCGTATCTGGTTTAGTAGTCTTGTACTGTCCATGAGTCGCTTTTTTGATTTTAGGAAATAGCCATTTCACTGTGAGGCGTATAGGTCCTTCGATTTTTTCGTTTGGAGCATACGGAGCAAGCAGGGTTGAAAATAAGTCTCTAGCTTCTTTCAACTTTTGAGGCTCATAGAATTTCGGCTTACCATTCACCACAGCTACTTTTTTCTGTTGGTGTGTCGTAGTTGGAATTTTTTTCATCGACAAGAAAAACTCAATCACCATATTCAACCTCTCTCATTTTTCTAATTTTCACTTCACCACTCACTTTCTTTTTCGCGCCTAAGTTCAGAGTGAAGGACAGGGTTACAGGGTTACATGGGGGAGTCTTAGGACCCCCATGTTCCTGTACCTGTTCTTCTGAACTCTCAGGGACATTTCCCAAATTCTATCTATGAATATAGATAGAATTCTGTCCCTGGTTTTGTCCCTAGATTTTCGGGTTTGTCCCTATAGTCTATAAACCGCATGGTTGAGCGATTTCTCAGGGACATTTTCGGGTTTGTCCATGACCCTAGAGAGTTCTTAGGGACACAAGGACATTCTCGGGTTTGTCCATGACTTCGAGGGACATTCCCGAAGTTGTCCCTCGGGTTTGTCCCTCGGGTTTGTCCTTGTCCCTATTTTGTCCCTGACTCTTCTCTCGGTGAAATTTGGTTATTTTTAACTTCAAAATCACCGTTATTTTTTACCCATCTTCTGATAGTTTTTTCGCTAACCGGTTTATCTTCTGTTGAAAAATATTCCACCACTTCACTTAATTCGACTGGGTTGATCCCATCAAATAATACCTGCATGGCGGTCATAAATCTTTCATCAGCAGATTTCTTTTTCTTCTCGTTAGCTTTCTTGCTGTCTAAATTCTTCTTCCAACTTGGCGTAGAGTCCTCTAATTGAATATCAGCCAGCACGCCAGTAGTATCCACTTCATGGACTGGATAGCTGAACCACATATTAACAGGGGCAAATTTGGCGAACTCACGAAGGGTCCCTTCAACTCGCCAAGCAGTTGCAATCTTAATGCTATGGGCCGTCGTCTTGACCTCGTCAAGGTAAGGCTTGCGTTTCATAACATCAGGAATTGCTTTGTCAAAATGTTGTTGCATTTGATAGCGACTTTCCAGATCGTCAAGACTGACATTCTGTTGGTAATAATCGTTAGCCTGTTCTTGCAAGGCTCTTTGGTAAATCTTAGCCGTTGCTTTTTCAGTCCGAGCTTTAACGAGGTCTTCGTTAAGGTCTAGCTCGACTAAATCAACCAGAGCGTCAGGATCGCGAGCGAATACTCCCGATCCGCTAGCTCGGTCCATTGATTTTTTACCACCTTGAGACCCTTTCGAATGATGGTGGCAGTAGATTACGGCACATCCTAGCTCAGTAGCTACCTTATCGAACTGATTGGTAAAATGTGCCATTTGATCCGCTGAGTTCTCGTCACCAGTCAGGACCTTATAGATAGGGTCGATAATAACCGCTTGGTAATTCTTTTTCAGCGACCGCCTAATGAGTTTCGGAGCCAGCTTATCCATTGGCACTGTCTTCCCACGGAGATTCCAGATATCGATATTGCCAACGCTTGCTGGAGGTAAATTCATAGCATCGTAGACGTCTTTAAAGCGGTGAAGGGCTGACGGCCTATCCAGCTCTAAGTTGACGTAGAGGACTTTCCCTTGTTCGCACTGCCAACCGAGCCAGTTGTGCCCCTCTGCAATAGCGATTGATAACTCGATGAGAGCAAACGACTTACCAGCTTTTGACGGCCCTGCAATCAGCATCTTATGACCTTGACGCAACACACCGTGGATAAGTTCTGGGGCTAAATCTGGAAGGTGGTCCCACTCGTCGGCTAGCGTTTCAGGATCAGGAAGGTCGTCGTTTAAATCTTCAACCCATTGATACCATTCTTCGTAGTTAGCTTTTCCAAGATTTGTATCAATCAAGAACTGCTTATGCCCATTTCGGATTACTCCAGGCATGCGTGAAAGTCGGCTTGGATTACGGTTTTGGGTATCAATATCAAGTCCATTTTTCTTACAAATCTGATAAATGTAATCGACACGTTTCCGATATTCTTGGTAGTCTCTGGCATCCACACGTACCACTGCGTGAAGTGACTTGTGTCCAGAGTGTACTAGCGTAGCAATAGGAAGCTCTAACTCTTTAAATAGAGCGTATTGTTTCCCAAGCTCCATGCTGTCTGATTCTACTAAAGCGTATCTGAAATCAGTGACATTATCGTTCTTGACGCCCTTTCCGTCCAATGGGTTGAAGCGAATCCAAGCACCAGCTTCTTCCTTATAATCTCCGAATACTGCACCAATATCATCGCCATTGCTCTGAAGTTCTTTGATAAGATCTCCGGCAGTCCTGTCGTAATTGCCTTGGGTTGGCTTATAGATGGGGCCGTTTTCTGTTTCAATCGGATAAGTAGATGTGACATAACCAACAAGGTCGGTCATTTCAAACAGCGTTTCGATGTATATGACAAGATCTTGGACTGGATGCCAATTGATTGGTTCTCGTATTTCCTTTGATTCGACCCAGTTCTTATCTACGATTTGATAATCACGGTCGATTGTAGAATCCCAGTCGAGCTCATAGCTTTTACCCGACTTGTTCATTGGTTCCCAGCCGTTATCTTTGGCCATTTGTGTGATGGTTGCACCAGTAACAGCACCCCCTCTGTCGTATTGGAAGGTATCCCATTTACTGAAACACTCACCTTTTTTATAGCGATTGTCGGATTGAGACCAAGTATCCCAATCCATTGCCGTGTAGCCTTCTTGTTTTAAGGCCATTCCTACGTTTACCCACTCTTGATAAGACAATGTAGAAGGGTCAATATAATCTAAGAGTGGGATTAAATCAAAAGTACCTTCTGACATTTAATCTCCTTTATTCTGGCTGGTATGTAGCTGGAATGATTCCTTTTGGCATTCTCCAGCCGCTCGCAGCAATTCGGTTAATCAGATTGCTAGCATCTTCAAATTTCCACATTCCGACATTGCGGAAGCCACGACCTTCGAGCAATCGTATCTGCTTAGGTGTGGTTAACCCGCTGTCTTTGCGTTTGTTTAATCGGTCCAGTAGTTTGCCAGCTTTTCCAGCATTCCCGATTTCTTCAGTATAAATACCGAATTTTTCGAGTGCTTTAAGCTGCTTTTCTGAAGGTGGAGCCATTTCCCAACCGAATGATGGGACATAGTCCGCTAAGTCTTCGGCTTGGATTGACATTTCAAACTGCAATGGATCCACAAGTTTACGTTTTTTCTTTCGCTGTTCTGCGAGTTGTTTAGCGAGAGCTTCTTCTCTCTCGGCTACCACATCCTTGCTAGCTTGCTCTTCAGCGTCCAGCAGACTGAACTCAACCTCAGTATCTTCAGCCATATTTTCGGTCATTTTTTTAGCAACTTCTGGACTGCTAGCGATTAAGTGTGCTGGTCTACAAAGTTCATGACGCTCAGTGTGCCATAGGAAATCGAGTAGTAATAGATTTTCCTTCCCTGGTGCAAGGCGTGTACCACGTCCCACCATTTGGCTATAGAGCGCTCGAACCTTTGTAGGCCTTAACACAACCACGCAGTCAACTGTTGGGCAATCCCACCCTTCGGTTAATAGCATTGAGTTACACAGAACATTGTATTTATCCTTGTCGAAATCTTCTAGGATTTCAGCACGATCCTTGGATTCGCCATTAACCTCTGCTGCTTTAAAACCTTTGGCGTTTAGGATGTCACGGAATTTCTGAGAGGTCTTGACTAAAGGCAGGAACACCACTGTCTTTCTATCTTTACACTGCTTAACCATTTCGTCTGCGATTTGGTCAAGGTATGGGTCTAGGGCTGTTCCGATTTCACTAGCCTTGAAATCTCCAGCTTGTTGACTGACTGTTGACAAGTCAAGTTCAAGAGGGATTGTAATAGCTGTGATTTTCGATAGATACCCTGATTTAATAGCGTCAACCAAGGGGTACTCATAAGCTAAACTATCGAAATAGCTTCCTAAATTTCGCATATCACCACGGTCTGGCGTGGCCGTGACACCTAAGACGTTAGCTTCTCCGAAATGTTCTAGCACACGTTGATAGCCGTCTGATATAGCGTGGTGAGCCTCGTCGATGACAATAGTATCGAAGTGATTAGGTGGGAACTGACTGAGTCGTTTCTCACGCTGCATGGTCTGTACTGAACCAACGACAACACGAAACCATGAGCCAATTGAAGTATTTTCAGCTTTCTCCAGTGCCGTTCCTAGCCCTGTAGCCGTCATTAATTTATCACTGGCTTGCTCCAAAAGTTCTGAACGATGAGCGAGAACAAGAACACGTTCTCCCATCTTGACACGGTCTTCTATAATTTTTGAAAAGACGATGGTCTTGCCACAGCCAGTGGGTAGGACAAGTAGCGTGCGCTTCCTGCCCTCCTTCCACTCTTGCTGTACTTTAGCCCTTGCCTCTTCTTGGTAAGGTCTAAGTTGCATTAGAATCCTCCGAATCCACCACCGTTAGGTGCTTGTTGAGGTTGTTGAGGTTGTTGATATCCTTGGTTTTGTTGAGGTGCCGCTTGGTAGTTAGACGCTTGCTGTTGAGGAGCTTGTTGCCCACCTCCTTGAGCGACATTAGCGTTCAATACCTTAGTCCAATCCACACTATCAGCATAAATCATTTGTTTAACGTCATTGTAAACATTATCCTTATAGGTCCGATTCCCTACACGGCAAACACCGGTTGATCCTACAACTGTATTCCAGTTCATTTGAAGAGGTTCGCCATGTTTCTTTTGGCCAATGGCACCAAAGAATGCTGATAGCATGCCTTCTGTCGAAGAGTGTAGGAATAAGTTATGAGTCATTGTGGCAAGGCCTTCATCAGTCTCTACTTGTAGAGTGATGATAGCTTTGTTACATGCTGGCAGTTTCCCTGGATTTTGTGGATTCGGAGTGTGGCGTCCACGCTCAAAGTTTGTAACGGTAAAGACGTAATCGCCGGGAGTTAGTGTGATAAACTCCTTGCTGTCCTCTTGGATAGTATCATCCCATCCGAATTCACGTTCAAAGTTATTGTTATAAGTCATGTATAAAATCCTTCCTTATTAAGCCAAAATAGTGATATTGTCTTGATCTTCGAGCCCTGCTTTGAGGTAGTCAGCGATGTTTTTAATGGCTTCCAGTTTCCATTTGCCACCGTCTGCTTCAAAAAGTGCAAGTTCAGCATCTTTGTTGATGCGGAGTACAAATTGACTAGATGGCTGTGCGACTTCTGTAAAAGTACGATATGGACGTAATGTCACTGGGTTTGGTGCAGTTGCTTTTGCAAGACTGGCTACCCCTGATTTCACAGTAGTGGTCTGGTTGATACCGTTATCCACGATGTCAGCGCCGTTTTCGACTTTTAGAGCACTTGCAAATTCAAGTACAACTTGACGATCGTCCTCGTCAACAAAGGCAGACTGCAGCATAATATTGAACTGCTCTTGGCTATTCCACTGGTTCAATCGAATATTTGGGGTGTATGCTACTACAGAGACGAGTTGAGGACGTCTGCCGTATTCCCAATCGACCTGATCATAAACTATGACATCTTTAGGGGACTCTACCACAATGATTTTTTTAGAGACACTGATAGCGTCATTGTCTGACTTGAGATAATTAATAAGACTGTCAAGAGTACACAATTGAAGCGTTGGTGCAATTTTCCGAGGATTAACTTCCAGGAGGTCAAATTGATTTGCATTATAGTAGTGCTTGTCACCAACTTGGATGACTTTTCCAGAACGTTCAGCTAGCTCTACACTGTACTCAAGAGCTTCTTTGATGTTTTCTGCCATGTTTAATTACCCGCTTTCTTTTGTTTGTTGAAGTCAATGACATCGTTGTTGATACCTTTTTCAATGTCTTCGATTGGCTCACCAACGTCTGTACGAAGGATCGCTTTGTCGTCAAAGTATGTCTGACCAGGCATGTTGCTCTTAAGTTCGTTTGCATAGACTTGACTACCTTCTTGCCCAATGAGGACGGTAGTAGCAACAGCTTTTTGAGGTGCAAGAGTTGACTTGACTTCCATTGCAGTAGCTACTGTTTGACGTGTATCGTCTGGCTTCATTGTCAAAGTGATAGCAAGTTTACGAGCTGTCTTAGTCTCAGTGTTTGGATCTAAGATGTTAGCGATGACTCTTTCAAGTTCTTTATCGACTTTCTCTTGAAGACCACCATCACCGATTTGTGATAGGTCTAATTTGATAGTTTTATCTGACATGATTTCCTCCTAAAATTCTGATCCACGGATTTCTTTGACCATTTCAAAGACACGGTCCCATGTTGCAACCAAGGCTCCATCGATAAATGATTTATCGTACATAGAGATTGGTGTTTCTACAGGATAATAACCTTTAGAGGCCACTGCCTGTTGAAGTTCCTGTTCAGTCACTTGGTTAGCAATCATCAAATCACGTAGTGCTGGGTCAATGAATGGTGCTGGTTCTTGGTACTCGCCACGCTCGACCGGTGCAGGATTTTCTGCCACTGGTGTTTCAGCTGGCACCACTTCTTGTTGTGGTACTTGTTCCGGTGCTGGCGGTTCTATTTCTGGATGTGCGGTAGGTGGTACTGGTTCAGCTTGTACCTGTTGAACATTAAAGATGTGAGCAATGCCCGCATAATCTAGTGGCAACTTGTTTGGTAAGTTGTGACGGTTCTTTGCATCCCAAGCTGGATGGTGCTGTGTATACATGACACGCTGTCCACCTTGTGCTTTCGATTTCTTAGACTTCTCATCAGTCATGACGATTGTTTCGTAGTTACAGAATAGGACCATGTCAGCCCACTCTTTAACCAACGGTGCTGTCTGTGAGCTTGTTTTCTTTCCTAGCTTGAGCTCGTAACGGTCATAGCTACCCATTTCATCCGGTTGAGTGAAGTTCTTAATCTGAGCGTGTGCAGTAAGGACAACATTAATTCCTAAATCAATCAATTCGCTTAGATTGTTTAGGAAACGACCGATTTCTTCACGGACGTAGGTATATCCGTTACCCCATCCAAAATCTTCGATACCTTTTTTACCATGCTGAGCACAAACGGATTCAACCGCTAACGACTCAGCCCAATCGATTGTATCGATTACCAGAGTCTTACACGAGTGTGGATTTGCTTTGATGAAAGCAATCTCATTCACCAACATAGTCCAGCTCGATGGCTTATCTAATCTAGCTACATCCATGTTGTCTGTAGATCCTTCAGTGTCGATAAACACAGGGTCGGGAAATTGCGCTGCAAAGCTAGACTTCCCGATACCTTCAGGGCCGTAGATAACAACCTTTTGAGCTCTAGCCTTAATTCCTCTTGTGATTTGCATTAAAATCCTCCTTGCCATGTTGGCGTTATCGATGGTTCAGATTGAGTATCAACTGTTGGCTGATGTGTCTTATTATCGAGACTATAGCCGTCTTCGATGATAATTGAGCATTCATCGCCAGTCGATACTCTCGTTGCAATAGCTTGGAGACCTTCATCCTCAAGCCATTTTCCAAATTGGTCCAATGTGATTTGGTCCATTTGTTCGAGCTTGTCGATTAAAACAAAGCCACAATCTGGTTTTAGTTTTCGGACAATTGCGGTCGCTACCATAAGTTGCTGAGAACCTGACATGTTATCCCACTCTTGACCGAGATAAAGAAGTTTTCCATCGTTGACAGATAGACCTTCGAGTGGTAGGTCGGCATTAGTTAACAGGTCACGTTTACTTTTACGAACATCTTCGATTTGAACAGACAACTTGTTATACTGATCACGTTGAACCTTGGCATCCTCTTCCGCTTTATCCTTGTCCAAGTTAGCACGGACTTTAAGGTTAATCTGTTCGATGTTAGCAATATTGCTTTCGATTTCTTCAGTGGATTCATCAATAAGGTCAATCGTTAAGTTGGTAGCGATTTGAAGGTCGTTTTCAAGAGTTTCCAATTCTGCTCGAGCCGCCTTCAATTGTTCTGACAAACGGTTAACTTCAGCAAGTTTGCCTTCGTAGGCAGTTTTAATCTGCTGAGCGTTTTGACGTTTGCGAGCATTCTCTCCGTTTTTTGCTAAAACTTCCTGCTGTTCAGCAATCAAGTCAGCGATAGAGATAAGTTCTTTTGGCGCATCTGGATAGTAGATCTGTTCTTTTGCGAACTTTTCCTTCTGGTCAGCAATTACACCGATAGCATGGCGCTGATCATATAACCGCTTCTCTTTGATTTCTAATTCGGCTAATTGAGGACCAACCCCGATGATTTGCAAAAGGATATCAGCTTTTTCCTTAGCTGTGCTGTCCATAAATTTCGGGAGGTTGATAGCCAATTCCTCAACGAAACTATCGAGAAGTTGTTGGCCACCTTTTTTCCCGTTCGGATCAATTACTTTTAGCGAACTATTCTTACCTTTGCGTTCAACGACCAAGCCATTTGACATAGTGATCTTGAGCGATGGAGGGATAACTGATCCCTCACGAGTAGCCTTGCTAGGCTTAAAACGATTGCCACCAAGAGCCCAAGCAATGGAATCTAGGACACTAGTCTTGCCTTGGTTATTATTGCCACCGATGACAGTCAAACCGGTAGGTGATGGCTCTACTTTGACAGCCTTAATGCGTTTGACGTTTTCAATTTCTAGCTTATTTATCGCGATACTCATTCACTTAATCCCCTTTTTCTTCGTTGCGTTTCTTAAATCCAAGAGTAAGTCCAGTGATACCGGCAGCGATTACTACCAACCCTAAAGTGCTAGCAATTCCATCTTTTTCGCCAGTGTTAGGTAGAACACCGCCGTAGACCGTCGTATTTGCCACCTCTTTTGGCTCAGAATCGTTTTTATAAACGACCTCGGTAATTTCTACCTCTTTCGCTTTTGGAGCGTCTACGGGCTTGCTAGGCACCTCTTTCGGTGTCACTGGTTTTTCTGGTGTAGGCTTAGTTGGCTCCTCTGGGATTTCCAACTCTGGCAAGTCGAGGATAGGAGCATCGTTTGGCACTACTCCTCCGTCGAATGGTGGGAGCTCACGTTCTTCTGGAATACCAGGGATGCCGCCGTTAAATTCTGATTTCTCATGCACTTCTGGGATTCCTGGAATACCACCTTGGAACTCTGGGATATCCACTTTAGGTGCATCGTGTGGAATTTTAAACGTTGGCTCTGGCTTGTTCTCACCAGATGCGTCACCTCGACCACCAACCAAGTGAGCAGTGCTCTTAGAAATAGCCCCATCATTTTCGGCTTTCAACTCAACCTTATTGGTTGGATTGGTGCTATCCTTGACTGCATTAGTCAATTTAGTCTTGTACCAGATGTAAACCATACGGTCTAATCTGTCCATTTTTACTTCAAACCCGTGGTCTGATTTAGCCATTGACTTGATAAGTTCCATTGCTGACCCTTTATCCGTCCAAGGCTCAACGCTATCAACATAATTCATCACAAAGTAATCATCGACTAGTTTTTGGTTATCTGACATAGTGTCAATCAACGTTACATAATTTAGGACACGGCGTGCATAGTTAACACGAATAGTCCAGTCAATCACAGTTGGGTCATCCTTGTCTTGGCTACCCCATTTAGAGATTAATTCGTCTGAGCCAATTTCTTGCTCTTTCCCAATATTGGCAGTCACAACTGTCCCGTTGAAGTTGACTGTCACAGGCTTGCCAGATTCAACCGCATCCGTCCACTTAGCATCTAATTTAAGAGACATTTGTTTGTTCAATGGATGACTAGCAAAATAATTATTGAATACAGCAGTCACGGTTTGACTAGCTACATCAGTAGAAGCCTTACCAACTACAGCATTGTCAGGATTTGTCACATCGAAGCTATAGTTAGTTTGGAAAGTGATTTCTTTTGGAAGGTCAAATGTGACTTTATCCCCCTCATTAATAGGCATATCATCGGCAAATTTTACATCCTTGTACTCGACTGTGAAGCCAGAATACTTACCGTCACCGTTTGATTGGTCGATAGCAACGTTAGGATTTTCTACATGGATGTCAGTACCTTCTTTGGTGACAACGGTATTAGGTGTTTCTACTGGTGTAGTTGTTTCTGCCATTGGTTGGGCAACTGGCGCTGTTTCTGCGACTGGTTCTGTAACGGGTGCTGATTCCACCACTGGTGCTACTGGTGTTTCTGTAGCGACCACTGGAGCTGATTCTGACGGTGTAACAGTTACGTTGCCCGCATTGTCAGCAGTATAGACATTAGACACCGCTGGTTGAGTATCTGCCACTGGTTGTGTTGTTTCGTCCGCTGATACTTGACCAGCTCCAATCAATAGAGCTGTGGCAAGCGCGAGCGTGCCGCAAAGTCCGAATGCTTTGCTTTTTGTGAATCCTGGTTTAGCTACTGTTTGAGTGTTGAGTGTTTTCATGGTATACTCCTTATAGATGTTATTTCTTGCACAGGCCCTTACCTGTGCTTTTTTTAGTGCCTTCAACGTGCACCCATAGCCCCACCGCAGAATATTTCAATGTTTTGTTAGACTGTAAATGGGAATATTAGGAAAAAAGTAATTTAGTAAAGATTTTTTTGGGGAAAGGTATAAATTACACTCCACGGCAGGGCCATGGCTGCACGCTGAAAGATTGATGATCTATCTATCGTTAAGATACTTAGCGGCTAGATAACGCTCACGTCTCTGACGTGCTTCATATTTCTGGTCGTTGATTTCTCGTGGTGTCCATACTGGCTCGAAGAAGTATTCTTGTTGCGGTTGTTTTTTTGACCAAATCCAGTTAAATAGTTTTGATGCTTTCATTTGTTTGTTTCCTTTCGTGATACAATTGAGTTATCCCAAATGAAGGGAGGTGGAATTATGAGCGAACAATTCGATGCGTTTAAACAAGCAGCTGACAAGGCACTAACCGAATTTGCGGGCGGTTCTGATGCTATCGTCAAACTTGTTGATGAATTACTCAAAGCCCAAGCAGATGATCTTGAAACTTCATTCAAGCTTCAAGAAGTTGATAAGCTTAATGCAAAGATTTCTAAACTCGAGAGCCGAGTTGCTGAATTGAATGATCAACTTTCTCGACACGATAAGTAGCTTCATTCAACCGTTTTAAAGCAGATATGCGCTCTTGCTCAACGCTGACATAGAATGCTTCTCTAGCTTTAATCCATTCCTCTAGCAAGTCGCTAGGGGTTTTTGTTATTTGCCGTGAATACGGCCATCTTGTTGGCCTCATGTTGCATTGTATTTCCTTTCTTCTATTACCCAACCGCACCAACAAGCTGACGAAGCATTTAAATTTAGGAGTCATCGTTAATGATATGTTTACGTACTTACCGCTAGCCACTTGGTAGGCTTTTTTGTTGATATTGTTTAAAAAGGATAATTATTTTTGCTCCGTTAGCTCACTGCTACGGTTGGGGTGTTGATGTTATTTGAATCTGTTTCTAGTTTTCCACTCGATGAAGGATTTAAAACCCTCATAGTTGATGAATACCAGTTTATGTGTTGGGTTGAATACGAACTTTTGAAAGTCTTTGTTATCCCTCATCTCTCGGACAAGGTTCTTTGCCATCGACTTCCCTAGACCCTCCCATCGTTGCATGAGGTGGTCGTAGTCTCCCCACTCAGCCGTCTCGTTAACTCCGACTGGTCGGTAGGTTATTTTCATTTGTTTAAGCTCCTTTCATAATTTTAATTATGAAGTTCAAGCTCTTGAACTTTGTAGTTAAAAAAATATTCTACAATCTCATTAGGTGAGATTTCTAATAGTTCAGCAGCTTTTGCAATTTCATCGTTTTTCCAACTTGACTTCCCGTTAATCTTAAACGAAAACGTTGTCGGAGTTAAGCCGATGGCTTTTGCGAAATCTTCTTGCGTTCCATATTTTTCAATGATACGCCCTTTTAATTTAGCGTAGTTAAATCTCATCGAGTTCTCCTTTCTAAGTTCAATCTCTTGAACTTTATGGTTTTATTTTAATCCTTCTCTTTTTATTTGTCAACAGTTTTTGTTCAATTTTTTGAACTTTTTTTAGATTTATCTTGAACTTTTTTATTTTCTACTATATAATGTACTCATAAAGGAAAAGGAAAAAATATGAAAAATACTACTGCTTCACGTTTGCAACAAGTGATGAGCGAACGAAATTTAAAACAAGTTGACGTAATTTCCCTTTCGAAAGTACACCAAAAGGAATTGGGCGTGAAACTTGGAAAGAGTGCTTTGTCTCAATATATCAACGGGAAATCAACACCAGATCAAGAAAAGTTGGTGCTGCTTGCTAGAACGTTGGGGGTATCTGAAGCGTGGCTCATGGGGTATGATGTCCCTATGACTAAAGATTCGCAACCAACCAATGCCCACGATATCGATGAAATCATAGCTAATGCAATGATGTTCGACGGTAAACCTCTTACCGAGGATGATAAGCGGGCAATTCGGGGCATCATTGCTGGATATATGAACAGCAAAGAGAAGTGAGGTGCTATGACTGAAAGTGAATTGCTTGAGCAGTTCAATGTCTCTATCTGTGAGTTTGATTCTAGTCAGTGGTCCAGAAACGGCTTTATCGACCCGATAAACAGGGTGGTTTATATCAACGGGGATTTAGACCAAGACACTCGTTTAAAGGTCATTCTGCACGAATTAGGGCACTTAGAACACAACTCTAAAGACTATGAGCGTTTGCGTGAAAAATACGAAGCTCAAGCTAATAGGAATATGATCCACGAGCTACTAGTTGATTATTTAAAATCTACTGATATCTACGATTTTAATTGGGTTCGCTTCGCTGCACAGTATGATATCTCAACGACTTGGGGCGAAGCGATGATACAAGATGAATTTAGGAAAATTCAGCAAACTGTTATTTAAAAAAAGGAGAAAATGAAAATGAAAATGGATGATGTTAGAAATGTACCTACTTACTTAAAATTCGAAACAACTTTTGGCTGTACTTTTGGTGGGCTTATTTTAGGTTTTATCTTTCCTCCTTTTTGGTTATTAACGTTTGTGGGTATTGCTTTACTGTTCGCACGACTTTTTTGGGAGATAAAACACCCTATGACTAAAGAGCAAAAAGAACAATCAAAAATAGAACGAGCAAAAGCGAAAGAGGAATTTCGACAAGCGAAAGAGGAGTTGGGAGATAGCTTACGACAAGCAAGAGCTGTAAAATGCCCTCATTGCAAAAGTACGGACGTTGAATTTATGGTACAGCAAAGAAAAAGTTTCTCGATTGGTAAAGCCGCTGCCGGAACTATTATGACTGGCGGTGTTGGTGCTCTAGCTGGTTTTGCTGGCAAGAAGGGTAAAAAAGAGTGGCACTGCAAGAACTGTGGTGCAGTCTTTGCCACTAAAAAATAAAACAAAAAAGCCCTACACTCACCGTCGCCAAACTTAGAGTGTAGAGCAAGCATCACAGAAAATAAAAACACTATCACGGTAAAACAACCTAACAAGATTGTGTTCTTTTTTCTGTACCCATTTTACCAAAAATAAGGAGATGTGACAATGTGGGTAGAAGAATTACCGAATGGGAAATATAAATATTTTGAGAGATACAAGGACGCTTACACTGAAAAATGGAAACGGGTATCTGTTACTCTAACCAGTAGGTCAAACCGAGCAAAGAAAGAGGCTCAACGCTTACTTGATGATAAGATAGCCCAGAAGATAGAATCATCAAGCACCACTAACGTGTCATTCCATAGTGCCTTCAATGAGTGGTGGGAGTTCCACCAAAAGCAGATTAAGTTAAGCTCAATCAAGAGCCTTGCAGCATCCGTTAAGCGAATATCTGATACTATCGAACAAGGTACTATCTTATCAAACATCAATGTCAGATTCATTCAATCTCTACTGGACACTGAAGACTGGACAGATTCACAGAAATATCGTGCTAAGACTGTTTTAAATACATTCTTTGACTATGCTGTGGATCAACAGCTTATTTCTGACAATCCCTCACGGAAAGCACGACTGCCAAAGAAGACTAATAAACTTGAGAAACAACAAGCTGCCAAGAATAAATACTTAGAACCAGACGAATACAGTCGCTTGCTGAAAGAACTCTATCGAAAAGATATAACGCTGAGATATGCCCTAGCGTGTGAGTTTATGCTCCTAAATGGTTGTCGGATTGGCGAACTGGCTGGTTTGACTGTGTCAGATTACCACAAAGAAACACGTTCCCTTGATATCCACACCTCATTCAACAGATACATCCCAGAAAACGAAGGAACAAAAACAGTCGCTAGCTATCGAACTACCTACCTCACTAATCGTGAGATGGAAATTATTGACCAGATACTAGAATTGAAAGAGCTAAGCGAATCAACCAATCCAGACTGGTATCATAGTGATAAAATTTTCACGACCAATACCGGAAAGCCTATTCATAGTACAATCCTAAGTGCATCACTTCAACGAGCCAATACCAGACTGAAAACGCCTATTGACAAGCACCTATCCCCTCATATATTCAGACACACCACGATAAGCATATTGGCTGAAAACAACGTGCCACTTAAAACTATCATGGACAGGGTTGGCCATGCAGATTCGGAAGTAACTACTAGCATCTATACACACGTCACAAGGAACATGAAGGATCAAGCGGTCAATGTTTTAGATAATATCATTACGAATAATCTTGCCCCTTCCTTGCCCCTCGGATAGAAAAAAAGAACCCTAGGTTTAACCTAGAGTCCTTAGAAACGTTGTTAAATCAACGTTTTATTTTTTCAAGTTGTAGAATGATTTCAAACCACGGTATTCTGCAACTTCACCAAGTTGGTCTTCGATACGAAGCAATTGGTTGTATTTAGCGATACGGTCAGTACGTGACAATGAACCTGTCTTGATTTGACCAGCGTTAGTTGCAACTGCGATATCAGCGATTGTTGAATCTTCAGTTTCACCTGAACGGTGTGATACTACTGCTGTGTATCCAGCTTCTTTCGCCATTTCGATAGCGTCGAAAGTTTCAGTCAAAGTACCGATTTGGTTAACTTTGATAAGGATTGAGTTAGCAGCGTGTTCTGCAATACCTTTTTCAAGGTAAGCTGTGTTAGTTACGAAGAAGTCGTCACCAACCAATTGAACTTTACCACCAAGACGTTCAGTAAGAGCTTTCCAACCGTCCCAGTCGTTTTCGTCCATACCATCTTCGATAGTGATGATTGGGTATTTGTTAACCAATTCTTCAAGGTAGTCGATTTGTTCTGCAGCAGTACGAACAGCAGCGCCTTCACCTTCAAATTTAGTGTAGTCGTAAACTTTACGTTCTGCATCGTAGAATTCAGATGATGCACAGTCAAATCCGATAAATACGTCTTTACCTGGTACATATCCAGCAGCTTCGATAGCTTTGATGATAGTTTCAACACCATCTTCAGTTCCGTCGAAACGAGGTGCGAAACCACCTTCGTCACCTACGGCTGTTTCAAGTCCACGTTCTTTAAGGATTTTCTTAAGTGCGTGGAAGATTTCAGCACCCCAACGAAGAGCTTCTTTGAATGTTGGTGCACCAGCAGGTACGATCATGAATTCTTGGAAAGCGATTGGAGCGTCTGAGTGAGAACCACCGTTGATGATGTTCATCATTGGAGTTGGAAGAACTTTAGTGTTGAATCCGCCAAGGTAGCTGTAAAGTGGAACTTCAAGGTAGTCAGCAGCTGCGCGTGCTACAGCGATAGACACACCAAGAATAGCGTTGGCACCAAGTTTACCTTTGTTTGGAGTACCGTCAAGAGCGATCATTGCGCGGTCAATACCTTGTTGATCACGTACGTCGAATCCGATGATGTGTTCAGCAATAACGTTGTTTACGTTATCAACTGCTTTTTGAGTACCAAGACCACCGTAACGAGCTTTGTCACCATCACGAAGTTCTACTGCTTCGTGTTCACCAGTTGAAGCTCCTGAAGGAACCATACCGCGACCGAATGCACCAGATTCAGTGTAAACTTCTACTTCAAGTGTTGGGTTACCGCGTGAGTCAAGGACTTCGCGTGCGTAAACATCAGTAATAATTGACATTACAATACTCTCCTTATGAGTTAAAATTTTTTACACCTATATATTACCATAATATCAAGGCTTAAGCAAATTAAAACCAGAATTTTCTAGCGATTTTCTATTTTTTAATATTTTCAATTGTTTTTGAAAATCTCAGAAAACGACCCGAATGAAAAGGAATTCAAAATATTGTATAATACAAGTAGAAAACTTACAGGAGATTCCTATGACTTCACTTGAAAACAAAGTACTCCAATGCGCTAGTGGCGAAAAACGCCTTAATCCCGATGAACTTCGTCAGTATTTTGGAACCTATGCGGAACGTGTAGTCCTAGCTGTTCTATTGGAAAATGCTGAAAAGAAAACTGTAATTGACCATTTTCCGAAGATTTTAAAAGACTTGCAAGCCGTTTACCCGAATCTTAGTCTCAAGCTATCGCCAAAATTAGCTGACCAGATACAATTTACCTATATCAAAACTGCTCAAGCACTCAACATTTCAGCAACTATCGTGGATGAGGCCAAGGCCCATTCACCATACGGTCTTATTGCACATAGTAATCAAGCAGAGAACCTTGATAAAGTGTTATTTTCAGAGCTCTATCCTGATATCCTTGCTCCTAAAGGAACTGAACCCGTCACTGAAAAAAAGGGATTTTTTGCTAAACTATTTGGAAAATAAAAGCTGACGCAAGGTCAGCTTTTTCTTATATCACAATGTTTTACTGAGCTTGATGAGATTTCCAACATTGAGTCCTGTTCGATAGAGATTCTCTTTAGCAGCAGCTAAAACTTGGTCTAAGTCTGCTACTTGTCCAATAATGGGAAAGGCAACTGAAATGCCTGCTACTGGAAAATCAGGCAAGTCATCCTTCAGACTACCGCAGATTGCAATGACGGGAATAGCTGATGGTGTCCGCCTAGCCACCCCGACCGGTGCCTTACCAGACAAGGACTGGCTATCCATACGTCCTTCTCCTACTATAACCAAATCAGCAGACTTCACACGTTGGTCAAAATCAACACAATCAAGTACAAAGTCAATCCCTGATTTAACTTCTGCATCTGCAAAGGCCACCAGACCTGCAGCCATGCCTCCCCCTGCTCCTGAACCAGCTAGTTTTAAAACTTCAGGAGCAAAGTCAGTGTAGAATTGTGACATATCTTGGTCAACTTTTTTAAATTGTGAAGGAGACAAGCCTTTTTGTCCACCAAAAATATAGGTCGCTCCATGTTGACCACACAAGGGGTTATCTACGTCAGTAATCAGACGAATGGTGACACCAGACAAATCAACCTTATTTTCAGAGGAAACCTTTTTAAGGAGACCAAGATTAGCACCTATTGGCTCAAGCTCCTGTCCTTCAGAATCATAAAAACGATAACCCAATCCATATGCCATACCAATACCACCATCATTGGTAGCAGATCCACCTACGCCTATAATAAACTCTCGGATGCCAGATTGAACCAAATGAACAATTAGTTCACCTACGCCTTGTGTCGTTAGAGCTAGAGGATTTCGTTTCTCCTTAGAAATATGCTCCAAGCCACAAATCGCAGCCATTTCAAAAATAGCAGTCTGGCCATTGCTAGCAAAAGAAACACTTCCGTCACTTGTATAGGCATGAGGAATCTTGATACTTTTCTTCTCAAGATTTAGATTTTCAGCAAGAGCATCTAAGGTGCCTTCGCCACCATCACCTATTGGCATGAGGTCAAAATCAGCGTCGGGTAAGGCATTTTCAAAGCCTGATTTAAGGGCTAAGGCGACCTCTTTTGCAGATAAGCTCTCCTTAAATGAATCAGGTGCAATCAAAATTCGCATGATGTCCTCCTTCTATTTTTCTTTTAGGTAAGGGGATAAAGCCTGAACTAACTCTTCCGTCATATGTCGAGGACCTCGAACAGTTTTAATACCTAAACTCTTTAGTCTATCACTGTCAAAGTCAGTGTCATTAAAAGTATATAAGGGTTTAATCCGCATCAACTCTTTAATACTCTCCTCTTCACGATAACCTTGATTAGGGATATTTGCCTCTAAAACTTGACAGACGTAACGGATGGCCTTGGTAGGTGCCGTAATATAGATAGCCACAAAATCTCCCTTTTGCATACTAGCTTTCTGTGTCCAAAGAATCTCCTCATTTGCGGAAAACTCCTCCCCAATATCGTAGTATTTCAAATTTACCGGGATAATCCAATAATGAGGCTCCGAAGCCTTTCTAAGATGTTTTGGGGCCACTAGGGTTCGACTTTCACTAAGAAGCTCAAAAATGGTCTGGTCCGGCAAGGTCTCATCTAAAACAAGACTGACCCAGGTCTTCTTGGACATATGGTAGCTAGGAAAAACGCCATCCATTTTCAAGAGCTTATCCATTTGCTTCGGATTAACCTTGATGTTAACCACATCATATGTTGATTCTGCCTTTTCTCCACCAAGCCCTAGTTTTTCTCCCTTAAGAGGAAAAAACAAGGCATACCATTTACCATCAACTCTGAAAGATAGATAGCTTGGTTCCTTCTCGAAAGGATGGTCTGCTTGGTCTGAAAATTCTTGAACTAAAAACTTAGCCAGGCGATTAGCTTGTGGAGATGAAAATAATTGATTTTCATAACAAGAAACAGCTACCTGTGACAGAAGTGCTCCATAAGCTTCTCTGACTTGACCAACGTAAGTTCCAGTAGCCTGAGGACTCCTGAAGATATCATAAGGCTCATCAAGATCACTATCGACAACCTGTCCCGTCAACTTACCTTCTAAATCAATAAACAATCGAGCTTCAAGTTCTTCAGCTATCAGTGTTTTTCTGAACTCATAGCCTTGCTCGGTAGCTGTAAAACCAAAAGGCTCTAGGCTATCAGGTTTTAGGACTTTCTTTTTAAAATAAGCATCCTCAAAAGTCATTGGTTCTCCCTTTTTCTAAAAAAGAGAAGTTGAGACAAACTTATGTCCCAACTCCTTTTTTATTTTGTTGACTGACGTAAGGTAAGACCATGATTAAGAATAACATCTTTTTCTTCAAGCTCTTCCTTATTCATGATTTTAGTCAACATACGCATGCTAACTGCCCCTAAATCATAGAGAGGATGATTAATACTAGAAAGGTTTGGACGTGTATAGCTTGTAATTGGTGAGTCATTGCTTGTGATGATTTCGAAGTCTTCTGGAACGGATTTACCTGCAGCAAAGAGGCCATTCAAGAGACCTGCAGCCAATTCATCTTCTCCAACATAGGCAGCAGTGGCACCAGAGTTCAAGACACGTTGTGCTAGATCAAAGCCGTCTTTATAGCTGTATTTAGCTTCAAAAACAAGACCTTCATTGTAGCGCAAATTATTCTTTTCAAGTCCGGCCTTATAACCAGCTAGACGGAGCTTGCCATTAATATCATCAATTAGTGGTCCTGATACAAAGGCAACCTTTTCATTATTTTTAGCAAGTTGCGTTACACAATCCTCAACAGCAGCTTTATAGTCGATGTTAACACTCGGTAATTGGTGTTCAAGGTCCACTGTTCCTGCTAGGACAATCGGCGTACGGGTACGAGAAAATTCTGCACGAATTTTTTCCGTCAAGTGGTAACCCATGAAGATGATACCGTCTACTTGTTTGGCAAATAGAGAGTTAATCACGGTAACTTCGTGATCGTCATTTTCATCACTAGATGCAAGAACAATATTGTACTTGTACATGGTTGCAATATCATCAATCCCCCTTGCTAAAGTAGCAAAATAACTATTAGCAATATTTGGGATGACAACTCCTACAGTAGTAGTTTTCTTACTCGCCAAGCCACGCGCAACCGCATTTGGACGGTAATCCAAACGATCAATGACCTCAAGCACTTTTTTTCGGGTGTTTTCTTTTACATTTTTATTTCCATTTACCACACGAGACACAGTCGCCATCGAAACACCTGCTTCACGTGCAACGTCGTATATAGTAATTGTTTCATCAGTATTCATAAAAACACTTCCTTTCTCATTTTACGCTCACTTATTCATGCTAATTGTATCAGATTCTGAAAACACTTTCAATTATTTTGACTGATTTTTTACAAAAAAATGAAAGGGATTCCTTCTTTATGGTTACGAGGAAGAAAGCCATTTCAGAAAAGGAGCTGTCATTTCGTGTTTCCAAGACTATCCATCGCTTACAAAACTAGGCTAAAAAAGTCTCAATGAAAGTAAATGATTTAATGAAAAGCCAAAAAAACAACTTGCATTTTCCCTATAAAAGTGACAGAATGAGTGTAAGAAATACAAAGGAGTTTTTTCTATGTCTAAACTTGATCGCATTCGTCATTTTTTGAATGAAAATAAAGCAGGGCTAGCTATTGTTTCAGATCCTGTAACTGTCAATTATCTTACTGGTTTTGATTGTGACCCACATGAACGCCAAATGTTCCTCTTCGTCTACGAAAATCGTGAACCTGCCCTCTTTGTTCCTGCTCTTGAGGTCGCACGTGCCTCTGCTGTACTCGACTTCCCAGTCTTTGGTTATGTGGACTCTGAAAATCCATGGCAAAAAATCAAAGCTGGTCTAGCAAGTACAGACAGCCCTATTATTTATGCAGAGTTTGACAATCTCAATGTGACTAAGTTCCAAGGATTGCAAACGGTCTTTGAAGGTCGCTTTGAAAACTTGACACCATTCATCCAAAAAATGCGCGTTATCAAGTCTGCTGATGAAATTCAAAAAATGATTGTTGCCGGTGATTATGCTGATAAAGCTGTTAATATCGGTTTTGACAATATCTCTCTCGACGTTACTGAAACAGACATCATTGCTCAAATCGAATTTGGCATGAAGAAAATCGGTATCAATCAAATGTCCTTTGAAACGATGGTCCTTACAGGTAATAATGCCGCAAACCCTCATGGTATTCCAGGAACTAACCGCATTGAAAATGACAGCCTCCTCCTTTTCGACTTGGGTGTTGTTAGTCAAGGCTATGTTTCAGATATGACACGTACCGTAGCTGTCGGTCAACCTGACCAATTCAAGAAAGATATCTACAATATCTGTTTGGAAGCTCAACTCACTGCCCTTGATTTTATCAAACCAGGTGTAACCGCCAGCGAAGTCGATGCTGCAGCACGTAATGTTATTGAAAAAGCCGGTTACGGCGAATACTTCAACCACCGTCTGGGACATGGACTTGGTATGGATGTCCACGAGTTTCCTTCAATCATGGAAGGAAATGACTTGGTAATCGAAGAAGGAATGTGTTTCTCTGTTGAACCAGGTATTTACATTCCTGAAAAAGTTGGTGTTCGTATTGAGGACTGTGGTTATGTGACAAAAGATGGCTTTGAAGTCTTCACACACACACCAAAAGAATTGCTCTATTTTGATGTCTAATTAATAAACATGGGTCTTCAATTA
>OGJR01000263.1_pt1 | contig 48806 bp, 55 predicted proteins | sample 1572301 | NCBI WGS metagenome assembly OGJR01 (sample SAMEA2582083, study PRJEB24529) | metagenome | biome: Human gut stool | place: China | collected 2011 | reverse complement strand
TGTCGAGCCCCCGCTGGTGGAAGGAGTTCGCATCGAACTCGATCGCCTCAACGCCCGCTCGTCGCGCCACTTCCTGCTCGTAAGCGGCGGCAGTCTCGGGATCGAGCTCGTCGACAGCCGACTGCGTTTCGCTCAGCTCCTTCATGGCCTCGGCGTTTCGGCGAGCACGCTCTTCCTCGCGGGCAATCGCGGCGCGCGCCTTCATACCCGTGGTGAAGACTTCGACCGGCGCGGTGAACTGTTCGCCCACCACTTCCGCCACGACATCCGCCCACGACGAGATCTCGCCGTCGGAAAGGAGCTGGCCCGCGGCTTCGCCCATGCCGCCCATCGCGCCCTGCACGGGCATCTGCAGGGCCATGTTGGCGAACTCGCGCTTGTACGCCGAGTCGAGCATCTGACGCGTGGCAGACTTCGGCACCATGGAGACGCCTGCCAATCCGATCGACGCCGCGTCGAAGAGCGCCGTCGCCGCAGCGTGCTTCTCTGCGCGCTTGACGGCATCCGTCAGCATGTCTCGCTTCGCGGGATCAAGATAGGCCGAGGCAATCGACTTCGGATCGGTGAGGTCGATGCCTGCATCCGCCAAGTTCTCGAGTACGCTCGCGTTTTTGTCCATGGAGTAGGAGAGCCCGAACGTGCCCGCCATCTGCGCGGGAATGCCGCCAGCCCCGAGGATCGGTAGCGCGAGTAGCGAGGGCGCGTTCTGGGTCAGCGAACCCACGCCCAAGTCGGCAAGGATCGTAAGCGGATCTTTCGCCAGCGCGCTCATCACCCCCGAGAAGGAGTCCTGCGCCATCATCTCCTGCGTCGCCTGGGCGCTGGGGAAGAAAGAAGCGTAGCGTGTGAGACGCGCCGTGCGCTCGGACGCCTTCTCGATCTGCTCCGCGATGCGGGCCTTCATGCCCTCTTTCACCGCCATGAAAGCGGCGAGCCCCACTTGACCCGTCTCGTCTTCTGCAGTGGCAAAACGGTACGCCACGTCCTTGCCCTGCGCGATCTCGTCTTCGATCTCTTGGATGCGGCGGAGCTCCTTGGAGTACGCCTCCGCATCGGAAGCCGAGCCGAAGAACGAGGTCGCATCGCCAGAGAAGCTGTTGCGGGTGAAGGCGTTGCGAACCGTCCCCCAGATCGAATCCTTCTCGCCCGCATCGGGCGCCATTGCCCAGATCAGCTTCTCACGAACGCCCATGGAGGAGAGATCGTTCTTGACGAGATTGGCAAAGGCGGGTTCGGAGAGCTTCTCCATGAGGGTCGGGGCTTCGGTGTACATCGTCGCCCAATTGACCGCCCGCGCCTTCTCGGCCGCCTCTTCTGCCGGCGTAAGCGTCGGCGTCTCTTCAGGTGTCATGTCGAAGACACGCGCCTTGCGAAGCCGCACAGCCGCCTGCTCAGGCGTCTCAGGGTCCATGAGCGCCTGCTCGTAGTCGGTCTGAGCCTGCGCCGCGCCATCCTGCGCAATCATGCGCTCAATGAAATCCATCAGTTACCTCCGTCGTCAAAACCGTACATATATGTCGTCTGGTGCCCGAGCCAAGATGGGCCCGTACTGCCTTCACCGACCTGACCGCCGGCGCGCGCCATGAGGTAGTAGCGCAGACGGGCGACCTGCGGCATCGGGCTGTTGCCGTGCTTCGCCTTCCATGCAGTGTCGATCTTCTTCATCAAAGGCTCGTCGAAACTCACACTCGGCGGGATCATCACGCGGAGCCGCTGATCCCCGAGCATGATCTTGGTGAGGACATACTGCATCTCCTGCTTCGTCGGCTTGCGCTCCTGGCCGATCTGTTTGAGCCAATGCTCAGCCGTCTGCTCGACGACCTTGTAGGCATCCGTCATGCCGTGGTTCGGCAAATCGTCCATTGTGAGCATGCTCGCCACCTTGTTCGTCGAGCCGAGCAGTTCGGAGACGGGCGTGATCTCGCGCATTGCGAGATTGATCCGCTGCCCCACTTCGATCTCGTTGAGCTTCTTGCCCATCTCTTGCCCTTGCAGGCTCATGACTTCCTGCATCTGCGCCAAGTAGGCATTGGCAACGTCCGGCGACTCTTCCCTCAGCTTCACGTACTCGGGGTTTCGCTTAAGCGCACGTTCAATCGTCTCACTGCTAATGACGAACGGGTCCTGTACCACGCCCATCGCGGCAAGGCGCTTGCGTGCCGCCTCATCGTCGGCCGCGTAAGTCGAGCCCTGCTTGAGGCTGAAATACCTCGTCAGGATGCGCTGACGATCCTTTCCGTTGAGCTGGTTCAGGTAGAGCGTCAGCTCGTCCTCAGACATGGACACGAGGAAACGGTCATCGCTCAGCTTGCCAAGCGCGCGCGGATCAGAAGCGAACGTATCGCTCTGGTAATGTGCAGCCAGCTTCTGCACCTCGGCGGCCTCGTTCACGTCAAGCCGCGCCAGTAGATCCTGCGGCACCTTGGAAAGGTCGCCGTTCGTCTGGAAGAGGATGTTCGAGATCTGCGCCTTGATGTTGTTCTGGTCCTGCACGTAGGACTGCTTCTTCTGGTTGACCAATACAGCCGCCTTCGTGACGAGCTCGTCGCAGTAAAGCGGGTCGGCGGCGGCGCGCGGATCCGTCCGACGAAGGTCTTCTCGGATCTGATCAGCCGTTGGCCATGTCTTCGCGGCGGCCGCATACTGCGGAGAGAACGCGGAGACGCGGGAGCCCGTCGCCTTGTCGATAACTTCCCTCTCGCGACGCATGTTCGCCACGGCGCTCTTGAGCGTCGACTGCGCCTTCTCGGGCAGATAGTCCGTCCACACGCCGCCCTTCTCCTGCGCCTGCTTCTCAGCCTCGCGCACGGTCTCCTTGGAGGTGATGTACCCCGCCATCGCCATGTGCTCGTCGGCGAACTCGGTGAGCATATCGTTGTAGCGCGCAACGCCCAGCATGTCGTTGTAGTTTCGATCGGTCTTGAACGCCTCAGGATCCCAGGGTTGCTTGGCCGCCTTGGCCGCCTCCATGCCCTGCTCAACGGTGAGTTGAGACGCACCGTGCTTCCACTCGGAAGGAGCGCCCTCCTTCGCGGTGAAAGACTGGCTGCCTTTGCCGGGCATAGTGGAAATAAGCGCCTCGTAGCCTCGGGCGGTCTTCACAAAATCCTGCGTCACGACGCCTCTCTTGACGGCTTCGCTGAGCCCCCCACGGAGTACTTCTCCAGCGCCACCCAAGCCCGCGGCATATCGCTCGATCTTCAAGCGATCCTCGTGCGCCTGCACGATCGGGTTGATGCGCTGACGAGCGCGCGCAACGTCGGACCCGAGCATCTCCTTCGAGTGCGCACGAAGAAGCCCGAGCGCCTGATATGCCACGGCAGGGTTTCGATCGGAGCCTGCCAGGAGCGAGTCAATGCCGTTCATGTACATGGACGACATGTTCTTCTTGATGTAGAGCGCCTTGTTCTCGGCCGTCCAGCCCATGAACTCGGCGAGCTTATCCGCGGACTCATGGATCGCATGAGCGCTCTGCGCAAGCATGTCAGGCTTGCCGGCATACGCTGCGCCCGACTCCACGGCCTGCGCAATCGCGCCTTCGTGCGCCGCCTTCTTCTGGGCAACCGCCTGCTGATAGACGTGCTGAGAGACGCCGGAGTAGGACGCGGTGTAGATCGCCTGTGCCTTCTCGCCGAACATCTTCTGCTGACGCGCGGTGAGCCCGGAGGCGAGCTCCTGGCCGTAGTCCTGAAGCCCCGAGTCCATCCGCTCGACAAGGCCTTTTCCGTCGAGGTCCGGCTCAAGCGCGTTGGCGCCCAGTTGGCTCGCCCAGCCGCCTTCGCCCGACTCCATGTCGATCGCTTTGCGACGAAGCTCCGTGAGCGCCTCCGTCACGCGGGCGTCATCCTGTTCCGCGAGGAACTTCGAGTACCAGTCATCGAGCTTGGCGGACGCCTTCGCCAACGGCTTCTGCACGTCCATCTCGGGAACTTTCGGAATCTCGGTTGACATCGGTCGATAGCCGAGGATGCTCGGCATGACCTGTGGCCCGCCGTAGTTGGGAACTTGTGCCATTAGGATGCTCCAAAGTATCGGTACCAACGGTCGGCCGCCGTAAAGCCTCCGTCAATGACGCTGGAAAAACCCTCGGACTGCTTTGCCGCCTTGGCGTAGCCGGCCATGCCAGAGTAGATGCCGCCCTGCGCGCTCGCCTGAAGGGCCTGCTGTTTGAAGCCCCAGGCGGCGGAGAGCGCGTTCATCTCGGCGGTCTTCTTGTCCATCTCCTTCATGATGTCGGTGGACGCAGTGACCTCTGCAGTCGAGCCTTCGCCCAACACCACGCCGCTCGACGCGAACGCCGTGCGCTGTTTGGCTTTGATCTGGCCCGCGCGGTAGGTAAGCTGTGCGACGGCGGCTTCGCCTTGACGCATCGCAGACTCGGCGGAGAGCTGCGCCATCTGACGGTTCTGCTCGGAGATCTCGGCCTGCTTGTTCATCACGTAGTCGAGCGTCTTGCCGCCCTTCCACGCGGAGTACATGCCGCCGATCGCCTGCCCGATGGCAAGACCGATAGATGCACCGCCCATCACCTGATTAAAACCGCCCGCCGACGAAGCTGTATCTGGAGCGGTCAATACGTTCTGCGTGCCGGCGGCCCCTTGGAACGTGAGTGGATCCGTTCCAAAGTTAACGCCGCCCAAAAGGTTGTCGAGGTCATATGTGACCCCTTGAAGTGTAAGCGCCATAAGAAAAAAGCCCTCATAGTTGAGGGCTAGGTTATCGGGTTGAAGGGACCTCATGCACCCATTACTTCGCGAGATCCCAACAGAGACTAACGATCGTGAGCGGCAGAGGATCTTTCTGACGAACGCAGATCTGCCCTGAGTCGTTCCACTGCGAGATTGTGGCGACGGAGATCTCCTTGTCCATCAATGCAGGCGGGGACCCGTACGGCTCATCGGTTCTCTGCTTGTACTCGACAAGATTGTCAAAGTCAGGGCCAACAAAGACACCGGAAGACTTGTGCACACGCATGAACACATCGTTCACGTTCTTCATGTGCCCCATACCGACCGAGCCGTCCGCCAACTGTACCGCCACCGGGAGCGTCTGCAGGTCGGCCGTGATCGGCAGGCCCACGATGACGTGACGCGCCGATTGGGTGAGCGTGACTTTCCCGTCCTCCACTACGCGCTGAGGGAGCACACAACCGTCGGCAAGGATGTTGACCGTCTCGCCCTCGAGCCAGGTGAGCCCCTTCACCTCAGTCGTCCGGTCTCCGATGTACTCCCCGCCGCAGTCCACGCACCATGCGTCTTCCAACGCCGAGAACTTACGCTCGTGCATGCGCTCGACGTAGCGGACAACCTCTCCTTTGACTGTTCGACGGATGATGAGGTAAACGATGTCCTCATCCCCCTCAGGCACGACCGTCACAGACTCGACCGCGCCGGTCACCGTCGTGTGCTTGTGCCAGCCGCCAATCGCCTGCTCAGGCAAGTAGGTAAACCCCAGAAGGCTGCCGTCAGCCATCGCCGCCCACACGATCGGATCCGGCGACTTCGCCAGCGCCATGTCGACGATCTGCGAGTCTTCGAAGAAGTGCGCGGATCGGATCGACAAATCGCCTGTAGTGAAACCAGACGACTGCCAGTTGTACCCGAGCTCGCGCACGTGCCCACCACGGGCGGCAGCGTAAACGACCGTGGAGTTGACCACCACAGGCATGACGTTCGAAGCGCCTATCTGCGCCTGCACTTCCGATCGAATCGCATCAGGCGCCATCGGGGCGGAGCCGCCCGAGTAGACTCGATACTCCGTCGTATTCGTCATCGCAAGCATCTGCTGGAGCGGCGTCAGATGCAGGATGCGCGACGCCTCCTGCGCCGCGATGGCGAAACGCAAGCGGTTGTCGTCCTGCGAGGGGAGCGTGTGACTCATGTCGGACTCGGTACCGGAGCGCGTCATCCACACCATCTGAGGTCGCGTCGGCGTTCCCGCGAAGCATCGGCGCTGTTCGTAGTAGCAGACCGCGCCGGGGTAGTCGCCCGCCTTACCTACGTTGGCGGTGAGCGAAGCGCCACTGCCCACCGTAGAAACAACCGTCAACTTCGGAGACGTGTAGCTTTGCCCGCCGGACCGCACGGCTACCTTCTCGATGCGCCCGTCCTTCACAACTGGCACAAGCTCCGCGCCCCAACCTGTCGAGTCCTTGACGTCGATACGAAGGGACGACTGCTCAACATCGAGAGCAACCGTAGCACGTCGGCCGAAACTCTCAGTCCACGAGCCAACCCATGTATGGTCCGTCCACGTAATTTCAACACGCGGAAGAGAGTAACCTTGACCTACGTTTGTGACCTTGATGCCGGTGACGGTGGTCGTGACCATGTCGTCGTAGGAAGGGCCGGCGTCACTGTTGCCTGCAATTTCCTCTCTCCAAACACGGCGAGAGGTGACCAGCTCCACAGTTGCCCCAGTGCCCTCGCCGTTCTCGTCGTATACGCGTACGGAAAAAGGACTCTTTTCGCTACCGGAGTCCGCCACGCGGCGGGTGCCGGAAATAACCTTGTTGCCATTCGGCGATGAAAGGATGCGCCACTGATCCGCGACGATGCCTCTGCGGTCATAGACGTACCCGCTCCCGCCGTTGTTGACCGTGACAGACGTAATGCCCTTGCTCATAAAGAAAGGGTCATCGTAGATAGGCGGCGTGATGCCCTCGTCAGGCGAGTAGTTGTCGTCGATGAATGACGTTTCGGTCGTCTCGCCGATAAAGCAGTACAAGCCCTTGAAATTCTTGTAGACGCGGTACCGCTCCGCGTCTGCCACAGAGCCCCACGTGATCGTACAAGTGGCGTTGTTGAGGTACAGGTTTCCCTTCGTCTCACCAACGGGACTTGCAGGGCTCTCCTGCTCGCTCCCCGTCTCCGTCTCCTTCACCGCTGTCACGCGGTACTTCAACGTGTAGCGGGTCTTCTCGCCTTCCGTAATCGTCTGCCCACTGCTCGCTACAACGTTGTATTCAACCTTCGGCGCTCCTGGGGCAGGTAGCGGTGCGCCGAACTGAACGTCGACAAGACGCCAGTCGGTCGCGCCGTAGCGGCGCAATTCCTTCGGCGGGTAGTTCGGATGCACGAGCGTCATGATGTCCATCGACTGGACATAGTGGATGTCAAACACGTCGTCCGAGCTGTACGGCGTCTCGATCTCATAGGGCTGCCCGTCTTCGCCCAGGAGGGTTTTGCCCGACGTGTGAAAGCGCGCGTACTTGTCGCCCAGCTCGATCGCGAGCGTCTGATCCGACGAGAACGTGAACGGGATGAGGCGACACTTCTTCGTCGGGTACTTCGTCGTGCTCACGTACGCCGTACCCGGTCGAACCGTCGCGGGGCCCTGCGGAAGCACGAGGAAGTTGCGGCACTTCGCCAAACCCTGCTGGTACTTCTGATCGTCAAATCGCCCATACATGGCGGGGGAGAGCTCGCCCGCCGCGAAAGACATTTGTACCTTGCGAATGCCCATGGCTATCTCCTCATGATCCAAGACGGCGTGAAACAGACCTGCTTGCGCTGCTGGTTCGCGTCGCGAGTCTTCGCCGTGGAGAGGGCCACTTGGAACTGCTTCGAGAGCAGGCTCGCAAGTTTCTGCCCCTCCTCGCCCTTGACACGAGAACCCGCGATCTCCATCGCGAGGTAGTACGCGAATGCGGTTGCGAACGTCGGGGAGAAGTAGCCTTCCGACACTTCCGACGTGAGGTATGTCGCCACAGGGTTCTCCGCGTTCGTATAGAGCTTGCCGCCCATCACTTCAAAGTTCGCGTCGTTGGGCTCCACGAACCACATCGGGTTGTCCGTCCACCAACTCGGCATCTCCTGCCGCGCATGCGGTCGAACACGGATGACACGCATGCAGTCGGACGGGACCTCGTAAACACCACGCCATCCGGCCGTCTCGTTCGTGCTCAGCTTGGCGAGAAGCTGACGCTTCGTGGCGAAAGACCAGTCGTGCATCTCCAGCATGGCCGACTTCGCGATCGGATAGTAGATCGCGCACATCTTGGACACCGTCGTGCCGTCGGGCGGGTTGATCGTCGCAACACCCCCCGAGTCGCCGAGGAAAGACAACGCCAAATTACAAATCTCTACAGCACTTGCCATGAGAACCTCCTACAAAAAGAGGCGCCGAAGCGCCCCTTTGTCACCACCTCAATCGAGAGGATCAAGCCGACTTGATGGACGGGGCCTGTTCAAAGCCCGGATTGTCCTGGAAGCCGGACGTGATGAAGCCGTGAACCGTACCCGCTGTCGGCGTGCCGCCGAACTTGGCGACCATGTAGCGCTTGTGGTGGTACGGGATCGGGATAACGACCTGCGTACCCGCCTTCGGAGCGGCAAGGGTGACGGCGGTAGCGACGTCGGCGAAGTCCGTGGTCTCCTTGTCGGAGTCCTGCAGCGAGATCGTGAGGTTGCCCGTCACGTCGGCCTTCACCGTGAAGACCGCCACGAGGTCGCCGTAGGCGTAGCCCGTGGTGGGCTTGGGCTGACCGAAGTCAAGGCGGAAGTCGGTCTCGGCCGCGGCCGTGAGCTTCTGGCCTTCGTCCTTCGTGAACATCATCAGATAGTCAACAATCATTGTCTTCTCCTTACTTGACCTGAGCTTCCTTGAACTCAAGCACGTCGACGCGACGGAACGGGATGCCGTCGAAGCTCAGCACGCGGCGACCGCCAACTTCAGAGAGGTTGAGCTGGACGTTGCGGGAATTGGCCTGCTGCAGGCGCAGATACGTTTCGATCGTGCGGTTCGTGTAGAAGGCAAAGCGGGCGCCAGAGAGACTCGGCACCTTCGCCACAGCCTTCACGAGAAGCTCGTAGAGGTTGTGGCCCGTGGCGCTGTTCTCATCCGGCGGAACGGACTTGAGAAGGTTTTCCTTGATGTTCGCAATACGTACGACATAGCGCCAGTCGCGAACAGAGAGACCAACGTCCCAACCGAAGTGCGTCTTGAGGACGCGGTACTCGCCGCCATCCGGATCAAGCGCGGCTTCTTCGCCGATGTCTTCCTTGGAGAGACCCGCCTTGGAGTTTTCGGGGTAAAGGCCGTGGACCGTGTTCGGGCCCCAACCGACGAGCCAGATGGAGGTAAGGTCGGCGCCCGTGCCGCCGGCGTCAATGACGTTGACAGCACACGGAGCCTTCTTCGGATCCTTCGTGTTGAAGCGCGGTGCAAGGCCCATGATCTGCTCGGGATCCTTGGAGGAGTCGCCGTAGATCAGAGCACGCTGAAGCGTCTGGGACATGGCTTCGATGAACGGACGTTCTTCGGAAGCGCGCCAGGATTCCTTCATGCCGTTGATTTCGGCGAGCTTCTTATCAACCGTGGCAAAGGCTTCAAGCATGCCGCAGGTGTCCGTGATCTGGGCGACCGTGGACTTGGACTGCTTCACACCGTAGTTGAGCTTGCGCCACGTGACGGTCGGAAGACCCGTACGGACAGTCGTGCGGTGAGAGAACTTGTTGTTCGCCTCCACCCACGTGATGTCGTCCATCATTTCATTGGTTTCGTTGAGTACTTCAACGATGTCAGCGAGCTCGCCATTCGGATCCAGACGATCCATCATGTCGGCGAGCGTCGGATTGCGATTCGGCTTAGTAGTCGTAGCCATTCCTTATCTCCTTAGACATCAACCACCATGTTGGACTTCGGGTAGCGGCGTCGAGCGCCCGCCGGAGCGGAAGCGCTTCCCGTCACACCGTGATCCTGCTGCATGGCCTTGCCGATGCGATAAAACACACGGACCACCTCGGGGTGCGCCCCAAGGCCGGATCCTCTTAAAAGCGCCGTAAATTCAGGAGTCGCAAACTGCTTGAGGGCTTGGTTCGCGACACCGACATTAGCCTTGAAATTGGCGCCGCCGATTTCAGGGTCCTTCTCAGAAAGCGAAGCCCACTCTTGCGACTTCGCCTTCAAGTCGTCCACCAGATACTGACGCGCCGTGGGGACCATGGCGGCAAGCATCTTCTGGGCATTCTCCTGCGAGAGCCCGAGCTCCTTCGCCGTAGCGGCAAAGCCTTCGAGCTGAGCTTCGGTGAACTGCTGCCCCTCGACGTCGAACGGTTCATACGCCTCGGGCGCTGCCTTCGCGGGCTCCTGATCGCCGTCGTTCTGATCCCCTTCGCCCAGCAGGGACGGCATGTCCGCCGTCGGTTCGGTAGTGTCCGTCGCCTGAGCGGTAGACTCCTGCGCCGGTTCGGTAGGGTTTCCCTCGCCGCCTTCGGGCGCTGTCGGATTTGCAGGCGCCGTAGGTTCGACAGGATCAACGGGAGTTCCGTCTTCAGCCATTCTTGTTCTCCTTCATCATCTTGGAATACTGGTCGGGGCAAACCCGATCAATCTGCGCCATCAGGCGGTAGCCGATGTCCTTTCGGCCTTCGGCATGCGCCATCGCGATCGGCATGTAGGACGCCCGCATCGGCGCCTCCTCGAAAGTCGTTCGGAAAACGCCCGACTTCGTGAGAAGCCAGTGCATCAGCCTGCGACCTCGCACATCCCGCATGAGCCACTTGAAGTCGGACTCAAAATCGTCCGAGGCTTCGTAGGGCAATTTCTGTTCAGTCATGCCGCATCACTCTCCACAAAGGCGAATAACCGTGTCGACGTCAAGCCCGACGAGTCTGCACGACAAGGCAAGAACCAAAACCCCAAGCATCCACATGATGAATTTGCTGTGGGAAGGTAAATCTTTTTCGGACATGATTTTCACGCGCGCCTTTGCTGATAAAATAAGCTTCATAGTCTCCTGCGTGTCATTAGAAGGGGACGTTTGAAAGCCGTTCGGATTCCGCCCCGAGCGGCTTTCGCTTTATGTGTTGAAGCTACTTTGACACGCTGTTTTGCTCTCATGCACCCATTGGATCAATAGCCCGCGAACTGCCCCATGATCTGCTCGGGGGAGGCCGACTGAAGGTCTCCCTGAAGCGGGGACATCGGTGACGCGGGGACCGCGGCTTGAGCCGCTCCAAGATCCTTCGCGACAGAGGCCATCTCCTTGGCCTGCTCCATCTGCATCATCTTCGCCTGCTGCTCGGCTCTCTGCTGGCGGATGAGCGCCACCTGCTTGCCAGGCACGATCAACTGGGGGTCAAGCCCCAGCACGTCCGAGTAGTAATCCGCCCAGTAGTCCGCATCGAACTTGTCGGCAAGGTCAGGCTTGATTGCCACGAGCATGCCGAGGTTCTGCGTGAAGCGGTCAACCGCGTTGGTTGCCACGGCCCTCTGGGCCTGCGCAAGGATCGAGACAAACTCGACGTTCAAGTCGATGCCTTGAAGCTCCTGCGGCACGGGCGGGAGCATGCCGACCTGCACCATGCGGTCGAACGTCATGGCGATCAGTCGGTCGTTCATCTCCGCGTTGAGGCGCTCGAGGACGGGGCCAAGCATCAGCATCTTCTCTTCGTGGCGCTCGGCAATCTCCGTCGCCGTCGCACGGGCCGTCGTAGGCATGCCCGTAATCATCAGGAAGATGTCCTTGTAGAACGCTTCATCAATGCGCCGTCGCACGTCCTGAATGTCCATCAGAAGCGCGTCGAGACGCAGGTTGACTTCGTAGGCAGACCGCACCCCCTGCACCTGCGCTACGTTGTCCGCCCAAACGATCCCGCCCGGAACCAGGTTCGCTTCCTGATTGCGCATGTCGGCCGACATGATGACCGCGGGATCGGCCTGCTGAGCAATGGCCTTGGACTTGTGAAGCTGCTGCTGTTGAAGCTGGCGAAGGTCGCCGAGCGCTTCCATGCCCGGCCCCGTCCCGTAGATGTCGCCGCCCGTCACATTCCAACGAGCTGCGAGAACAGGAAATTGTCGGAAGCCCGACTCGCGAAGGATCGAATCGCCTTTCCCGTTCTTCTCAAAGTAAACGGAACGATAGGGCATGTTCTTCGCGTCACGCTTCTGCGGATCGCGAAAACTTCTCGGCTCGATGGCGTTAACCACTTCAATCCATTCATCGTAGTTCCCGCGGTCATAGAGCCGCCTGACGTTGGGCGACACCTTGTCGTAGCCGAACTCGCCCACGAGTGCGGAGACCGTCATGCGAAATTCTCGATAGCACGTGTTCACGTCGCCTCGAGCATCGGTCGCCAGAGCGAACTCGCCGATGGTGAGCGGCATGCAATGGATGATGGAGTCGTAGTCGTCGAGTACGATCACAGACGTCGTGCCGAAAGCTCCGAGCTCCTCGTACGCCATCTGCAAGGCGCGGTAGACATTCGACTGGTTGAAGACCATCTGCATGAGGGTCGTCACCTGCGTCATCCACTTCTTGACTTCGTAGTTCTCGTCCAACTGCGGGTTCTTCGTCGTGAGACGGAACCACGGGCGAGCCGGGCTCGTCATGCCCGCCATCATGCCGCCCGACAAGGTGCGAAGCGCTCGCGTGCCTGAGTTGTCCAGGATGGCGCGGTGGCGCTTGTCCCCCTTGTTGTTGTCGGAGACGAGGAAGCGCCCCGCGCGAGGCAGAAGCACTTCCGAGATTTCCTGCCAGTGCGGCATCCAAGAGGAGCGCTCAGACTTCAGCGCCTCCCAGCGCTTGCCGCACTGTTTGCGAAGACTGTCCGCCATGATTAGCCTCCCAGAAGAGAGGAGCCGCCGCCAAGCAGAAGATCATTTTTTCCGACGCCGCCCGGGCCCGTAATCATCGTGGCGCTTCCGCCGCCTTGATTCTGGCCCATGATGCCGCTAATGTCGACCTCGTTCTGGTTGGCCTTGTTGAACTCCATCTCCTGCTGCTTCTTCGCCTCGGCGGCCGCCTTGGCCTGCTGATCCGCGGCGTGACGTTGCGCCTTGTCCTGCTTGTTGGCCGAATACATCGACGATGCGGCGGAAGCCGCGGCTACGCCAACTGCTACCCATCCTCCTGACATAAGAGATTCTCCTTTCGAGTTAAGAGCCGATCGGGCTCATCAGTAAATTCGTTTTCGGCCTCCTCCACAGTCTTCGCATCCGTCGCGAAGCACATGGTGAAGGACGAGTTTTCAAGGGCATAGACAGCGGCTCTTCGCCCCGCCATGCCGTCGAGGATATGGACGCCGCGAAGCTCCTTCGTGACGCCCCCATCCGTGATTCTGAAGTGCCCGCAGCAGATCAACTGCGTCGGTACCTTGACTGTGAGCCCCACGACCGCCGCGCCTTTCGGAACGTAGACCGTGCGGGAATACATACCCGCATGAAGGTGGTGCTCCGTCTCGATGTGGATCGGCGGGAACTCCGCCTCAAGCGCCTGCCCGAGGGCTTCCACAGCCGCGGCTCGTGTCGCAAGATCATTCATCGCACTTGCACCAGTAGCAGTTGTGCGTGTGTGCCATGCCGAGGCGATCGCACAGCTTGTCGAACTTCGTGCCCGGCGGCGCCATGAAGGTGAAGCCTGGAGCGCCTTCCTTCGCGGCAACCGCCTTGGCGCACCCGAGAAGATCAAGCCCCGTACGCCCACGGCGCCATGCCTTACGGAGGTAGAAGGCATCAACGCCGACGAGAGGAAACGGGTAGTGCTGGGACTGCGTGACGAGAAGCGCGGCCGCGCCAACAAGGCGCCCGTCGTCAAGCACGGCCACACAGCGAAGCTGACCGTCCTTGTCGAGCGCGGCATAGCGGGACACCTGTGCCTCGGCCGCACCAATGGCAGGGTTGGCCGTCTCGTTGATGTACTCCGTCACCCAGTCCGTCCAACCGTCCAGATCGTAAAGTTCACCGAACGACAGCTCCTGATACTCAATCACTTCCCTTCTCCTCCCATGTTGCTTGCAGACTCTTCCGATACTTGACGTAGACGTAGACCTCTATGCCCTGCTTCAGCGCACCTGTAGCAAGCCAAAGGTCGATAAGCCCTAGCAAAATCTGCGTGTAGGTGGGTAATTCCGAAAACTCAACCATCGCTTCCCTCGGCTCCGGAACGGCCTATCGCTATCCGCAGCGCCGCCCACATGAGCCTCACTGTGCACATCGCCGCACTGACGTAGAAAAGCCACTCGAGCATCTTGTTCGCCAACGGGTCGTCTACAAAGCCGATAACAACCGCTTGCGCGATTAGAAATACGATGGTCAACACCGCACCGAAAAGAAGCGGATATTTCCTATGAGTTTCTGAAACCATGACGCGGATACCTGTTAAAATGCCTAACGTAATCTCGAAATAGCTCATCGCTACCCCATGTAGTTGTTGAGTCCTGAAGCCGCAGGTGTTCCAGCACCCGCGGCTTTCTTTTCATTCGTCGGTCTCAATCAAACCACGCGGGCTTCGTCTCATGCACCCATTACTTCAGACAGGCGAAGGGGTCGTAGTCCCGCCTCCCCGATCTGCGGTTGCGGTACTCGAGCTCCGCGAGCGGGATGTACTCCTCGATCTTGTACGCGAAGGTAAGCGCAAGCGCGTCTGCACTGTCTGGCGACGGCATGCCGCGCTTCTTCATGTCCTTCTTCGACTCGAGCTTGATCTGCCCGCCCGGCAGGATGTCGTACTCGGGCGCCGTCAAGTCGTCGATCAGGCCCTGATCGTTCGGGATCGTCCCGCCGTCCATCAGCCAGAGCTTCATCCTCCCCCACATCTCCTCACGGAGACGGGCGTACGTCTTCGGATCGTCCGCACCCGCACCGAACTGGATGCCGCGCACGGGATACCCGTCGTCGCGAAGCTGGTCCTTCGGGCCACCGCCAACACCGCCCTCGTCCACGTTGATGTAGATGCGGTCTCTCGGGAACCCGAGCGCCCTCACTTCGTCGAAGTGCCGCTTCACCTTGGACACGAGTTGCGTTGTGGAGAGCCCCTTGAAGCGCTTGATCGGGAGCCAACCCCTGCCGATACGCGTGTAGATCACGCTGTCGTCATCACCGAAGCGCGCCACGTCCACGCCGATGATCGCGCACGTCGCCCCGTTGTGCGGCATGTCTCGCCTCGCCGCCTCCATCACAAGGCCCGACGGGATGAACTGCTTGTCGGACTGACTCGGGAACTCACCCTTCACACGCACCTTGAAGAAGTCCGAGTCTTCGCCGTACTCCTTGCGCCACTCCTCCATCTGCTCCTTGTTCGTGATGAACACACTTCGGCTGTCAATCTGACGAGTGCTCCAGACGTTCTTGCGCTTCCCGAAGCATTCGCGGAAACGCCCCGTGTTTCGCGTCGGATTGCCGAACACGAACATCATCGGCTCACCGTCGGTCAGACCGCCTTCCGCCACTTCCCAAATCACGTCGGGGACCGCCGAGGCCTCGTCGAAAATGTAGAAGGAAGTAGAGGACGCCGCGTGCTGGCCTGCAAACGATTCGGAGTTTTCTTCCTTACACGTCTGCGCGTCAACGCGCCACGACTCAGGAGCCTCCTTCGCCTCGATGGACTCCGCCTTGATCTCGAACATGTCCGAGACAATCGAACGCTTCAGCCATTTCGAGATTTCCGCGAAGGTCTTCGTCTTCAACTGCGACGCCGTGTTCGCCGTCACAACGCCCTTACAGTTCGGACGCGTGGCGAGGATCCAAATCACGAGGCAGGCCGTCAAGAAACTTTTCCCGATGCCGTGCCCTGACGCGACCGCAAGGCGGATGGGCTTGACAGCATGGATCCCGTCGAAACCGTTTGCGCGCACCTGCTGCCCGATCTCGTCCAAGACCTCGCAGGCCCACTTGTCCGGCCCAAACTTGCTCCCCGGATACTTCGATGCCCAAGGTTCAGGCAGCGGTACGATCGAGAGCTCGGGCGACTCGCCCCACGGGAACGCCCACAGCACGAAGCGCAGCGGATCGTCATACCCCCGCGCCAGTTCTTCGGCAATGTCGTCTGACAGTTCATTCATAGAAAATTGTCCTCATGGAAAAAGACCCCCGACTTCGGAAAGGAAGCCGAGGGCCGGTTGGTTAGGGAATGTCTTCGAAGTCGTCTTGAGCGGGCTGGTCTAGGTCGACGGCACTCTTCAGCCGAATGCCGACAAAACGTTTCCCGTCGTTCCCTTGACGAAGTCGAAACGGCGCGCCCCTCCTCGCAAGCAGTTTCTTCAGCCGCTCGGTCAACATCCTAGGCCGCGCATCGAACGTCGACTCGTTCATGCTCTCAAGCCATTGGCAATAGCTCTCGAACAACTCTTTCGTCGACGGATCGTTCTCCTTTTCCGGGCGCCCGATCTCGCACCGCTCATCGAACCACTGGGTCACAAGATCGTGCGAGTCGACATAGGCGTTCGACGCGTCCAGTACGGACTTCGGGACCTCAAGCCCTTCCCTGAGGACCATCTCGCACCCTTCCAGCAACCAATTGAAAATGCCCGAGCGCTCCGCCTTAAGCACCTGCGACAGCCCCTTGATGCGCATGGCGCGGTACTTGGGATCGTTCTCGAAGTCGTGCGGGAAGTCGATCAGACGAATGCGGCGGCGCATGGCGTTGTCCGCTCCCTGCATGTTCGGCGCAAAATTGGTGGCAATGAAAAGCGTGAATCTGGCGGGAAACTCCTTCACCTCGGCGGCATACGCGCCTCGTGCGGAGATCTTGTCCCCACCGGAAATACGCTTCAAGTCCGCTGCGCGGAAAGACTCCCCGCTCCCGGTCTCGGAGCAGTACACGAATCTGGCACCCTGCAGACGCACAATGTCCGCACGATGCCCACTTGCCGGCGTGCCTTTGCGGCCGACGACGGTCTCATCGCTAAGCGCCTTCGAGTAGCCGCCCATCACCTCACTAATCGTCTCAAGAAAACTTGACTTACCGTTGGCTCCGTCACCAATGAGCAGGTAAAATGCTTCCTCATCCGGTCGGCCTGCCAGCATCTTGCCAAGCACCTTCTGCATGTACCACGCCACTTCTTCGCTTCCGAACCATGTGGAAACGCACTTGCGCCAGGTGGGGCAGTCCGCACTCGGGTCGTACCGCACATTGCAGTACTTCACCATCAGGGCATCTGGTGCATTCGGCACCAGATCCCTCGTCTTCAGGTTCACGAGTCCGTTCTCGACCGCGATGAACTCCTCCATCGCGTCCATGTCGTTCTCATCAACATAGAGCTCACGCGTGCGGGTCAGGTTCTTCAGGAGCTTGTCCAACATGGCGCTCTCGCCGTCGAGACAGCGCAGTTGGAACTTGGCCGCCGCCTTTTCTCGGGCTTCATCCCCCGCATCCCTCGCAGCCTTGATCTCCTCCGTCAAAAGCGAATTGAAGATCTCGTCACGAATCCTTGTGCAGATCGAAGCCTCCGGCCCGAGGCGGTCCCATTGCCTCGTAGCGGGCTCAAAGTAGTACCAGCGTTTCGCCTGTGGCGCATAGCGGAGGTGATCGCCCCAGTCGCGAAGCACACGGCACAGAAGCCCGTCTTCCGTGAAAGCCTCCGCTCTCGCGATGACCATTCGCGCTTCCCGAGCGATCGGCCACATCGTGAGCGAACGCAGGCCACGGTTATTGAACGTAGCCCACTTCTTCTCCACTTCCTCGAAGCCGTCGTACTTGGCGGCCTGCTGACTGAGCTCATCCCAGAGGGCAAGCCCCTCTGGCGACCCAGTCGTCTCATGATGGATGCGCATGCCGTCCTGGTACCACGGGGTGTAGGAGCCCCACGACTCCACACGAGGCGTCATCAGCTTGCGAATCTGGTCGATCGTGAGCCCGATCGGGCGCTTCGGTACGAGCTCTTCCGCCAGGGCTTCGTCAGCATCGACGGCAATCGTGCGCTCACTACCCTTGACCGACGCCCACCCGTTGCTCTCAACGAACTTTTCGAATGTGTCGCAGAGCGTCTGAACGCCCTCATACGTCACCAAGGGGAGCTCGGCCGCGGGGACGTCAGTCGGCTCCCCTGAGAGAAGCGCATACGGATAGCTGTAGGGAAGCCCCGTTTCAGGGTGGGTGTGATACAGAACAATCTGCTGCCCCTTGCCCAGAACCTCCAACTGAGACTTCGTGGACTCGTCCCCGTTCTTGACGTACTCAAGCGTCGTCTGCTTCAGCCAACGGCCTTCAGCCCTGAAGAGGAGCGCAAACTTCGGGGCGCGACCGACACGGTAAACGGCCATCGCGCACGCAGGGTAAGCCTTGCAGAGGGCCTCAAAAAGCGCCTTCGCCTCCGCATCGGTTCCGCGAAAGTCAACGTCGATGGCGCAGATCGGAGTGTCGCCGTACCCACACAGCACGCCGACGCCCTCACCCTCCGGCCGCTGTCGGCAAGCCTGGGCGGTGAGCGGAGAGTTTTGCCAGTTGGGCGTGGTCGGATGCTTCTTGCCTTTCGACAGCGGAACCACGGGGTAGCCGTTCTCGATGAGCCTCGGCCCTTTCTCACGGATGAACGAGGTCATAACCCGAGCTCCTCTACTTTCTTGGCCAGAGGGGCGATCTCGGACATTCGCTTGACATAGAACTTGTACAACCCGTCAATCACGTATTGCCGCGGCGTCGTATCGGATCGGTCACGAAGGCGAACAATCGTAGAGCAATGGCACCCTACAGCGCGCGCCATATCTGTATACGACACCCCTGTGGACGTTAAGTACCCAATCATCTCTTGACAGGTTGGAATAGTTCGGTTGTTCATGTAGTCCTCTTGCATAGAGTTGCTTTACAATAGTATGCAACACTATACACGAAAAGCGAAGCATCGTACAATAGCTCTAACGTCTTGGAGATTTCTTATGCCCACCGCACCAAACTACCTAGCAAGCAACATCTCTTTCCTCGCAGCTAGAGACGGACTCTCGCTTATCGACCTCGCCTCAGAAACAGGAGTAGATCCTTCGACTGTATATCGGTTGGCCGACACCAACAACAGCCGCCAACCGAGAGCTCGAACACTCCGCGGCATAGCTGATTTTTTTCATGTGGATCCGTTCGCCCTGTTGGAGCAAGATCTTCGAACCACCCCGTACGTCAACACAAAAGAAAAGCCTAAGCCTGACGCTCTCGGAGATTTTTCTCCTTCCGAGAAGAACGAGAGAATCCCGCTAATTAAGATCACAAACCCTAACGCTGTAGACCCCGGGCTTATTGCCTGCTTCTCCGACGATTTCGGGCTTCCCGAAAACATCGCAGGATTCGTCATAGAAAGATGGATTTGCAGGCCTTATGGCATTAACGGAGAATTTATTGTCGCCTTCGAAATGGTCGGAGACGCTATGGCGCCGACATTCCTAGACAAAGACATTCTTTTTATCTCCCATTTCGAAAGCTCAGTATTTAAAGACTCTCCTCATCAAATAGTTTCCGGAGAGTATATTTTTGGAAAAATAAATATCGATGGAAAAACAGCTATTACCGTAAGAAAAACCGTTAGGAACGATTTTGGTGAAATATCCCTTATCGCCGAAAACCCCCGATTTACCGGGAGCCAAGCAAGCCTATTGAACTCACTGGGACGTGTCGTCGGGCTATCGCGATCCGTTACGGTGAAATAGCCTATTTCCCCGCCACGCGCTGTCGAGCGGCAAGGATGCGGGAGGCAAGAGAGCTGTCGGTCTTCGCCTCCACCTTGTCGCCGTACTTCTCCGGCGCCCATTTCTTCAGGAGGTCAAGCCGCGTCGACACCGCCAGCTTCCTCGCGTACACCGCATCCCCCTTCTTCACGTCCATGCTCAGCAGGTTCCCGTCGTTGTCATAGCGCTCGTACACGTCCTCCACCATCAGCGGGTCCGTCGCCATCGCCAACGCCTCCTCGGCTAGCGCGTCAACGCCCTGCTCCCGAGCCTTCGCAACAGCCGCCTTCCACTTCGGATCCTTCGAGCACCATTGCGACAGCATGCTGCGGCCAAGACCCACTCGCTTCGCAAAAGTCAGCATCATCCCACCCTGCGCCAAGTAGGCACAGAGCGCGTCCAACAGCTCCGGCGACTTCACCACGCGGCCCGTCTCCGCATCCGTCGGCAGATACTCCGGCACCTCCGGCAGCCCCACCATCGCCTCAGTCGCCACCCGACGCATCAGCGCCCTGTCCTCCTTCGTCAGCCCAGGACGACGCTTCCTCGGCCCCCACTCCGGGCGCCAGTCCTCGTCCGGCGTCACGGGCTTGTAGTGCGCACGTCGCTTCGACGGGTCCATGTCGGACACTGTCTTGGGCGCCCCTTCATGCACGATCCTTACCACGGCTTCAGACGAGGCAGGAATGGGCGTTTTTGAGCACCCTGAGGCGCCGAAGAGACCGTCCCCTTGTGGTTGCTCGTCCGAGGGTGTCGACGCCGTAGCGGCCCTGCCAGAGGGCTTCTCGAGGATCTGAATCGATTTGATCTTGTTTGCGACGGTTTGAGCCATTGTGAAAATTTCCTAAAAATTTTTGGAAAGGCGGGCAGTGGGAACTCGGGAAAAAGGGAAGTTTGAAAATGAAAAATTTTTGAGCTTGCCGGTCAGGTGAGGTCCCCCGCGGACGAGCGGCGAAATTGGGCCCCCACCCGTCCCCGACGAGCGCCTCAGCCGACCGACACCCGACGCCCCGCGCGGACCGTCACCCATGCGGCCGGCAGCACGGCGCGGCGGTGACATCGCACGAAGTCCTTCGCGGTGTTGAAAGGCACGCCGAAGCGGGCGGCGGCCGCGGTGACGGTCTCTCCGGCGGCCACACGCTGGCGGATTTCTTCTACCACAGCGTCGGGCCACCGGCACCGCGCAGAGTCCTCGCCGACCGGTCGCCCGGCGGCGCTTACGGCAATCGTCTTTGTCATGCGCTTGTCCTCCTTGCGCGGCGGAGTCTAGCCGCAATCGCCCGGCGAAAGCCGCAACCGTCGAACAGACGGGCAGGAATTCCCGCGCATCAAGGCGCGGCGGGCGGTGAGGCTGTGAGTTCATACAAAAATCCCCACGTCCACGAGCGCAGCCGATGCCGCCGGTCGGCATCCCAGGCGGCGGACCGCCCGCGCGCCCGCACCAAAAAACCGCAACGCGACGCGGCGCGTCGGGTAGGCCAAAGCACCGCCAACCCCACGGCGCCACCCCACCGCACGCCGCAAAGCCGCACGGTGCGCCGTTCCCACGTGTCGTAGCACCGCATCCGGCGCCACCCTTCGGCCAGGCGAATGCGCGGCCTAAAAAACCGCCGCACAGCTTAAGTATCTAATTCGGCCAAAAACATAAACCCCCTATAGGCGTAACTAAAGGGGGTACCCCCCTTGATTTTCACGTATGAGAGAAGTTACGAGAGGGGGTAGATAAATACTTAGTACGTCCTTTTTCTTCGGCTAACTCACGAAAAACCGAAGTTGCGTGCCAACGCACAAAAAACGGCAGTTCAGTAAGTCCTATCGCCGCAATCCAACTAACAAAAAAACAGAGTTGCGTGCCAACTCGCAAAAAAAGCGAGTAGAGGCCGAGGCCCCACCATGGCCTTGAGGGGGCCGGGGAAACTATGCCCGCCTATATAGAAAGCCTCCCAGGTGCGCCCGCGCCCGGGCTTTCTCTTGCGCATACGCGAAGAATGTTGATCCATATCAACGGTTGCGAAGATTCTTACACTGCATAGTATTGCGCTTAATTGCCTACTAATGCACAATACAGGCAACGAAAGGCGGCATGCCGCCGCTTTGAGCAAATATATGCAACTAGGACTCCACACCATGACACCCGCCATCATCGCCCATTACCTCGTCGCAATCGCCGTCATCGCCGTTTTTCTCACCATCGCGCTCATCCGTGAGGCCCTCCTTCGCGAAGCCGCCGACCGTCGCCGTGACGAAGAATTTGACCGCATGCGCGCCGCCGATCGCGCCGCTGCCCGCCGTCGCACTGATGCCCTCTATCTCGACTTCGCCCGCCGCGCCGGCGCCGCCGTGGAGCTCCCGGCGGACTGGGACCGCCTGGTCGACTTCCAGAAAGCCAGCCGCATCGGCGATCTCGAGAAGGTCGCCAAGCGCATCGAGCGCCGCGCCGCTTTCGCTGCTCGCTACGGCTGCGAGGTCAAGGCATGACGGCCCGCCGCGCTCTGTCGAACCGCCTGGCCATGTGCGCCGCTGCCCTCGCAGTGGCGGCGCTTACCGCCGGCGCGGCGGCCTCATCGGTCGACCTGACCGCCGGCGCTTACACCGTCGCCGTGGTCAAGCTGGCCGCAGGCTGCGCTCTCTCTGCTCTTTTCGCTTCTCTCTCCGGCGCGCTTTTCGACGCTGCCGAAGGCTAATCACTTACTTAACTTGCTAGGACTCATCATGACCAACGCCAACAACACCGCTGCCGCCATCGCGGCCGAAATCATCGCCACCACCGAAACGCACATCGAACTGCGCGCCGCTGAGCTTCACGACGTCGATTGCTTCCGCCAGCTGTGCGCCTCCGCTGTCGCATGGCTCGACGCTGAGTATTTCGGCCAGGCCGATGACGATGAGGAGCACGCGGACGAGTACCGCGACCCGCTCTCTTTTGAGGTCTACCTCAACGGTCGCACTGGCGAATACATCGCCGACCTTGATCTTGCCGTAGGCGGTCCGACGATCCGCGCCCGCTACGAATCCTACTGGGGCGAGCTCACGATCACCGCCGCCTGGGGCGCCGACCGCGTGGTGATGAGCGCCCGAAACTGCGCTTTCGTCGACTGGATCGAAACCTGCGCCGATTGTTACTGCTAAAAGCCCCGCGCCCCGCCGCACCGGTGGGGTGCATATGAGAGCGCCCGGGCGTCCGGACGCTTTCACCTGCAAAACCGCAGGGGCTTTTTTCAACTCATCAGCTAGGACTCACTATGTACGCAAACACCTCCCGCGCGGCCCTTGACGCCGCCCACTTTTCCCCCACCGCCCGCGGCGTGATCGCCACGCTCGCAAGCGCTGCCGGCACCGCCGCCGCCCCGATCGTGAGTCTGTATGACCTCGACACGTCCTCATATGACATCGACCCGGACGGCCGCACGGTCCGCATCTATGGCGCGGCCTTTTTCCGCACTGCGCCGCGCGACGGCGTGCGATTCACGCTGGTGCTGTCCCGCGCCGATCTGCGTGACGATGAGGCTCCCGCCTGGATCGATTTCGAGTCCGATGACCTCGAGGCCGCCGGCCTCGCTCTGGCCGAGGAAACTGCCGAGGCCGCATTGCTTGATGCGCTCCGTACGCCCGGTTTCAACGTTGCCGGCGCCCCGGCCACACTTACGCCGTCGCTCATTGATTTCTATCTGCCTGCCGTCCGTGACGGCGCCGGCAGCACGGAGCACATCCGCGCGGCGTCCGGGTGGTGCCTTTTCGCCTATCCGTCTGAGGAGAATTCCGAACTCACGGACGTACTGGCCTATCGACGCTACAGCGACGACTACCCGCGCTGCGAAGCCCATGGCGCGGCCGATTGGGCCGATGCGCGCGATCAGTTTGAGGGCTGTGTGCCCGAAGAAACGCTAGATGCTTTCGAGCGGTTTTATCTCGAAAACGATATCGCTTGGGCGCAGGTCCAGTAATCGGTAAGTCACCGGCCGGCCGCTGCGCCGGCCCTCAGTCTCACTAAAAAGGAATTTCATCATGTCTTCTCTTATCGCTCTCAAGCCCCGCGCCGTCGCACTGCTCCGCGCCGCCATTCTTTTCGCTGCAAAGGCTGATGCTCGTGAGCAGCTTACTGCTGTATGTGTCGACCCCGACCCCGCCGCCGGCCGCGTGCGTATCGTAGCTACCGACAAAAACATGATGTTTGTAGCCACGGCCCCGGCGCGGCTCTACGGAAAGACCGCCCCCGTGCTGCTCTCCGCGGCTTCGCTTAAGCCGGCGCTGTCCGCTTTCCGTGCCGCAGACATCCGCCGCGCCGGCGTTCTGGCCATCGACTCCGGCAGCAGGTACGCACGTCTATCGCTTGTCCTGGCTGACGCCAGGGTCGCGATTGAGGATGTGCTGCGCGACCGTGAAAACGAGATCGTCTCGGCGTTCGCCCAAATGGTAGATGCGAGCTATGTCGACTATCGCCGCGCGCTTCCGACCCCTGGCGCGGTCCAGCAGGCCACGCCCCCGGCTGCGGTTAATCCGAAGCTACTCGGGACGATTTGCAAGGCCGCGGAGCTACTGGATGATCGTCCCAAAGTCGCGTCGCATGTCCATGTCCGCTTTTTCGCAGCGGACGAGCACGGGCCGCAGTGCGCTGCGATTTCGTCTGACGCCATCGCGGCGGTCATGCCGATGCGCGCGGATTCTGCGGAGTATGCGGAGTATGCGGACGTGTACGCAACGATTTTTTAAGCCGCCCCGCTCGCACTAGTCAACACCGGCCGCCTTTCGAGGCGGCCAAATTTGGAGTATTGAGCCATGACAGCAAGGAATTTCTACCGCGTCGATTCCGCCGGCCGAATCGAAAAACTTTCCGGGTCGATTTTGAAAGAGATAACCGGCGCGACCACCGTGGCCGCCGCAATGGATGCGATTCGCAACGACATGGCCGGCCGCGAGGACTTCGCAGAAATTTGCTTTTCGTACCTCGAGGCGTGTGCCATCGCTCGCACGCGCAAGGAGCGCAGCGAATGATCTACGTACTCACCCTACGTCAAGCCGCGCGGACTGGTGACCGCTGGCAGGTGCTGCCCCGTGCTTACTACTCCGTATGTGAGGCCCTGGCCGACGCCCGCCGCGCCCGCCTGCGGTTTCCGCTGCTGGACTTCCGCGCAGTGCGCAGACCGACAGCCGAAAAGCTACCGGACATCTATCGATGGTAGCGCCCACGCGGCCGGTGTCATGCCGGCCCGCAGAGGAAAGCCTACAGCCCCGCGCCGCGGGCTTTTCTCTGCGCAGTAACCCGGGACTGCATACGCCGCCCCGCCCTTCACTTTCATTTTTTGGGAGGCTCTATCGTGAGTCTTGAAACTGAGATTCGAGCTCTGACCGATGAGGTCAAGACCCTGGCCACCATCGCCCGCGCCATCGTCGCCGGTCGCTCTCTCAACGCCGACACGGCAGCGCAGGAGGCCCCGACCACCGGCGCGCCGGTTACCGTCCCCACGCCCGAAGAGACGCCCGCGCCGGCCACGCCCGCACCCGCCCGCGCCGAAGCTGCCGCCCCGGCCGCTCCGGAACCCGTGGAGAAGCCCGCCGAAGCCCCTAAGGCTGAACTGGCGCCCGAAGCCGCCGCGCCTGCGGCAGAGGTCGAAAACGTGCCGAAGGACCCCGCCGGTTTCATGGCCGCGCTTCACGCGCTCGTCGTCGGCCGCTCCGACGCCAAGGATGTCATGCGCGCCGCACTTGAGGCCATCGGCGCAAGCTCTTTCCGCACGCTGGACAGCGCTCGCTACGCGGAGGCGCTTGCCGCCGTCAAGGCTGAACTAGCGAAGGCGGAGGCGTGACCATGGCTAAGCATGCTCTCATTAGCCCGTCGAGCTGCGAGCGTATTGGCTACTGCCCGGCGTCCGTCCTTCTTTCCAAGGACGCGCCGGAGGACTCCAGCCCTTACGCAGAAGAAGGCACCGCGGCACACCGCTGGTGTGAGCTCGAGTTGCGGGCGAAGTTTGCGGGCCGCGACCTAAACCGCGCCGAAGCCGCAGAGCGCGCGGCCATCAAGCTGTCTCACGACGGCATGGAACCCCACGTGCGCGAGTATGTGTCCCACGTGGCTGAACTGGCCGGGGGCGCTCTCTATCGCGCCGTCGAGGTCCGCCTGCCGATAACGCCGATCACGGGCGAGCCCGACGCCTTCGGCACTGCCGACTGCGTGGTTATCGACAAAGACGGTGTGCTCCACATCATTGACTTCAAGTACGGCGCCGGCGTCAAAGTCGAAGCGAAGCACAACGCGCAGCTCGGCGTCTACGCGCTTGCCGCCATGGCTGAACTAGACCCCGAAGGCATGATGTTCGGCATCGAAAAGGTCGTGCTCCACATCATCCAGCCGCGCATGGACAACATCAGCGCGTGGGCGATTGACCGCGCAGCACTTGAGGGGGAGTTCCTCACGAATATCCGCCGCTCGTCGGATCGTGCGCTCCACCTGGTCGAGCACCCCGAAGACCTGAAGGAGGACTACCCCTTCCTGCCGCTCGAGGGCTCCGGCATGACGCCAGAAGGCGACTTCGCGATCCCGAACGATCACATCTGCCGCTTCTGCAAGGCGAAAGCGATCTGTCCGATCCTGCATCGGTCCACGGTGGAGGCGCTCGAAGCGGACTTCGAGGATCTCGCTGACGTCGCCGAGGCTGAACAAGCTGCGCCCGTCGCCGTCGCGCTCCCGAGCTCGATCCCCGTGCCGACCACGCCCGAGCGCCTGGCTGCCGCATACAGCTGGCTCAAGGTGATTCGCATGTGGTGCGACGCCGTGGAGGGCGCCATGTACGACCGCCTCAACAGCCATGGCGAGACCGAAGGCTACAAGCTCGTCGCGGGTCGCCCCGGTCCGCGCAAGTGGACGGATGCCGAAGCCGCCGAGGCTGAACTCCGCAAGGCACTCAAGGTTGATCAAGCGTATGACCGCAAGGTGATCTCGCCGACCACAGCCGAGAAGCTCCACAAGGCGGGCGAGATCGGACCCAAGTACTGGGCTCGACTCTCAAACCTCATTGGTCGAAGCGACGGCAAGCCTCTGATCGTGCCCAGCACGGACGAGCGCCCCGCGTTGACGCCGCAACTCGAGAACGACTTTGACGATCTCGACCCCAAGGCTGAACAAGCCAATTAAACCCTGTCATTTTTGAAGGAAATACAAATGGCAAAACTTACTGCTGAAGAGCGCAAGAAGCTCCACCTCGTGCTGCGCAAGGTGCGCATCGCCTACCCGGAAGTCTTCGAACCGAAGCACAACGATCTCTCAGGCAAGGACGAGTACTCCGTGCAGGTTCGCCTCTACGAGAACAACCCCGAGCACATGAAGATCGTGGAGATGATTAATGCCGCGAAGGAAGTGGCCGCTAACGCCTTCTGGGGCCGCGACGCCAAAGCCTTTAATGCCCGTGTCGAGAAGATCGACAACAACAAGGGGCTCCGTCACAACGACGAGGGCGGCTTCTACTTCCTGAGCGCCAAGCGCCGTCCCGACCAGCAAGCCCCGCGCATCGTCGGTCGTGACCGCACGGTTGAACTGCGCCCCGAGGACGGAAAGATCTACAGCGGCGCTGTCTGCAACGTTGTCGTGGATCTCTGGTGCTACAGCGGAAAGGCAAAGAATGGCACGCCCATCCAGCCTGGCTTCTCCTTCACGCTCTGTGGCATCCAGTTTGTTGAAGACGGCGATCCGATCGGCGGCGCTTCCGTCGCCAAGGACGATGACTTCGATGATCTGAAGGCTGATGACGATCCGGACTTCACCGACATCCCGTAAAGCGCTAACGCGACTTTGAACAAAGCCCCCTCTTCTCCCCAGAGGAGGAGGCTTGATCCAGAGCCGCGGGGGAAACCGCTAGGCCGCAGAACCGTAGCGGGTCGGGTGATTCATCAGGCAGTAATGCCGGAGTTCTAGCACCACGATCACACAAGGATGAGCATCTGCAGCTCTTGCCGCACGGCAAGCCCTCATCCTCCCCCAAGGGCTCCCCAGTTTTTCAAAGGAGTCTCCATGTATCAACTTCACAAGCCGACAGAAGATGAGCGGCAACGCCGCATAGGCCGTCTTGTCGCCGGCAAAGAGATCGTAGATGTCGTCGGCTGGTACGCGACGCCTTCGGCCGCGAAGCGCTGGCTTGTCGTCGCCCATTGCCCCTTCTGTGGGGCGCCCTTCAAGGTGAAAGAACTCAGCCTCTACAGCAAAGCCGTCAACTGCGGATGCCGCCCCCGTGCGAACGGCGTCGCGTTGCGCGAGAGCGGGAACCTCACGATCAGTGGCGAGCGCTGCTCGGTTGCGGAGGGGGAGCGCCGACGCGAAGAGGCAATCAAAGCCGCGGCAGTCCGCCGGCATGACAACGGCCCGCTGTACGTGCCCGAGAACCCGTCTCTCAAAAAGTGGTATGGGCGGGATGCGATGGACCGGTTCACGAAGGATCGAATCCTCGCGTATTGGATGACGCTGGACCACACCGCCTGCTGCCCCGCTTGGCAGGACTTCGAGAAGTTCTACGGCTGGGCGATCCGCAACGGCTACTCCCGTGAAAAGGTGCTCGTACGCCTTGACCCGACCAAACTGATGAGCCCTTTGACTTGCAAATGGAGTCTTCCATGAAATACCTTTTCGCGGACCTTGAGACCTTCTCTCCGCTCAATCTCCCCCAAGTCGGCAGCTTCCGTTATGCGGAAGACTGCGAGATTCTGCTGTGGGGCTACGCCGTCGACAACGAACCCGCCCGCGTCTGGGACTGCACGAACCCGCAGACCAAAGAGATGCCCGAAGCGCTTGCCAAGGCGCTCAAGGAAGTGCAGGCGGGCGAGCGCAAGATCGTCTGGCACAACGGCATGATGTTCGACACGGTTGTGCTTGCCGCCCACGGCTACCACATCCCGCTCGAGATGATCGTGGACACCATGGTCATCGCCTATCAGCACGGGCTCCCCGGCGCTCTTGGCGACCTCTGCGACGTGCTTCGCATGTCGACCGACAAAGCGAAGGACAAGGACGGCAAGCGTCTCGTCCAGCTCTTCTGCAAGCCCCAGCCTGAGTGCTACAAGGTGCGTCGCCATGACCGCTACACGAAGCCCGAGGACTGGATCAAGTTCGTCAACTACTGCAGGCTCGACGTGGAGGCGGAGCGTGAGCTTTTCAAGGCGCTGCCCAAGTGGAACTGCACGGAGTGGGAGCACCGCCTGCAGGTGCTCGATGCCGAGATCAACCGCCGCGGCATGCAGATTGACGTCGACCTTGCCGAGGCCGCGGTTGAACTATCCGAGCGGAACAAGAAGCTCCTGGCCGAGGAGACTCAGCGTCAGACGAACGGTGAAGTCGGTGCCGCCACGCAGCGTGATGCGCTCATCGACTACATGGCTCGCGAGTACGGCTGGAAGATCGACACGATGACGAAGGCCGAGCTTGAGAAGCGGGTGGACGACCCGTCTGTACCGGAGCCCGTTCGTGAGCTCCTGAAGCTTCGTCTCATGTCCACGAAGACCTCGATCCAGAAGTTCAAGGCGCTTCTGCGGCGCGTCAACAAGGACGGGCGCATGCGCGGCGGGCTCCAGTTCCGTGGGGCTTCGAGAACCGGGAGGTGGTCGGGTAGGGGCTTTCAAGGCCAGAACCTGGCTCGCCCCACAGTTTCACAGAAGGAGATCGACTTCGCTACCGAAGTGCTCAAGCAGCGCGACGGTACGTTCGAGTGCTTCTACGACGACCCATCGGTCATCCTTCCCAACCTTCTCCGAGGCGAAATCATCGCGCCTCCCGGCAAGAAACTGATCGTCGCCGACTACTCCAACGTGGAAGGCCGTGTGCTCGCCTGGCTTGCCGGTGAGGAGTGGAAGCTTCAAGCCTTCCGAGACTTCGATGCGGGGCACGGTCATGACTTGTACAAGTTGGCCTACGCCCGAGCCTTCGGCGTGAAGCCTGAGGACGTGACGAAGCCCCAGCGCCAGATCGGCAAGGTGCTCGAGCTCGCGCTCGGGTATGGCGGCGGCGCTCCGGCCTTCGCTCGCTTCGCCAAGGCGTACGGAATAGACCTCTCCGACATGGCCGAGTACGTCAAGTCGACCGCGCCACGTGCTGTTTGGCTCGAAGCGGTTGACGGGTATCCGTACTTTGTAGAGAAGAACAGAACGGGCGGTCTTGAGCGTGAGCCCTTCATCGCCTGTGATGTCCTGAAGCGCCTGTGGAGAAAGTCGAACCCGAAGATCGTCCAGTTCTGGGCGAACGCTGGCAACGCGGTGCAGAAGGCCATCGTCTCTCGAGAGAGTGTTCGCGTTGGCTACGTCGCCTTCACCAGGACTGAGAGCTTCCTCGTCATCCGACTGCCGAGCGGTCGTCTGCTCTGCTACCCGTCGCCGAAGACGAATCCGGGGGTCGGCAAGGACTCGTTCACCTATATGGGCGTTAATCAGTTCTCGCGCAAGTGGGAGAAGATCGAGTCATACGGGGCGAAAAACGTGGAAAACATTACCCAGGCAGTCGCTTGCGATCTCCTCTCCGAAGGGCTTCTCCGCATGGACGCTGCGGGCTACAAGACCGTGCTGACAATCCACGACGAAGCGATTACGGAAGCGCCCGACACCGACGAGTTCACCTTCAAGAAGATGGAGCACCTGATGTCGACGCTGCCCGACTGGGCGCCCGGGCTTCCTCTCGTAGCGGCGGGCTACGAAGCCTACAGATACAGGAAGGATTAGACCATGGAAAAAGAGAAAGACCGGTGCCTGACGCCTCGCGAGTTGGAAATCCTACAGCTCACAGCGAAGGGCCTCGAGCAAAAGCAGATTGCGGAAATCCTGGGCATTTCGTTCGCGACTGTCGTCGCGCACAGGAAGAAGCTCTTTAAGAAGCTGGGTGTCCACAACGTCGCCGAAGCGGTTTACGAGGCCTTCCAAATGGGGTTTTTAAAGGTTCAAAAATGAAAAAGCGAAACAAGAAGTACCGTCCGAAGCGCACGCACGCCCCTTCTTTCATTTACTCCCTGACGCTGGGGGAGTTGACGGAGGGGGACCGCGCGAGGTCGGACATCCATCCGTACGTCCACCTCGATGTTCTGCGCCGTGGCGAGGGGGACGAAGAGGACGCATGGCACGTCCAGTCCGCTCTTCGCCACGCGTGGGTCCTGAGCCAGGGGTTCGAGGAGAAGACGACGATGAGGCTCACTTTCCTTCTCGCGTTCGCCTCGCTCAACTGCATGGCGCAGCTCAAGAAGCGGGAAGAGCCCGAGCTGCCGGATGCGCTCTTCGAGCCCGTCGACATGGCGCTTGAGTACCTGAAGCGGATGAAGGACTCGTGCAACCGCTCCGAGCTCCTGAAGTCCATGTGGGCGCTTGAGGCGTCCGGTCACATCTTCGACATCCCGACAGGCTCCGGCTTCCTTGTCGACCCCGTCAACGATGACGACTTCGACAAGGTGCAGGGCCGAGGAGGCTTCGCGGTCATCAACAAGAAGACCCGACGGGGTTGGATTGAACGGAACGGCGCCATGAACCGCTGGGAGTGGCACTGTCATGACGAAGATGTCGTGGTGCCGATAACCAAACCATTTGTCCTTTTACTTTACACACCTATCAAACCATGAATTGCATTACCCATCGATACCCTTTGCCGACCTGCGCCATCCACGGCGAAGACAGCTCTGTGCGCGTCACCGCCCGCGTGGTCGGCGTCTCCAAGGTGGGCATGCCCAAGGTCGTCATCGACATGGATGGCGCCAAGGGCATCCCGCTGACTGAGATCCACAAGCTCGAAACCTTTCTGACGAGTGTCTACGACTGGCGCCGTCTCGCGTTCAACAAAGGAGAGATCAAGTGAACGACAACATCAACCATCCCAAGCACTACGAAGATGCGGGCTACCTCGTTCAGCCCATCGACGTGTGCCAAGAGTTGCCCTTCTGCCTGGGCAACGCCGTCAAGTACCTCTGCCGCGCCGGCAATAAGGAGGGGTGCCCCGAGCTCGAGGACCTGAAGAAGGCCCAGTGGTACCTCAATCGGCAGCTTGCCCTCCTCGACAACGGCTCCACGGCCGCTGTTCTGTCGGCCAGAGGGGCCTGCGCCGCACACTTCCTCGAAGAAAAGCACGGCGGCCCGCTCCGTTGGCTTTTTGGTACCGGGATTTACGGTGTAGCAGGCAGCGGCTTCGTCGTCTTGAGGACGGATGTTGTCTCCTGCTTAGCGGCAGTGAGCACGGCCATTTACCAACTCGTCGAGCAGAAGGAGGACGAAGAATGATAAAGGGATCAGGGAAACTCAACAAAGAAACGTATGAAAGCCTGCTCAAGCAGGGGATCTCCGCGGAGGACATCCGCAAGGGCGAGAAAAACCTGAGGCTTGCGGCGCACCAAACGCCGGGAGCCAAAGAGTACGGTTTGTCTTGGGCTATGCAACTCCACTTTGAGGGAAAACTGCGTTGGGTTGCCTTCCCGATGGAATGTTGGGTAGGAGTTTTGAGAGACGAGGAGGACGAGGAATGAGGCCTGAAAGAGAATACAGACGCATGGCAATCGTCGCTTTGGACTTCATCCAGAAGTACGCGACTGCAGGAAAAGAGGGCTGGAAAGGTCAAACTCCTCCGACCATGGAGGAGGTCGACTCGGTTATCCGCGACCTGTCCTATTTCGTTGGAGCGCTGAAGGACTATCGCTCTATCCGCATCCAGATGATGAAGGAGGCTGAAAAATGAAGGACTTCTGGGGGTTCTACTGGTTAATGCTACGACTCCTTCTGGCGGTCGCCGCCTGCGCGTTCGTGGTAGGCGCCCTCCTTGCCCTGCTGGAACACCTGCTTGGCGACAGTACGCTCGTGCGTCTCGCCCAGTTGGGAGTAGTCATCGCCATCGCTCCCGTCATTGGGTACGCGGCCGGCAAGCTTCTCGGGAAGGACCTATGACACCTGAAGGAAAACTCGTAGCCTACCTGTGCAAGCGGGCGAAGGCAGAAGGCTTTCGTGTGCGCAAGCTCTCCTACGAAGGGCGCCACGGAGCGCCGGACCGACTGATCCTTGCGCCGGGCGCAGCCGTCTTCGTGGAAGTGAAGGCGCCGGGGCAGCGGCCCCGCCCTGAGCAGACGCGCGAGCTTGCCATCTTCAATGACAGCGGGCTTCACGCCTGCTGGGTGGCGTCCAAGGAGGACATTGACAGCGTGCTCACGGAGCTCTCGCTTCGCTCCTGGCGCGCGCTGGAGGAAGATCCGTATGTGTGATGCCCTTTTCGGGATGTTCGTTACGCTGCTCCCGCTCCTCGCCGCCGAGCTTGTCGCGTGGATTCTGTCCTGGTGCGAAGACAAGGGGAAATCATGAAGTTCACCCCTCGCCCCTACCAGCGGTTGATCGTTAACCACATATTGACCAACCCTCGCTGCGCGTGTTGGTGCTCAATGGGCATGGGTAAGACGTCATCGACGCTCTACGCCATCAACCTTCTCCAGTCGGTAGAAGGCGTAGGCCCCGCGCTGATCCTCGCCCCGCTCCGTGTGGCCGTATCGACGTGGCCGGATGAGGTCGCCAAGTGGGAGGACTTCTCCCACATGCGCGTCTCCGTCCTCTACGGCTCGAAGGCGCAGAGGAAGAAGGCGCTCAATGAGAAGGCCGACATCTACTGCGTCAACTACGAGTCCCTCCCCTGGCTGGTCGAGGAGCTCGACGGCAACTGGCCGTTCGACATCATCGTCGCCGATGAGGCCACGCGCCTGAAGAGCTTCCGCACCCGCTCGGGTGGGTCCCGTGCGAAGGCGCTCGGCTCCGTCGCGTGGCGTTCCGAGTTCTTCATCGAGCTCACGGGGACACCCGCCTCGAACGGGCTCCTCGATCTCTGGGGACAGTTCTGGTTCTTGGACAAAGGCGAGCGCCTTGGCAAGACGATGCGCCGATACCAAGAGGTCTACTTCACGCCTATCCGCGTGGGCGCCAACGCCTTCGCGGTGAAGTACGAGCCCCGCGGGTTCGCCGAGAAAGCGATCCTTGAGAAGACGCAGGACATCGCGCTCAAGCTCAACGCCGAGGACTGGTTCGACATCCAGAAGCCCATCGTCATGGACGTGGAGGTAACGCTCGACGAGAAGGTGATGAAGGCGTACCGAAGCCTCGAGCGGAACCTCTACGTCGAGCTGGGCGAGTACGCCGTCGACACGGCCAACGCGGCCACGAAGACGTCTGCCTGTCTGCAGCTTGCCTCCGGCAACCTCTACGAAGGCGAGGAAGTAACGCCTGATTTCGAGCGGCTTGCCGAGGCGAAGGCCGCACAGTCGGTAGAACGCGTCGACGGAGGGACGACGAAGCCTTACTTCCACGTCCACGACAGCAAGCTCCGTGCGCTCGCCTCCATCGTGGAGGAGGCCAACGGCATGCCGATCCTCGTGGCGTACCAGTTCAAGCACGAGCGCGACAGGATCCTCTCCTACTTCAAGGGATCCCGCGTGCTCGACAAGAACCCGCAGACGATCCGCGACTGGAATGCCGGCAAGATCCCGATGCTCCTTGCGCACCCCGCCTCGTGCGGCCACGGCCTCAGCATGCAGGACGGCGGGAACATCCTCGTCTTCTACTCCACTGGGTGGAACCTCGAGGAGCACGAGCAAATCATCGAGCGCATCGGACCGACACGACAGGCGCAGGCGGGGCATCCGCGCCCTGTCTTCGTCTACAACATCATCGCAAAAGACACACTGGACGAAGCCGTCCAGGAAAGAATCACCACCAAACGCAGTGTCCTTGACCTGCTCATGGAAAGGAGAAAAGCATGAAACCGCAAGAACTGATGACCGCAAAGCAGGTGCGTACCTATGTAGGGTGCGCCCCCAACACCCTTACGAAGGCTGTGCGTGAAGGACGCTTTCCCGCTCCTGCCCTCATCCTCGGCCGCCAACGATGGCGAAAAGCGGACGTGGACGAGTACCTTGAGCGAGCGTTCAAGGTCGCACAAGCAAGGCGAGTGGGTGCATGAGAGGGAATCCGTAGTCCAGACTAAGAATGCGCGAGGAATAGAGGCATTTCGAGCCGACACCTCGCGCATTTTAGTAAGGGGGTTCACTATGGGTGAATTCGCTAGTAAAGGGGTCGCGGGTAGCGGCCTGGGTCTCGGCATTGCCGGCACCGCGTTGGGGCTTCTCAACGCTAATGGAAACGGTGGCGGCCTTCTTGGCGGGCTGTTTGGCGGCGGCAATTGTCAGAACGCTCAGGCTGGCATGGCGCTCAATGCTCTGGCTGAAAAGGACGCGAAGATCGCGGAACTGACGGCCATGCGCTACAGCGACAACCAAGATGCGGCGGTCTACAAGCAGACGCTTGCCGACAACAAGACGCTTCGAGACGAGATGTACGCCTACATCACGCCGATTGCCCAGGAGTCCGCGGCCAATCGCGAACGCGTGGCGGTGCTCGAAGCACAGCAGAAGTGCGAGATCGAGAAGGCTCTCCTCCGAGAACAGATCGTCACGCAGAAGATTGACCGTGTGGCGTCCGATTGCGCTTGCGGTCTCCGCAACCTTTCGGCTGAGGTCGGCTCCATCAAGGCTCGCGTCAACGCAATCACGCAGGAAGTTGTGCCGCTCGGTGCAATCTGCCCGCAGCCGATGCCGCGTTACAACGAGTGGAAGAGTCCGGTCGACACGACCACGACGACCACGGGTCAGTAACCAGTAGGAGCGCGTAGATGTTCGTTGAAACCAGTCACATTCCGACGATTGTTTCGGAGTTTGTCACCGCCGTGGTAATGCCCAAGGCACCCACGGGGCTCATGAAGTTTGGCATCGGCTTCGTCTCCCCCTACATCCGCGACGCCGTAGCGGTGCGTGTCGAGCAGTCCCTGCCGACGCTCAAGATGCTCGGCATCGTGGACGAAGGGAAGGTTGATCTTGACCGTGCATCCGCGGCCGCCTACGCCGCGCTCGAAGAGGCCGGCGGAAAGGTGGAGCTTAGCGGCTACATCATGGACAAGGCGGACATTGACGCGCTCCTTGAGATCGCGAAGAAACACGCGGTCGACTAAGGAGAAAGTCATGGACTTGAAGGACATGCGAAAGATGCAGGGTGAGCGCACCGAAGAAGAGCTTCTGGAGAAGATCGACAAGATCCTCGACGACGCTCGGGACGGTCACTACAGCCTGACATCCCAGAACCTGGAAGATCTTTGTGAAGCGTGGGAGTGCATCAAGCACATCCGCACGGTTCTCGCTATGGATCGTTAACCACGCAGGGGGCGATCCAGTCGTCCCCTTTCTTTTCAATCATGCTGACAACCCTGCAGAACCTCATTCCTCAAGGAGCGGAGAGAGTCATGCTGACCGCAGGCGGTGTGCTGGGCGGCGCCCTGTCATTCGCCTTCGGCGACGTAGGGCCGCTGCTCTGGTGGCTTGTCATCTTCACGGTGACGGACTTCTTCCTTGGCACAGGCATAGCCGTGCTTCAAGGGCAGTGGTCGAGCCATAAGAATTTCTTGGGCGTTTTGAAGAAGGCGCTGATGTTCGCCATCGTGGCGCTCTCCCACGGGCTTGATGAAGTCTTCGCGCCCGTCATCCACTTTCAGATTTTTCAAAGCATCACCATCTGCGCCTACGCGGCGGGTGAGTTCGGCTCCATCATCGAGACCTTGGAGCGCGGAGGCTTGGGCGGTGCGGTTCCGCCCGTGCTCCGTCGGCTTGTCAAAACCCTCAACGAACGCATTGAAGCGCACGCCGAAGAAGAGCTGGCGAAGCGCGGATTAACCGTGGAAAAGGAGAAAGACCATGAGTGAAACGAGAGCCCTTACGGCTTGGCCGGTCGAGTTGGCCGCAGACTTCATTGAACAATGGGAAGGCTTCCGCGAGACGGCGTACCTATGCCCCGCGGGCGTGCTCACCATCGGCTTCGGCCACACTGGATCCGACGTGAAGGAAGGGCAGGTCGTGACGTACAAGGAGGCCTACGACATGCTCCTTGAAGACCTCAAGCGCTACGCCTCGGGCCTTGCCTTCTGGGTCAACGTCTACCTAACCGAAGGCCAGTACGTGGCGCTTATGAGCCTTGCGTACAACATTGGCGTGGACGGTGTCGTCCACAAGTGCCCGAAGCTCATGCGCGCCGTGAATGCCGGCGACGAAGAAGAAGCCGCCCGCCAGTTCTTGGACGTGAACAAGGCCAACGGCAAAGTCCTGCCAGGGCTCACGCGCCGCCGCCAAGCGGAAGCGAAGCTCTATCTGGGTGAAGAATGAGGACCGAGATCATCATGGGCGTTGCGTTGGTCGCCGCCTTCATTGGCGGCTACCAGTTCGCGGCGGCGCTCTACGGTAACGACATCGCAGAACTGCGGGCGGACTACGCCACGCGTGCGCAGTCTCTTGAGGTCAAGTACAGAGAGAAGGAGAGGGGCTATGCACAGAGCCTGGTGGATGCGTGGGAGGTGCGCGATGCCGCACTTGCTCGCGCTAGTGACTTGTCTGGCGACCTTGACAGGGTGCGCCTCGAGGCCGACGCTGCCCGCCGTCGACTGTCCGCAACCCGCACCGGTGCCTGCCAGTCTGAGCGAGAGCAGCTTGCCCGATGCGCAGGCCTACTCGAACGAAGTGGCGTCCTTCTTGAGCGAGGTGCAGGGCTTTCTCAGCGCATTGCAATAGACAAGGACGCCGTCGTCCGCATGACGAAGTAGACTGCTCTATGCTAAATTGTGGTTGCTGACTTCACGATCAGCAACTCCGAAAAAAGTGGGACTTCAGTTGAACGATTACCCCCAGGGATGCACACTCCTTGGGGGTTTTCTTTTAGACGTTCGGCAGGAGGTAGTCTGCCCACTCTTGCATCAGCTTGCGTCTCTGCTCCAGCAGATCATCACGCTGATACGCGCGGAAGACGTTGCTCCCCACAGCGTGCATCAACTGCTTCTCAGAGACGAGGAAGTTCTTCTCGTTCTTCGCACACCAGTCGGAGAAGGTGGAGCGCATACCGTGGAGCGTCATGTCATCACGACCGCTTGCGTGTTTAATCGCGTAGAGCGCGGTCCCTTGGTTAATAGCCGATCGCCCACGCCCCTGGAAAAGGTAGTCCCCACTGGTATCGAGCCGGTCGATCAGGCGAAGTAGCTGGCGCGTGAGCGGCACCACGTGGGGGTACGGCTTCTTGTCCTTGCGGCGTTCTTGCGGCACGGAGAAAGTCTTCTCCTCAAGGTCGATCTCGTCCCACTTCCCTTTGATGTATTCGTTTGCACGGCCTGCGGTGAGCGCGCCGAAAACCACGGCGAGCGAGCTCACCCTGTCTTCCATCCACAGTTTTCCGATCAACTCTCGGAGCTCTTCGGGAGTTATCGCGGCGTGGTGCTTTTCCGGCATTGAGCGGCGTACGAGCCCCATGGGCGGGAGCGAAGCGTCAAGGCACCCCTTCCACTCAGCGGGGTTCGACTGGATGAGCCCTTCACCCTTCGCGACGTTGAGGATGCCATAGAGGCGCATGCGGAGGTCTTTTCCTCTGCGCGGTTTCGTCGTCCACCACTGGCGGAGAAAAGACGCCACGTCGTCGCGAGCAATCGCGTCCAAGCGCAGCTTGCCGAACGCCCCCTTGAGCACGCCGATGTCGCACCGCCACGCGGCCTCGGTCTTCGCCCCGGTGAAACCGCGCAGGTACAGGATCTTCTCGAAGGCGTGGTCGGCATACTCGCTGAAGGTCGGCATGGACGCCTTCACTTCCGCGGCTTTCTTCTCCACCTTCTCTTTGGCGATCTGATCCTTGGGGTCGATGCCCTGTGCCACCAGCGCCTTGAGCGGCGCCGCCTTGGCAAGGACGGCGGAGAGCGGTTGGTCTGCGGACCCGAGCCCCAGCTCACGGCGCTTACCGTTGAGCTGGTACTTGTACAGCCAGGAGCGGCTGTGCGTCGTCACGCGCAGATAGACGCCCCTCTCATAGCAGTGGATGCCGATCGGCAGGGTTGGGATGGACTTCACGTTGAACATACACTTCTCATACAGTTGGGTTGACGTTGGATGCAGTGCTTTAGCACACTTTGAAGCACTGCAAACTCACAAGCCGTATGAGTTTGAGGCATTTTGACTCTTCTTAGCCTAGCATAAAGCTAACGAAGTTACGCCTTCCTTACGGGCTTCATGACGCAGTCCTACGCTGCATCCGTCGCCGTTCTGGTCCCGTTCCTTCAGGTCACCCTGCAGGCCGGCGCCGATCCGTTTGCAGCCGCCTTTGCTGCCGCTTCGGGCGCCTCCCTTATCCAGTACTTCCTGACGGGCGGTCCGGTTGCCGCTCTTGCCACGGTCATTCCGGTCATCCCGGGCAGCGACCTCAAAGGAGCAAACGCCTTCCAGCGTCCGTCGATTCTCTTCGGTTGCCTGGTGGCCTTCCTGATCACCTTCTGCCTCAACCTCCTCTAATGTAGACAAAGGGCGGGAAGTTCTTCCCCGAACTTCCCGCTCTTGTTGTTTAATCAACGCCACCGAGGAACAGCCAAATGATGCTTGAACTGGTCAGATCACTTGATGCGACAGCCGTGGTCGGCATTTCCGGTCACGCAGGTTGCGGCCACGCCCACAGCCACTGCGGTTTCGTCCAAGATGACTCAGGCGGCCTTGCCGCCGTTCTCGCGATCCTGCAGCGCACTACGGGACTGGACCTGACGATTACCCGCGTAACCGTTCAAACAGGTCGAAAGGGCCGCTTCGAAGTTGAAACAGCCTCCGGGGGCAAGGGAAGCGCCGCCGCCCGCCGCGGCATTACAGCCGCCGAGGCCCGTCTGGCCCAGTTCGTAGTTGGTCGACAGGCAATCTGCACACAGGCTCTTGCCTCCACAGCCTTCGGCCGCATCTACGGACAGGGCGCCATGGAAGTACCTGTCGCACTACAGACTGCCATTGCTCTTGCCGCACTCAACAGTTTCGAAATCAACTTCCCTGATCAAGTCCTCACCGCAGACGAAGGCGTGACGGGCAACTGCGGTCGCATTCTGGGCACCAAGATCTGCATCAACGGCGTCGTGGCCTCAGTTCTGGCAGTCGTCAACGCCAGTGAAGGAGGACTTGGACCCAATGAGGATGTTGAGGGCAACGTCAATCTGGGCCCCAAAAAGGCTCTTATGGACAAGCTCGGGCTCGCTACCATGCCTACGCTTCTCATCGAAGGCAAGGTTTGCGCCGATCCAGCCTCATCCATGATCAAAAAAACCACCTTCCTTATTCGCGCATATCCTGATGACGACAACGTCGTCGCCGCACAAAGCTACGTTGCAGCCGCAGACAAGCTCGGCTATCCCAGCCTCTATCTCGACAACCTTCTTGCCCGCAGTGCTGACGCAATGCGCAAGCTCGGCAACTCTCAAGGCGAAAATATCATTCGTCTCGGCGAAGCTTTGCGCGACGCCCAAACAGCCGTTGAAAAGGTTCGCATTGCTGCGGAACTCAACGAATTCTGCAGTCAGGAGCTCGGCGGCATCACCTTCATGTCCGAAGATGTGCATCAGGTCATGGGCGGCGTGGGCATGATCCCCGGCACCTGCGCCTGCCTGAGCCTCTTCATTCCACACACCCAACTCGAGGAGGATGTCATTCCCGTTCTGTCCGAGGCCGATGCAGGCAGGTTTGCCGACATGGTTCTTGCAGCTGCAGAAGATCTTTCCAAACACCTCCCCGAAGCTTGTGAAGTCATTGACCGAATTCAGAAGCGCTACCATGAACAGTCTCAAGCGCTCGTTGAATTCACCCTTTGAATCTCTGGAGAATTGCCATGCAACAGAAGAAAGTCATCGTCGTCGCTACTGGCGGCACCATTGCCATGAAGTACGATGAAGCGAGTCAGGGTCTCATCCCCGCCTGCTCTGGCGAAGACCTTGCCGCCGCCGTCCCTGGCATCGACAAGCTTGCTCAGCTCGAGTTCTGCCAGTTTTCCAACATCGCCTCTCCTGGCATGACGCCCGACGACATGTGGCGCCTCCACCTCAAGTGCGAGGAATTTCTTGCCCGCGAAGACGTGACGGGTGTTGTCGTCACTCACGGCACTGACACGTTGGAGGAGACCTCTTACTTCCTCGACATTACGAAGATCAGCGAAAAGCCCATCGTTACGACCGCCGCCATGCGCGGCGCAGGCGACACCAGTCCTGACGGTCCCTGGAACATATACTGCTCCGTCAAGACTGCCGCCTCAGAAGAAGCCGTCGGTATGGGCGTCCTTGTCTGCCTCAATGAAACGCTCCATGCTCCGGGCGAAGTGACGAAGACTCATTCCGCCAATCCCGCCACGTTCCAGTCGCCCTGGTGGGGCCCTGTCGGCTACGTTGACCTCGACAAGATCGTCTTCCGTCGCAAGACGCTTGGCGTCAAGCGCTTCCATCCTGAAGCCCTGACCGCCCGAGTGGACCTCATCAAGGCCATGACGGGCTCCGATCGCGAATACATCGACTTCGCCGTTGCCCGTGGTTGCAAGGGCATCGTCCTTGAAGGCTTCGGACGCGGCAACCTTCCGCCTCCGATGATTCCTGGCGTGGAAGAGGCCGTCAAGAAGGGAGTTGCCGTCATCCTGACGACTAGAACCCCGGGTGGCCGAGTTCTTGACGTTTACGGATATCCCGGCTCCGTCACTGACAGCCGCCGTGTCGGCATCGCTGCTGCAGGAGAAATTTCCGCCGCCAAAGCCCGTTTGAAGCTCATGGTCGTTCTTTCCGAACACCCTGAATACGCTACCAACCGCGACAAGCTTGAGGAAATCTTCGACATCTGATTCGCAGTCTGGGGAACTGATGAAGTCCCCTTTGAGACGGCCGACCGCTGACAAGCGCGCAACGGCCGGCCGTCCGTTTTTTATGTGCAAAAGGCGGCAGGAACACTTACCAGAGCAGTTCTGCCGCTTTTCTCTTCTTTTGACGGAGCCTATCAGACCTCCTGATCCTCATCCCTCAGATCTCTCATGACGTACCCAACACCTGAATACGCCGAAATGATTCCCCCCTCAAGACCGGCATCCTCAAACTTTCTTCTCAGGCGGGCACAGGCCACGCGCAAATACTGAACCTCACCCAATGCATTGGCACCCCACACTTTGTTGAGAAGCTCATTGTGTTCATGGAGCACGCCGGGATCCTTAACGAAGAGTGACAAGAGCCTGAACTCAATGTCACCGAGATGCACTTCCCGACCATTGAAAATGCACTGACGCTTTTCAATGCAGATCCGGATTGGCCCGTTGACGAGCCACGTGAACTCGGATTCTGACGGGGTGTTCTTCGCCTGCGTACGTCTCAGAACCGCCTTGATGCGCGCCAGAAGCTCCTCCATCGAGAAGGGCTTGCAGACATAGTCGTCAGCCCCAAGATTGAAGCCCTTGAGCTTTGAGTTCGAATCGGTCTTAGCTGTCATGAAGATGATCGGCGTTTCACCCAGCTCTCGAATTCGACAAGCACATTCGAAGCCGTCCATTTCAGGCATCATCACGTCCATCAGCACAAGAGCGGGCTTCGGAGATTGCAACTCAAAAATTTCAAGCGCGTGCATGCCATCCGCCGCAGAGATTACGTCATAGCCGGCACGCTCCAGATTCGAGGCCACGATGCGGCGAATCTTGGTTTCATCATCGACAATCAAAATGAGTGAGGGGGCTGAGGTATCCATTTTCCAAATTCTGTCCTTTTTAGGTTAGTACGGCAGCTCGATGGTGAAACAGGTTCCGCATCCAGGCTCACTGTCGAGTGAAATAGTACCCTGATGCGCCATGACAATGCCCTTGACGATCGCCAGCCCGAGACCTGTTCCGCCTCTCTGTCGCGCGATGGTCATGTCGGCTTGATAGAAGCGCTCGAAGACATAGGTGGCCTTATCCTTCGGAATGCCGATCCCGTTGTCCTGCACTCGAATCCGCACCTTGTCGCCATCCCTGCGCACGTCAACGTGAACGACTGGGGGAACACCTTCGCGGAAATAACGAGCGGCATTGCTGAAAAGATTGATGAAGACCTGAGTGATACGTTCGGGATCGAATTTGAAACACTCAGCCTCAAGATCGATGGTACGCGTCACCTTGAGCTCAAATCTTGCCGTGACAAGCTTTGCCGCCTTGTCGATCGGTGTTGCAATATGCATGATCTTGGGCATGAGCGAGATGTGTCCATCACGGAATCTTGTCAGATCGAGCCAGTCATCGACAAGCCTGCGCAGTCTGAAGCTTTCCTCCTGCATGTCCGCAAGGATCTGATCACGCTCCTCATCCTCCAGTCCGATCTGAGTGGCCAGCGTTTCGGCCTGGAGGCGAAGAGCTGTGATGGGAGTCTTGAGCTCATGAGCCACGATCGATATGAGCTGATCCTTGAGGCGCTCAACCTCCGCGTCAGCAGAAACATCCCTCACCAACAACCCAATATCAGGCGCCCCTGCATCGGGATTGGTAGACACGACGCTGAAGGCCGTTGCGTGATAGACCCGGCCCCCTTCATCATCCTTGGCACCCTTGACTGGTACCAGCTCATAAGTGCGACCATCCTCGAACTTTTTGGCAATCGGTGCAGGCGAGAAGCCGTCCTGATGTTTTTCACGAATTTCAAAGGCCTGCCGCAACGCAGCACTTACCAGACATCCAGGCTTGAGAGCAATCCCATCTCTGGCCATGCGCTCCTCGAGATAGGCGTTGAAACGAACCAGCACCCCATTGGAATCCATGAGAAGCACGCCTTCATTCATTGACGAGAACAGCTCCTCTAGAAGCTGGTGTTGCTGCACCGTTGACACGAGCAGATGATGATTATTGAGCTGAACGGCAAGCGAATTTGCCAAAAGTTCCAGACTGTCACGCACCTCCCGTTTTTTCAACTCCTCCGCATCGGTCTCCAGCCAACCGTAGATTTTGTTCCCGTAACGAACCTGCACAAAAGCCGCACCTGACGGAAGATCCGGCCCCTCGTTCCCTTCCTGAAGGCTCGCGGACGTCCTGAACGCCAGAGAAGAAAGCCTGAGAAGCTGCTTGAAGCGCGCAACCGTCTCATCAGTCAGATGTACCAGTGACGTGTCAATCGGTGCCAGAAGTTTCTGAATGGCGGCCAGTTCTGCATTTCGGGTCGTGAGAGCGTCCGTTTTGGAGCGCACCTTCTGTTCAAGGAGCTTGTTCATCGAACGAAGACGTTCCTGCGTTTCTACAATCTCCCGCCCCATCTTCTCAAATCTTTCCGCAAGCTCCTGAAGCTCTGTTGGTGCGTCCGAAGACATCGCCACCTCAACCTTCCCTGTCCTCGGAAAATCACCCACGGCATCGGAGAGCTCGCCTACGCTTCGACTCAACGGCCGGCTCACAGCGTATCCGACCACAAAGACAGAGCCGATGGCAAGCAGGAAGAAAAGACTGCCAACGATCAGGTTGTGCTGCAACTCAAGATTCCTTGCAGCCTTTGACTGGTCAAAAATCAGGTAATACTCGGTTTGGTTGAGTTTGACAGCTGTCCTGAAAACGCCATTTTTGTTGTCGGCCAACTTGTCGTCCATCACGTGCAGATCGGCATGAGCAAGCCCTGCCTTGATTTGCTCGAAATCCGAGTTTTCAATGGCAAGTGACGGATCGGTGGCGAAAAGCACCTTCCCCCTCTCATCGACAAGAAAAGCCTCTCCCCCACTTTCCTTCATCGCCTCTCGCAGCGAGGCAGCCACCACATCGACAGGCATGGAGATCTCCATGGTGATCTTCTGAAGCCCTGTAGCGTCAAAGGGAACAAGCGTGACATATGGCTTTTCATCCGTAGGGGGCTGACCGAAACTGTAGGTTTTACCCGTATTGAAATCCTTGATCCGCACGTGCGCATCGAGCAGGTCAGACTGAACTGTCCGATAGATCTCGCTCGCACCTGCGGGAGTCAACCCACCCTCCACATAAGAAGTGGTGAGATACTCATTGATTGCCTTGATCGCCCGATTGTGCAGTTCCCCATCAGCTGAATCGAGCTTTGTCTTGATGACCAACGTCGAAAGTGACTGTCGGTCCACGACTAGAGACGACAGGGTTTCGATGTTTTTTTGATACAAGAGAAGGAACAGGATAAACGGAATAATGACCGTCCAACCGATCAACCCCGTCAGAATTTTTCGAAAGCTTCGAGGCTCTACAGGCTCCTCGATGAAGTCGTAGGGGTTGTAGTCCTTGTTGAGGTCCTCAGGGAAGAGCGAAAAATAGCGGTTCCTGTACCGCATGTTGTACACGTCTTCCTCGGGATTGGGACTCGAGGGTGGAATCCTGTGCTCAAAGTATTGGAAAACGACGTCAAGAACGTTCATGGTGGTGTCGCTTTTTGTCCGGTCATAGAGTCGGACGGGGTGCGCTCGGGATTGGAGTACCCACAACCTTAGCCCGTCCCACAAAGGTTTTCAATACAGTTTTCCCATGCCCTAGAAAGCGCCCGTCTCGGACCAACACCTGAACGGAATATGTCAAGATACTTCGAAAGATTTTTTTGGATCGCTCGCCGCTTGGCAGGCCGTGAAAGCAAGCTTTCACGGCTACGCCGCGATTATGCGATCCGAAGCGCGTCAAGCCGCTTTAGGCCAATGAACGGCCTGCTCCCCACTAACGCGGGTCCCCTCCATTAAGTGGCCTTCCGGGCTTGACCCGATCAGCCTTGAGGGTCTATCGGGGTTAAGGAACTGTGAGCTAGCCATCCTGAATTGGGGAACGTTATCGCGAATCCAGCGACTGGGATTGCGCTCACGCGTCTGGAGGAGTACTAGCTGACGACGGACTTGAATGCACCGATCGATGCCCTTGAAACGACTCTCCGGGGTCACGTTGTTAATGCTTGAGGGCACCCACTGCTCGTTGTACTTCTTGACAAACTCACCGAGCTTGGTTCTGGCATCTTCCAAAGAGTGGTACTGCCGCTTTCCCATATACCCACGGTACTTCATGGTCTTGAAGAGCGACTCAATGAACGGATTGTCATTACTAACCCTCGGGCGACTACGTGAAGATTCCACCTCGTATTTGGCCAATAGAGCCAGCGTGCTTGCAGCCTTCATTGCGGCTCCGTTATCATGGCGCGACATCTGCAGGACATGCAATCTGGGACAATCTTCGGGACGTTCTTTTCCTTTTCCCTGATTCGTTCCCCGACGGCGAGTTCCCAGCCATCAGAACGAAAGACAGCTTTCGCAAAACTGGCCTGCCCCGCTCTCCCGCAATGCAGAGGGCGCACGATTCGATGAACCGCGCGCCCTCTTTTCAGGTCAGGGACGGGTCCCGCCGGCGGGACCCGTGGCCGTGATTACAGGAGGCCCTTGCCGTCGCGGGCGCCCTTGTGCATCTTGACCTTGTCGTTTTCGACAGGCACCACGTCGAAGCCCGTCACGCGATGGCCGTTGATCTGGGTGTAGAGCCAGAGGTCCATGCCGGCGCCGGCAACGGCGCCCTTCGTGACGTCCTTGGCCTTGAACGTGAAGACGACGTCGGTGATGCCGTCGTTGTTGACGTCCTTGTAGACCATCTTTTCAGCCGGAGCGAAGTTCTTCCACTGACGGGTGGAGTTGAGCTGGTTGGCGCTCATGCCGGCGCGAGTCGCCTCCATGTTGGCGCTCAGCACTTCGTGGCCCTTGGCGCCGAGCAGCGCGAAGTCGACCGTGCCGTCGCCGTCGGCCTTGACGACGTCGGCGAGGATCTTGACCTTGTTGGGCATCAGGCGGGCGTTTTCGGCCTGCATGATCTTGAGGACATGGTCATAGGACTTCTGGTTGTAGTCGTGCAGGAACTTCGTGCGTTCCTCGCCCTTGAGGCCGGCGGCCTTCTTCGTCACGGCGGCGCGGTCCTTCATGAACTTGTCTTCCTCAGCCTGGATGAGCTGCGTGCGCTTGGCGAGTTCGTCGCCGCGCAGGTAGTCGATGGCGTTGTTGGAGGCGCTGAAGACGCTGTGCGGCGTGAAGTCGGCGCGGTAGTCGAACATGGCGGGAGTGCCCGCGAAGTGTTCCTTCGTGGCCGTGGCCGGATCCGTGAAGGCGGTGCCCTTGGCGGGACCGGCGAGCGGATAGAGCGGCACGAAGACGGACTGGCACGGACGGCCGAGCGTCTTCCAGGCTTCGGTGAGCGTCGGATCGGCCGTCAGGTTGTAGACGATCGAGTCATGGGACGTCGTGCGGCAGATGCCTTCGGACTTGGAGTGATAGAGCTCCTGGTCCTGACCGATGTAGTCCTCGTGCAGGCGCAGGAGGGCCATGGCGTCCTTGACGCCAAGCTTGCGGTCGATGACGGCGCTGTACGGGAACTTTTCAGGATCGTTGTATTCGACGCCCGTGAGGAACTTCCAGGCGAGGACGTTGCGGTTGGCGTTCCAGCGTTCGTGGCGAACGGATTCCTGAGCCACGACCTTGCGCCAGTTGAAGATCGGGTTCTTGGCGTCATGGCGGCCGTCCTTGATGGCGCGCTCGACCTGCTTGGGCTCGATCTTCCAGGTTCCCGTGTCGTTCAGGTCAACCTTGTCCATGAGGAAGTTGTTCGGGATGTAGACGACTTCGTTGTCGTGAATCTTGCGGGCGACCCAGCTGTTGCCCTGATGGATGGCGAGCTGCCAGGCTTCGTTGGCGTCGGCGAACGTATACGTGCGCCCGTCGTGGAAGTAGCCGAATTCGGCGAGCAGCTTCGTCGCGATGTCCACTGCCTCGCGGGCGGAGTGAGCGCGCTCGGCCACCAGACGGCGAATGCCGTAGCCGATGCCGCCGTCCTTGACTTCCATGCGGTCGGCGTCGAAGATCTCGCCGCACCAGTTCGTGGCGACCACGACGCCGGCGTCGTTGAAGAAGCCGTCGGCGAAGCTCGCGCCGTCAGGAACGAAGGTCTGGGTCCAGTAGAAGCCCAGCGTCTCCTCGACCTGCGGGATTTCGGCCGCGAACTTCTCGAACTTCAGCATTTCGCCCTTCTTGTGCTTGGCGGGCGGAACATAGTGCTGCATGTTGAAGAGACGGCCGCCGTTGTCTTCGTTGTGGGCGACGATGATGTTGCCCGTTTCGGAAACGGCCTTGCCGATCACGAGCGTGCTGCAGGCCTGGGCCGTGCCGACGGCGGCAAGCAGCGAGGCAACGGCGATCAGAGACTTCTTGAACATTTTCGAACTCCTTTGTCATGAGAACGGCGGGCCCGTGGTCGCTGGTCCGCCGAAATTGGTCGCCACGAAGTCTATAGACCCGCAAACGCAGGCACCACGGTGTTTCCGAGGGGTTGACAATGCAGGCAAAGTCTACTAAAGGCGACAGATGCGACACGGCCGGACGGAGCGATTCCTGAGAACAGCTCGAGCTCTTCGAGCAACCTGATTTCAGGATCACCGGCTTCGTCGGCGGCTCCTTCGCCGTCGTGCCCTCGGGCAGGTTCTGCGCCGTGACGGACTACATCGTCTACGGCCGCATCGCGGGCCGCAATGCCGCCAAGGAGACACCCTGGAGGTGAGTCAATCCTGAAGCTCCTGAGTCCTCCGTCCTGCTTCAGTCCCACATAAACAGAAAGCCGTGCAGGTCGCGAGACCGCACGGCTTTCATGGTCATCAGAACAGGACGTCCGTCAGGAACCCTACTTCAGCTTGACGGACTTGAAGTCCATGTTCGAGCAGATGTAGCGGACCTTGGGCTGCGTTCCCGCCTCTTCGGAGAGGCAGACGGAGCGCTTGATGAGCGCCTGGACTTCGGGATCCTTCGAGTCGTAGTCGACGAGCGTCAGGGCCTTGGTCGAGCAGTTTTCGACGCAGGCGGGCAGACGCCCTTCGGCGAGACGATGGGTGCAGAGCGTGCAGTGCTCGGCCTTGCCGGGGACGCGCACCTGATGGGCCTTGGGCTCGGGCTTGAGGAGCGGCTCCTTGTCGCCGAAGTATCCGGTCCTGCCGTCCTCGTTGAAGAGCGGCGCACCGTACGGGCAGGCGGCCAGGCACATCCTGCAGCCGATGCACTTCTTGTGGTCGACGAGCACTTCACCGTGCGGCCCCTTGGAGATCGCTTTTGCGGGGCAGACCTTCATGCATGCGGGATCCTCGCAGTGCTGGCACGAGACGCGATAGTAGTTGATGACGCGCTTTCCGACATTCTCGATGCGGCGGATCTTGTTCCACTGAATGCCAGGAGCGACCTTGTTTTCTTCCTTGCAGGCCACAAAGCAGGCTTCGCAGCCGATGCAGCGGTCTACGTTGAAAATGATGCCGTAGCGACTCATTGCAGCCTCCTTACTTGACCTTGGCAACGCTCACGTTGACTTCGAAATACGGCGCGTAGCCCGAAATCGGATCCCACTGGCGCGGGATGAGATTCTGGGTGTTCTGGTCGCCGCGCCAGCCGTACTGCGAGTCGATCGTGCCTTCGGGCACGATGATCGAGACGTCGATCCTTGCGCGGACGGGACCGCCGAACTTGCTGCGCATTTCGACGAAGTCGCCCGTGACGAGGCCGCGCTTCTTCGCGTCGGCAGGATTCATGTGAATCGTGCTGACGGGCTCGAGCTCAAGCAGGTACGGCGCATCGGAGCGGGTCTTCGAATGCGTGATGTAG
>OGJR01000247.1_pt1 | contig 50432 bp, 42 predicted proteins | sample 1572301 | NCBI WGS metagenome assembly OGJR01 (sample SAMEA2582083, study PRJEB24529) | metagenome | biome: Human gut stool | place: China | collected 2011 | reverse complement strand
GGATATCGTGGGACATATTGGAAAGGAAGGTGCTCTTGGCGCGGTTGGCGGTCTCGGCGGCAGCAACGGCATCGGAAAGCGCCTGATTTACCTGTTTGTCGGCGGTGCGGTCGGACATGACAAGGATGTGTTTGGTTCTGCCCTCCACCTCGCTGCCCATGGCAACGATGTGGAACCAGCGCCGCTCCCCGGTTTCCAGATGCACATACTCATCATCCCATTCGCGCTGCTGCCCGCTGAGAAGCCCTTCCAGATAGTTTTTATCGCGATCCGGGGAGTCCTTCGGGTGCAGCGCTGCCAGAGCACGGGCATCCTGCCAGACTTCTTTCCATGGGATGCCCAGCAGCCGCTCGATATTCGGGCTGACATAATCCACCTTGGCGGTCTCTGCATCCAGCATCAGGAAAACGTCGTCCACGTTCAGCGAGAGCTTTTTGAACAGCTCGTCCCGGTACGAGATCTCGGTATTCTTCCGGCGCAGGTTCGCATGGCCCCTGCGCACGATCATCAGAATGACCAGCACGGCAATGCCTACGGTGATGCCCGCCACGATCTGTATGGTATGGAACCACAGCTTATCCAGACCGGCATTGACGACCCTGACCGGCACAAGCCCCAGCATCGTCCAGTTCTGGACCGCCGCGCCCTCGTAGACCAGATAATAGCTGATGCCGCCCAGCGTCACCCTCATGTTTCCGCTGCTGCCCTGCGCAAAGGCATCCGAAAGAGCAAGGACCTGTTTCTCAGAAAGGTCGGAATGCTCGCGCAGCATGGCAATGAAGTTGTAGACCGTTTCCTTGCGGTTTACGGAATTATCGATGATCACCCGGCCGTCCGGGTAGATGACATAGTTGCTGGCATTGCCCTCAAAGGCAGAGTTGTCCAGCAATTTCAGCACCGCATCATTGTAGTAGGCGATGGCAATGGCATCATAGGCAAAGCCCCGGTAGCTGCCCTGCGTTTCGGGACAGATGAAAGCAAGCATCTGGGGCTTGCCGGGCAGCGCCGTGTTCATGACGATATCCTCGCCCTTGGAGAGCTTTTCGTCCAGATTGGTCTGTAAGCCAAGGTAGCCGGTCTCCCCGGTCACGGTCATGTAGTTGCCGTCGTAGGTAAGAAAGTAAAAGCCGACAAATCCGGTCGACTGCTGCGCTTTCTCGATATACGCCTGAATTTCGGCTTCATCGGAAGTGTTTTCCAAAAAGTCGTTGTACAAGTGCAGATAGGTCAGGTTTTTGCGCACCATCTCCTTCAGCATATTGTTGGATTTATGCAGCACCTCTTCCAGATGCGAGGTGCTTTCCTGATAGATGGTCTGGGACACAAACGAGATGTACCGGACGCCAAAACCGACTGCCAGCAAAACCAGAAGAAGGATTGCGGCAGCGGCAGGCAGCCACCTTTGCCAGGGATGGCAGTTCCGTTTGGGTTTACGCTTTTCGTCTGCCATTCCGCTCACCTCAACGTTATGTAGTTTTCCGGCTCTGCAAGCGCTGCGCCGCCGCCGGAAACATGATCTCGCCATGTGTTTTTCACCCATGTATCTTCGCCCGCAGACGTTCCGCTTTCGCTCGCAGGCAGCGCTGCCATCTGCTTTTCCGTTGCCAGACAGGTCACGGTAACGGTGTCGTCATCCCCCAGCGGCTGCCCGTTGCGGGTGATGCCGGTCAGGGTATAGCTGCCGTTATCCTCTTCTACCTCCACGGCAATGCCGCTGACCACCGGCAGAGAACCACGGTTGAAGGGCACAAAGCCGCCCTCCCAGCCTTCCACAAAGGCGCGGACGGTTTCCTTCAGCTCTGCGCCGGTCATGGTGCGCTGGCGGGACATCAGACCGTTGGGCATGATCATGGAAGCGGCCATTTTCTTGTTATAATCTGCCTGCAGCACACTGCCGGTAAAGCTGTTTGCAGTGGCAAGCAGCACATCCGTGCCGTAAACGCCGCGCAGCGTGTTTGCCATAACAGAGAAGGCGGCATTGCCGCCGTCTGCGTGGAACACATTGGAGTAGCTCTTCCCGGAGGTCAGCACGATCTCGTCCGCGGCGGGTGCTTCTTCGGCAAGAAGCTGCGCATTGAACGCCTGATACGCCTGTTTTGCCGTGTACTCGCCTGCAATCATTTTGGAGACCACATCCTTGGAAATGGCAAAGAAATCGTTGGAGGCGATGCGGATATACATGTGGTTTTCTTCCACTACGCTGCGCACATCCTTCATATAATCAGTCAAGCGCAGGGGGACGTTCTGGCTGTAGCTCAGCACATCCTGCCCGTCCGCAACGATGCGGTTCTGCGCCTCCTCGGAGAGCATGACGTTCAGCACCTTCATGGCATTACTGCGACGCGCGGTGTCCTGCTCCAATTCACGGTTCAACGCAACCTGGAAATACGGGGTGGTCATGATCCACTTTTCGCCGTTCTGGCTGAAGAAGGGCAAAAAGGTCGTGTCGATGCCCTCGTCCTGAAACTTCTTGACCCCGGCAGAGCTGCCAAAGTACATGGCAACCTCCCCATTCCGGAACAGGTCCATCACGTCATCGTAAGTCTGCGCAAGGTCGTCTGCTGTGAGATGAGTATCCTGAATGAACTGCGCCATCCGCTCAAACGCCCCCGGCCACACGGCATTGTCCAGACCGACCCGTGCGGTGCTGGCGGGGTCGCTGTAAGCGGTGCGCCACTTGCGCCCTTCGGTCGTGGTAAGCTCGGCAGCGGAAAGTCCCTGCAGCGTTTCCATGCAGGTGTAGTCGTAGGCATAATCGGCGGTAAAGCCCCGGATGCCTGCCTTCTCAAACGCCTGACAGGCCGAAACGAAGCTCTCGTAATCGGTGGGCAGGGGGATATCGTACTGCTCAAAAAGGCTGCGATTGACCACAAAGCCGTGTGCGTCGGCACATACCGGCAGCCAGTTCACGCTGCCATCCTCATTTTTGAAGCTGTTGAGGTAGGTGTTGTACACAGCACCTGCCTCATTGGTTAAGGCAAGATTCATCAGGCTGTCCTTCAGGGGAGCAGCATCGTGCAGCGAGAACCGGCAGCAGGTGATGATATCCGGCAGACCGCCGTTCTGCTGCAAAAACTTGTAAAAATCCAGATCGTTGTTGCCGACGATGAACTCGATATTCACATCCGGCAGCTGCGCCTGGATATAGGGTGCATAGTTTTCGTACAGGCCGGTGGTCCACAGATACACTTGAATGGTCTGGGCATCCTCCTGCTTCTGTACCTGTTCTGCGCTTTTTGTTCCGCATCCGGTCAGCAGGGAGACCGCCATCACCAGTGCCATAAGCACGGAAAACACGCGGTGCAATGTTCTTTTGTCCATCAAATCGTTCTCCTCACAACTCTTGGGCAGCTGTCGTTCTGCACTCCCGAATACCGCAAAAAGGCATAGGTACAGCACGACAGAGATATAGGATTATATTACCACCGCCATGAGGGATTTTCAATAAAATTTCATATATTGATCCATAAAAGCAGCGCGTGTCCGATTTCTTTGCGCCAGTCGAGGAGGCCGCCCGGACCAGTTCCTGCATCTCGCTCCGTGCCTTGCGGCAGTCCGGGCAGGCAGCTTTGGCCAGTTGGGTTATTTTGCTCCCCGTGGCCGGAGCAGGCCCTGCGGGCCAACATCCACTGCCAGATCTCGCTGGCGCTGAACCGCATCTACACCGAATGGTACCCCAGCAAGGGCTACACCTTCAACATCACCAACTCCACCAGCTACGACCAGTATTACGTCCACGGGCGCACTGTGTTCGAGGTGATGGTGCGCATCACCGATGACATTTTCAACACCTATCTGCGCAAGCGCGGCACCGTGAACCCCTATTACTCCGAATACTGCGACGGTAAGTCGGTCACCTGCCCGGGGCTCAAGCAGTGGGGCACGGTGACGCTGGCCAACAACGGGCGCAGCGCTTTACAGATCCTGCGCTACTACTACGGCAGCGATATCGAGATCGTGCGTACCAGCAACATCCAGTCCATCCCCCAGAGCTACCCCGGTTCGCCCCTCCGGCAGGGAGACAGCGGCACGGCGGTGTTCACCCTGCAGCGGCAGCTGAACCGCATCACCAAGGACTACCCCTTCCTTGGCAAACTGACTGTGGACGGGGTATTCGGCAGCCGGATGGCCGCCACGGTACGGGCGTTCCAGAAGCAGTTCAATCTGACCGCCGACGGCGTGGTGGGCCGCCAGACCTGGTATAAGATCAGCTATATCTATGTGTCGGTCAAGGATCTGGCCGAGCTGACCAGCGAGGGCGAGGCTTCCAGCGGCACCCTCTCGGACGGCACCTGGGGCGGCACCACCCTGCGCACCGGCTCCACCGGCAGCGCCGTGGAGCAGCTGCAATTCTGGCTGAACACGCTGGCGCAGTACGAAAGCGCTATCCCCTCGGTGACAGTGGATGGCGTGTTCGGCAGCGGCACCGCCGCAGCGGTGCGGGCCTTCCAGCGCAAATATGGTCTTACGGTAGACGGCGTGGTGGGGCAGACCACATGGAAGGAGCTGTACGACCAGTTCCGCAGCATCCAGTCCGACAACGGCACCCCCAACGCCTACCCCGGCACCGCCCTGCGGGAGGGTTCCAGCGGCCAGAACGTGCGGCTGGTGCAATTCTGGCTCAAGATTGCCCGCACCGTGTACACCAGCCTTGCCAACGTGACCGTAGACGGGAAATTCGGCGCTGGCACGGCAGCGGCTGTGCAGCGGTTCCAGCGGTACTTCGGGCTGACCAGCGACGGCGTGGTGGGCCGTATCACCTGGAACAAGCTGTATGAGGTGTACAACGACATCGCCAACAAGCTGCTTTCGTCCAGTCTGCGCCCCGGCGAGTACCCGGGTGTGCTGCGCAATGGCTCTTCCGGCACAGCGGTGCGGGAGCTGCAATTTTACCTCTACCTCATGAGCGCCTACGAGAGCAGCATCCCGCCGGTAAGCATTGACGGCAAATTTGGCGCGGATACTGAGCGCGCCGTGCGGGCCTACCAGCGGTTTGCGGGGCTTACCGTGGACGGCATCGTGGGCCGCACCACATGGAATTCCCTCTATGGCCGCGCCAGCCAGCTGCGCAGTTCCGGGCCGGTGGTCACGCTGAAGCGTCTGCCCTACCCTGGCACCCCGCTCACGGTCGGCAGCAGCGGCAATGCCGTGCTGTACTACGCCCTCCTGCTGCAGCGCATCGCCTACTACTTTGACAGCGTGGAGAACCCGCCCCTCTCCGACCAGTACACCGACGAGACAGCCGCCGCCACCCGCAGCGCACAGGCTTTGCTGGACCTGCCCCAGACCGGCACCGCCGACGCCGACACCTGGACGGCGGTAGAAGCGCTGAGCCTGCAGCTGGCCGCCCACGCCCCGAACCCGGACCGAGACGTTCCACCCAGTACCTCCTACCCGGGGCGCGCCATCGCCGAGGGCAGCGCCGGGCAGGAGGTTGGACAGGTGGAGCGCTGGCTCAACCGCCGGGCGCAGCTTTCCTGCGGTGAGGACTATGTGGCCGACAATAACCGCTTTGGCGCGGCAGACGCCGCTGCCGTGCGGGCTGTCCAGCAGCAGGCGGGGCTGCTGGTGACCGGCATCGTGAACCGCGAGACCTGGGCCGCCCTGCAGGCCCAGAGCTGCAATTGCGACAAGGAGGAGTGAGCCATGGCACGGCTTCTGATCTACGACGCCTACGAAAACAAGGTGTACACCTACGCCAACCTCAACGAGAACGACCCCATGCCCTACAGCACCGGCACCACCCTGCGGGTGCGGGAGTTCCGGGGCAAATCGGCCAGTCCCACCCTGTGGACCACCATTGCCGCCATGGAAGCCTGGAACCTGACCCGCCGCAAATACGGCAAGAGCATCCCGGTGGGGTATGCTTTCCGGCGCATCTGGGAGGGGGGCCACGGCACCCGCAGCCAGCACTATGCAGGCGTGGCACTCGACGTGGGCCAGAGCCTGACCCAGACCAAGCGCACCGCCATTTACAACGCGGCCCGGAACACCGGGGCCTGGGGCTATGTGGAGCCTTTGAGCCAGACCCCCACCTGGGTGCACATGGACCGCCGCTACGGCACCCCCGCCTGCAGCGGCACCACGGCAGGCTACCCCACCCTGCGGCGGGGCAGCCGGGGCTGCTATGTGATGATCCTGCAGGACGCTCTTTCCACCCTGGGCTACCAGACCGGCAGCCGCATCGACGGCGTATTCGGTGCCCGCACTGAGGAAGCTCTGCGCGGTTACCAGCGGCGCACCAGTCTCTCGGTGGACGGGGTGTGCGGCTGCAACAGCTGGAAAAAGATCAGCACCGCCGTGCTGGGCGTGGGTCGTACCAAGACCACCATCGACTGATTTTTTGCGCAAAGAAGCCCGGAAGCATCAGACGCCTCCGGGCTTCTCATTTTTCGGGATAAAATTCAGCCATTCACAATGTGCTCCCCGCTGCCCTCCAGCCAGGTACGCAGGTTGCGGGTGGTGATGTCCATCAGCCGCTGCAGGGCCTCTTTGGTGGTCCAGGCGATGTGCGGCGTGAGGATGGCATTGGGCAGACTGCGCAGGCGGCTGTCCTGCGGGAGCGGCTCGGTGCCAAAGGCATCGGCCCCATAATAGGCCAGCTGCCCGCTCTGCAGGACATCGGCCACGGCTTCCTCGTCCACCAGGGCTCCCCGGGCGGTGTTCAGCAGGATCATGCCGGGCTTTGCCTTGGCCAGTGCCCCGGCATTGATGAGCCCCCGGGTAGCGGGCGCGGCCGGACAATGCAGGCTGAGCACATCGCTGCGGGCCAGCAGGGTGTCAACGTCCACAAACTCCACCCCGTCCTCTGCGTACTCCGGGCGCACGGTGCGGGTGCACACCAGCACCTTCATGCCAAAGGCGCGGGCGATGCGGGCAGTCTGGCGGCCGATGCTGCCGTAGCCGTACACGCCAAAGGTTTTGTCCAGCAGCTCCATCTGGGGCAGCAGGCCATATTCCGCCGGGATGTCCAACTGCCAATGACCCGCTTTCATGGCGCGGTTGTAGCGCTCAGCGCACTGGCAGATGGCCAGCAGCAGACTGAAGGTCATCTGCGCCACACTGTAGGTGGAGTAGCCCGGCACGTTGGCCACGGCCACGCCATGGCGGCGGCAGGCTTCCAGGTCCAGATTGTCGGTGCCTGTGGCGATGATGCCCACCCATTTCAGGTTGGGGCACTGGGCCAGAATGTTTTCGTCGATGCGGCACTTGTTCAACAGCACCAGATCGGCGTCCCCGATGCGGGGCGCAATCTCCTCATAGGCGGTGCGCACATAGCTCACGGTGTCGGGCACCAGCTCCTTCACACCGGACCAGTCCAGGTCGCCCGGCTCCATCACATAGCTTTCCAGAATGACTGCTTTCATGGTTCTTCCTCTCTTTTTCACACTCTTGTTGTTATGCCGGGTACATGGCCAGCAAGGTCTCCTGCCCGGCGGTCTGTCGGCTGTCCAGTGCCGCATACCCGCTTGCCAGCAGACGGGCCAGCCGGGCACGGTCCTGCAGCGGCACCCACACCGGCACCGGGTCCCGGGCCGCGCACCCGGCGGCCAGCACAAAGCAGGGTGCCAGACTGTTCAGCGGGCGCAGGGCCCGCAGCGCCAGCCCCTGCCGGATGTACAACGGCAGCAGAGCGTCGGACTGCGCGGTGCATTCCAGCACCGCCAGCACCCGCCCGCCCCGGGCAAGGCGCTCCGCCCGGGCAAAGGCCGCCCGGAGCAGCGGTTCTGCAGCATCGGGCTGATGCAGCACCGGCGGCGTGAGGAACTGCCCGCCCTCCACACCGCGCCAGCCTGCCCAGGCCCGCAGGGCCGCGGCAAGGGCGGTGTCAGCGTTCAGCGGTTGGAGCAGCACAGCCCCGGCCGGAGCCCCGGCGGCATCGCACACGCCGCACGCCTCGCCTACGGTAAGCATCCGCAGCACCTCGCTGCGGGGGCGGTAAAGACTGCCTGCCTCGCCCCGGAGCAGAAAACAGAATTCCTCGGCGGAAAACCGCCGCACCGGCCGCACCCGCGGCGGGTCACAAACCTGGATCATTTTGGGTCCCCCATTCTTTTCTGGAATGCTCTCAGCATACCGAAAAGCGGGTGCGAACCGGCTCGAAACCGCGCTGCCTTATTCCAGCACGACGTCCTCACTCAGGACCTGCCCGATGGGCTTGGCAATGCATAGATCTGCCTGGGCGTCGGCCCCGGTGGGCTGCATGTTGATCACCACCAGATGGTCGCCCCGGAAATACCGGATGAGCCCGGCCGCCGGGTACACCACCAGGCTGGTGCCGCCGATGATGAGGGTGTCCGCGTGGCGGATGGCGTTCACCGCGCCGGACAGCACTTCCTCGTCCAAACCTTCCTCATACAGAACCACATCCGGCTTGACGATGCCGCCGCATTTTTCGCAGCGGGGCACCCCGGTGCTGTTGGCGATGTAGTCCACATCATAAAAAGCCCCGCAGCGGGTGCAGTAGTTGCGCAGGGTGCTGCCGTGCAGCTCGTACACGGTCTTGCTGCCCGCGGCCTGATGCAGCCCGTCGATGTTCTGAGTGACCACGGCCTTCAGCTTGCCCTGCTTTTCCAGCTTTGCCAGACGCAGGTGTGCGGCGTTGGGCTTGGCTCCCTTTACAATGAGCTTATCGCGGTAAAACCGGTAGAACTCCTCCGGGTTCTGTTCCCAGAAGGTATGGCTGAGAATGGTCTCCGGCGGGTAGTCGTATTTCTGGTGATACAACCCATCCACACTGCGGAAATCCGGGATGCCGCTCTCGGTGGACACTCCCGCCCCGCCAAAAAAGACGATGCGGCTGCTCTTTGCCAGAATCTCTTCCAATGCCTGTACCATAAACGCAAACGCCCCTTTCCTCATGGCTGATTTTGTGTTAAGATACCATCAGTATAGCACATTCTGGCCAGAAAGGAAGCGTTGGTTTTTTGAACGTCTGGTACATCAACAGTATGCTGGGCACCCTGCGGCTGGAGGAAGAGGACGACGCCCTGTGCGGGGTACAGCTGTGTCCGGACGGCGTGCCGGACCTGGAGCCGCTGCCCCGCAAAGTCTGCGAGACGCCCCTGCTGCAGGAAACCGAAGAGCAGCTCAACGAATACTTTGCCGGGGCACGGCGGGAGTTCGACCTGCCGCTGGCCCCCAAAGGCACCGCCTTCCAGAAAGCGGTCTGGGCCGAGATGAACAAGATTCCCTACGGCGAGGTGCGCACCTACGGTCAGCTGGCCGCGGCCCTCGGCAAACCAAAGGCCGCCCGCGCCGTGGGCGGGGCCTGCCACTGCAACCCCATTGCCATCATCCAGCCCTGCCACCGGGTAGTGGGTGCCAACGGCTCCCTCACCGGCTACGCCTACGGGCTGGAGGTAAAGGAGTATCTGCTGGAGCTGGAGCAGGATTAAGGGCACAAAAGCCTCCCCACCACAGTGGGGAGGCTTTTTTATCGCTGATGTTCCGCAAACATCCTGCCAAGTTCCGGCAGGATATCATGGGGCAGCATGCCGTATTCGCCGTGGACGGCGGCGGCACGGTCGGCGGCGGCACCATGCAGGTACACCGCACAGGCGGCAGCCTCATAGGCGGGCAGGCGGCAGGCCAGCAGGGCAGCGGTCATGCCCGCCAGCACGTCCCCGCTGCCGCCACGGGAAAGGCCGGGGTTGCCGGTGGGGTTCACGCGCACCCGGCCGTCCGGGGCCGCTACCACCGTGCGGGCACCTTTGAGCACCACCACGGCGTTCCACGCCTGCGCATACCGCAGGGCCGTGCCCTCCCGGTCGGCGTTGATCTGCGCCGCCGACAGGCCGGTGAGCCGGGCCATCTCGCCGGGGTGGGGCGTGACGATCAGCTCCCCCGCCGGGTGTGGGAAGGCTCCCCCTTCTGCCAGCAGCCGGGCTGCGGCGTTCAGGCCGTCGGCGTCCAGCACGGCACTGCCCGCAAAACCGGGCAAAAGCTGCTGCACAAGGGCCTGTGTCTCGGCTTCGCGGGCCGCACTCTGGGCGGTGCCGCCAAGGCCGGGGCCAAGCAGCAGAACGGTTGCTTTCTGCCGCCGGAGCAGCGGCACGTTTTCCGGGGAAATACCGCCCTCGGCCCCTGCCCTGCAGGGGCACAGGCAGCACTCCGGCAGGCGGGCTGCGGCGGCGCTCACCACCGGTTCCACACTGGCAAGGGTCACGATGCCCGCCCCGGTGCGCAATGCGCCCTCTGCGGCCAGCAGTGCAGCGCCCCGGTAGAATGCGCTGCCCGCCACGGCCAGCACACTGCCAAAGGTGCCCTTATGGCTGTCCCGCGGGCGGCGGGGGATATTCTGCCAGACAAATTCTTCGGTAATTTCAGCGGCCATTCTCAGCACCTCCGGCCATACAAGCGGAAAAATTATTTTTTATCGCAACGAGAGCAGCCTGCGGGCTGCTCTCATTGCTTTTTCACGGGTGGGTCGTAACGGAAAATTGCAGCATTACGCTTCCCCCTGCACCAGGGCGCGGATCTGCTTTTCCACGTTCTGCACTTCTTCGTGGAACATGCGGGCGGAAATGCGCAGGGCACCGTGGCCCAGGATGATGATCTGCTCCATGCCGTCGGAGGTGGCCACCCGGACACGGCGGTTCCGGCCGATCTCATGGGTGACCCGCTCGATGAACATGTCCGCCGTTTCGGCCTCCTTGGTGTAGACCACATGGATATTGTGGTACTGCTCAATGCTGCCGGGGCTGCCAGGCACCCGGTAGGCGTCGAACACCAGGATGAGCACGCACTTCTGGAAGCCCTGATAGTTGCACAGGATGTCCATCAGCTTGTGGCGGGCGGCGTCCAGGCTCTCTTTGGAAAGGGCGTTCAGCTCGTCCCACGCAAAGATGATGTTGTAGCCGTCCACCAGCAGGTATTCCGGCGCGATCTCCCACTGCTCGGCGGCAAAGTCGGGGCGCTCCCGCTTCTGCACCGGGCGGAAGGCTGCCAGCGGGTCCCGCTTGATGGGGCCGTAGGTGCGCTCGAAAATTTTGAGCAGCTCGGCGTCCTCTTCCAGCGTGGCACGGTAGGCCATGGCCCGGCGCTGAGGCACAGCCGCTTCCTGCTCCGGACGAGTGCTTTTGCCCCAGCCGCTGTCCACATGCATGTGGCTGCGCACCTGATCCCAGGGCACCACAAAACCGGCCCCGTGGGCGCAGAACACTGAATCTGCCGGGTTGTCGAGGTCGTGCTCCGGCTCATAGCCGATGGCCGCGATCACCTCCTGCGCGTTGTGGCAGGGGCGGTAGCCGTCCAGTGTCAGGCTCAGATGACCCCGGCCGCGGGTGTAGCTCACCACCTCCATGGGGTAGCTGCGCATGGTGGACACCGGCGCAAACCCGGTGAGCACCGCCGTCTCCTCCCCGCTTTCCGGCGGGTCAAAGGTGCCCTCCATGCGCTGGATATCGCTCATGGCGCGGCCGATGTTCTCGGCGGGCACCTCCAGCCGAAAAGCATACCACGGCTCCAGCAGCTGGCTTTTGGCCAGCATCAGGCCCTGCCGTACTGCGCGGTAGGTGGCCTGCCGGAAGTCGCCGCCCTCGGTGTGCTTGAGGTGGGCCCGGCCCGCAATGAGGGTGATCTTCACATCGGTGAGGGGCGACCCGGTCAGCACGCCAAGGTGCTGTTTTTCTTCCAGATGGGTCAGCACCAGCCGCTGCCAGTTCTTGTCCAGCACCTCTTCCCGGCAGTCGGCGGCAAACTGCATGCCGCTGCCGCGGGGCAGGGGTTCCAGTTTCAGGTGCACTTCCGCGTAATGGCGCAGCGGCTCATAGTGACCCACGCCCTCCATGGGCTCGGTGATGGTCTCCTTGTACAGGATGCCGCCGGGGCCGAACTCCACTTCCAGCCCGAACCGCTCGGCCAGCAGGCTGCGCAGCACCTCCAGCTGGATCTCGCCCATCAGCTGGACATGGATCTCGCCCAGCGTCTCGTTCCACACCACATGGAGCTGGGGTTCCTCTTCTTCCAGCCGGTGCAGCTTGCCCAGTGCCGCATGCACGTCGGCCCCCTCCGGCAGCAGCACCTGATAGCTCAGCACCGGTTCCAGCACCGGCAGGTCGCTGTCCCGCTCCGCGCCCAGTCCCTCGCCGGGGCGGGCCTTGGTCAGGCCGGTCACGGCACACACCTGCCCGGGGCCAATGGCCTCTGCCAGCGTGTACTTGGCACCGGAATACAGCCGCAGCTGGTTGGCTTTTTCGGCCCAGGGCTCGCCGTCCGCTTCGCCGGTAAGCTGGGCTTTCACCTTCAGTTCCCCGCCGGTGACCCGCAGCCAGGTCAGGCGCGCGCCCTGCTCGTCCTGCGACACCTTGAACACCTTGGCTCCAAAGGCTTCCAGTGCCGGGGCCGGGCGGGTGTAACGGTCCAGCCCGTCCAGCAGGGCATCCACACCCTCCAGCTTGAGGGCCGTCCCGAACCAGCACGGGAACACATGCCGCCGCGCAATGGCAGGGATGAGGTCGGCGTCCTGCAGCTGTCCGGCATCCAGCATCCGGTCCATCAGGTTTTCGTCGCACAGGGCCAGCGCCTCGTCCCGGTCGGCCTGCTCTGCGCCAAAGTCCACAAAGCCTTCGCCCAGGCGGCGGTTCAGCTGGGCAAGAAGCTCCTGCCGCTCCATGCCGGGCAGGTCCATCTTATTCACGAACACAAAAGTGGGCACATGGTAGCGCCGCAGCAGCCGCCAGAGCGTCTCGGTATGGCTCTGCACACCATCGGTGCCGCTGACCACCAGCACCGCGTAATCCAGCACCTGCAGGGTGCGCTCCGTCTCGGTGGAAAAATCCACATGGCCCGGTGTGTCCAGCAGGGTGATGTCGGTATCACCCGCTGTGAGCAGGGCCTGTTTGGAAAAGATGGTGATGCCACGCGCTTTTTCCAGCGCATCGGTGTCCAGAAAGGCGTCCTTGTGATCCACCCGGCCCAGGCGGCGGGTCACACCGGCGCGGTAGAGCATGGCTTCCGACAGGGTGGTCTTGCCGGAGTCCACATGGGCCAGAATGCCCAGTACGATTTGTTTGCGCGTTGATTCCATCCGCTCAGTCTCCCTCAATGCATATTCCTGTTTATTGTATCACGGGCGGGGCAAAAAGAAAAGCGGAGCGACCGCAGCCACTCCGCTTTTTAAAAGGATTTGATTTACTCCACGATGATGCTCTTGCCAGTCATCTCTGCCGGGACAGGCAGGCCGATGTAGGGCAGCATGGTGGGTGCGATGTCGGCCAGGCAGCCGCCCTCGCGCAGCTTCACGTCGCCGCAGCCAACGGCCACGAAGGGCACCACGTTGGTGGTGTGGGCGGTGAAGGGGGTGCCGTCCGGGTTCATCATCTTTTCGGCATTGCCGTGGTCCGCAGTGATAAAGGCGCAGCCGCCGGCGTTCAGCACGGCAGAGACCACCTGGTCCACAGCAGTGTCCACAGCCTCGACGGCCTTGACGGCAGCGTCGAACACGCCGGTGTGGCCAACCATGTCGCAGTTGGCAAAGTTCAGGATGACCACGTCGTACTTGCCGCTCTCAATGCGCTTGACGCATTCGGCAGCCACTTCGGGGGCGCTCATTTCCGGCTTCAGGTCGTAGGTAGCCACCTTCGGGCTGGGGATGACGCAGCGGTCCTCGCCCTCGTAGGGAGCCTCGACGCCGCCGTTGAAGAAGAAGGTGACGTGTGCGTACTTCTCGGTCTCGGCAATGCGCAGCTGGGTCTTGCCGTTCTCAGACAGGTACTGGCCCAGAACGTTCTTCAGCTCCACCGGCGGGTAAGCCACTTCGCAGTTGGGCATGGTGGCGTCGTACTCGGCCATGCAGACGTAGTGCACCTGCTTGCGGCCGCCGCGGCGCTCGAAGCCCTTGAAGTCATCGTCGCAGAAGATGCGGGTCATCTGACGGGCACGGTCGGGGCGGAAGTTCATGAAGATAACGGTGTCGCCGTCCTGCACACGGCCGCCCTCGCAGGTGACACAGGGCAGAACGAACTCGTCGGTCTTGTCGGCAGCGTAGGAAGCCTCGATGGCCTCGGCGGCATTGGCGGCGTGGTTGCCCTCGCCGTAGACAAAGGCAGCATAGGCCTTCTCTTCACGGTCCCAGTTGTTGTCGCGGTCCATGGCGTAGTAACGACCGGAAACGCTGGCGATCTTGCCGATGCCCAGCTCGTCCAGCTTGGCCTGCAGGTCGGCCAGGAAGCGCTTGCCGTCATGGGGATCGGTGTCGCGGCCGTCGGTGATGCAGTGCAGGTAGACGTCCTTGGCACCGAGGTGCTTGGCCATTTCCAGCACGCCGAACCAGTGGTCAGCGTGGCTGTGCACGCCGCCGGTGCCCACCAGGCCCATCAGATGGATGGCCTTGCCGGCGTCGATGGCAGCCTGCATGTTCTTGACCAGAACAGGGTTCTTGAGCATCTCACCGTCCTTGATGGACTTGGTGATCAGGGTCAGCTGCTGGTACACGATGCGGCCGGCACCCATGTTGGTGTGACCGACCTCGGAGTTGCCCATCTGGCCGTCGGGCAAGCCGACTGCCATGCCGGAAGCCTCGATGGTGGTCATGGGGTATTTTGCCATCAGAGCATCCAGATGGGGGGTCTTGGCGGCCACCACGGCGTTGCCGTAGGTCTCGCCCGGCACCCAGCCGAAGCCATCCATGATGCACAGAAGAACAGGTTTCTTTGCCATAAAATGAAATCTCCTTTAATTTTGAACAAATAGCGCCCGGCTCAGCGCTGGATTACGGCGCAGCCGGGCGCTGGAAAGCATAATTTCGTCAGCCCTTAGCCCTTGGTGGCTGCGTTGACGATGACTGCAAAGTCAGGAGCCTTCAGGGATGCGCCGCCGATCAGGCCGCCGTCCACGTCCTTCTTGCTCAGCAGCTCTTCGCAGTTCTTGGCGTTCATGCTGCCGCCGTACTGGATGGTGGTAGCCTCAGCCACAGCCTCACCGTACACCTCGCCGATGACCTTGCGGATCTGGCCGCAGACTTCCTCCGCCTGGTCCGCAGTAGCGGTCTTGCCGGTGCCGATGGCCCAGATGGGCTCGTAAGCGATGACCACGTTGGCCATCTGCTCAGCGGTCACGTCGCGCAGAGCGATCTTGGTCTGCATGCGCACCAGCTCCTCGGTCACGCCCTCTTCGCGCTGCTGCAGGCTCTCGCCCACGCAGATGATGACCTTCAGGCCAGCGTTCAGGGCTGCCAGAGCGCGCTTGTTAACGGTCTGGTCGGTCTCTGCGAAATACTGACGGCGCTCGGAGTGGCCCACGATGACATACTCCACGCCCAGATCCACCAGCATGTCGGCGCTGATCTCACCAGTGAAAGCACCGGACTTCTCGAAGTGGACGTTCTCGGCACCCACATGGATGTTGGTGCCCTTGGTCTTTTCCACAGCGGTGACCAGGTCGGTGTAGGGGGTGCAGATGACGACCTCGCAGCCTGCGTCCTGCACGGCGGGCACCAGCTCGTCCACCAGAACAGCAGCCTCGGAGGCGGTCTTGTTCATCTTCCAGTTGCCTGCGATAATAGCCTTGCGCTTTGCCTTATCCATTGTTATATTCTCCTTTACTTGCCATGCTCGCCCTCTCCGTCATTGCTCTCGCAATGCCACCTCTCCCAGAGGGAGAGGCAAGAAACGCAGCAGTCAGGCCTTGGCTCTCCCTTTGGGAGAGCTGGACGCGAAGCGGCCTGAGAGGGCGAATCCACTTACCCTTAAAACATAAAAAGGTGCGGCGGCGTTGCAGCCGCCGCACCCATCCTGATGCCGGAAAAAATTATGCGTTCTGGATGACTGCGATGCCGGGCAGCTCCTTGCCCTCCAGATACTCCAGAGAAGCGCCGCCGCCGGTGGAGATGTGGGTCATCTTGTCGCCCAGACCCATCTGCTGCACAGCTGCTGCGCTGTCGCCGCCGCCGATGACGGTGGTAGCGTCGCTCTCAGCCATAGCCTTGGCAACGGCCAGAGTGCCGGCTGCCAGAGTGGGGTTCTCGAACACGCCCATGGGTCCGTTCCAGACAACGGTCTTGGAAGCCTTGACGGCGTCAGCAAACAGCTTCATGGTCTCAGGGCCGATGTCGCAGCCTTCCATGTCTGCCGGGATCGCAGTGACGGGCACAACGGTGGTCTCGACGGGTGCGTCGATGGGATCGGGGAAGTCCTTGATGCAGACAGCATCGACGGGCAGCAGCAGCTTGACGCCCTTCTCCTGAGCCTTGGCCATCATCTCCTTGCAGTAGTCCAGCTTGGAGTCATCGCACAGGCTCTTGCCCACTTCGTAGCCCTGAGCCTTGACGAAGGTGTAAGCCATGCCGCCGCCGATGATCAGGGTATCGACCTTCTCCAGCAGGTTGGAGATGACGTTCAGCTTGTCAGCGACCTTTGCGCCGCCCAGGATGGCGGTGAAGGGACGGACGGGATCGTTCACGGCGTTGCCCAGGTACTTGATCTCCTTCTCCATCAGGTAGCCGACAGCGGTGTCCTTGATGTAGTCGGTGACGCCTGCGGTGGAGCAGTGTGCACGGTGGCAGCTGCCGAATGCATCGTCAACGTATGCATCAGCCAGAGAAGCCAGCTCCTGGCTGAACTCGGGCATGTTCTTGGTCTCTTCCTTGCGGAAACGGGTGTTCTGCAGCAGAACGACGTCGCCGTTGTTCATGGCAGCCACAGCAGCCTTTGCGTTGTCGCCCACGACGGTGTCGTCGTCCGCAAACACAACGGTCTTGCCCAGCTTTGCGCTCAGAGCCACAGCAACGGGTGCCAGGCTGAACTTTGCCTCGGGGCCGTTCTTGGGCTTGCCCAGGTGGCTGCACAGGATGACCTTAGCGCCATCGTTGACCAGCTTCTGGATGGTGGGCAGAGCCGCATTGATGCGGTTCTCGTTGGTGATGACACCGTCCTTCATCGGGACGTTGAAATCGCAACGGACAAGCACCTTCTTGCCGCAGTAGTTCTGATCGTCGATCGTCTTCTTACCTAAACCCATGGTAATAAACTCCTCTCAAACTTTGATTTCTGAACTAGAGTTTCGCTCGCTTTTCAGGGGGCATTCCTGCCCCGCCTGTTACTATTATAAACAAAAACTGTGTACAATGCAAGGACGCAGAATAGATAATTGTTTAACAAACATTTCCTGTGGTTGTTCCAAAATGTGTCTATTTTGACCGAACCGGGCACAAACCACGATGCATCCCTGTTTTTGCGAGCGGCATCTCTCTCCTGCCGTACCATTTTTACCGGCAGGAACAGACGCTTCCCCTGCTGTATACGCCCCGATCAAAATACACCCGGACAAACAAAAGCACCCTTTTCTCCACGGAATGCAGAGAAAAGAGTGCAAGTCAACGTATTCACATGGCCATGCCGGAACCGGCACAGCCCGGTATGTTCACCTCAGGCACTTTCCAGTGAGAAGCTACGATCAGCAGTTCTCAGCGAAGTCCTTGATGGTACGAACCATCTGAGAAGTGTAAGAGTTCTCGTTGTCGTACCAAGACACGACCTGGACCTGGTAGGTGTCGTCGTAGCTACGCTGGTTTTTCGCACACTTTTTGTAGTCGTTCCTAATTTTGAAACAACAGTTACAGTACCACAGCGCACAGTTGTCGTACTAAACCCGGCTTGTTCGTACCACCATTATACCACGTTTCAGCGTTATTTTCAAGTTTTTCTTATTTCTTTTTCGGGTGGTATATTCATGCGAGCGATAGCGCATATTCTCATCCGTCATCCTTCGGAGAGCCCGGGGCCCAGGGGCCTCCGCCGGAGCGTCTGCCCTGCCCAGGTACTCTCCTCAGTCCGTGATCTTGCGGCTTTGAGGGGTGATATCAGGGTGGATTTTATGGGAGTGAGCAGATACCAGATGGCTGTGTAGTAGGTTGTTTGTGGCCCTTGCAGCTTTTTCCGGCGGTTTTTGGATTGAAATTTCACCGGACGTGTTTTTGAAGGGTACGGTGGGAAAAGGGAGATATTTGTTTGATATAGAACAGTCAACAATAAAAGACGTCATCCATCCTTAGAATGTCACATCTGCCGACCAGCTCTTCTCATCTTCCCATTCACTTTATCCGGCATATCAATGAGTCCGAATCGGTAGAACATTCCATAAATATAAGTCACGCCTCGGATGTCGCCCAGAGCTTTTGGCCTGTCCACCACCGCTCCCACCTCTTTTATATTGTTCAGTGCCAGCAATACCGAACTCCATGCCAGGCTTTTACTATTCTCCCGGCGGTCGATCCAAAGCTCTTTTGTGTATTCTCCATTCCGACCTTTTCGTATTTCATAGGTAAAGGGTAAGCCGGAATAGGTTTTGAACCGCACTCCAGAATAAAGCAGGACCACTTCCCACAAATGCTCCTCTGTCGGCTCATTTCGCAGTTTTCTTACTGCTCGATATCTCCGCTGCCGCTCTGCTCCCACACTGATTTTTTCCACGGGTGCCTTCTTTGGAAAGTACACCCCCTTTTCGTATGGCAGGTATGAGGTGACGGAGGCTTTGGACAACTTAAGGGCTGATGCGGTGGAGAGAACTGCATCCTTGTAACCCTGTGTCTCTTTGTAATTATTAAAGGTACGCTGCACCATCTTCGCTACGTCTGATTTATAGATCCCGGCTGTGATGAGCAGCTTCCGGACCTTGATGGGGTTGAGGGACAGGGCGTCGGCAATGGATTGGAGCGTCATACCGTCCTTATAAAGTATTACTGCAGCGTCCATCTGCTCTTTCAAATTTTTCCCAGCATTATACTCAGGCTTCAACTTCTTTCGACCGCCGCCCGGATTTCTGGCTTTATATGGTATTTTCTCGCCCATGATTATTCATGCAACTCCAGCGGCAGGCCATCCGGGTCGTGGAAGAAAGTCATCTTTTTGCCGGTATAACTATCCACACGGATCGGCTCACATTCAATCCCAACTTCTACCAGTTCTCTCACTGTCTGCTCCACACTCTCTACACAGAAAGCAAGATGCCGCAGCCCACATGCTTCCGGACGGTTCACACGCTTCGGTGGATTTTCCTCAGCGAAAATCTCCAGCTCCGTGTGTTCATTGACACGAAGATCCAACTTCCAGTCCTTACGCTCCGGGCGGTAGTTTTCTCTGATAATGGGAAAGCCCAGCTTGTTCACATAAAAATCCTTGGCGGCTTCGTAATCTGATACGATAATTGCAATGTGATGTATTTTAGATAAGTTCATTTTTTCTCCACTCCGTTTCTTTTATTTGCATTACAAACTATATATTCCGCTCAAAAAGCACTGTGTGAACTACCGGGGTTCAGTTGTCGACACGGTGTATCTATACTTTTTAAGAGGCCATGGCAAGACCGCTTCTCTGCAAATTGGGATGCCAAATCAGCGATGTGCTTGAGACATCTTTTGCTATTTTTGAGGACTAGGACTTGAAATGACAATACCATCACTTCCAAGCCTCAAATGGGCGAACTTTCCATATATTTTCCGGCGGCACTTCAACTTCACTCCGAAGAAGAACAATATTTTCGTTATCCGAAAAAGCGCACCAATATGCTTTCATTAGATATTCCATTACTTTTCTTTGATCATCACAACGCTCATCACCGTCACACACTACCATTTTTGCTCCTATATGTGCTATGACTTCATATGGCTGATGGGTATCCTCCCATTTATCTGCCAAATCAGTTTTTAACAGCCTATCAATGTTCATTAGGAGCTCCGGACGTCTGTGAACATAGCCTCCGTAGGCAGTGTTACCGTACGAAAGAAACCCACAGATGCCGTAGTCATAATACAGCTTACGTCCAACTAACCACGCCGCATATTCAGTTTCCATATACTCAAGCGGACACCTATCATAACTAACGTCAAACACCTTATCGAAATAATGAAGTTCACGCCTGCTCAAATCAATCGCAACTCCGTTTTCATGAAGAAACGCACACAATTCTGTCTTATTATTTTGACAGGCGTGTGTAATCAATCCATATTTTCTTATATCGATACAGCCATTCGCACTCGTTGTAACATGACTAAAGACGAATTCTAGTTCATAAAATGATGGCAGTGTCACATTTTTTTCTCTGAGAACATCTTCGATATAATCGTCTTCATAGCTCCACTGGTCTCTATCATAGCTGTCTCGAATACCCTTCCACTCCGACCAAGTGATTCCCGTCAATTTTTCTAGTGTATTTTGCGCTTCCTTTTTTGAAAGAATATTATATATAATCATTGTTTTTGTCTCCGCAATCTGCATATGTCACTCGCACACCGATTCATGCGATAGGCGTATGTGCAATGATTGTTCATTACGGGTTTTCCTGTCTTTTAGATGGAGCACAAGATATCGAACTTTGCTTGTCCCAATAGAAACCCCTTAAGCCATATACCATAGCAATGGAATAGGTTCTATGATCCATTTCATAATGGCATATCACATTTCATATTTTTTATCTCCTGCATGTATTTTGCAATCAATCTTCTTTCTGCTCTTACCTTTGAATATAGCGCAACGTATGGTTTCATCCTATCGCCATCGGGTTCACCTTGTGCATCTTGCGCAAGCCAATCCTGCTTTTCATCCTTAATCATCTCGCTCACCGCCGCAATTACAAGCTTTTTGTTGTCTGCGTTGTCAATTGTAAGCGGCCAAAGAACCATATCTTTTTCGTCTGACTTTATATATGTCTCACAGAACGCCGTCAAAATATTCAAAAGTTCTGGATAAAACTCAAAATCAACATTTTCTATGACATCCATAACATATTTTGCTAATTTGTATTCATTTTCATAAAAAATCTCAATAGATGGCCGAACGCCTTTTTTCTGAATCATCAAGGAAGGCTCATACATTCCAGCCAAATCTGAAAATGCAAATTCATCATCGTCCGCTGCATTGATATGAACTTCGCTCACACTCTGTTTGTTAGGAATTGCAATACTTGCATACCCTTCTAAATAAAGCTCAATAAGTTGCCGCATAATTCTATCACGCCGGATAATCTCATCCTTTTCAGACACTTTTCTATTTTTTCTTTCGTTCTCATCAATATATTTTTGTGCAAAGAAAATTGTAATAATCAAGCCAAATATATTTGTACTCAACCCCAAAAAAATATTGAAAAAATAATTCGGTATATTATCTGATAGACCGAATGCCACCAACGCAATAGATGTTCCAATTCCAAACAGCAGCCAAAAAAGTCTTTTCACGATATCACTTCCATTTATGTAAATTCAGCTTCTCATATTCTCAGCTCCGTGAAGGGTTCCATAGTACTATCCTTGTATTCTGAAAAAGGTCAGAAGAAGCACATATTTTCATTAGGTGAGTATCCTTCATTGATACAATTCATCGCACTTCCTGTGTACATAACTCTATCGCATAAAAATCCCCCAATACCAGATATCCAGCATTAGGGGAACATATCATACAAGGATGAAACCCATGGAATTATTATTGCGCTCATTTCAAGCAGAAAAAACATTCACTTCTCAATATGAAATGAATGCCTTCCGCATAAGTGCAATATAATCAATCGGAACTGCCCACATAGCATCCCCCTGATGCGCTTTCTGTCAGCACATGAATCATGTAGTTGAGAAACTTCTCCAATGCCCATACTTTTTCGTCTTCCGTCTCTCTCCGTTATTTCTTTACATCTCAGCCACAGCTTCCCACCGTGTTGCCTGCCGCTCACCATGTAGAGGTGTGCAAAGTTCCGAGCGGCAAAGCTGTGAGAGATCTCCCACAGCTCAAGTTATTACTTTTATCAGTTTTTTTCAAAAGAGATTCTTGCTTGCAATCCATATCCCTATCATAGCTCCAAGTGTATTGAATAGCACATCATTCACATCTGCCACGCCCCTACCTGTAAAATACTGCAGTTCTTCACAACACACCGAGAGCAGAAAAGCCACAGCGACTATTCTCTTTCTGTTCGTTTTCCATCTCTGACCTGCCCAGCCGAACGGAACATATAGGATCAGATTCAACAGATTGCCCGCCCACACACCGGCATTGGACCATAATTTCAGGTGCAGTCGGATGTTCTCATTATATCCCGGCGCACGGCGCAGCAATGTGATATAGAAAATCAAAAATACACTATAGGCAGTAGGAAACCACTTCTTGTCTCTTCGGTTGAGCCATGCCAGTAAACCCAAAAATATTAAAATAACACCCTCGCCTACTGTCAGGTTCGCACTCGTGCTGCAATGGATCTGGTGGACAAACTCCCTCAAACTCCGTAGCCTCTGCTCTTAATGGTTTCCACAACCTGAGACACATACTTCTGGCAGGTATCGTGGTCGGGAGCTTCCACCATCACACGCACAACCGGTTCCGTGCCAGACTCACGCACGAGAATACGACCAGTGTCGCCAAGTGCTTCGGCCACAGCCTTGACTGCTGCCTGCACTGCTTCGTCATCCTGTGCGGCTTTCTTTTCGGTCACACGGACATTCTCCAGCACCTGCGGGTAGATCTTCAGCGGCTCAGCCAGCTTGCTCATAGGCAGCTTCTTCGCCAGCATGACCTCCATCATTTTCAGGCTGGTCAGGATACCATCACCCGTGCTGGCGTACTTAGAGAAGATAATGTGGCCACTCTGCTCACCGCCGATACGGCAGCCGTTCTTAGCCATGTACTCATAGACGTACTTGTCACCCACTGCAGTCTTGGCGTAGCCGATGCCCTTCTCATCAAAAGCCTTATACAGACCAAAGTTGGACATGACCGTAGTAACGACGGTATTGGTCAGCAGTTTGCCACGCTCCTTCATGTAGCAGCCGTAGATGTACAGGATGTGGTCGCCAGTGATGACATTGCCCTTTTCATCCACACACAGGCAACGGTCAGCATCGCCGTCATAGGCAAAACCAATGTCCAGTCCCTTCTCTACCACAAACTTCTGCAAGCCCTCGATGTGGGTAGAACCAGCATTGTTGTTGATATTCAGTCCGTTGGGCTGTGCATTGATGACGTAGGTATCAGCTCCCAGCGCATCGAACACAGACTTGGCAATATTCCAGGAACTGCCGTTGGCGCAGTCCAGACCAACCTTGACACCCTTGAAGGAATAGATGCCCAGAGAGATCAGATAGCCCATGTAGCGGTTGCGGCCTGCAACGTAGTCCACAGTACAGCCGATATGCTCACGATGGGCAAAAGGCAACTCAGGCCAGTCCTTATCGAACACATGGAGCTTGCCGTCAATGTAATCCTCGACTAACAGCAAGATCTCCTCTGGCATCTTCTCGCCATAGCAGTCGATCAGCTTGATGCCGTTGTCGTAATACGGGTTATGACTTGCGGAAATCATGATGCCGCAATCAAAATCATCCACACGGGCGATGTAGGCGACACTGGGCGTGGTGGTAACGTGCAGCAGGTAGGCATCTGCGCCGGAGGCAGTTAGGCCAGCCACCAGACTGTACTCGAACATATAGGAGCTGCGACGAGTGTCTTTGCCGATTACAATGCGTGCAGGCTCGTTGTTGCCGTTACGCTCACGCAAAGCGTTGTAATACCAGCCCAGAAAACGACCGACCTTGTAGGCATGGTCAGCGGTCAAAGTGATTCCGGCTTCGCCACGGAAGCCATCAGTCCCAAAATACTTTCCCATTATTGTTTTTTCCTCATCCAAAGAGTGAATTGACGAATAGAAATGTGCCTTTAGCCGGATAATTATCCGTTGCCTGCCATCCACCATGTATAGGCAGCATTTTTAAACGGCGGAGTCACGCCTTCGCATGGCTATTTTTTCTTGACCAAAGGACTTTCCGTTCGCCCTTTGGTATCCTTCGGCTCCCCTTTTTCACTTATGCAAAAAACTTATCTTCCAACATTAGGCACAGACAATGATAGATCGGCAGATGCAATTCCTGAATCATATAAGTTTCTGTCTGCGGAGCCTTGATGCACACATCGCTCATATCCTTCAGTTTGCTGTCCTTTGCTCCCGTCAGTCCAATGACCTTCATTCCCTTAGCGTGTGCGGTTGTCGCCGCATACAGCACATTTTTACTGTTACCACTGGTGGAAATGCCAAGGAACACATCCCCGGATTTACCGTAACCATTGACCTGCTGTGCGAAGCAGAGTAGTGGTTCACAGTCATTCATATAGGCTGTGGACAGGGCGGGATGACCATCCAGTGCAATTGCAGGAAGTGCCCCCTGCAGATTTTCTGCCAAAACAGAACCAAGCTCCTGATTTTCTTCAACCAGCTTTTCTGCGAAATCTGCTTCAGGCTTACGAGGCAGTTTGAAACCCTTCATCAGTTCACCAACGATATGCTCCGCGTCTGCTGCAGAACCACCATTGCCGGCCACAAGAAGCTTTCCACCGTTCTCATAGGACTCCTCCAGCAAAAGGTATGCGGCAACAATATCATTCTTCGCCGATTCTAAAGAAGGGTATCGTTCCATCAACAAGTCGATATGTCTCATCAATCGGTTATCCAGTTCACGCATAGTAGTACTCCCCCTCTTATTTCAGGTACTGTTCTACAAAGTCCTTCAAAGACGATACCGTCACAGTTTGTCCGCAGGACTCAGAGCCAATCAAAGCAGTCTGACATCCGGCATTCTGACCCGCCTTGATATCATTTTCCCCATCGCCAATCATCCAAGACTGCGACAGATCAATGTTAAAATCCCGTGCTGCATTCAGCAGCATTCCAGGTTTCGGTTTGCGGCAATCACAGTCAAACTTCAGTTCTGGGCGCTCCCCTTCATATCCCTTATGCGGATGGTGTGGGCAGAAGTAGATGGCATCCAGATATGCGCCTTCTTTGCCTAGAAGTGTCTCCATTTTGTTGTGAATCTCTTCGAGTTCTTCAAAGGACACTTCACCACGGGCAATCACAGGCTGATTCGTAACAACGATTGCCAAATAACCAGAAGCATTGATTTTTTTGATTGCATCTGCAACGCCGTCCATCAACTCAAACTCGGCTATGTTCCGTAGGAAACCCACATATTTATTGATTGTACCGTCCCGATCAAGGAACACCACTTTCTGCTTGTTCTTCAGATTCTTACCAGAAACACGACCAGCCTTGTAATCCTTGCATACAGAGTAATAGCGTTCAGGCGTACCCATGTCCTTCACATACTCAGGACTATCGTAGCAGAACATCTTTCCGGTTCCTGCCAACGGCTTAAGAAGCTGCCGATCCAAGTCAACCTTGATGGGTTTTCCGTTCTCTCCCACAGTGCCAACCTTGTCCGTATCAATCCCAGAATGATTCAAAATGGTCGGATTGATAACATGAAGCCCTGCATTGACACGATTGCGATAGTATTCCGGTCGTTCATCTTCCTTAGCCAGCCATTGCTCGACAGCTCCATTTTTATCAGCAATAATGAGTCCGCTATCGTAGGGATGGCTATTTGGATGCGTGAAAAGAGTAACCAAACCGCCATGCTGCTTATGAAAGGCTACGAACCGATTAAAATCCACATCGAACACAGCATCAGCATTCAATAACAGAAAATCCGAATCCAACTTGTCCTTGATTTTGAAAAGCGCACCAGCATTACCCAATGGTTCCTTCTCAAAATAGTATTCAATATGAACACCGAAGGGCTTTCCTGTTGCCGGAGATACGCCTGAACCATCTCCGAAATAGTCCATGATGATGTTTCCGAGATGAGAAACAGTCAAAATAATGTCTTTGAATCCTTGGTCGCGCAGACACTCCAGCTCATGTTCCAGAACGGGCTTTCCTTCGATTTTTATCATCGGCTTTGGAATATCACTGGCAACAGAGGAAATCCGGGTGCCCCTGCCGCCTGCCATTATTACTGTTTTCATCTAATTAAACCTCATTTTTATTCCTGATTGGCTAATTCTATCAGCTGTTTCATTGCGTAAGTTGCCGAAGTTTTAAACGCTTTCCTGCTTTGTCTCATGTTATTTTGAGCATCGTCACGATTTGTAATTAGCAAATCAATTCTTTTCATTAATTCGCTTAGTGGTGCATCCTGCGTATATCCGTAATACTCTTTTTGGAAGCTATTCCAGACTATTGCATACTTAGACAGTCCACTTTTCTCCGCAAGCAAATATGTCTTTTCGCCATACGCAATCGGAACAGTTGGTACATTTGCAAGTAAGGATAACACCAACGCATGAAATCTCATTGATATCGTTATTTTATATCTGTTTAGTCCTTCAACTGCACTAAGCGCATTCTCGTAGGGAATCGTCTGTACCCCCCCCCGATTACTAAAAGCAGCTGCAATATCCGAAATCAATCTATCATCAGATCCTCTTGTAAACGCAAGCAGATCAACTGCAAACCCTCTATCCAACAATTCAGAAACAACGCCCTGCCATGTCGTTACCGAAGACTTGTACTCATCTTCCATTCCCTGCTGCTCAAGATTTGCAACAAATATTCCCACCCTATCCTCGCAACAGGAATTCTTGAATCTCATAGATGACGCAAATACTGTATCCGCCATTGTATGTATTTTAGGCGATTCGATACATCCAATTTTTTCAACAACTGCAGGACTTCGAGTTATAAACAAGTCCGATATCGCCGCAGTTGCTCGCCAAATTGCTTTACTGAATGAACCCATGCGTTCTGAAATGCCCACTCCAAAAAATGCTACTTTTCGTCCAAAGACTTTCCACAACAACGCAGTAAAAAAGTAAATAGCAACTTTACTAGGATTATCGAACGGAAACAATCCGCCCGGGCCAATAATCAGCATATCATTGTGGGGGATTTCTCTAAACAATGCTGCGTAATTTCGCTCAATCTGCTTTACGTTTTGATATTTTATATCGTACTGCGAACGCATCGGAACTGTAATTGTTCCGGAATAGGGAGACAAGTTTTCTAACATCGTATTTAGAAGAAGATCATCTCCTAAATTTTCAAAACCAAACCATCCCCATAGCAAAATCTTCTGGGATTTCATTTTATCCTCCCATTGTTCAGTTTTTGGGCTCGTACATTTCCGGTGTATAATGAATCACTCTAGTACCGCCGTCTTCAAACTCAAATGGGATGTACATCAAATCCCGCATTGCCCAACGAACAGCATCCTGGTGATCCGGCTGCACATAGAACACAAGGAATCCTCCGCCACCAGCACCGAGCAGTTTTCCACCCAGCGCGCCGGCAGCTATTCCTTTTGCATAGAGTTCATCAATACTATTAGTCGAAACAGCAGAGCCGGTTTGACGTTTCAGTTTCCAAGTGTGATCAAGCATTCTGCCAAAATCGTCGAGGTCAGTGTTCTTGTCCGTCAAAACACGCTCCGCATCATCAACGAGCGCAAGCATTTCCTTAAGTTGAGCAGTCTTATCCTGCTTACCTACAGCGTTTGCTTTCTGCACATCGGAAGAGAAACGAGTAAAGCCCGTAAAAAACATCATCAGATTCTTATTAAGCCGCTTTTTGCGTTCCGGCGAAATGATAACAGGCAGTACTTCGTAGCCATCTGCATTGAAGTTAATGCGGTTGAAACCACCAAAGGAAGCCGCAATCTGATCTTGCCAGCCACCGGCCTCCTGGCACAAGTTTCGCTCAAGGTAAATTGCTTCGTTCGCCAACTTTTTCTTATCAGCATATTTTCCCTTGAGTGCATAGAATGCATTCAACATTCCAACCGCAAAAGAGCTAGAAGTGCCAAGACCAGAACGAGCCGGAAGATCGGCTTCATATGTAAGACGAATCTCATGCATGTCAAGCATCTTCATCGCATTTCGAATCGCCGGATGCTGAATATCATCGATGTTTGTTACACGCTCCGTCTTTGAGTAGGAAAGCTCTGTAGAATAATCAAAGAACCGCGGCAAATGACGAACGTTCACATAGCAATATTTGTCGAAGGTAGTGGAAAGGACAGCACCACCATTCTCCCTAAAAAAGCTTTCCATATCGGTGCCACCACCGAAGAAGGACATCCGAAATGGTGTTTTCGTGATAATCATTTGTTTTTTTCCTCCATGATTTGTTCTTTAATTGAATCGCAGAAATCCGAATATGAGTCATATCTACAATGAGAATACCTTGGCCTTGCCCATAACGATTCATATCCGTAAAAGCATTCTGCTGTCGGTTCTTTTCCGAAACTATCCAGGTAGGACTTGTAGATATTTCTTGCTTCTCTTTCTTGCCGAGCAATTCGTCTTTGATAAAAATCTTCTAATGTCATTATTTTTCTCGCCGGGTTTCCTGCATAAACAGAATCCGCTTCAATATTGCCAGATACTACAGCTCCCGCACCGATAATTGTATTTTCTCCAATTGTAGTGCCTGGGAGAATTGTGGCTCCCCACCCAACAAACACATTATCACCAATCGTTACAGATCTCATTGCTGCAACTGCGCGTTCTCTTTCCGGGTAACGTCTCATACACACAAAAGAACTATAATCATGCGTCAAAATGGTAACCGGCCCAGTAATTACTACATTCGATCCAATATGAAGGAGATGGAGTGCCTGGTCATCAATGTGCGTCTGCGAAGGAGTAAAGATTCTCACATTATCGCCAACAGTTGCCCCCCCCCCGCTTCAAAAATGCCAGATAGCTTTCGCAGTCAGCCTTATGTCCCATCACTATCTTCTTTACCAATTTCTTTAGCATGATCTAATCCTCACACATATTCTATTAATCACATCAGTTCTTATTCAGTAGTTTTTTGACGTTGTATTTTAGATAATATAATCTTCCCAAACATGCATGTACTGCAGACATATACCCCTTATTCCGGTATACAGACATGAACTTCATACGGTTTCCACTTTGCTTACTCGGTTCTCTCAACGGAGGTTGCATAACATCATCAATCGATAGTTCAATTACCTTCATGGCTGATCGGACTTTTTCAAAATACTCCACACCTGTTGGAGTATTTACCAGCACAAGTGACACACCCTCATCGCTTCCAAACCCAGGACAAACAGCATCAATGCCTCGACAATCTCCCATTGTAAGGTCACCTGGACGATTAAGGCACGAATACTGACAATGATGACATGATAATTTCGTCGCCAACTTCATATAGTAAATCGTCCGCCACAAATCCGAGTATGCGTTTGAATGATATTCCTTTCCATTGCTCAAGTATGCTATTTCTCTATGGACATGCCACGACCACTTTTTGGGCCGGAAGCAATAGCTAATAACACGCTTATGCGTTTTAGCCTCAATCATTTTTATATGATCGGCAAATACCAACGGACTCGGTGTACCGTGGCAGATCAAGTCAACACAAATTAGGTTGTTCGTTCTGCCTTGAAGCGCTCGTTTTAAGCCATCTGTTTGACAAGGCGTGCCTGTAAAGAGGACCTTTTTACCATCTTGTAAATCCTTTTTTATTAGAAGATATGTGTCTCCTATATCACTTTGAACATACTTTGAGCCCTTCATCCGGTCTCTCTCTATAGCAGTTGTTGCTCTGAAATGTCTTACCACCATGTCGTCATCGAAGGCAGCCCCATAGATAACACCGTCTTCTGCCAATATGACATCAGATATCGCCGTAAAGAATCCTCCGCTTGCGCTCGTTCGAAGTACGTTCTCGTTATTATGTTTCACTCCGTAAGCCTTTTGAACTGTGCTGCTCACGTTACCTTTGGGTTTCAAAACAGGGCAAGCCTTTTCACACAAACCACAGCCTACGCATTTTACATTATCAACTACCGGATACTTAAACCCTTCTTCATCGGGTATCATCTCAATTGAATTTTTAGGACAAACCGTAGCGCATGCTGAGCATCCGTAACAAAATTCTTTTTTTACGCCTTCTAGCATCTAGATCACACCTTTCGTTTTACCAAAGAAAGCATTCTCTTCATCACGGAAATAAATTCTTTCTTTTCAAACGCATAAGTGCTAGCAGTGACCACTACAACTGCCCAAACGCCATATATTATTGCTAATTTGAACCATTGCAGATAACTCATGCACTCTGGACTATAGACTAACGATAGGCCATAAATCACAATAATATTCACCATCACCAGAAGCATCCGAAGCAATGATTTTAATGGCGATGCGTGCGTTATATACTTTGGTGTAAAAAACAACAAGTCAATCGTTCTATACAGATTAGAAAGACAGGATCCAAGCATTATTCCAACTATACCCGCCAATCGTCCGCCTATCGCGCCAAACACTATAATGATTAACCCTTGGATTGTTACCCTCCATCTTGTTTCTCTGTACATTCCTGCAGATACAATTAACATACTCTGGGGTGTCTTGATATTGTATAATAATCCATTAAGAACAATAACAGCACCCAAAAGAGGATAGTAATAATTCGCATCAGAGAGACCCTTTGTATATACCGACACAAAGGGCATTATCAGAGCGAATGCCAGACCGTACACTATCGATAAGATATAGTAATATGCCACCTCAAATTCCGATACAGTTTTTCTTAGGGTCGTTTCTTCTCTCCGTGCAATTAGATCTCCAAACCCAGCAGGCAATCCCGATATAAAGATACTTAGAACACCATTAAGCCCAGAAATCACCATATTATAAATTGAATACACACTGACAGAAACCAAATTCAACAAAATTGTGGCGAGAACTGTCGGCGCACCCGTTTGGATAATTCCTAATATCTGTTGATAGATTACCTCCCAGCGCTTTTCCATAGCGCCTCTATCCGGCACAGCTTTTTTGTCAAGATATGTATAATTATTATGAGAATAACATACGATAATTCCTGCTTTGATAATGACAAGCGCTGACGCACATCCGTATAACAGTAAAATGTTCATCTGATGCGCTGTCATTACACAAATAATTACCGTTCTTAACACCGTATTAATGATTGTTGCAAATGAAATAACATAATTTCTTTGATCCGCTGTCAGCAAGACTCTATCGCCCGCTACAAAGAAAAAGTCGAAGCAGCCGTTGATTCCCAAAATAATTGCCAGAGTAAAAATCGTACCAAAAGTGACAGACTCTGCATTCGAAAGGAGACCATAAACAACAGCCAGAATAAAAATACCCGCCGAGAAAATATATCCGGCCTGCCGGTAGCTCTTTTTTGCAGCCACTACTATACCGCTTATTCGAGCATGGTCTTCCTCCGCAAGAGGCTTGTATAGCGAGTAGATAGCCGCTCCACCGATTCCAGCTTCAACCAGCGTTATGTATGAAATAAATTGGTTTAATGAACTCACCAGTCCATTCATTTCTGAGCCATATGTAGCAATCATCAGACGGGGTGTAATCATGCCCGCAGCCATAACTACAATCTGTGATACCATAGAAGTTAACGAATTTAATGCAAATTTTTGTGTTCTGTTCATGTTTTCCTCTTAATTACTGAAGCACTTTTTCCAGATATTGCATCGAAACCTTGCGCTCTCGTTGCAACACTTCGTCAGCATGTGTGTAGTCAATCTTTTCCTCTAACGGGGTTTTGTCTCTTACAACACGATTCTCCATTCCAAGCATTTCAGTTAAATTCACCAGACGTGAATTGGTATCCGAAGAGAATTCCACAAAGAAATCTCTATGCAATGCCACTGAAATTGCCATACCGTGAAACGAATTAGTAAACACACACTGTGCCCCATTTATCAAACCCAGAAATTCCTTAGGTCCAACACCATATTCAGGATGCTTTCGGGGATCAAATCGTTCTTTAATTCTTCCCCCGACCGTCACCAATTCATAGCCATATTTATCTGCATATTGTTCTGCTTTTTCACGAAGTCCCACACTCGGCTTAATGCAGAAAAACAGAACATATTTCTTTTTTCTATGACAGGGTTCCATTTCGCCTTTTAAATAGTCTGCCGATACAAGCAATGTGGGATCCAAGACCAATTCCGCCTTGCGTCCAGTAAGAGATTTGACAATATCCTGTCCATCTTTTTCTCGAACGCTTAAAAAGGCGAAGTCCTTGAGAAGTTCAGAAATTTTCTCTTCGTATTCCGGATCCGCCTGCATGTAGCCAAAACTGGCTGCATACGATGCCTTTTTCTCCGGTTCTGAACAGAACTCAAGGTAAAAATTCAAATCATGTCCTGTCACAACCGGATTCCACACCTGATCGCTTCCCACAATTATTCTGTCCAGTCCCTTGCTCAGTTCACTCATTTGCTCAGTGCTGGAAACCACCTGACTTGGGTACATTTTCAGCTTTTGCTCAAACTCCTGATACGACGGTCTTGCACTTTTTAGAAAACACTTCGATAACATTTCAATTAGAATGGCCTTTGGCGTTATGGTTCGTGTTTTTTTGTGGTTTACTTTATCAGAAACATAGTTGATAACTGCAACATCATGCCCCATTTCCTCTATGACATGGTACAACGCCCCCATTTGGAGCATCGCCCCCAAGCTGGGTGCGTGCGGAAACGTCAGGATACCAACTTTCATATTAATCATTCTCCTTCGATGATCTTTGACTTATTTCTAAATCTAATTATTCTTGCAGGAACTCCACCTACAATTGCATATTCTGGAACGTCTTGCGTCACTACAGCGCCAGCAGCAACGACCCCCCCCCCGATAAATATGAACCCCCGGAAGGATAATAGCTCTGCTTCCTATCCACACATCATCATCAATGATAACCGGACGAACAGGTTCAAATCCCTGTTGATTCATCGGACGGGATATATCGTCCATTTTATGATTGCTCGGATTAATAATGCACTCTCGGGCCATCATAACATTATTACCAATCACCGTTGTATTGGATATTATGCTGAATGCGCCAATTCCTGATTTATTTCCCAGACATGTATCTGATGCAAAAAAGGTTCCTTTTTCAATATTGACATTCTCTCCGCATGACTTCATGATAAGCCGTCCACACAAGGCACGGAAACGTTTTGCGCCAAAGTTTACCGGAGATGTTGATTCCGGCAATCTGGACGCAAATACAAATAAGAATCGGCCTAGTGCACGTTCAATTCTCTTCTTATTCATTTGATTCTCCCATGCGATTTTCTGATACTAAAGCAATCATCGATATCATTACTGGCAATGTGTAGTTTATTGCTCCGGCAGCCGGAATAGATGAATATCCGATCAGAGTAAGGAACAGTGGTACTATTTTCTGGAAACCAACTTTTCTACAACATTTAGCGCATCTACTCCACTGGTATGCAAACCAAGAAAAAAGCGGAATTGTTCCAACAATACCTAAACCAAACAGATACATCAACGGTGCACAATGTGTATGACAATTAAACAACCCAATCCCAAACAAAATAGACAAAACCGTTTCGAACCAAGGCTTAAAGTACAATAAAATTAGATTGATTCTACCATTTCCTCCAACAACATCTGCACCCTCAAAGCGATTTAAAAAACCTTGTGCTATTGTCGGCATAAACTTGAGAAAGGCAAACACGAACAAACACATCACGGCTAAAACTGCGACCGTTTTCTTTATGTCACCTTGGCTCAGGAACCACAAAACTCCCCATACAGCTAGTAAGATGATAAACGTTCTGGACAATCCAACCAGGCAGCACACTGTACTGCCAATCATAGAAATAACAGCTGCCATCTTTTCCATTTTGGATTGAAATTTTGGCAAAAGCAAACTTACTGTAGATATGCACGCAATTGTATTCATTGCATAGAAGTTTGGGTCAATAGAGGTAGCCATATTAGCTCCTGTATTTCCAATTAGCATTCCCGTATAACCCAGTCTAGTTGCCGGATTCATCAAATCTTGCAAAGAATAATAAGAAAGCGTCGCACTAAGCATAACTGCACCCAATGCAAAATTACCAATAGCATAAGCTACAACCGCTTGCGTACCAACCCTATACTGTCGAATTACTGACATAGAAAATGCCAGAAGTATGAAATCAAACGCAGCCATTAAATGATAAATTCCTGTGTGCCCTGTCAAGAAGTCTTGAACGGTGATATAGGCAACCACACATAGTGTGAGAACAAATCCCGTCTTTTCAATAGGAAACTTATACTTGACTGCGTCGTAAAACAATCTAGCAAGCAAAAATACTGAAATAAAATTTCCCGGCAGTCCAACATACAAAGGGACCAAAAAGCACGTGAAAACGGCAACATTTTTTGTTTCCAAAAAAAAGATTGGAATCAGCGCAAGCAATAAAAACAGAAACTTGTTCACACTTATCCCCATCATATCTCTAGCAAAGAGTCCCAGGATGATAAGTGCTCCTATCCCGCACATTTTCCATTGATCCTCTTTTAAATCAACTTCTCTGTGTAGCATTCAATTATCCTCTCAAATGTGAAATTCACCATGTTTAATCTCATTTATCACACAAGCTCTCAAAATCATGCAAAGCCTCGGTATTACTCGACTCATATTGCAATACCATACTCTTAAAGATACCTTTATTATCGAGCGCATATTTCAGAAGCTCTTTGATGTGCTCCGTCTCACCCACAAGACCTATTTTTCTATCCTCAACCAGCTCTCTCGCTGACAGAGTGTCTGTGGAAATTACCGGCACCTTTAAGCTTGCAGCTTCATCAAAAACCATAGGTGCAGCTTCGTGGATGGATGGCACAAACAGATAATCCGCACCTTTAATATATCTATATGGGTTAACCTGTTCGCCTTCTAAAACAATATAATCGTCTGCATGATTCTCACCAATTAAGTGCTCCAGCTGACTTCGTAACGGTCCACCACCAACGATATGCCATTCCACGTCATATCCATCCATTTTTAGTTCCTTTACGATTTCAATTCCTCGCTCAAGTCCCTTCTCACCGCTTAACCGCGCTACAGTTACCAAGGAATTCTCGCATCGATATTCTATTGTATCCTGCGATGCCATCTCATTGATTAGTTTAAAATCATGAAAATTTCTCAAAACACATATTTTATTTTTTGCTTCGGGAATGCATCTACTCACCGCTGCACCCACACTCTTAGACACTGCCGCTATCTTATCGAATTTCAGCAACAGCTTATCATTATATGGACAGTGTCCCCCATACATTTCGTAATCGCAGTGTATTACAATTGCTTTTTTATTTGCGTTTACACAATTTATTACGACCTCTCCGGCCAGGTTGCAAAAGATATTTTCCTGCTGTGGATGTCCAAAAGCAATTGCAATATCATAAACTCCGTCAATTTTCCCGACTTTATTGCATATATAATTCGCAGGTATTTTTTTATTGAAACACTTCGTCCATGCCGAGCAAATCTGACGAATCACTTTATATTTAGAACCGTACTGTTGCAAATCACCAGCCGAGCGCTCTGTAAGAGCCAAATATGCATTATCTGCAACAATCTTAACCTGTTCAGGAATATCGCTATAAAATGCGCCGTCATGATCAAAGCAAAGAAGTGTCACTTCGCACTTATCACATATATTTTTAAGCAGTTCAATTAGTGCCTTCGATACTCCACCAACTCTCAGTTGGCTAACTGCAATCAGTACTTTTTTCATAACTTTGCAAAAAGCTCCCTTACATTTGCGTTCCAGTCCATATTCTTAGAATAGTACTCAAGAATCTCTTTCTCAAAGGCTCTTGCGGTTTCAGAGGTCATTTCAATCAGGGCGTTTTTCCACTCATTTTGTGTGCTACATATAATGCCCGTCTTTCCATTCACAACGAACTGTGTCAGCCCCGCAACATTTGATACAACAACCGGCTTGCCAAACAAATATGCCAACGGAATAATACCACTTTGAGTTGCCTCAATATACGGTAATACGGCTGCCGTCATATGATGAAGTAGCCATTTCATTTCTCCATCATCGATATACCGATTGATAACTGTGAGGTTGTTGCACTGATTAATCAGGCTTTTTTCTTCCTCTGTAAAATTTCCACCGCCTGCTATAACCAGCGGGAGAGCTTTATCCGAAATATTCTGATATACTTTTAATAGATTTCCAATACCTTTATATTTATCAATCCGTCCAAAGAACAGCAGATAATCGCTTTTTGCGTTCATTTCCACAGGCTTAATTTCATTTGCATCTGGCAGATGCGCTCCAAGCGTTATCATTACAGCTTTTTCTTTATAATGCGGATACAGATTACCAAACGTCACAACACTCTCCGGAGACATCAACACAAACTTATCTACTCGTTTATAGAACCTTCTATTTATGAATTCCGTGTATTTCTCTAATAAAATCATCCGCAGGCTTCTGTTATTTGTAGGATGGTGCGTTCCTGCGTCGTGGAGCGTTAAAAGCTGCTTGATTTCGCCTTTCAAAAACATTCCAACATTTGAACATATCACGCTATCGTCCATATACCAAATGAACTCAGGCTGAATATTATTGATTCTGCCCGCTATTTTCTTATAAGGAGACTGATCAATTACTTTCTTTTCTTTATGGTATTGGAGGAGGTCAGTCTTTGCAATCAAGCTGATGTCTATATCATGAATTTCACAGGGCATTACAACCTTCACGTCGTACCCTTCTTCGACAAGTGTCTTGTACAACTGTACTGTTAGCTGTAAAATTCCACCTTGCACGTTTGCTGTAAAAAGAGCTATTCTTGCTTTCACGCTGATATTTCCTCCCCGCCTATTGTTTCTTTACATCGCTCGCCGATAAACCTTATCCAGTGCTTCTTTATATGTTTTAATATCCAGAATTTGCGCTGCCTTTTCCAATGTAGCGTGATGCAGGTTCTGGTACAGTTCATTATTTTCCAGAACATCCGTGCAACGCTCGATCAGGACACCATCATCATCGCTCAAATAACCTGTCTTACCATCATCGACGATTTCCTTCAGTCCATCCGTCGGTGTGCTTACAATCGGCACACCAAGTGCCATTGCTTCCAGAGCGCACATCGGAAGCCCTTCCCATCTCGAAGTCATAATCAGAATTTTAGCCTGCTTCATTGCCCCATATGGGTTGCTGCTATATCCCAACATATCGATGCTATGCTCCGCATGGTACTCGGCAATCGCCTGCTTTGTTTCTGCCTCCAAATCGCCTGTGCCGATAATAGCCGCTTTCATCTTCGGATACTTTTCTGCTATTCCAGCAAGTACTTTGACCAGCCTCTGGGGGTTTTTTGGGGGGGTCAATCTACCCACATATACAATATCGTAGGCATATTCTTTTTCATCTTGTGCGGCCTTTTTATAGACTTCTTCTGCGTCGATTACGTTATAAAGGATGCTGCTTTTTTCCTCGAACTGTTCATGAAATGCATATCCTTCATATGCAGATTTCGACACCCAAAAAATATGCTTTGCTTTTTGGGCAGCATACTTGTAAAGCAACGCTTTCGCAGAGATTCCTCGAGAGTCAAAATTATTATTATGCACATGGGAAATCAGTGGAATCCTCCCGCAAAGCAGCGCTGCAAAAAAAGATGCTTTCATGTCGTGAGCATGAATAATATCTGGTTTTTCTTCACGGATAATGCGCTTAACTTCTGACAAGGACCATTCTTTCATCGGCGCAAACCGCACATTACGTTCTTTTAGCGCCTCTCGAATTTTTCCGTCTGGGCTGCAGTAAAACATTTCATACTCTGCATCGTTCTTAAAGCACGCCATAATTTGGCATGCAACGTTTTCCGCCCCTGAAAAACTCGTTCCTGTTAAAAGATGCATGATTTTCTTACTCATCTTACCTATCCTCTACACTCTTATACAGTTCCTTAAGACTTTGAATGGCATGATCTAAATCGAAGTTCACCACATTATTGCTATTTCTTGTAACCTCGCGCAGTCTTTCGCCTTTATCTACTATGCTTTTCATCTTATCTGCCAGTTCATCTGCATCCTTTGGGTTAAACAGATAATCACTGTTACCCAACAAGTCAGTACACCCACGGATCTTTGAAGCAATACAGGGCAAACCTGATGCCATTGCCTCCATCAGCGCTCCGGGCAGGCCCTCCCTAAAAGACGTAAACACAAAGCAATCACATGCGAGGAGCACTTCTGGAATGTTGCTCTGAAATCCAAGCAGTTTTACTTGTTTTCCAACGCCAAGCTGTTCGGCCAGTTCTACCAGGTACTTTCGATTTTTGCCCTCACCACAAATTAGATAATAAAAATTGGGATCATTGGCCTTTGCGAGGGCACGAATCGCCACTTCCTGATTTTTGTTGTCATTAAGCTCTCCCACAGATACAAAAACAAATGCACTCGGGTCTATGTTCCAGCTCTTTCTCAGAGACAAGCGAATCTCCTCACCCTTTTCTGTTTTGCGTTGTTCCTTATCAAATTTTGACAGATCAACTCCAACACCAGGGACCTTTTCCACTCGACCATTTTTCTTTAACCGGAATTTTTTTGCCTGAACATAATCTGCATCATTTATTGTGATAAGCATATCCGTAAAGTGCGCCATATATCTTTCTATCGGATAGTAGCAAATCCAATTTTTTATGGGGGCACCTGTCCAAAAATGAAATCCATGCGCCTCATAAATCACATACGGAATTTTAGCCTTATTTGCACAGATTCTTCCTAACACACCACCAATCGGAGTATTGCAATGAACCACATCGTATTTTTCTCGCTTCATCAGATCGAGCAACTGTTTTTTAGCAAGCGTGTAGTTCTTCTTTGCTAACGGATTTCTGTCGCAGTCTATGTGTTCTGCTTTAATTCCGTATGTTCTGCAGTCTTCTTCATATAACTGTTTGTCTGCGTGATCCATATTGCTGACAATCGTAAAATCAATATTCAATTGTCTTGCTGCAATAATCGCCGAACGCATAAACCCGTTTATTCTCCGTCCTGACTGACTCGTTACATATAACAGCTTCATTTTCCGTCTCCATTATTCAGAACAGTTCCATAAAACGATTCATAGCGTCGCCTGTTGCATATTTTTTACTACCATACTGGTAAGCATAGCTACTCATCGTATCATATTCTTCTGCACTCAGTTTCATAGCTTCCTTTAGCTTATCCGCAAACTTTTTATTATCGCCCGCCTCAACAAGATAACCGCTCTTTCCATCATCCACCTGCTCCGGAATAGCACCCACAGCAAATGCAATGACAGGTCGGCTATACTTGTAAGCGTCGATAATGATGCCAGACTGAGAAGCAGAATTATATGGAACGATTACCCAGTCACAGTTAACAAATGCTTCTCGCATCTCTGCGTCTGTGACGTAGTCGTTATTCAACATTACATTTTTCTCTTTGGCAAGCTGATCCACAATACCCTGCATCTGCGAATCCACTCGTCCTACCACATCAAATTGAATGTTCGGACACAGTCTCACAATTTCAAGTAAGTTATCGGCACCCTTGTATGGATTGATTCTTCCAAAGAAGAGTACTCGACCACTATGTACTGGTGTCGTATACGCCGGATATCTACGCCACAATTCCAGATACTTTACACGGTCTGCGCTGATTCCGTAGCGGTCGATCATATCCTGAATATAGGTTTTGTTGCGCAGGACAATCGTATCTGCGAACTTAACCACAGCCTTGTTCATCAAATCAACCATCTTGACCTGACTGTCTCCTTCGTGTGGAATGACCTCGTGGATTACCTGATAGGTCTTGGCTTTTCCAGACATCAGCATAATTGGAAGATTCCATGTATGCAGGCTTTCAAAATAAATCGCATCAAAATGTTCCTTGCGGATACGATGAATTATCGAAACCAACAATGGGAGATTGAACGTTTTCTTTGTCACACCAGGTCTTTCCGGGCAATCAACTAGCCAAGTATGATCTGATTTCTGAAGTTCCACCTTTGGAGTCTTGATGCAAAGCAAGTAAGCCTCCCAGTCACTTCGATTTCTCATTTCTTCGTACATTCCAAACAACGTATCCTGATGATCCGCATTGTCTGAGAATGTCACTAGAAGTACTTTTTTCATCTCGAATTCCTCTCCCACTAAAACAGCCCAGACTCATCTCAAAGAGTCTGAGCCACATTTTCTCAGCTACACGCTGAGTTATTTTTTGCTCGAATCAAATTTGTCAAAAATTCAAAGCTAGAGAACATCGCCTTTCGCAACGAGTCAATTGCAACTCCTGTCACAAAAATAATAGCGGTAACTGCAACAACCCATAAAACGGCGTATGGCTTTTCAATCACTTTCTGAAGTGAAAACAACTTTTCAAAGAGATACGTCATATTAGCCGGATACATATGGAACAGGTACACTCCAAAAGTTGCTTCCGCCAAATAGTCAAGTACTTTGTTGGTCCTTACCTTCCATGAAGTTCCCCACATAAAGAGTCCAATCGATACCATCATAGAAACAGGACGATAATTTCCACGCATGAAATAACAACTATACTCTGCAGCAGCGGATATCTTTTTTCCTACTAAATCAAGTACAATAACACTTATAATTGCAACGATGTACGGAATCAGTACCAGTGCTTTGAATTCTGATTTATGAGTTTCATACGTTATTCCCATTCTTTTAATCAATATCACAATTGAGTACAGCATTAAAAACGCAAGCAAGTTATTAGCGCCCCAATTAACAAACGGAACAATTGTTGAAACACTCCAAATCACAAGCATGACTGTCGTAAACTGCTTTAGGACATCCACAGAGAATCCCATAAGTGCTTTGTGATAGAAAGGCCAGATCAAAAGAAAAATCATGTACGTTGTTGGGTACCACCACATTCCTGTCAGTGTTGGAAATACAGATTGGAGCAGTAATATTTTGCTCTGCCCCCCCCCCGAAAATAAATGCGCCAATACACATTGAGAGTCCGTAAAATAAAACCGTTTTTTCAATTTTCCAGCACGACCTTGCCGAATAGTTGAGATCTACCTTTTCATCTGGTTTTTTGCTCAGAAACCACGCCGAAACCAAAAAGAACAGGTTATTGCCAATAAAAGCGTTGTTCCCTAGTATCTGCAATGCAAGTTTATTACCTGTTATTCCTATAACCTGCGTGTCAATGTTAAATGCATTCTTTGCCACAAGGTGATGTGAAACAATCATGAGCATCGCAGCTATTTTTAGAATCTGAAAGTTTGCTTCTTTGTTTTTCACAATATCACCTCATATTTGCACTTGAGCCATTTATTCCTTATAAAGCTCTACTAATCGTTCTCAGCAGTGTGAGTCACGCTGCCGCTTGTCTTGTACCACTGCAGTAGGTCTCAACTACACTCAAAACTGCACCATTTTTTACGCTACGGTAGCTCTCGTCTTTAGCCCTGATGACACTATCACACGCTACGGTAGCCCCTGCCTTTATTCCCGGTTCCACTCATCCATGCCACAGCAGCTCCCTTGCTTATGCCGGATTACCCCACACGAATGAGCATCTCTGCGACCATGTGTTTATCATCATCTTGCTCACACCCGACTTGTTATCTTAAAGACCGGGATAAAATCGCAGATGATAATCACCACAGTGTCGGTAATATCATCACAGTGCCCTCTGACATAAACCCACGGGCTACGGTCGCGTCCACAAAAGTGCTTTTTCAGGGCATAAAAGTCTCAATTCAACCCCGTTTCGCCTTCGCTCACGCTCAGACTCTTGGCATTTTACACTACTAGATGCAGTATTTCAGCCTCATGTAGGGCAATTTGCCTTAACGCTACTGTAAGAGCTGCATTTGTGCCTGATTCCACTCTGGAGTTTCTTCCAATTTTTAGCAGTTCAAAATGTACGAAAACATCGATATTTAGTGGCTTTCTCCACTCATTGCAGTGGTTTGACCCTCGGAAATTCCCTCGGTGCTTTCAGGCATAAACAGGATCTTCACCGTAGCCAGCATGATCTTCAGGTCCTCGACCAGGCTGGGGTGGGCAATATACATCAGGTCCATTTGCAGCTTATCATACGGTGTAGTGTTATATTTTCCGTACACCTGTGCGTAACCAGTGAGGCCAGCCTTTGCCTGCAGACGCAGCGCAAACTCCGGCATTTCTTCACAGTACTGTGCTGCGATCTCCGGACGCTCCGGGCGAGGACCTACAATGGACAGATCACCCTTCAGGATGTTCACCAGTTGCGGCAGCTCATCCAGACGGCAAGCACGGATAATATGGCCAACCTTCGTGATGCGGTCATCCTTGTCACCGGTGGAAAGACGTGCCACGCCGTCCTTTTCAGCATCCACACGCATCGAACGGAACTTCAGGATCTCGAAGGGCTTGCCATCCTTGGTCAGACGCACCTGCTTATAGAATGCAGGGCCGCCATCCGACTTCACCGCAATCGCCGTGATCAAGAAAATCGGGCTAAGAATGATCAGGGCCACCAGGGACAGCACAATGTCCATTGCACGCTTAACAAAGAGGAATTCCGGCTTTGCCATATATCGACCGACTCGCAGCACCGGAAGGTGAAGCATGTGCATCGGCCAGGCACCACTCATCAAAACATCGCCCACACGAGGAATGATGAAGGTATTGATGTCGTTCATCACGCAATACTTCAGAATGATGTTACGTTCATGGCTGTGGACGCCGCTGAGGAATACGGTCTTCATACCGTCCAGAACGCTCAGATCTTCCAGGCATTCCTCTACGCTCAGAACATTTCTCACCTCGTACTTGCTATCCAAACCGTAGTCCCGAATCAGCTTTTCCATACCACGGCGCACATCATAGACCACGGTGGTAGGCTGCGGAGGGAATGCCTTGTAATACCAGCGATGTGCAATCGCAGACCAGATGCCAGCCATCACAAACTGTCCTGCAATGGCAGCGATTCCCGGCAGAAGATTGCACAGCTTCGTGGCCATCAGGCAGATCACAATGTAAAAGATCCCGTCCGTCGCCATCGCCGCCAGGACCTGACCGTACATCAGCTCGGAAACTCGCTGCATGGACATCCAGAATGCATCATAGGTCTTGCCCAGCAGAATAAACAGCACCGCATATAGGCCCAAAATAACTGCATGGCCCTGCCAAGTTCCATCCAGCGGTGTTTTTGCCGCATAGTACCAGACCCAGCAAGCCGCAAACGGAAGTGTGATCATCACCACATCCAATACCTTTACGAGTCTCAACATTACATCGTGCCGAATTTTTGTCATAATTCCCTAACTACTCCTTTGTTCTCGATTCAACGCTTCCGGCTCTTTTTACAGCCATTTTGAGGACCATGAAGCCGCTTGCCCCGACATTTTCGTCGTTATCCACTTCCAGGCAAATAAAAACCCCGGGCGACAGATTCGTCCAGGGTCATTTCAAATGCAATGCGGCCACGCTGTTTTAGCATGTTTCATCTTCCTGTGTCATTAGAGGTCCCGTGGGGCACTTTCTTGCGCTGCTCAGGCTGCAAGCCAGCCCTCCCGAGCCAAAATCAGGAAGTTATTGTACCATCGCGTTCAATCAGGCGGTTTCTTGCTGGTTATGTACAATCGCAGAGACCGTCGGGTTATCCCCAGCCGCAACTCCGGGGGCACCTTTCATCCCCGTGGGAAAAGATGCCATGACTCCTTGGATCTTTTTCTCATCACAACCACTATTTTACCATAAATCCCATTATGTTACAAGATTTTGCGGTAGGTTTGTGGTTCAGACGCCTCCAAAAAAGGGTCCGTAAAATCAGGTTTTTTCCATATTGTATCCAAGATTCTCCAATATCGTCTTTCCACCTGCAAAAAAGCCGGCTCTACGCCTTAATTTTCTGGTTCTACCCTCTCCTCTGTAAAGGACATCTGTCTATTTTTGACCTATGCTGGGGAGATTTTACTACTCTCCCTTCCTACTGTATTGGACACCTATTTCAGATTTTTAACCACCCCCCGGGGTCCGTAGAGGGGAAAAAACTTTCTCCACCCCGTATAGGAATTGTTGCCCTCTCTCCTCCGCCGGGAGCTTGGTAACGATCACAGGGGGCACCCTATTCCATCGGGCAAGGAAACAGGCAATCAAGGCACCACCACCCCAGAGCCCCACAAGATTTTCCATAACCCCTCTTATAAGCACCAGCAATTGGACACATATTCCGTTATCCTATTGTCAGACCCCCAGATTTCATGGCAGGCCGGAGGTCCTGTTTCACAAAGTAAAGAAAGCCAGCGGTGGCGTTCCACACTATTGTATGGCGAAGGATCAGGTGCATTCCAACGTCAGACCAGGTCCTCTGCCCAGTAGGGATTCCCAAGAGAAAAGCTGCATCAAAAGCAGATAAGTGCACCACCAATGTCCCACCCTATGCAGTAGGAAAAGGCCACCCAGAGCGGCACAAAAAGCATCGAACACACGCAGTAAAACGTAGGATGAAACACTATGAGCCGTAAATGCGACCACGATTGGTTTGACCATTATAAGGTTTCAAGGGGATTTCAAATTGAACCCCCCTTCTTGAGTCATGTTTCAGGGGGAGCGTGGAATGCAGCTCCCTTTGACAGCCCAAAATTCAGCCATCAAACGGTGTCCACAGTGTAGGCGGCCTTGTATTATATGGCAGCACGTCACATTCTGCTTGAGGTATACTTTTTAATGGTATCAAACCCAGACAGAATCGCACCGGGCAGACGCTTACCAGAGTCCACGCAATCCATACTGCACCATTATTTCATCAGATCACACGCAGACGCAAAGATTTATTTACTAATCATCGACAAATTCCTATTGATCAGATACCAAGCCACGGTTAAACAATCCACTTTATTTTTTGCTGATGGTTCTTGACCTGCATGCAGGCAAACGTCTCTCATCGTTTTCAACGATTCTTTCCGTTTTGTTTCGAGTAAAAGAGCATCACGAGCAATAAAGCATCGCTCACGCTCTGCTTCATTATTCGTAATACTCTTTTAGCTCAAAACATTATTTATACTTGTCGAAAATTTTCACTTTTTTATATTATACAATGTGAAAAAAATCGACAGAATCATGGTTACAATCGATACAGTGTCCAGAATGTTGCCTTTTGTTTTGCATTGATTCTTTTCTCATCCGATTTTGCTTCTACACCATAGTATATCAAATATCGATTGACAATTTTCAAAGAAGGCTCAGATTTATCTTTATGCCGATCATTGGGGTTGGTAATACAGCCGCGTTCAACAAGCTCCTTTCGCATGATCTCGCCCAGAATAGGTTTTCCAAGGTTCTCTTCAATATAGTCCTCCAGCTCTTTGAACCGTAGCGGTTCGATTTTGCTCAGAAGCGCATCACTTTCTGTAACAGCATACAGCATCCCCCATTGATAGCCTTTTTCCATCATCAGTTTGAGCGCATCCATCTGAACGAGGTATTGATGTTCTGCGCGGCGTCTCCACTCCCAGCCATTACCATATTCATCGCGGTTAACCGTCTGGCTGTATTTATCCAGCATCTTCACAATACCCGGCTTATGCAGGTACTCTTGCCACACCTCCGGATCAGACTTTCCATCTTTCCATTTCTTTGCTGGCTCTAGCTGTCTTTTTCTGATATGCTCACGTTCCTGCTTGATTCGGTCGGAGCTATAGCCTTTAAAGTACACTGCGCAGGTGTCCTGTTTGCTTACCGGGCGCTTTCGTCCCAAGATCTGCGCATTTACGATCGGGTCCCACAGCCTGCTGATGATACAGATCAATTCCGGATCTTTGATGTTGACACCATTGTAAAACACGGTCGTCACAATTGTGATCCTCTTGCGCAGTTTCCCATCCTGCAGCACCTCTTCCAGCCCATCAAACTCTCTTGCTTCTGGGCGATAGGGCGAGCAGGCCGTGGCGATCTCCCCTGTAAACTCGTCTTCTAATTCTTTCACCAGTTTTCTTATCCTGCTCATCCGATCGACGAATACCAGAACCTTCCCCCTCCTTGCTTCCTGTCGGATTATTTTGATTTCCTCAGCATCTGTCCAGTAAAAGACCGCACGCTCTACATAGCTGTAGTCCGACGGGATATGGTAGTAGTTCTCCGGCAGGGCCTCATTTGTCTCATCCCGCCAACGGTGAAAGAACGGATGTGCGGTTGCACTCATAAAGATCACCGGGCGATACTTTGTCAGTTCGTTCAGTGTCACATAGGAGAGATCGATATATTTATTGATAGCTGCATCCGTTAACAGATAATGGTATTCGTCTGCCACTATATAGTTAAATCTTCTGAAGTAGTTCATTACTCCCTTCGGGTTGCCCCTGCAGAACGACTCCATCCACTGATAGGTCTCTACCCGGATCGTATCTTTATATTTATTCGTTACTCTGGTTTCGTAAACGAACTGCCGAAGGTCATGATTCCAACACCCAACCTTCTCTTCCGCCCTTCCAAGCCGCTCCACTTCCTGTTGGATCTCATTTTGCAGGGGGACACGATTGCAAAGATATATAATTTTCCTGTGCTTTTGATATGCCCATGGCAGCAGAACATTCAGGATAAAGTAGGTCTTACCTGAGTTCACGCCTGCATCAAAGACGATTCTGGTACCGGCACGCCAGTTTTTAAAGTTCTCCTTCACCAGCTCCGTGATGCGTACCCGCTTCGGCTCGCTGACCACCTCTGGGATCACTGTCGGTTCCGCCGGGAGCAGCAAAGCGCCCTCTCCCTGTGGAACAAACGTCTTCTCCGCTGCAGTCACCTCAACCTCTGGTGCTTCCTCTGCCTCCTGTCCGGTACAGCACCCTCCCTGCAGCTCGGCGGGCTCTGGCGTCTGGGGGTTGGATGTCCCATCTGCCTCTGCTTCCGGCTCTGCTGCCTGTCTGGTGGGCTTCGGCTCTGCGTTCAACCGTTCCAGCTCAGCAATCGCTGCATGGGTGCTTTCCGTCCATTCCCGCCGCTCTTCCTCGGTCAATGGGTTCTCCTTGCAGTTGCGTAGATATTCCTCATATTTGCAGGTTCCGTTCTGTTCATCCAAAGTCTTCAAGAAGAAGCCGTCAAAGGGCATTTTTGTTTTCATATATTGATGCATTTCCTCTATAATAATAAGGCGCACAGCCCAGCCATCCTGCCAGACCATGCGCCGGTTTGTATGCGCTTGCCCAGAAAAAATCTCTGTTCAAACGCCTTGTTCTGTGATATTATAGGAATGAGAATGAACATCACACATCATTCCCGTCCCTATAGCCGCTTTACCTGTTGCGATCAGGTAAGGCGGTTTTTGTTTTACTGTTGTGCATGGGACCTTGCCTCGAGTGCTGCCGCCGCTTCTGCAAACGTCTGCATGGCGCTGCTGTAGCCGATTTGGAACGAGTGCTCGGCAACGGATGCGACCAGCCCTTCTAGAATTTCAGATAGGATCTCATTCTGCACTTCGCTCAGATACGGTCGAATAAGTGCCGCCGCCTGACGACTGCTTGCATCTACGGCATCCTTTAACTTCTCCTGACTCTGCTTGATCTCGTCAGCGGTCTGAAATACATCCTTTAAAAAGCTCATTTTAATCTCCTTTTTTATGTAGCACCTTCCGGGGTGTTATTGACCTTCTGCGCCTTGAGCCATTCCATCAGCCCTTCGTAGGCGATTCGATAGCTGTTGCCCACCTTTATCACAGGTTTTTACCGATAAACGCCTTGCATGGGTCAGGCATTTTTGTTTACGATGGCATATTACCAGCACATGGCTCATCAAAATCGTAATTCGGGACCCTCTGGTACACCTCCTCGACAGTCTCCTCTGTCACACATCCGATCAGCAGCTCCGGCTCTCTCACCTCATTCAGGGTAGGCTTGATCCGAAGCGTTGTGCCGTCGTCCAGATTGATCAGCACCCCCTTGCACATGGGCGCATGGTAAAAACAGGGCCAGATGCACATCTCCGTGTCGGTCGTTTTTCCAGCCAGCATGATGTTGAGCACCGTCTCTGCGGACTGCTCCTCTTCACGGCTCTCGGGCAGAAAATTTCCATCATTAAAGTAAAGTTCCAGCATATAGTCCCTCCTATTTATGCACAATTGTTTCCGTTCTCCAGAGCCAGGTCCAAAGCATCGTCTGCAGGGCTGATAGACTCCAGCAGCCCCTGGACCTCACTCTTCAGCCGCCGGAGTTCGCCGCACAGCTGCTCCCATTCCGTCAGCTTCTCGCCTGCGACCCCCTCTCGGAGCCCACGCCGCACAGCTTCCGCCAACGCCTCCTCCAGCCTGGTGTGGTAGGTACAGACATCGTACTCCAGCTTGCCGTCACCTTTCACATGAGCTTTTTTCAGCATATAGCACACACTGCTTGCGTCCAGATAGTAGTTGTCAAAAATCTTTAGCATAAAATGCCTCCCTTATTTTTTACCATTGTTTTTTCAGGCGATACACGGCCCAGGCTCTACGAGCTATCCATCCTGTGCTCCCTCCTCGATTTGTTGTATTTTAAGACGGACCAGTCAACTGCCCCCCAGTGACCCGGGAATCAGTCCAACCAATCACCTATCAGGGCTATGGGATTTTAGCTGCAGCAGCACATCCCGTGTAGTCCTTGCGGAGGCAACACCTCGCTACCTCGTCCTCGGGTACAGATTCAGCCCTCTCCCCATGATGGCATCTCCTTTCTTAAAAAGTTGGTCCGAAATGGACTCTTGCGAGATTCTCATATCGGTCATCCACGCAGCGTAAGTATACTCCCAACCAGTACCCATGTCAAGAACTTTTTCAAAAATAACTATCCGAATTGAGAATTTGTTAGTATCGTCAATTCTCGTTCTTGGTTTTTATTCATTTTCTCTTTCTGTAAATATTGACATTTTAGAATTTCGTAGTATTATATATACATCTATTAGAAAGGAGTGTTTCGAAATGCGCGTCGGTCAGAACATCAAGACGATTGCAGAAGCCAAGAGGATTTCCATCAAAGAACTCAGCCGCATGGTCGGCATCCCCTATACCACCTTGTATAATATGGTGAATCGCAACACCGATCGGTTCGACCTCGGTCTGCTAGAGGACATTGCACACTCTCTTGACGTACCCATTGGAGCACTACTGGAATCGGGAGAGCTATCCTTAACCGAGATTTTGGGCAGCCATTATTCTCCATCCAGCAACGGAGCCCTCTCCACGCACCGCCCACCCGAACACGAATCCGAAGATTCACAAGATACCGGCAATCATCTTCCTAACAACACTGAAACGGACAATTCTATTCCGTTTGATATAGGTGACAAAAGATACGATACTTTGTGCAATTTCGACCGGCTAAACGCTCTCGGGAAAGAAGTCACCATAAAACTTCTGCTTACCATAAGGGCCCATCAGTTTGATGGGGATCTGCGGCGTCAATTCATCTTCCTGCTGAAGCATTCCAATAATAAGGCCGTCTATCAGTTGAATCAGGCTCTTGCGAATCTTGTCTTTATAGACAGCTTCAACGATCAATACGCCACCCCCAGTTCCATCGAACTCCTCAAACTTTTAGACCAAGAAATCGACTGATCTTACACCTCCGTTACTCTCTCCGCAGAGCAATGGGGGTATTTTTATGCCCATCTATCAAAAAAGCAGCCCCACCACCTGGCGGAACTGCTCCTAAGCACACGATCTTCTATTCTTTTACAGGTTCATCAAGGGGCTGGTCTGGGTGCCCCGGTCCACGATGTCCTTATCCTTGATGCCCAACAGATACCGCTGGGTAATCATGATATTGACGTGCCCCATCAGGCGAGAGACACTGTACAGGTCCAGGCCATTCTTCAGCTGCATCTGAGCGAAGGTATGGCGGCAGGTGTGGGGGCTGACCCGTACCGAGGAGGAGACTCCCACTTCCTCTGCAGCGTGCTTCAGCATCCGAGCGACCGCCTCATCCGTAAGGGGCTTGCCTGTTTTGCTGAGGAAAAGGTTTCCGTGGCAGGTGGGGCATTCTTTCCGGTAGCCATCCCGGAGCGCACAGTATTTGATGAGCTGCTTGGACAGTGCCGGAGATTTAGGCACCACACGCTCCTTGCCGCCCTTGCCATGCTTCACCAGAATGTAATCCGGTTTGATGTCCTCAGGCTCCATCAGGATCATCTCATTACAGCGCATCCCTGTGTCAAACAGCAGCATGATGATGGTCTTGTTCCGCACCTCCAGAAAGTCCTTTCCGTCGTAAAACTGGATCATCCGCTTCATTTCTGCTGCGGTAAAGGTATCAATGATGGTCCGGGGCTGCCGCAGTGGCTTCACCTTTTTGGCCGGGTTATCTCGCTCCTCCAAATAGCCCTCCTCCACCAGATAATTGAACCAGGTGCGCCAGACCTTCAGCAGGTCGTTGATGTACCGGGGCGTATTGCCTGCATCCTGCTTTTCCTTCATCAGGTCCCGAAGGTGCCGTGGGCGCACATTCTCCAGTTCTGTGATCTGCTTCCGTTCCAGAAATTCCAGCAAGAACCGGGTAGATGCCCGATAATTCCGCAGAGACCCCTTTGCCAGGTGGCGGCATTCACAGTCATACAAAAATTCGTCCCGAAGCTCTTTCAAACACATAAAAAACACCCTTCCTTTTGCGGCGGACCACAAAAAGAAGGGCGAAAAATTCCTAGATATGGTTGTCGTACCAAGTCAGGCTTGTTCGTAGTTGAGCAAGACAAACTCCGGTAGACAAATCAGGCGATTTTTAACGGAAGAACGTCATTAGCAGTTCTCAGCGAAGTACTTGATGGTACGGACCATCTGAGAGGTGTAGGAGTTCTCGTTGTCGTACCAAGACACGACCTGAACCT